>Ga0209118_1001011_pt1 | contig 13864 bp, 10 predicted proteins | sample BlaSpr_A8_Ref_M1_FD_187988 | JGI IMG/M metagenome (GOLD analysis project Ga0209118, IMG submission 187988) | Forest soil microbial communities from Thunder Bay, Ontario, Canada - Black Spruce, Ontario site 2_A8_Ref_M1 (SPAdes) (version 2) | ecosystem: Environmental > Terrestrial > Soil > Boreal...
TCCATTTTCATCCTTCGTTGTGGGCCCCTGGGGACCATGACTTACTCGTAGCGCAGTGCCTCGACGGGGTCGAGTTTGGCGGCTTGCATGGCGGGGAGCCAGCCGCTGATCACACCGACGACGACCAGAATTGCCGTCGAAAGCATCATCGTGACTAGCGACAACTGCAGCTTAATGTCCACCTTGCCGGAATCGTCTTCGTAGGCGGGGCCGAGGAACGGCAGCGTGCCGATCGCCGAGGTAATGGCCGCAGAAAGCAACATGCCAATGACACCCGCGGCGAGGGTCATGACGAGGGCTTCGAGCAAAAACTGCCAGCGGATGTGAGATTTTTTCGCGCCGAGCGCGCGACGCAGGCCGATCTCCCGCACGCGCTCTTCGACGGAGACGAGCATGATGTTCATCACGCCAACGCCGCCGATGCCCAGCGTGAGCGCGCCAACAAAAAAGAGCAGTGCTTCGATACCCAGTGTGATTCCTTCGTAGATGGGCTTGAATTCTTCGCGGCCGAACATGGTGATGGCGCGCTTGTCATTCGGCGAGAAGCGCTGGCGGTTGGCGATGGCAGCGCGGAACTGCTGCATGGCGTCCGCTTCGAAATTCGGCGCCACGGGCTCGAACAGCATCACGCTGGCGTAGCGCGCGTCCCACAAGTCGCCCGCAGTCGAATACGGAATAAACACAGACTCATCGTCGCTGGTGAAATAGTTGCTGTCGGAGAATTTTGTGTCCATTGAGCCGACGACGGTGAATTTCACACCATCAATGCGCACGGTTTCGCCAATGGCGGGAGTGCCGCTGAAGAGTTTCCTGCGCAGAATGGCACCGAGGAAAGCCACGCGGCGGCGCTCGGCGATATCCTCGGGGGAGATCCAGCGGCCTTCCATGGGAATTTCATTCCGCATTTCGCCGTATTCGGGATAGACGCCGCGGATGGCGGTGTCCGAGAGTCGTTCGTCGTGCGTGATGCCCTTCCACCGCACGGTCTCGCGTGTCACGCGTTTGATGAGCGGAGATTGCGCCTTCACCCACTCGGCGTCCTCCTGTTCGAATCGCACGGCCTTGCCCGCGCGTTCGCCACCGGCTTGCTCGCTGGTCGTTCCTGGCCAGCAGACTACTGCGCCTTTGCCAAAGACTTCGAACGTGTACATCAGCACGCTTCGAAAGCCTGAACCATAACTGAGCAGGAGTGTGACGGCCACGATGCCCCAAGCGATGCCTGTCATCGTGAGGAGGCTGCGGACAGGATTGCGTCCCAATGCGGACCATGCTTCGCGAAAGATTTCGAAGAGCATCTAGCCTCCAGCCTCGAAGCGGAGAGCTTCGATGGGATCAACAGAGGCGGCGCGATTCGCTGGATAAAGAGCGGACAGAACGGCAATCAAGCCGAGCAGAGAAATGGATAGAGCGCCAAGTTTCCAGCTTGCGAGCAGACCTGCAAAAAACGGCGGCATCGGCAGCAAATTGACCAATGCACAAAATCCGTAGGAGATAAGCAGCCCAGTCCCACCGCTCAAGGCCACGACGATGACGGTTTCCAGAAAGAATTGCCGGAGGATTGATTCGCGGGTCGCGCCCAGCGCTTTGCGCACGCCGATTTCGCGGGTTCGTTCGCGGACAGAGACGAGCATCACATTCATCACGCCGAGACCACCGAGAAAGAGCGTGGCTACCCCAACCGCTCCCATGAAAACTTCCATGCCAGCGATGATCATGCGGTTGGCTTCCGCATTTTTCACGGTGTCCCAGATGCCTGCAGCTTCTTTGTCGCGCGGATCAAAATTATGCAAGCGGCCGAGCGAGTGGCGAATCTGCTTCACGCAATCGGGGTGCGTCTCAAGCGACCAGGGGGCGACGAGGAGCCTGTCCACGGAGTGCTCGACGGCAGGCGGTTTATTCGGGAAATCGCGCCGCATAGAATTGAACGGAATGAAAACTTTTCGGACGTCCGCGCCGTCATAGCTGGAGTTCTGTTCTTTCGACTTCATGACGCCGATGACGGCATAGGGATTGCCGTTCATCCAAATCGTGTGACCGAGTGCCTCGCGGTCGGCAAATAGCTGCTTTTTCGCGTCGCTGCCGAGAAAAGCGACGTTGCGCGCTTCCGCGTTGTCTTCCTCGTTGTAGAAGCGGCCCTGGGCAACGGTAATGCTGCGAATTTCGGTGAAAGGCGGCAATGAACCGACGGTTTGAATATTTCCGCTATTGAAGAGGCTGTGAACCTGAACGTCGTTGCCGAGTTCCGGCATCACATACTTGCAGGCAGGCGCTTCTTTCACGACCTGGAGATAGTCGTCTTCTCTCCAGCGGACAATGCGGCCTGACCGTGTTCCCCCAGCCTGCATGCTCGTACGGCCGGCGAAAACAATCATCACATCCTTGCCAAAAGTTTCCTGGTTTTTCTGGATGCCTACGCCGAGTCCCTCGCCTGCGGCGACCATCAAGGTGATGGAGATGATGCCCCAGGCGATACCGAACATGGTCAACATCGTGCGCCGCTTGTGCGCCCACAACGTCGCCAGAGTGTCTCGCAGTAAATCCCGGAATGACATGGCGCTTTGCCTTTGAGGCCGGCTACTGCAGGATGACTTGTTGCTTCTCGTTGAGGCCTTCGAGGATCTCCGTCTTCACGCCATTCGAAATGCCGAGCTTCACGCTGAACTTTTTCTTGCCGTTGTCGGCCTTGGCGTCGGGAAGTTCGACGGACGCTTTGCGTTCCTTGTCGTAGATCAGGGCGGCTTCCGGAATCATCAGGACGTTTTTCTTTTCCTCTAGAAGGATTTCTGCGTTTGCGCTCATGTTGGCCTTAAGTTCGCCGCCGGGATTGGAGATCGAGACGCGCACTTCGAAGGTCGTTACGTTGTCCTTCTCTTTGCCGAGCGGGGAGATCTTGGTAACTTTGCCGGTGAATTTCTTGTCCTTGAACGATTCCACGACAATGCGCGCGGGCTGACTGAGAAAGACTTTGCCAATGTCGGCTTCGTCGACTTTGCCTTGCACATAAACTTCGCTGACGTCGCCCAGCGTCATGATCAATGTGGCTTGCGAGCCGAGGACCAGGATGGAGCTGACCGCGTCGCCAACGTTCACGTCACGCGAAAGAACCAAACCTTCAATCGGGCTAATGACCGTGGAGTTACGCAAATCTTCCTGGGCATTTTCCAGCGATGCCTTGGCCTGAGCCACCTGCGCTTCGCACTTGGCAATCTCCGCGCGGGATACGGCGAGGTTGCGCTGCGCGCTGACCTGCTTGTTGAGCACCAGCTGGTAATTCTTCTCCGAATCCTCCACCAGGCTCTTGGACATCACGCCGTCTTTGTACATCTGTTCAGCGCGTTCCATATTGAGCTTCAGGAAAGGCACGTCGGGGCCTTCCGCGTCGACCTTGTTGCGTTCGAGCGTGGCTTTGGAGGAATCGAGCGCGGCCTCGGCGGCCTGTAGATTCGCCCGGGAGGCGCGCTCAGCGGCTTCCAGCTGGACTTTGTCGAGTTCCGCAAGCAGTTGGCCGTGCTTTACGCGATCGCCGTAGTCCACATAAAGTTTCTTCACGATGCCGCTGGCTTTGGATTTCACCTCTACTTTTGAGAGCGGCTGAATCTTTCCGGTGGCCACGACCACGCGCGCCAAGTCGCCGCGTTCCACAGAAGCAAGCTTCGACGGGTCGATCGTGCGGCTCGGCCGGAGCGCAGCCATCACGCCATAGCTGCCGCTGCCCAAAACCAGAACCGCTACGGCACCCCAGATGATACGCCGGCGGCGCTTCTTGCCATTCTTCCCATTCCCTAAAGCATTGCCATGACTGGACATACACGACCCCCGCTGTCTTTCACTCGCTGCTATACATAAGTACGCAAGCTCGACCGAAAAGTTCCCTCACGCTGATCGTTTAGACGATTGGCGAGGCGATTGGTCAGGCCTAGGCCAGAGTTTCAGGAGGTTTGACGGGATTCCGAGGACAGGCCTATGATGCCGCCCACAGGTCCTTTCTCAATGGTCGGCAAGAAATTCGCACATTATGTCGTTCTGGAGAAAGCCGGTGCCGGGGGCATGGGTATGGTCTATCGCGCTCATGACGAGACCCTGCACCGCGACGTAGCCCTGAAGCTTCCGTTCACAACTCCCCTGACCGACCAGGAAGCCCGCGCGCGCGTACTTCGTGAAGCACGCGCGGCCTCTGCCCTCAACCATCCCCACATCTGCACTATTTATGAAGTTGGCGAGGTTGATGGCCAGCCCTACATCGCCATGGAATACATCGCGGGCGAATCGCTCAGCCGCCGTATTCCTCTCAACGGGTTGCCGACGGAGTCGGTGCTCGATACGGGCGTACAGATCGCGAACGCCATGGATCACGCGCACACAAACGGAATTCTGCACCGGGATCTGAAATCGGCAAATGTTCGCATGACCTCGTCGGGCCAAGTCAAGGTGCTTGACTTCGGGCTGGCGATGAACATCTCAGATGCGTCTGTGGAAGGCGTAACGCATTCCGCTGAGGTGGACACAGGAGAGGCCGCGGGAACACTAGCGTACATGGCCCCAGAGCTGCTTCGAGGGAAATCTCCCGATGTGCGGAGTGATCTCTGGTCACTAGGGACTCTTCTGCATGAACTCGCGGCAGGCAAACTGCCCTTTCAGGGACGGACGAAATTCGAATTGACATCGGCGATCCTGCGAGAGCCGCCGGATGCCCTGCCGGCGCATGTCACACCCGGACTCCGGGCCATCATAATGCGGTGTCTGGCAAAGGACCCGGAGAAGCGCTACCAGCGGGCAAGTGAGGTTCGTGCCGCCCTGGAGGCGCTGCAGTCGGACACCGGTGTCACATCCCGGGCGGCCTTGCCGCTCCCCGGAAATTCTTCGCGGTTCTATCTGCTGGCGACAGGGCTCGTGGCCGTGGCAATCGTTGCTCTGTTCGTATATGCCCGCATCAACCGAACTGCCGGCGGCCCACATACTGGTGGCAAGTTGCGGCTATTTGTTTCTTCGGAGGGCAACCTCAGCGGGCCAGCACTTTCGCCGGACGCCAAGATGCTCGCCTATATTCAAGACAGCAGCGGCCGAAACGATCTTTATGTGAGCCGAGTGGCAGGGGGCGAGCACGTTCGGCTAACGAATGATGATTCGCAAAAAGAAGACCCGCAATTCTCGCCGGACGGCGAAAAGATCGCCTTTGTGCGCCACGTTGCTGACACGGCGCAAGCGGAACTTTGCGTGATACCAGCTCTGGGTGGCAGTATCGTGCCATTGGTTTCGGCGGCTGAACATCCTGCGTGGTCGCCCGACGGTAGCAAGCTGGCATTCATCTTGCGAAAGCAAGGAGAACCTGAAGCGCTGGCCACCTCTGCCGCCGACGGGTCAAACTTGCGCGTCATTTTGAAGAGCGATGATGTCTATCCTTTCTTCGGGGGTCTCTCGTGGTCAATGGATGGCGCACTCTTGGCCATTTCGCGCAGCCGAGGGGGCATGAATCGTGAAATTTGGACGGTGCCCTCCCAGGGAGGCGCGGCAACGCGCCTTACGAGAGATCAGCAAGGAGTGGTCAGCGATTCGCCAATCTTTACTCCGGATGGCCGCGGCGTGGTCCACCGTTCGAATCGCGGGGGCGCATCAAATCTGTGGTGGAAGCCGCTAGATGATAATCCTCCAGTCCAATTGACAACGGGCCCCGGTCCGGACGCTTCTCCGAGTGTCGCGCGCAATGGCACGATCGCGTTTTTGAATTCCAGATCGCGGAACAGTCTTTTCGTCTATTCACTCAGCGAGGGCGCCAGCACAACACTCCTGACGGATGCTTCGCGCTTGTGGGCTCCGGCGTTTTTACCCAACGGCAAAGAGATCGCTTATTCCCGCGATCAACCGGACGGATCGTGGCATTTGTGGATCATTCCGGCGGGTGGAGGTACGGCGCGGCAGGTTACTTCCGGAAACGTGCCGGAGATTTATCCGCGCTTCGCACCGGACGGCACTGGCATCTATTTCAATACCTGGGGAACGGAACCCTTGAGTATCTGGCGCATGCCTAGCGAAGGAGGTCCGGCGAAGGCCGCCACCGCGCCAGGCGCCGCAAGTGATGCGTACGGCGACGTTTCCCCCGACGGGCGCGCCGTGGTATTTACTCGCACGGAGAACAAAGTTTCGCACATCTACATTGCATCCACCGACGGAAGCAGCGAGCCTCGGCGTGTTACTGACGCGCCCGGAACCGTTCCTCGCTGGTCTCCCGACGGAAAGTGGATCAGCTTCAGTCCTAACCGCGGTTTTTCTAGCGGCGTGTTCATCGTGCACCCTGATGGAACCGGCTTGCGGCGCCTCGCAGAAAACGGCGGATGGGCCGTGTGGTGGCCCGATGGGGAACAGATCGGTTTTCAAGTTGCCGGACAGGATGGGAACGAACAGATCCATGTTTTGCGTCTCAAGACCGGAGAGACTTGGACACTCCCGAATCTTCATTTCGTGGGCACGAACTTTCCTTTTGACGTTTCGCGCGATGGGAAGTGGCTGGTTACCACAAACGCGCAGCATATTTCAGATGAGATCTGGCTGCTGGACCCGGCTGAAAAGAAATAGCCATCCGCAATCCAAGCACTCTTTAGAGAGATGCCTTGCGGAGGCGCAAGGCGTTGGCGATGACGGAGACGGAACTAAAGCTCATGGCGGCGCTGGCAAGCATGGGGCTAAGCAGCCAGCCAAAAATGGGATACAGAGCACCGGCAGCGATGGGGATGCCGATGGCGTTATAGAGAAAAGCAAACGCGAGATTCTGTTTGATGTTGCGGATGGTGGCGCGGCTCAGCTTGCGAGCCCTCACGATTCCGCGCAGGTCACCCTTCACAAGCGTGACGCCCGCACTTTCGATCGCGACATCCGTGCCTGTGCCCATGGCAATGCCGACGTCGGCAGCGGCGAGCGCGGGGGCGTCGTTAATGCCGTCGCCCGCCATAGCCACGACGTGGCCCTGCTCGCGAAGCTTCTTGACAATTTCGACTTTTTGCTGAGGCTGGACTTCCGCCTCGACTTCTTCGATTTGGAGCTCACGCGCGATCAGCATCGCTGTTTCTCGTCGGTCGCCGGTGAGCATGACCACGCTTACGCCATCGGCGCGTAGCGCGCGAAGTGCTTCTGGTGTGGATGCTTTGATCGCGTCGCTCAAAAGAATCAAGCCGGCGAGTCGTCCCTCAACTGCAACGAGAATTGGTGTAATCGCCGAAGACATCGGCACCAGAGCTTTCGTATCTTGAAGATTTGGCAAGCCTATCCGCCGCTCGCGCAGAAACGCCGCTGTGCCAACGAGGACAGTCTTCCCGAGGACTCGCCCTTCCACGCCTGAGCCTGATGTCGCTCGGAATTCCGTCGCCGAAGTCAGTGGCAGCTTTTTTTCCTTCGCTGCCCGGACGATCGCCCGTGCCAGGGGGTGTTCACTGGACTGCTCGACGCTTGCCGTAAGCGCGAGAAAATCGTCCTTCGAAACGCCTGCACCGTCAAACACTTGCAGGCTCGATACCATAGGCTTGCCTTCCGTTAGCGTGCCCGTTTTATCCACGACCAGCGTGTCGACTTTGGCAAGCGTTTCGAGGGCTTCGGCATTGCGAACGAGGACGCCCGCATGAGCGCCGCGGCCGACGGCGACCATGATGGACATCGGCGTGGCGAGGCCGAGGGCACAGGGGCACGCGATGATCAGTATGGAGACTGCCGCGACGAGGCCGTGGGCGAAGCGCGGTTCGGGTCCAAAAAACATCCAGCCGAGAAACGCAAGCACCGCTGTCAAAACGACCGCGGGAACGAAGTAGCCGGATACTTTGTCGGCGAGGCGCTGCATCGGCGCGCGGCTGCGCTGCGCTTCGCTGACGAGCTTCACAATTTGCGCCAGCGTCGTTTCGGTACCCACGCGTTCCGCTTCCATCACGAAGCTGCCGCTAGTGTTCAGCGTTCCTCCGGTGACCTTGTCGCCCGTGGCCTTTTCGACCGGCATGGGTTCGCCCGTCACCATCGATTCATCCACGGCGCTGGCGCCTTCGCGAATGACTCCGTCTACGGGCACCCGTTCCCCAGGTCGGATGCGCAAGCGATCGCCGCGCTTTACCTTATCGAGCGCAATATCTCTTTCGGTTCCATCGGCCGCAAGCAAGTGAGCTTTCTGCGGCGCGAGGTTGAGCAGCGCGCGAATGGCGCCGCTGGTACGTTGTCTGGCCCGCAATTCCAGGACTTGGCCGAGAAGGACGAGTGTAGTAATCACCGCCGCCGCCTCGAAATAGACGGGCACGGCTCTGTCCATGTCGCGAAATGAAGATGGAAAGATTCTTGGAAAAAAAGTCGCCACAACGCTATCGAGATATGCCGCACCCGTTCCCATCCCAATCAACGTGAACATGTTCGGGCTACGATGGACGAGCGACGACCAAAATCGCACGAAAAAAGGCCAGCCGCCCCAAAGCACCACAGGCGTGGCAAGTAAAAACTCAACTCCGTTCCTAACGTTTGGCGCAAGATGCAGGCCGAGGGAGTCACCCAGCATCGAAAGCAGCAGAAGTGGCAGCGACAAAGCTGCGCTGACCCAGAAGCGCATCCGCATGGAGTCGTATTCCGGATCAGCTTCCACCTCGGCGAAAACTTCAATTGGTTCGAGGGCCATCCCGCAGATCGGACAGGAGCCCGGACCAATCTGCACGATTTCCGGGTGCATCGGGCAGGTGTAGCGTGCGTTCTTCCCTTCCAGGGGTGCGCTTTGATTCTGAGAGTTACCTACTGCGGACGGCGCAGGCACACCCGCGGAGTAGCCGTGTGCAGAATGCTTCATCTCCATACCGGCCGTTCCAGGAGAGGCCAGGAACTTGTGCGGTTCTTTCGAGAATCGCTCGGCGCACCGCGTTGAACAAAAGTAGTGAGTCTTCCCTCCGTGCTCGGCCTTACCTGCGGCTTTGGGTGGATCCACCGACATTCCGCACACAGGATCCCTCTCGCGCGGCGCAGACGCGAGAATCGGCAATCCTGAAATGGAGGGTTTTTGCTTAGGGAATGGGTCGGACATCGCACTATGTTAGATGAATTCGGGTTACAACCGGATAGGTTTCGGATTTTGCACCGGCTGGTATAATGCACTCATGACACTCGTGGAAGTTACGTACGAATTGCAGTCGCCCCTGACGGAGGATCAGTTGCGCCATCTCGGCGAATTCGCGAACACTTACGGCTTGCGCAGCTTTCGCGTCGACGAAGCCAAGAACCAGTTGTCGTTCGAATATGACGCCTCGCGCTTGCGCGAAACGCAGGTAGCCCACGTGCTCGGCCAGGCGCGAATTGCAGTAAAGCGTAGAGTCAACTAGGCAGGTTGGATTTATCGATTAAGCTTGCAGGAAAGAGCAGGTATAAAAGTGAGGCTCTCGCTTGGGAACGGGAGCCCCGAGAAGCGCGCTTCAATTGCCAGTGTCGTTTTACACCGGCGCGTGGGGTCATCCATCCTAGCTTCCCTCTCAGAGGCAGGTGGGAACGATGTGTAAAAAGTGACAAGCAAGCCCCTTCCCCCTCGCTTGTCTCTCTCGCCATCTCGTCATTTGAAACGCGCCTACGTCATCCTCTAAGGCACGACCAGCGCCAATGCAGGCCTTCTGTCAGATAAAGGTAAGTGTTTTTTTATCTTTACTTTAACTTCCGTCAAAATCCGTCCACCAGAGCCAAATCCGTCCTCTCGATTCAAATCGGAACGGCTTCCAATCTGGATCGGGAACCAGCCTCTTAGTATTGGGAGAGGGGCTAGCAACCCGGTTCCAGGACCCTGGTAACAAATTTTCCGGCCTTCCGGAGCTATCGGTTTTTCTTTGCATTCTCCCCAAACTCCTTCGATGGACAAGATCTTCTTCAGAACCTCCCCGCGCCGGGTTGCCCTGCTGAAGCTGTTCTGGATGGGAGCGGTGCTCCTAGCCTGCTCAATTACCCTCTTAGCGGATACACCTGCGTTGCTGCGCCGCGCTCCAACAGGTGGATGCTTTTGCCATTGTACGGAGTCACGCCTGCGGGGCGGTTGCGTGAAGATGTGCGATTCGAAGCGGTATGCCTCGCGTTGGGGGGCAACGACCTGCGCGAAGCCGCACATGCGGACGCCAGCAAATAACTCAAATGCAGGACCGCGATTCCCTCACCCTGGCCGCGCTGAGCATGCCCGGCTCTGAAGGCAGTTCTAATTTGTTAGTTGTAAGTACCTAGTTCCGCCACGGAACCACTTAGAGAGTGTGGCTAGCTGCGCGCGCTGGCGGAACAGGCCGGGGCTCGGCGCCAGGCTCACCGAGCAGTCTCGCGAGAATTTCCGGGATTTCGAAAACGGCGCGGTTATCTTGTGTAGCGACATTCCTTCGAAAATCGTCCAGTGCCCCAGGAGCGAGCATTTGCTTCGCGCCCGCCGCAACATCCCGGAAACTCTCTAGCACAATGCCGACGCGCTTTTCCTTCACCCACTCCGCATTGTAGCGCTCCTGCGGAAGTGTCCATGCGTTGCATTCGATGAGCACGGGGAGCTTCCGCACCATCGCTTCCGCAATGCTGCCTGGGCCGGGCTTTCCGATCAGGAAATCGGCGGCACGCATCCACTTGTGAACTTCTTTCGTGAAGCCGAGGATATGCACCGGCATCTTCCATTGGCGGGCGCGCAGCTTGGCAGCAAGTTCTTCGTTTCGACCACAAATCAAAATGAGTTGCAACGGCAGGCCCGCGGCCTCCAGACGCTCCGTGATGTCATACATCACTTTCGAGCCGTGCCCGCCAAAGAGAACGATGGCTGTCGGCAGATCCGCGCGCAAACCCATGTCGTTCCGTAATTTAACCGGGTCGGAATCGTCCGCTTCATAAAAATCCGGGCGCAAGATCATTCCGGAGGTCAGAAAAGTATGGGTGTCATCATGGCCCATCGCTCGCGCCTGCTCGGCAGCCTTTTCCGTGCCCGCGATGACACATTGATCTTTGATCGGCTCGATCCAGAACCGTGGCGGAAAATCAGCCAGGTCAGTGATGATAGTGACAAACGGACGGCCGGGATAAACCTCTGTCCAGCTTTGGCAGATCTGCCGGTTGAAATGAGGAATCACCGAAATCAGAAGATCCGCCGGCTTCTCGCGCCAGAACTTTTCGAGCAGATGCACTAACGGCCTGTGAAATAGACGGATGGTGGCTTGGAGCACCCTGAGTAGATAGGTGCTGCCGAGCGTCCAGCCCTTCTGCAACAGGATGTTGTACTGTTGCTGGATTCGGATGCCGGTCAGCTTGCGCAAGACATCCAACCGATCCGTCAGGTCCTGAAACTGCACGAGTTCGACCTGCCAGTTGCGCTGCTGGCGGGCGATGACCGTCTGCAAGGCGACCGCTGCATTGCGGTGACCACCACCGCCATCGTGGAAAACGATGTGAATTTTTTTCATGATGCAGATTGTTTCACATGCTTAAAGTGCGCCAGCAAGAGCATCCTATATGCCATGTGGATAAGTTTGTAAACCTTTTGTGCTCAAGTAGTTCCATGGACACATTTACCTAGATTTTGCCACCTCTTCACAGGCTGTTCATATCAGTGACCGACAATTTACCCATGCGCTGCGACCTCCACGTTCACTCGATCGCTTCCGGAATGTTCAACGTTCCCGGTTTGGACCGGATTTGCCGGGAATCCTACAACGATCCGGGGGAAGTATACGACCGGCTGAAGCATATGGGTATGTCTATCACCACTATAACTGACCACGACTCGATCGAGGCCGCGGAGGTCCTCCGGCGGCATTCGGACTTTTTCCTGAGCGAAGAAGTCACCGTTCGGATGCCCACCGGGACAGCGATGCACCTGGGTGTTTACGGCATGGCCGAGCGCGACCATGTGGAAATCCAGCGACGGCAGAACGACTTCATCGCCTTGCTGATGTACCTCACGGAGCGGAAGCTCTTCTTCAGCGCCAATCACGTTTTCTCTGGCTTGACAGGACGCCGCGAAGAGGAGGACTTCCGGTGGTTCGCGTCGTACGTTCCTGCTTTCGAAACGCGGAACGGCCAGATGTGGCCGGAAGCGAATGCCAGTGCCGCGCGGCTCGCAGCGCGACTGGGAAAAATCGCCATCGCAGGAAGCGACTCGCACACGATCGCAGGTGTGGGACTCACCTACACCGAAGTGCCCGGTGCGCGAACAGCTGACGAGTTCTTCGCTGGTCTGCGCGCGGGGCATGGACGCATTCACGGCGATCACGGCGGCTACGGAAAGCTAACCGCGGACGTCTTCAGTATCGTGAATGAGCTCTTTTGCGACAAGCCCTGGACGTTGCCCCTTTCACCACTCGCACTGCTGGTGCCGGTCTTCACCATGGGTCACTGGGTGAACGAAATACGCTTTTGCAAGAAGTGGTCAGCGTTCATGGAGAGCGCCGAAAAACGCCCGCGGATGCTTTGGGATATGGATTCGAGTTTCGAGGCCAACTGGGCAAGCTGATGAAAATGTTGAACACAGCATTCAATCCCTGCTTTCGAATGAGGCGAGAAGCTCTTCGCTCTCAACTGATATGTGTCTGGGAAATCTTTCTCGCGTACTTGTGCCTCACTCTGACTGAGTGTGCTTGTTTGTTTCCGGCCGTGTTAATGAGGTGACCCGATGGCAGTGGCACGCAGCCTCTGGGGATTCATCGAACGCCGCGATCATCGGCTGATGCGCCGAATGAACCGCTGGCGTGCTCCGCGCTGGTTTCGCATCTGGATGATTGCTGCAACGCGCATGGGCGATGGCTGGATCTGGTATGTTCTTGGCTTCATGCTGCTCGTCAATGGCGGCCCGCAGCGTTTATCGGCTGTAGGTGCCGCGGGAACTGCCGCGATTATCGGTATCTTCGTATTCAAGGCGCTCAAAAGGCTGAGCCAGCGTCCGCGGCCATGCCAGCTCGAGCCGCACTGCTGGTCAAAGGTGCTGCCACCCGATCGATTCTCATTTCCATCGGGGCACACGATGACGGCGTTTTCCGTCGCTCTGGTCATAAGTTATTTCTACCCGTCGCTCGAAGGCGTTCTCTTTTTCCTGGCGCTGAGCATTGCGGTGTCCCGGATAGTCCTCGGCATGCATTTCCTTAGCGACGTACTCGCGGGCGTGGTCCTAGGTGTCGCGCTGGGGTGCGCTTCCATCACCGCGTTTGCCTCGTTCGGTCTCGTCTAGAGAGAAGCCAAATTCGCAGGGCCACAGGGGCACGAACTCTGATCCTCAGGAATGATTCGAACGTGGCGAATCGATTGAACACTTTGCATCGCATTGAGAATCTAGGAACAAAACAGGGCGCGGTATAGTTGCGATAGATGCCTGAGTCAACGGTAGCCCTCGAAAAAGCGAACACTGCGAGGCTGCGCGCCTCCGACCTGGTCTTCCTGGTTCAGGTTTCGCGTCCTGGACTTTGGACGACTACGGCGCTGTTCTACCTGATGCCACTTGGGCACGCCGACTATTTCTCTTCCGGCAGATTCTGGCTGGGGCTGTTCTATGTGCTCTTACCGCTTGGATTCTTGTTGTATGGCGTCAATGACATCGTGGACGCCCCTGCCGATCTGTTGAATCCTCGCAAAGGCACTTTCCTTTTTGGTTCGCGCGGCGCATCCGAACAGCTTTCCGCTTTACGATGGCAAATCGTGACCCTTCAGATTCCATTTCTCACCGTATTTCTCTTTCTCGTGGGGCCCCGAATCCTCTTGTGGTACGCCACGTTGCTCCTCGCGGTCGGGCTCTACAATGCGCCTCGGTTTGGATGGAAAGGGCGCCCTCCGTTTGACGTGCTGATTCAGGCGAGCTATCTGCTCGTTTTCGTTTTGAGCAGTTGGTTGAATCATGCGCCGCAGCTGCCTTGGCAGACCTTTTTATTGG
>Ga0209118_1001012_pt1 | contig 13851 bp, 9 predicted proteins | sample BlaSpr_A8_Ref_M1_FD_187988 | JGI IMG/M metagenome (GOLD analysis project Ga0209118, IMG submission 187988) | Forest soil microbial communities from Thunder Bay, Ontario, Canada - Black Spruce, Ontario site 2_A8_Ref_M1 (SPAdes) (version 2) | ecosystem: Environmental > Terrestrial > Soil > Boreal...
GTCGCTCGGTTGTGTCTTGTGTTGGTTCCGAATACTCCCTGCACTCCGAATTCGCCGCTGCCGGCCAGCGGTCCAGGCGCTGCCCCGAATCCCGATCCGGTAACGCACATCGACAAAGCGGTTTCGCTATATCTCCCCTTGTTTCCTCGGTCGCAAACTGGAATCGGCAATAACGGCGACACGGCGACCTATCTGGCCGCACTCCCTCAGGTATACACCGAGAACTATGCCACCGCTAGGGTAGATCAGCATTTCTCGGAGAAAGACGATCTCAATGCCGCGTGGTTTTATGACAAGTCCCCTCAATCCACGCCTGACCCCTATTTGCTTGCAACCCACCAGGCGGTCAGTGAAAGGTGGATGGGTGGTCTGGAAGAGACACACACTTTCAGCGCGTCTCTTCTGAATACTGCCCGGGTAGGATTCAACCGTACGGAAGGGTTTGTGGGGAAGGCCGGTGTCGCGCTCAATCCGCTTGCGGGAGATCCAAAGTTAGGCACGCTCGTGGTCCCCAACCGAGCGGCACCGCTCATCCACGGGGCAGGCCTCTCCGCCGATCTGCAGCCTCTCGGCAACCAGTCCACTTTTCACCATGTCCAAAATTCTTACCAGTTTTACGATGACGTGTTCTTAACCCGCGGCAACCACGCTTTGAAATTTGGATTTGCCGCCGAGCGCCTACAAAACAACACATTGGCCGTCACAAGGCCAAACGGAACTTTCAATTTCAAGGGGTTAGACTCGTTCCTTACAAATCAGCCCTTAAGTTTCACGATCGGAGATCCGATTATCCAGGCCGTGATTTCAACCCGACTCACCCTCCTCGCGGGCTACGTCCAGGATAATTGGCGGTTCCGCCGGAACCTGACGCTAAACCTTGGCTTGCGTTATGAGATAGAGACCAACCCCACGCAAGCGCACCTTCCGTTCCATATATTGCAGAGCCTTACCACTGCCCCGGTGGACCTGCCGCACCCCTGGCTGACCAACCCCACGCTTCACAACTTCGAGCCGCGCGTCGGTTTTGCTTGGGATCCTTTTCGGGATGGCAAGACGTCGGTCCGCGGCGGTTTTGGAATCTTCGACGCACTCCCTGGTAGCTGGGTAATCAACCAATCCGAGTCCCAGGCCCCTCCCTTCGCGCTGAGCCTGGCCGCGAGCAACTTGCCTGTGGGAGCATTCCCGAACCTAGCTGGCGTGCCGCCTCTCACCACCACGAGTGCCCTGGGCTATTTCCCCGAACAGCACCCACACAGAAACTACGCCATGAACTGGAACTTGACCATCCAGCGCCAAATCGGCCAAAGCTTGACGGCAACGATCGGCTACGTGGGCTCGCACACGGTACATTCGCCGTTCACCACGGATACCAGCAATTCGGTCGGTCCACCCCAGGTTATCCAGACGGCCGCAGGAACACTGTGGCCTTGCGGACCCGACGGTACAGGCAACCTGTGTGCCACGGGCTTCCTACCTTCAGGAACAACTGCCGCGCCTGTACAAAGCAGCGTATTTAATCCCTTCGTCGGCCAGATTCGACCGACATTTTTTAGCACCAGCTCTCATTACAGTGCTCTGGAGGCACAGCTCAGTAAGAGGATGGGGCACGGTGTGCAGGCACAAGCCAGTTATACATGGGGGAAGTGCATTGACTCGGGCTCGAACGGCGACATTGGCGACCCATATCAAAACTCGCCCTCTTCTCTAATCTTCTTCGCACCAGGTAGCCGGAACGGCCTATGTGACTTCAACGTCGGACAAAATTTCGTTGGCAACTTTATCTGGGATGTTCCGTCCCCGAAATCCAGTTCGGCGATAGTGTCGCACCTCGCAGGCGGGTGGGAATTGGGCGCGATCCTAACAGGCAGCACGGGAACACCGTTCATAGTAGCCATGGACGGCGACCCGATTCGCATTAAGAACGGTGATTCCCTCACTTACCCGAGCCGGTTGCCAGGATGCAACCCCATCAACCCGAACTGGAAAGCAACTCTACAGTACGTCAACCTAAGCTGCTTCACGCCTCCGGTGGCACCAGCCTCGATGGCCGCGCAATGCGATACCGCGTTCTATAGCGCTGTGACGAAGCCTGCGCCGAGCGGGATGGTCTATTGCGCGAATCTTTTCGGCAATGCCGGCCGTAATCAGTTGATCGGGCCGAAGATTGTGAACCTGGACTTCTCGGTTTTCAAAAACAACTACATTCCGCGGATTTCGGAGAGCTTCAACGTCCAGTTCCGGGCAGAGATGTTCAACGTGTTGAACCACGCAAACTTCCAGTCTCCGCTCTGCGGCTCCTGCCAAACCATTTTCACCGAGAAAGGCGCGCCAGAAGGGGGGGGCTTGAACGCTACGTCAACCGAGGCGCGGCAGATTCAGCTTAGCCTGAAGGTAATCTGGTAACCCACAGAACACAACTGCAACCTTCATTGCCGTGCTTCGGTAAATTGGTTTGTGGCCCGCATGGGGATATAGCCTTGCCGCGACGCGGTCGGGGCGTGGAGCTTGCCAAGAGTTTCTCTGGCGCCACTCGTTGCCGCGACACGGGAGGGCACTCTCCACATCATCCACGAAGACTCGCCAGACAAATACAGCGTTGTCGAGACCGTGAAGACCGAATTTGGGGCCAAGACGATGGCGCTCGATCCAAAGACCCACAACCTCTACCTCACCACATCGGATTTTGGTCCGGCACCGGCCCCCACAGCGCAACCCGCAGCCAGTCGCGACCCGGGAACGCTTCACCTTTTGATTTATGGGCGCTGACGCGGGAGCTGAATCCGGCAGGGAAAACGGCTTCGCCGCGTGGTCTTTTCAATTCGCGGCGTATTCTCCACAGGAATGAAAACAGAGCGCAGGCCCAAATTGAAAGCAATAGGCTTGACGCTAAATCTTAGATATCAACGGAGGCGATATGATCCGATCGAAATCCGTGTTGAGCGCAGTCCTCTTGATTCTAGCGGCTTCGGCCGTGCTGACGGCGCAAGCTCCGCAGGTCGTGGCCGTGCGTGCTGGCCGGATGTTCGACCCCAAGTCGGGCACAAATATGACAAATCAGGTGGTGCTCATCAGTGGCGACCGGATTACGGACGTGGGCCCGGCCGATGGCGTAAAGGTTCCGGCTGGCGCCAGGGTGATCGACCTTAGCCAGGCGACCGTGCTCCCGGGATTGATTGACGGTCACGTTCATCTCACAGACGCGGCCGGAGGGCTGCAACACCAGATGATGGTGGCGCTGTACAGCGCCAACCAGAGCTTGAAGGCCGGTTTCACCACGCTGGTGGTCATGGGGACGCATGGTGGGGGTTATGCCGACGTGGAGTTGAAAAATGCCATCGAGAGCGGCCTCGTCCAGGGTCCGCGCCTGCTCACCGCCGGTCCAGTCCTCGAGATCACTGCCCCCGCAAATGGCCCTTTCCCTTTGGGATTCAAGCCGTTCGAACCTTCGTTGATCGCAAATGGAGTGGAGGGGATGCGCGCAGCTGTTCGCGAACTGGCTCACAACGGTGTCGACCACATCAAGATAACCACCACGGGCCGGTTCTACTTCAAGCCCGACGGGGAAATGGTGAACACAGCGCTCCTCACTCGGGAAGAACTCAAAGCAGCCGTGGATGAGGCGCACAAGCTGGGTCTATGGGTGGCCACACATTCTTATGGGGGTGACGGTCTAAAATGGGCCATTGAAGCGGGGGTCGACAATATCCAGCACGCAGTCGCCTCCGACGATGCGGACATAAAAATGTTCCTCAAGAAGGACCTGCCGCTGACCCCGACTACCCTGGACATGCGCCAAGACGAGCCGGGGGATCTGAAGCGCTTTGCTCCTTACAGCCGTTTTCGCCTGATGGAGCAGACGTGGAAGAAAATGTTTGCCGCCGGTATGAGACTCGGTTTTGGAAGTGGCGCCGCCCCGCCACCAGGAAGGGTGTATAACTCGGAGTGCAACTGTTCGCATGGCGTGCAAGCCGAGATGTTTCCCCTATACGTCAAATGGGGAGCGACTCCTGTGTACACCCTGCGCATGGCAACGACGGTCAATGCCCAGATTATCCACATGCAGGACAGCCTGGGCACCATCGAAAAGGGCAGGTTCGCCGACATCATCGCAGTCTCCGGAGATCCCCTCCAAGACATCACGGAAATCCAACGAATAAAATTTGTGATGAAGGGCGGCGTGGTTGTGCGAAACGATCTGGCGCCAAGTGCGATGCTGTCCTCGGCGATTGTGACTTTGCAAGAAAGATGATAACTGGCGACAGGTTGATTGGAAGAACGGCAGTGCTAGCTTTGCTGTACCCAGTCTTTATGTGTGCGGCACCGACGGTCACTCAAGCGCAATTCGCTGGAGGCAACATAACTGGAATCGCCAGAGGAGACTCCGATTCCCCAATGCCAGGACTCCAAGTTTCTATGAAAGACGTGACCACCGGCCAGGTTAGGACCGCGCTCACCGATACCTCAGGCTCTTACAGCCTGCCTGCACTACCTGTTGGCAACTATGAATTGACGGTTTCCGCTCCAGGGTTCGTTACCCAAGTCTGGGCGGGCATTACTGTAGCGGTTGGAATCCAGCGCGTCCTCGATTTTGTCATGCGCCTAGGTAATTCCGAGGCATTGGTTGGTCAGGCCACTGAACGCCGCGCAGATCGAGGAATTGAAGGCAGCGTTCATAATGGAATTTTGACGGGCGACACGCTACGGACAGTCTCGCCAAAATTTGTCGAACGACTTGCTAACTGCGACCTTACTTGTGGCGAGGGCGGCATTGAACCGAAACCGTAAATTCAAATGAAGCTTTGCGGGGTCCAGTTGATTGTCCCTCCCCTTGACGTGGTCGTTTTCCGTGCTAGCATGACGGATTCGGAAATTAAACTGAGCGGAGGAAATGGGGTTGGCTTTAATCTGCGGCGAGTCTCGATCTTGATTTCCTGGTAAGCGTCACTGTGCCTCTTGAGTTAGGAATCCTCTTTGACCGCTGCGGCTAGGAGTTGATTCTGTCAAAATCGTCATGATTCATACGGGTCGTCACTTTCTTCAAATCCCCGGTCCCACGAACGTTCCGGATCGAGTTCTGCGGGCCATGGACCATCCGGTCATCGACCATCGGGGTCCCGAATTCGCAAAATTGGGCAAGGAAGTTCTGGAAGGCATGCGCGCGATCTTCCGAACAAGCGGTCCTGTGATCATCTATCCTTCTTCGGGTACCGGAGCCTGCGAAGCGGCCTTAGTGAATACACTTTCCCCGGGTGACCGGGTGCTGCTCTTCGAGACGGGACACTTTTCGGGCATCTGGCGCCAGGCTGCAGAGAGGGTCGGCTTAAACGTCGAATATGTGCCCAGCAATTGGCGGCGGGCCGCTTCCCCTGCGGACCTGGAAGCCCGGCTGGGTTCGGACCCGCAGCGTACCTTCAAAGCTGTGATCGTGGTTCACAACGAAACCTCGAACGGAGCGACCAGCCGAATCGCCGAGCTTCGGCATATCATGAATCGCCTCCATCATCCGGCGTTGCTAATCGTGGACGCCATCTCTTCGCTGGCTTGCATTGACTATCGCCACGACGAATGGGAGGTGGACGTCACCGTCTGCGGTTCGCAGAAGGGCTTGATGGTTCCCCCAGGCCTGGGTTTCAACGCCGTTTCTGAAAAGGCTCTTTCCGCCAACAAGAGTGCCAAATTGCCGAGGTCCTACTGGGACTGGCAGGAAATGCTGAAGCACAATCAAGCGGGTTTCTTCCCCTATACGCCAGCGACCAACCTCCTCTACGGTTTGCGGGAAGCCCTGCTCATGCTGCACGAAGAGGGGATGCCCAACGTTTTCCGTCGGCACGACCGCCATGGGGAGGCCACACGCGCCGCCGTGCGCACCTGGGGACTGGCAATCGTTTGCGAAGAGCCTTTAGAGTACTCGAGTTCGATGACTGCGGTGTTTACACCCGCAGGCCACGATGCGGATCGGCTGCGAGAGATCGTCCTCGCGAATTTTGATATGTCGCTCGGAGCCGGCCTGGGCAAACTCGCAGGCAAGGCATTTCGTATCGGACACCTCGGCAGCTTCAACGACCTCATGCTCGCCGGAACCCTGAGCGGAGTCGAAATGGGTCTCCGGCTTGCGGGCGTGCCGCACCGCGACGGTGGTGTCATGGCCGCTCTCGAACACCTCGCCCAGGCTTGTATGAAGTCCGAGCCCGCCCCGGTCGCCAGATGAGGGGAGGACAGTCCCCCAGCGAGCCAACGGGTTCAAGCAAGTCGCGTTGGATGGTGCTGCTCCTTCTGTGCTTGATGTACCTCATCACTTATTTGGATCGCGTCAGCATCTCCAACGCCGCCCCCCTCATCAGCCAGGAGTTCGGATTCAGCAAGGCCACGATGGGCGTCATTTTCAGCGCCTTCATTTGGGCTTACGCACTTTTTCAGGTGCCTGGCGGCTGGTTGGGCGATCGCTTCGGGCCGCGTAAAGTGCTCACGATCATCATGGCGTATCGGACGGTCATCGCGGCACTGACCACCAGGGCCATGGGTTTCTCCTCGTTTTGGGCCGTCCGCTTCATGCTGGGTGTGGGGGAGGCGGGCGCGTTTCCTACAGCGACGCGTGCTATGCAGATGTGGTTTCCCCGGCAGGAGCGCGGTCTTGTGCAGGGTGTTACCCACGCTGCGAGCCGATTTGGCGCGGCGATCGGCCCTCCTCTAGCCGTGGCGATCATGATCCACTACGGTTGGCGGGTCGTATTCTACTTTATCGGTTTTATCAGTCTAGTGTGGTCTCTGTTGTTCTCGCTCATATATCGCAATACACCGGAGGAGCACAAACATGTGAGCCGCAGCGAGCTTGCTCTGATTCGCGGAGTTGATGAGAACGGCGGGATCAAACCGGCGAACGTCCAAAAGCGGCCGACGGTACCTTGGAAGATCCTCCTGAAACACCCCAATATGTGGGCGCTGATGTGCGGATACTTTACCTACTTGTACTGTCTATGGATCTTCCTCTCCTGGCTGCCGTCCTATCTGGTATCCTACCGCGGGTTCACCCTACTCAAGATGGGTTCCTATGGTTCCCTGCCACTCGGCGCCGGTGTGTTGGGCGATGCCGTCGGCGGCTGGCTGACCGACTTCCTGTTGGTCAAAACAGGGAATGTCAAGTTTGCCCGTCGTTCGGTGGCGATTATGGGGATGCTTGGGTGCGGGAGCTTCATTCTACCTGCCGCTTTCACGGCGAACCCCTACATCGCGGTCTACTGCCTGGCAGCCGCGATGTTTTTTCTCGAAACGATCATCGGGCCGTCTTGGGCAGTGCCGATGGACATTGGAGGGGAATACTCCGGCACTGTGTCCGGAATGATGAACATGGGGGGACAGATCGGTGGGGCGCTGTCGCCTACGGTGTTTGGGATCCTGGTGGCCCGCGGGTCATGGATCGCGCCGTTCGTGATAGCTGCCTGCCTGCTATTCCTCGGCGCCGGCATCTGGACGTTTTGGATCGATCCGGGAGTGTCCGTCATCGACAAAGGGAGGGTGATCGCCGCCTGAACTTCAGCGGCGTCTTTCTCTGCGCGTCGGGCCAGTTAGCTATCGACCCTGACCTGCTTTGCGCGAGACGCGGCCATGCAGGAGGGGGCCGTCTGGAAATTGACATAAAACCCGACCGTCATTCATCGGCCGCTTATCTCGGTTCCGTTACGCCGGAGGAAATTTGCATTAGCCTGCTCGGTTACCCCTCAGCTCGCACTCGAAACCGGTTGATTCGTTCTCGCAGGCGTCGGCATTGGAAACCGAGCTGAGGCGTACGCTAGAAGGCGAAGTACGTTTCGATCGCGGCAGCCGCGCCCAGTATGCCACGGACGGCTCCAATTATCGTCAGATTCCGATCGGGTTGGTTGTCCCGCGTCATGCCGAAGACGTGGTCGCGGCGGTGGCCGCCCGCATAATAAAAAATAAAGGTATTGCCTGCGATAGAGCAGAGAATTTGTGATCTCCCCGTTGCAAATCAGTGCGAAAGTTCCTCGAGTGAAAGACCTCTGGTGCGCGGTCCCAAGATGCCGATGGAGAGTATGACCATGAGCATGCTGGCCGCGATGAAGGCGAAAACGCCTTTCGTGCCAAATCTCTCAAGAAAGAAAGCGATCATGAAGCTTGTAAATATCGTGGAGAGGCGGCTCCAGGAATAGACAAATCCGATGGCGCGTGCCCGGATTCGAGTGGGGAAAAGTTCGGCTTGATAGGCGTGATAGGAGTAGGACAAAAGATTATTCGAAAGGGTTATGAGCATTCCAAAAATGATCAGCCAGACGGTGCTACTCTGGCGTGCGAAGATCAGGCCAAACGACGCTGTACCAATCGCGGCACTGACGATTTGCCACTTACGTTCGAACTTGTCGGCAATAGCTATGCAAAGGAGCGGCCCAACCGGGTAGACGAGTGCAATGATGGCGGAATAAAGCAAGCTGTTAGTTATCGTCGCGCCCTTTGAAGCCATAAGCGCGGGCACCCAATTGCCAAATCCGTAGAAGCCGATGGTTTGAAAGAAATTAAAAACCATCAGCATCAAAGTGCGGCGGCGATAGGGCGCCACCCATATCTCGGAAAACTTACCCTTGCCGGCGATTTCCGAGACGGTAACAACAGGCAGGGGGAGTGGATGTCCGATTTCTGCCACGACGCGGGCTTCAATCTGGGCAATCGCTTTTTCCGCTTCATCGAGCCGGCCTTGCTGTGCCAGCCAGCGCGGGGATTCGGGAATATTTCGACGAATGACCCAAACGAAAATAGCACCTAGGGCGCCGAGAAAAACAACCCAACGCCATCCCGCCAAACCCAGCGGAGAGCGCGGAACTAGAACCCAGGAAGTTAAAGCGAGCACCGGGATTGCCAAAAACTGGACAAACTGATTGATTGCGAAGGCGCGGCCGCGCAACCCCGCGGGGGCAAGTTCGCAGACATATGCGTCAATGGTCACCAATTCCACGCCGATGCCGACGCCGGCGATGAAGCGCCACAAATCAACTCCCGTGTTGGTGTGTTGCAACCCCATGGCGATACTCGCCACGGTGTACCACAACAACGAAGAGGTAAATACAGCGCGCCGTCCCAGACGGTCAGCCACTGAGCCAAAGATGATTGTGCCGATAAAGAGTCCTGCGAAGGTTGCAGCGGCAAAAGTAGCCTGGTCCGTGAGGCCGAACAATCCTTTGCCTGCGGCTCGAAACACTCCACTAGAAATGAGCCCTGGGCTTAGATAGGCCGTTTGAAACAGATCGTAAAACTCAAACGCGCCTCCCAGAGAAAGCAGCACGATCAGCCGCCAAAGCTGCCGGCAGGCGGGCAGCCGGTCGATGCGTGCGGTGATCTCCGCCGTATTATCTATAGGCATGTCTTGCCGTCCTGAGCATCGAACTGCTCATTCCGGGCACATTTTCTGCTGATGCGTTATTAAAAAATCCCCGGGCGGCCTTCGGCAAGCGTCAGCGCCGGCGCCGGCAGTTCAACATTCAGTTGATGCAAATCGCTGGCGGTTAGATCAGCGAGTCCCAGCGCGGCAGCAAGAAATCGTTGCGATTCGTCAGGAGAAATGATGCCTTCGGTCAAGGTCTGAAATTTGCGGAGGTAGTCCGCACGCGCAAATGGTTTCGTGCCCAGCGGGTGGGCATTCGCCACCGCCAATTGATCTTCGGTTCGCGAGCCGTCTTTCAGCACGATTTCGACTCGGCCGCCGAAGGCTTTTTCGGATGAGCTGGCTACATGGTAGCGGCGACTCCACTCCTCGTCTTCGCGGGTTTCGATGCTGCGCCAGAGCCGGATAGTGTCTGGGCGGCTGGCGCGTTCGTGGGTGTAGCTTGCGATGTGATTCCAGCGGCCGTCTTGCAGAGCCACGGCGAAAATATACATGATGGAATGATCCAGAGTCTCACGGCTGGCATTTGGATCGAATTTTTGCGGGTCATTCGAACCGGTGCCAATCACCTTGTGCGTGTGATGGCTAGTGTGAATGAGGATTTTTTCGATCTGTGAAGTGTCGGGAATTTTCGTTCTCATGCGGAAGGCGAGATCGATCAGCGCCTGCGCTTGATATTCGGCACTGTGCTCTTTTGTAAAGCTCTCAAGGATCGCGCGCTTCGGTTCGCCAGGGGAGGGTAGCGGAACGTCGTACTGCGCGGCAGGCCCATCTAGCATCCAGGCAATCACGCTATCTTCACCTTCGTAGATAGGACTGGGCGCCTCTTCACCGCGCATCGCGCGATCGATGGCTTCTATGGCCAATTTTCCGGAATGCGCAGGAGCGAATGCTTTCCAACTGCTGATCTCACCTTTGCGCGACTGGCGCGTGGTGAAACTGAGGTGTACCGCCTGCTGGACGGCCTGATAGATCGTTTCCACAGGCAGACCGAGCATTGCTCCGATTCCCGCCGCTTGCGCTGGGCAGAGATGCGCGATGTGGTCGATTCTATGCTTGTGAAGGCAGATGGCTTTAACGAGATCGATTTGTACCTCATAGCCGGTAACAACACCACGAATCAGATCCCTTCCACTTTTATTCATGGATTGCGCTACCGCAAGGATAGGCGGGACGTTGTCGCCGGGATGAGAATAATCAGCCGCCAGAAAAGTGTCATGCAAATCCAATTCGCGGACAGCTGTGCCGTTCGCCCAGGCGGCCCACTCTGGACTGAAAAGATGCTGAGACGAAACGCCAAATATAGTTGCGCCGCCTATGCGTGGATGGCCAAGAGACATCGCGCGGGCTGAAACGACGGGGCCACGGTTGATGGCCGCAATCGCCACCGCAGCATTATCGATGATGCGGTTGACGACGAGATCGGTTACGGCTGGCTCAACGGGGACGCTATCGCCAGCAACGGCAGCGATCTTCCAGGCGAGCTGATCTTCGCGCGGAATCCGCGCTTTCGAAGGATGGACACTAACGCGATGAACTTGCATGGCGACTCGTATCGTTCTTTTTTTGCCCGGCTTGCCATAGGAGAGATTTGGCGTTTCTTATGATAAAGGTGCCTTTTGCTTCCTTCGAATTGGCTGGCATGGGAGGGTTATTTTCGCTCAGAGTATTTGCTTTCTAATTCGTCAAAGAATGGTTTCTTGACGAGTCGCTGGCGTTCCGCGAAGCTAGCCACCATGGCGCCGGCCTCGTCCATCCGGCCGGTGGTCTTAAGCTGCTTCAGCGCGGCTTGCATGCCCGCGATTGCTCCTTGAAGAGCGACATTCGCATAAAGCACAAGCGCGAAGCCCATAGCCGCCAGTTTTTCCTGAGCAAAAACGGGTGTCTTACCGCCAACGACAACATTGACGATCTGTGGCGCGGAGAGAAGCTGGGGGATTTTGCGCATCGTCTCGGCGCTTTCCGGAGCTTCCACGAAAGTGACATCCGCTCCCGCTTCGATGTACCGCTCGGCACGTTCGATTGCGGCGTCGAAGCCTTCCACCGCGAGCGCATCCGTGCGAGCAATAATCAGGAAGTCTCCGCTAAGACGGGCATCCACGGCGGCTTTGATCTTTCCGGCCATTTCTTCCGCTGTAATAACAGACTTACCCGAAAAGTGGCCGCATTTTTTCGGCATGGTCTGATCTTCGAGCTGGATTGCGTCTGCCCCCGAGCGTTCGAGAACACGCACGGAGTGCCGGACGTTGAGGGCATTGCCAAAACCTGTGTCCGCATCGACAAGGAGGGGAATGTTCACGGCTTCGCGGAGCGTTGCAGTATGTTGCGCGATTTCGGTAAGGCTTTCGAATCCGAGATCGGGCATTCCCCAAAAAGTATTCGTTACACCAGCGCCGCTGAGGTAGACAGCTTCAAAGCCCAGATCTTCAATGATGCGCGCGGCGAGTGCGTTTGCCGCGCCGGGGACGAGCAATCCGCGGCGCTCGCCCAGCTTCATCCGCAAAATATTGCCGGTGGTCAAGCTCAACGCGTTTCCCTTAACGTGAGATCGCAATTCCGCACAACGAGAGTACACCGCCGCGAGAACTTTTGCCGGGGTTATTGCCGTCCACGCAATGCACTGGCCGTTTTTTCCGATGGACCGGGAACAGTTCAACGGAAAACTAAGGCCACATTCCCGCGATTCGCGCTCTGTCTTCTTACGGAATTTCAAAAATGAAATTTGCAACTAAGTCTGTTAGCTTAGTAGGCCGCCGAGTGATTATCTGTAGTTAGGGCACTCGTCAGGCGGAAGAATGAGCCAGGAGACCATGGGCGAGAATGTGAATGTGGTGGACGTTACCCCGCGTGACGGATTGCAAAATGAATCCAAGCCTGTCGCGACGGGCGATAAACTGCGACTTATCGACAAACTTGTTCAGGCAGGAATAAAGGAAATTCAGGCCACAAGTTTTGTCCATCCCCGGTGGGTACCGCAAATGGCCGACGCCGAGGCCGTCGCGGCGGAGTTAGGGAAATTTGCGGATGTCAAGTTTTCAGCCCTTGTGCCTAATTTGAAAGGCTATGAGCGTGCAGTGGCTGCCGGCATCCGGCGCCACGAATTTGTGGTCGCAGGAAGCGACACATTTAATCGCAAAAACTTGAACCGCAGCGCCGCCGAGTCGCTCGATTTGCTGAAAGAAGTGACGCGAAGAGCCGAAGGCGATGGCGTGGAAATCCGCCTGGGCGTTTCCACGGCATTTCACTGTCCTTTTGAAGGCAAGATCTCCAGCGGGGCATTGCTTGGATTAGTCCGCTCTGTGCGGGAGATCTGTCAATGGCGGGTCGCGCTGTGCGATACGGACGGAATGGCGTTTCCTGATCAGGTCACGGAGTCCCTGACCCGCTTGCACGAAGAATTGAAAATGCCTGCGAGCGAATTTACTCTACATTTTCACGATACTTACGGCCGGGGCCTCGCCAACGCCTACGCCGGGCTCAAGGCAGGAGTCCGGGAATATGACGCTACAACCGCGGGGCTTGGCGGCTGCCCCTATTGCCCCGGCGCCAGCGGCAATTTAGCGACAGAGGATCTGGTGGCGTTTCTGCACGGCCTGGGATTTGCAACGGGAATCGATCTGGGAAAATTGCTGGACGCTGCTGAATTCGCCATCCAGTTTTCTTCACGGCCTTACGAGGGTCATCTCCTGCGTGTACACCGAGCGGGCGCCTGCGGGGCAAACTCCGCGGGGGGAAGAGTGGCATCCGTTTGAAATGGGCTGAAGAAACGATAAAAGGCCAGTGCCCGACCTCATCCCGCAATTTTCCTCGCTACCAGGCAAAACTCTCATTTAAACTCCAGAGGTCCCGCTCGTGAAAAGGCTTCCATGTCACTTCCTCTAAATGGGATTCGCGTTCTGGACGTCACCAACGTCCTTGCCGGACCATTTTGCAGCTTTCAATTGGCGTTGCTAGGCGCCGAGGTCATCAAAATCGAAAACCCGAAGTCCGGCGATTTAGCGCGCCAACTCGGAGCGGATTCCGCCGCTTCGCGCAGATTGATGGGAACCTCTTTTGTCGCGGTAAACGCCGGCAAGCAGTCAGTGACCATCAATCTGAAATCGCCGGAAGGGAAGAAGATATTTAAAGAACTCGCGAGCATTTCGCAGGTTGTGTTGGAAAACTTCCGGCCGGGCGTGATGAAACGGCTGGGGCTTGATTATCCGATACTCTCCGGCATCCATCCCGGAATCGTGTACTGCGCGGTGACTGGTTTTGGGCAGGATGGCCCGCTGGCGATGAGGCCGGCCTACGACCAAATCATACAGGGAATGTCTGGGGTGATGGATGTGACAGGAAGCACTGAGAGCGCACCATTGCGGGTTGGATATCCGGTATGCGACACCATGGGCGGCGTTACGGCGGCGCTCGCCATTTGTGCGGCTTTGGTCGAGACGCGCATGACCGGACGCGGGCGCATGATA
>Ga0209118_1001013_pt1 | contig 13849 bp, 13 predicted proteins | sample BlaSpr_A8_Ref_M1_FD_187988 | JGI IMG/M metagenome (GOLD analysis project Ga0209118, IMG submission 187988) | Forest soil microbial communities from Thunder Bay, Ontario, Canada - Black Spruce, Ontario site 2_A8_Ref_M1 (SPAdes) (version 2) | ecosystem: Environmental > Terrestrial > Soil > Boreal...
TAACCCGGACCCCCTATGTCCGTGGGGATGATGAACTCCAGCCGCATTCCGTGTTGATGAAGAAGGGCGACGACTTCACGGCGAGGGATGTAATGCATGCTGAACCCTTCAAACGCTTCCTCGGCGGCAGGCGGCGCGTCCACAAGATTCCCAGCGGTTCGGATGTCGGCCTCACTGGGCGACGTCGGTGCTTCCGCAGCCCTCGGAAGGATTTCCACGGGCAGATGCAGCGTTCGCGCTCCCTTGTTCTTGAACCAGGCAATGCCCTCTTGAACCAAGTCGAGCTCAAGCGTGTAGCGCCCCGCGGTGGGTGGAGTCTTCACGTCGAGAGTAAGGCCAACAGTTTCGCCGGGCCGCACGACTTGCGACAGCAAGGCGCGCCCATCATCCTGCCGGACCATCTGGCCAGCTTCATCGAGCCAATGGTTGCCGAGCATGATGGGTTGTCCCGGCTCACAGGGCCAGGGGACGGGACTTGTGTTTTGGACGCTTACCGCCAGAGTCGCCCGTGACGAAGGCAGCCAGGACAACTTCTGCTCTGAGCATTGAATCGAGGTTGAGTAAGCTGCAGCAGGCAAGCACTTCTCGTTTTTGAACTGGCTTGGAAGCTGGAAAATCACGAGCCCGCCAGGCTTTAGGATCCGGCCGAATTCGGCCAGGTAATTTTTGGCGACGTCCGGTTCCATGTGCTGGAGAACGATACTGGAATAGACAAAGGAGAAGCGATCATCCTCAAAAAGACGCAGATCAGGGCGCGCGTTGAGATAGTAGCTACATTTTTCCTGGTATTGATTAAGGTTCCGGGCGTTTTCGATCATGGTCGGAGAGATATCGACGCCGCAAACTGCCTCGAAGGAGCGCGCGAGAGCTTGCGTCAGGCGGCCGACGCCGCAGCCGAAGTCAAGGGCCGAGCTCCGCTCAAACTCAATATCGTTCGAAGAAAGCGTTTCTAACAATTGATCGATCTCGTGCCGGCCGGTTTGGAGGAATTCATTGAGGTCCCATTTGCCGCCCATCTTTCCAGGCGTGGAGATAATCGCCCAAAGTGGATCATCCTTGGCATGGGTCTCCCAGACGTTTTGGAGTCGCTCCAGTGCCTTGCCTTCGTCTTGAGCAGTGTTTGTCATGTCGAAGGCATGGCGTCGATCTGCTCTACTATCTCAGTAAGGCGCAAGGAGACCTTATCTGGGAGAAAGCTGAGACGACGCTCGGCCTGCCCGCGAACAAGTTTTTGGCGAAGCGCGTTGTCTTCGACGATGCATCGAGCCAGTGCGGCGACTTCCACAAGATCGTCCTTGGTGGTGAAGAGGAGGGCGGCGTCGCCAAGCGTTTCTGGAACCGCGGAGCTTTTGAAGGCAAGGACGGGAACGTTAAACCACATGGCTTCGATGAGCGGCACGCAAAAGCCCTCGTGCTCGGACATCGACCAGAAGAGGTGAGCCGTGCGGTAGTAGGCAGCCAGTTGAGCGTCGGTGATGCTGCCGGCGAAAATCACCGAATCGTCGAGAGCTAGTGCCGACACTGTCTGGCGCAAGTGCGCCACGTAGGGATCTTGTTCTTCCGGCTTACCCACCAGGATCAGCCGGGCCTCCGGATCGAGCGCCAGGTAATGAGAGAAGGCCACGATCAAATCGTCCTGTTTTTTGTTAGGCGCAAAGCGGCCGACGAAGAGGAGATTAGTCCTGCCGTCTTGAAGCGCGTCCATTAGCCGTGAGTCGGGAGAGATGGACCACTTGTCCGGGTTAACCGCGATGGGAAGGACGCCTGGTTCATGAAAGCCGGCTTCCGCCAGCTCGAGAGCATTGTAAGTAGAATCGCCGCGCGAGATGGGGAAATGAACAGCCAGACGCCGCAGCTCTTCACGACCGTGACTCAGGATGGCGGCGAACTCAGGCCGATAAGGCAGAAAGAACTCGGCGGGCGTGATGTTATGGTAGATGAGGCATTTCGGGCCGGTGAATTCGACCAGGTGGGGAGTTAGCTCTGAGCCAATGCTATGATGGTAGATCGCTCCGTCGGAAGCATGCAACGCCTCCGGCTTGAAAGCATGACATTGATGGGCGACTCGCACATCGATGAAACGGACGTAGATCTCCGACCTGAACCCGCGCTTGCGCAGCTCGTCGCGAATCCAGATGGCGTGATTCGAAATGGCATCGCCATATTCCAGGTTCGGCAGGAATTGATTGATCGCCTTGTCTGGGTGTCTTCCGGTTAGGGTCGGTTTCGACGGAGTGTTCGATTCGAACAAGGCGCCTTCATAACGTTCCATGACCGCGTTCCAATCGGCGGCCACTTCCGCGTAGCGTCTCCCATTTTCACCCAGTTCGCCCAGAGCCTTTGTGGACGTGCGATCGAGCTCGACCAGCAAACGCGTCCAATCCTCTTCCGAATCGGCCAGCCAGCCCGCTCCTGTTTTTCTTACCGGGATCGCGGTCGCTGGACAACGGGCGTGGGCGGCCACCGGTTTCCCGTGCAGCCAGGCTTCCATCATGACGCGGGAAAAACTTTCGTTCTGGCTCGGCTGCACCAGCGCGACACAATCACGGAGTAGCTCCAGTTTTCTTTCTTCGGTAACTAGCCCGAGATCCTGCGCGCCATGGTTGCCATTAAGGTCGAGGGCGCCGTTGCCGGCCAGGAGGAGACGAAGGGATGAAGCAGGCCGGACGGCGCGAAACCGGGCGAACGCGCGTAAGAGAAGCGGCACGTTTTTCCCCGCATCCTTGCGGCCCAGGTAGAGAAGAAAGCGGTCGGAGGGAGGGGGTGACGGATTAATGGAGTGATGGAGGGACGGAGTGTTGGTCTCGGGCGCAGTGCCATTCGATGCGACTGGAGCAACATCGACTTCCACACCTTCTCCTACCAGAACGGATTTGGTCGAAATGCCAGGGCCGTAGAGTCGCAATGCCAGTTCCAGTTCGCCTTCGCTGTTAAAGAGCAGGCGCCCGGCGCCGTAGAATGCTTCAGCTACTTCAGGCAGGTAAGCGTAGGATTCATCGTGCAGGCATGGCTGAAGGAATGCCTGGGGACGCAGGATGTCGATCGCGTGCAAGACCGGCCCGTAAAGATAAGGCAGAAGGATGAACGCACGATACTCCTGCTTGTTCTTCTGTAGGTAATCGAGAAGTTCTGGCGCTTTGATCAGCTCGTTCACGAACACGCTGGAATCTTCTGCGCTTACTGGCGGCACGCCCGGTTTCAACGTTGACGGGTCCAGACTTAGCAGATGCCCGCAGACTCGATCGAAGGCAGGACGATCTCGCGGCACGACCCGGAACCGGCGGATAGCAAAACCTTCGCGCTCCATCGACAAGCCATCAGGGAGATGGTTCGTTTCCCAATCGTCCTGGTGCGAGCGGCAACAGGTAGTAAGGACTTCCACGTGATGTCCCCTGCCGGCGAGGCGCGTCGCGATCTGCCAGGCCTGTTGCTCGGCGCCGCCTTTCAGCTCGCGCCCGAACCAGGGGATAATGATCCCGAGCTTCATCGTTTTGCCGGCTTGTAAGCTATGATTCCAAAATCCTGCGGCCCGTAGAGCAGATCCTTCAAAGTGGCCAATTCCTTCGTGCCAGCGTCGAACTGGACGTCCGCCACCGGGGTAAGGTATTCGATCCGGATCCGTTCGAAGCCATGACTTTGCAGCATCAACTCAGCGGTCTCGGGAAAGACTGGATTGCGATGAGTCGGATCGATATTGAAGTTGGCCGCGCCGACCACCAGGTTCTTGCAATTAGGCGATTCGAACATCGCGACGCCGCCCGGCTTGAGGATCCGCCGGGCTTCTCGAAAGAAATCCATCAAGGTCTCGAACGGTAGATGCTCGATGATGTGAAAGCCGGTTACGCCCCCCTGGCTGTTCGCGCGGAGCGAACGCATGTAATCGAGCGCATCCCGATAAATAACGTCGAGGTGATGTTCCTTGCACTGAGCGATCATGGCCGAGTTCAAGTCCACGCCGCGAGCATTCAACTTGTTTTCCTTAAGCAGCTCCAGCCACTCCCCACGGCCGCAGCCCAGGTCGAGGATGGGCCGGCCTTTTTTTCCCGCGTGAGCAGAAGCAAGGAAGGGCAGGTAAAACTGGATACGCTTTTTGATCTCGGTGCGCGATCCACGAAATCGGTTTTCGAAGCTAAGGTAGAAAGAATCCAGCGCGCGCGCGTTCTTCTTTTCGCTGGCATCGGCGCCGGTTGCCCGCTTTCCGGAGGTGATCTTACCGTGCCGGTCTGTTCCCAGGACCTGTTGTAACAGTGATTGTTGTTCGGATAGCTCGCCTTTGACGAAAACGGCGTCGTTGGTCTGGCGCTCGCTTAGTTGCTCGAGACTGTCTTGCACCCCGTGGACCTCCGCCGTCTGTTGATCGACGAAGCCTTGCAGGTTGTTGATGTGGACGCCGAGTCGGTCCATTTGCCCTTGCAGATCTTTCAAGTGCGCCAGCGCATCGTCGATCCGTGCCTGGTTGAACCGTGCCTCCCAGTGCGCCTCCAACTGCCCGAGATGACTGCCCGTCGCATCTGCTTGTGCCTGCAAGTTTCGCAAATGCTCGCCAGCGCGATCCATCTGGCATCGCAGGTCGTCCGTGGTCGTGCTGGCCAGATTGAACTGTTGTTGCAGATCGCTCGTGGCCGAATGCACAAGATTCACTTGTTCGAGCGCTTGCCCGGCCTTCGCGTCGCTGGCTTCGATCTGGGCGGCCAAGTCTGCCTCGAGCCGGCGGAACTCATTCTCCTGCGCGGCCATCATCGAGATCGATGGTGTCGCGGCCGTCATCCAGTTCGCATCCGCTTCGCGGTGCTGGTTGAGGGCCAGGAGCCACCCGTTGAATCGCTCGAGGCACAAAGCAATCTGGCGCACTCGCTTGTTCAACTCGACACTGTTCTGCGCGAGCACACCGATGCTCTCCAGCACGTTCGTGTTGTAGGCGCCTTGCTTGCGAAACAATCCGCGCAGGAACTTCGGGATGATCGAGCTGACTTGCGTCTTGCTCCGCGCGTTCTGGAGCAATTGATCGAGCCGTTCCTTTTTTGGGTTGATGGGCTGGGGGATTTGGACGGTCGGCGCGGGTGGTAAAACGGCGATCGGCGGCAAAGCCGCCGCGGCTACTTTGGGAGGAGCGCTCACCCGGCGCGGCCGCTGCCGCATCCTTGCTGCCTCTGCCCGCACGCGCTCCATCAACTCGTTTACGTCGATTTCAGAGTTGGTCGATTCAATCATGGTTGCCGCCTTCGCCTTCACTGTTTCGCCCGACTCTCGAAAAATTCAACCTTGGCGCCGGCGCCGTCATTCGGTTGGCCGGGGGGTTAGGGCAAGCCACGAAAGAAAAATGTGCACCGCGTTGGAATCGAACCAACAACCCAGTGATTAAGAGTCACTTGCTCTGCCAATTGAGCTAGCGGTGCCAAATTTGATTTTACCTGTGAAAACCCGAGCCAATCCGGTGGAAACGCGTCCTTTTCGCGCGGGAAAATTTGGGAGCAAATTCGGCCGCGCATTTGGGATCGTTCCATCAGCCTCGGTGCATCAGGGATCGCAAATTACTCATCCCGGTGCGCTGCACAATGCGGAAGTTCCATCTTCAGCGTCCATCGCCGAAAGGAATTACTGGCCTATCCGGCTCATTCCCGCCGTAGCCAGCTGAACTTGGTCCGCCGGGGGCCGAGGCCCAGCCTGCGCAAAGCAATTCGGTGTGCGCCCAGCGGTTTTGATCGGAACGCTCCGCCCACTGCCCGGCGCGGGGATTCGTATGGGCGATGAGGTTAAGCCGCGACAGGCAGCCCTAGCACGCCTTGCTTTTGGCTGAGCGCGCGCCGCAGTTTTGCGAGGGCGCTATTTTCCAACTGTCGAATCCTTTCGCGCGAGACACCCAATCTCCTCCCCATTTCCTGGAGCGTTTTCCGCTGTCCACCGTCGAATCCGAAACGCTGGGAAATGATTCTCTTCTCCCGATCGTCGAGCTCCTCGAGCAAACCGCCGACCTCATTGCGCAGGTCTTTGTCGCGCAGGAATTCAAACGGCGTTCCCGTCTTTTCGTCCGCGATACTTTCGCTCAACTCCGTCAAATCATTGTCACTGATCGGCGCGTCGAGGGAAGCAGGACGAATCGACGCGGTCTTTAATTGCGAAATCTTTCCGGGGGCGATGCCGATCTCTTCGCCAAGCTCGTCATCGGTCGCCTCGCGGCCCAACTCCTCGCTCATCCGGAGGGCGACGCGGCGCATCTTCAAGATCTTGTCACCGAGATGAACGGGCAACCGGATTGTCTTGCCTTGATTGGAGAGGGCCCGCTTGATGGCTTGCCTGATCCACCACGAGGCATAGGTGCTGAGCTTTGCGCCCTTCGCGGGATCGAACCGGTCGACCGCCGTCATCAATCCGACGTTTCCTTCGGAGATCACATCAAGCAGCGGTAAACCGAGATTCGCGTAGTCCTGCGCGATGGTGACCACGAGACGTAAATTGGAATTGATCATGAGCGCGCGGGCGTCGCGATCGCCCTTCTTAATCTTCGTGGCGAGCTCGATTTCCTGTTGCGGCGTCAAGAGCGGGATTCGCCCGATCTCACGGAGATAAACTTTCATTGCGGTATCGTTATGGTCGGCATTCATATGGCTTTTTGTGAAGTGAGTTTCGGACACGGAGGTCGTTTAGCGCACCTGCTAGAAAGAAATGCTGAAGAACTTGATTCCGTTCCCTTTTCCGGGGACGTCGGGATCCAGGGAAACGTTCTCTTCCGCGGTGCCATATTTCGCCGGCGCGCTTGGGTTGAGCATTTGCATCGGATCACCGCCGCGGATCGCGCGCGGGATCACACCAGAAACGTCGCGCTCGGTGAGAATCGGGGGCCGGTGAGCTTGTTGCGTGCGATTCCTGTGCTGCAAGGATGTAGTGCGCGAGAGAGTGGTGGCGGGGTTAGCGGCCCGCACTGGTTGACCCAACGTCAAAAGTCCAGCGACCAGGAAAGCGATCAACGTCTTTGTTTTCATGTCCAAGTTTCCCTCCGTTCCAATCGTCCTGCCATCGCGCGATTGTAGGATTTTGCATTGCCACTTAGGAACTGATGGGTACTCCCTCTTTTGAGTGAGCGCGGAGGAAGGACGCATGCGCGAGCGGATCGCGGCCCAAAAGAGCCGGGCGGAGTAGTGATCGCGTTCCCGCTTTCAAGAGACTCGACGACTCTCCATTTCAGTTTGGTGCTTGTGGAGCGCCGTTTCGATGGCGGCTTTCAGCCCCGCTCCGCTAAAAGGCTTGAGCACATACCCAAAGGCGCCGGCATTTACAGCCCGCTCCATCGTCCGATCATCGGCATGCGCGGTGAGAAAGACGACCGGCACATGGAAGTTACCGCGGATGGCGAGCGCGGCGACGATGCCATTGACCCCTCCGGCGAGCGTGATGTCCATAAGAACCAGATCTGGCTTGTGTAATTCAACGGCGTTAAGAGCTTCATCCGTTGCGCTAGCTGTAGCGGTGACTTTATAGCCGAGTGAAACGAGTTCGCGCTTAAGGGCCGACACAGTGATGGCTTCGTCTTCGACGATAAGAATGCGGGCGTTAGTCATGGTAGGTCGGTTTGGATTTGAGTTCTGTTTGCGAAAGTGGAAGAGAGGGGAAGAAAATCGTGGTCCGCGTGCCCCTCACCGGGTCATTTTCAATTTTCACTTCTGCGTGAATCTGCCGCGTCATTCCCAGAACGAGTTCGATGCCGAGCCCTGCCTTCGTTCTTGCATCAAATCCCGGTGGCAGTCCGCGGCCGTCGTCGCGCACGGTCATTTGATTGGGGTTGCCCGCGCGCAGTTCCACCGTGAGCTTCCCAGCTCGGCGGCAGTCAAACCCGTGCTTGAGTGCATTGAGGAGGAGTTCGTTGGCGATGAGCCCTAAGGTGACTGCGGTGTCCAGGCCCATCGCGACCGGATCGGCCCGGACTTCGAGCGCCAAAATGCAGCCGGGCGGCGTGTGAGAGCGAACGAGCATCTCAGCCATCTCCCGAAGATGTGCGCCAAAGTCCAAATCGGAAAACTCGCCACTGGAGTAGAGCTGCTCGTGCAGACGAGCCATGGAATAGATGCGATCGCGACATTCATCGAAGACGGCCTTATCCGCGGGGTTGGTGAGCTTCTCCGCCTGGAGCATCAGGAGGCTGGAGATAATCTGCAGGTTATTCTTAACCCTGTGGTGCACTTCCGTAAGCGAAGCGGTACGCCGGTCGACCCGCTTTCGGAGCTCGGCCTGGAGCTGCTCGAGCGCGGACAAAAGGTGAGTGACGATGCCATAGGTCAACGCCAGCATAGCCGCATTCCAATAGGGCCTAAGCAGCTCGCCGTCGGCTTGGCTTGGCGTCTGATCAGCCAGGAGCCATGCGGCGGCGCTCAGCACGCCGATGAACCACCCGGTCGCACGGCCTGCATACCAGGTGGCCACGACTACCGGCGCAAGGTAGAACACCGCCAGTGAGAAGTCGCCCGTGACGCAGTCCAACCAGGCAATCACGGCCACGAGAGCTATCGCCAGCGCCGTGGCGGCGGTCCGCGAGATACGAGCGGGTGTGGTGCTCGCCTCCGAAAGGGCCGATGGAGTAGCGAGCGCGTTCACGCGTGTGCTCCCCGCTGAATTCCTTATCCACATCCCAACGGACTTTGTAAGAGGCCCGATGGATCCGAGATTGCCACTAGGCTACCTTTCTCCTGATTTTTTCAAGGCTTCGCTTGGATTCGCCCATCATGAATTCGTAGATGGCCGAGAAATCCGCGGTCTCGTGTCCGTCGCGCATCGCGAACCGATAGATTTCCTTCGTTAGGTTTGTTACCGGCGTGGCGACGCCTGCTTCGTACGCGCTGACCGAGGCAAGGTGCATATCCTTTTGCATCCAGCGCAGTGGAAATTCGGCTTCGTAATCTCTTTTCTCCATCTTCTCTCGCTTCGACCCTAGAAACGGCGCGACCGCAGGCATGCTGAGTAGAGAATCAAACAGCATCTTTTGTGAAAGCCCGAGCCCCTGGCCCAGCGCCATTGCTTCGGCAAAGGACGCCATTCCCACTCCTAACAAAAGATTGATCACCATTTTCATCGAAGTCCCCATGCCGTGTCCCCCGGCGTGAACAATTTTATTGCCCATGGACAGCAGCAATGGACGAACCACTTCCAGGTCGATAGCGTCGCCGCCTACCCAGAAAACCAGTTTCGCCTTTTTAGCTACCGGCGCGGAACCAGTCACGGGCGCGTCGAGAAACCGTATCTGCTGGGCCGCGGCTCCCGTCGCCATCTTCTTCGAGAAGGACGGGTTGACCGAGCTGCAATCAACCCACAGGGCATTTGGCTTGAGATGACTTAGAAAGCCGTTCGCGCGCAGCGCTGCTTGTGCGACTGCGTCGGGATGCGCCAGCATCGTGAACAAAATGTCTACCTGTGCGGCCAGTTTGGCCGGCGATTCGGCGAAGAGTGCGCCGTTGTCCAACAGCGGCTGCGCCTTTGAGCGAGTGCGATTAAAAACGACCAACTCATAGCCATGCTTTTGGAGGTTTGCCGCCATGCGGCTCCCCATGATCCCCAGTCCAATGAATCCAACTTTCATCTTCATTCCTTTCTCAGGCAGCCGTGACTAACTCCGGCTCATTTATGTTCCTGCCCTCGATCTCGGCGATTTCTTCGTCGGTCAGGCGAAGGTCTGCCGCGCCCACATTTCCTTCTACCTGCCTGGCGCTGCGTGCCCCGACGATCGCGCCAGTCACAGCCGGATTTTGCAGTGCCCACGCTATCGCAACCTGGCCCGGCGGGCGCCCGTAGCGCTCGCCGACTTTCCGCAGCCGTTCCACGAGAGCGAGATTCTTCGAGAGCTTCGGCTCATGAAACTCGAGGTCGCGACTGCGCCAATCACTGTTAGGAAGACTCGCGGCCCGTTCGCGTGTCATCGCGCCCGTCAACAAGCCGGAGGCCATCGGCGAATAGACGATCGTGCCAAGCCCGTTAGATTGACAATAAGGCAGAATTTCTTGTTCGACTTCGCGGCGAACTAACGAATAGGGAGGTTGTAGCGAGGTGATCGGAGCGATCGCTTGCGCTCGGCGCAGTTCGCCGACGTCGAAGTTGGAGACGCCGATCCATCGGACTTTGCCCTCCTTTTGAAGCTGAGCCATCGCGCCCCAGCCTTCTTCCAGGTCTTCGGTCGGCCAGTGAATTTGGTAGAGATCGATGACATCGATCTTGAGCCGGCGCAGACTGTCCTCGCATTCGCGACGGACGGATTCCGCCTGCAAAGAACGATGAACGTATCCCTGCTCGTCCCAGCGCAGCCCGCATTTGGTGAAAATGTAGGGCCGGGGTCCCGACCAGGCTTTCAATGCGGACGCCACAACTTCCTCAGAGTGGCCCATCCCGTAAACCGCTGCGGTGTCGATCCAGTTAACGCCCAGCGAAAGAGCGCGATGAATCGCCGCGATCGACGCTGGGTCGTCCTGTTCACCCCAGCCAAACTCCCACCCTGCTCCTCCAATCGCCCAGGCGCCAAAGCCTACGGGAGTGATGAACAGGTCGGAGTTACCGAGCTGATTCATTGTCATATCCGTAATGTCGAGTTTCATTGTCGTGCTTCACTTCCTTTCGGGTTCGGGTTACGCAGGGTACCAAAAAAACTCGTTCGCGAATTCCAAAATGGCAGCCACTGCACTTAGAATGACCAGGGCGTAAACGACCACCTCAATGAACGAGCGCTTCTTTTCTTCCGAGCGAGCGAGCAATGAGTAGGTTGATTCTTCCCTTTTGTTGTCTGGTTCGTTTGTTTTCATAGGTGTCGTTTTCATGTGAGAATTCTCTTATGCTTCCAGTTCTTCTTTAGGCCGCCGCCAGTTGATGATGGGTTTCGCTAAGGTCTGCGATGGCAGCGGTGAGCAAGGCAGCATGACGCGGTTTAGGGAGACAGCCTCGGGCTCCGTTTGCGTAGGCAACCGCCGTTACATGCTCTGCGTCTTCCGACGTGGTCACGAGGATAGGCAATCGCTCGTAACAAGCATGCACCGCGCTAAGAAGCGTCATGCCACGACAGCCTCCGTCGAAGTCCATTAAAGCGAACTCCAGACTGCAACCGCGCTGACAAACAATTTGCAGAACGTCGGCGACAGTTCGGGCGATGAGCACGATGGCGCCGGTCCCGGACAATGCTTCACTCAGCAGGTCGTCGAACTTGGGATCGCGGCTGTAGAGAAGAACCTGTGATTTCATTTTCAATTGCCTTTAGTCACTGGGCTTGCGTCGGTTAGTTCGTCGCAACTTGCGGCAATCCCAGAGCTTGGAGCGTGTCAGACGTAAGGCTTCCCGTTACGGTCAAGTTTTTCTGCGCCTGATAGCGCGCGACCGCGTCACGCGTTGTTGGTCCAAATAAGCCGTCGATTGGTCCGCCGTAGTAACCTTGCTGGCTTAGAGCTGTCTGGACGGCAGTGACTGTGGAATCAGCCGCCGGAGCCGTTGTAGTTGTGCCCTGGTAGACTGACGGAACGTCGGTGGAATCACCTATGACGTAATCATAGGGGTAGTAGTCGTAGGTGTAATACGGGTAGTAGTCCCAAGGGTAAAATCCCGCATCGAGTCCAATCCAACTGTCGCCGTTGTAGGCCCACCAATGATTATTCTCATAGTGTGGACGCCGGCGGTCCCAATCAGGATGCGACGCCGCCTCCCGGCGCTGGTAGATGTGGTCCATTCGTCCATTCAAACCCCTTTGCTGCGCTGTAGTTGCGCGTGCGGATGGGGTTACCGGCTGCGTAGTGGGACGCGGGACTTGCGTTATGCGATTGCCGGACGAACGCATTTGTTGCCGATTAACCGCTGTCGTTGAGCGAACGGACGGAGTTACTGATCGGGTGGTCATTCTATTGCTACTGCGAACGGATGGGGCGACCGACCGCGTGACTGGTCGTGAAGCGACAGACGGCCGAAATGAGGGACGCGCCCCGAATGAGGACATGCGTGGTGCTCCACCAAAGCGCGGAGCTCCCCCAAAGTGTGCTCCGCCAAAGTGCGCTCCACCTCCAAAATGCGCTCCCCCGCCAAAATGTGCCCCGCCCCCGCCGCGGCCGGCGAACGCGACGTTACTGAGGGCAATCGATGTGATTCCGACTAGAGTTAGTAATGCCAATTTTTTCATATCTCAAGATCGTTACTCTTCCGTTTTGCGGCCATGGTGCGTAGGGAGGATTTTACGGTGTTACGTAAGAGTTGGCGCTAGCTACCTCTTTCGAGTGAGAGCCTCGGGGGATCTTGGAGCGCCTGCGACTCCAACCATAGCTCAAAACTCAAAGAAGGGGCCAGAACATTGCGAGCGACGCGGCTATTAGCACCATCCCCAGGAGAACGAGATGCCGTGAGCTGCCGCGGTTCTGCGCGGTGCGATGGACCTGCCGGTTCGCGGGGCGTTCCAAGATAAGACGCAGACTATCCGGATGGTCATCAAAAATCAGAATGCGGCGTATTTGCTTACCTGGGCCTTTTGTTGCCGGCAAAAGGATTGTCTTTCTAAAAACGAAGATCTTCCTTTTGCGGACATCAACCTCGCCGTGGGCCGAGAAAACGGAATTGGGATAACTGTCCTGGTTATTTCCGCTCACGAATCGGCTTTGGGACGCCATTGGTCGATACGGAGAGTTATTTCTTTTCATGATTCTTACCGTCCGGCGGTAAGTGCCCCGTCCGCTACGACGCAGGTGAGGGTTTTATGGGTCACCCTCAAGGAGAGTGTGTATCTCCTTCTTTTGGACGATGGTCTTGTAAGATCTGCCAGCGTGTTCTCAGAGCGAACCCGCCTTCTTAGGCGCGCAAGACGTCGATGAGGATGCCAAGTATGAGGATTGCTAGTCCACCCCAAACCATAACCAATAACTGGATTCGATCGTCGCGGACTTCACGCGTATCGTTCTGGACGGCTGGGTCGCGATCGAAGAGTTGGTGTCGCCTGCGGAAGATCAGGATGCCCACTAAGACGATGGCGAGGGCTAAGATGCTGAACGCTCCGCGTAGTGCCGGGATGCCGGTCTCCTCAATTGCAGCGATGATTGGGATTATTTGATTACTCATTAGATTTCCTTTTTTGAGGTTAACGACCGGGAGCGAGCGAGGCCGTGCCCGGCAGGTTTTTCGATCCGAGAGCGTCAGGTTTCGGTGGCGAGATAAGAATGGGGACGAGAACTGACGCTGCCATTATTCCCGCGATGATGTGCAGAGCTCCGCCATAAGAACCGTTTACCTGCCGCATATGCGCAATGAGCAGCGGCCCGAACGCGCTGGCGGCTCCCCAGGCCGTGAGCATCAGGCCGTAGATCGGTCCCACATTCCTGGGACCAAAATAATCCGCGGCAAAGGCCGGCATCGTCCCGAATCCGCCTCCGTAGCACATCAGGACAACGAACGTGACAATCGTCATCATCGAGACAGTGCCGATACTCGGAAGAAACCAGAAAAGAAGTGCTTGCACGGCGAAAAGGACGACAAACGTTGCCCGCCTCGTGATCAAGTCTGACACCCAGGCCCAAAACACCCGGCCCACGGCGTTACCGATACTAACCACACCGACCATCCCCGCCGCGACGACGGCAGTGACCCCAGTCAACTCTTGAAAGATAGGCGCCTCCTGCGAAATGATCGAAATGCCGGCGCAGGTATTGAGAAACAGCAGGAGCCAGAGGGCATACCACTGCCAGGTCTTGAGCGCTTCACTCAGGGTGTAGTCGTGTCCGGCGCGCTGGGAAGCCTGCGACGTTTTTGGAGTCCAACCCTCGGGTTTCCAGCCGTCCGGCGGATTATGCATGAACAGTCCGGCAAGAACCGTCACCACCAGGTAGGCGATGCCGAGATACGCAAAAGTGTTTAG
>Ga0209118_1001014_pt1 | contig 13833 bp, 12 predicted proteins | sample BlaSpr_A8_Ref_M1_FD_187988 | JGI IMG/M metagenome (GOLD analysis project Ga0209118, IMG submission 187988) | Forest soil microbial communities from Thunder Bay, Ontario, Canada - Black Spruce, Ontario site 2_A8_Ref_M1 (SPAdes) (version 2) | ecosystem: Environmental > Terrestrial > Soil > Boreal...
CATTTCAGAATCGGCAGCAAGCTACGATCACTCGAGCCATCTGCGAGAAGGGTGTACCTGAAAAGCTCCATCGGCCCTCAATTTAGAGAAACGGCTCAGATCAAAGGGGAAGCACGATTTGGTACGGGTGGAGCTGCCCCGCGGTCAACGGCAGCGCCGCCACGTTATGAAAGTTGGCTCTCCAGCTTCCGTTCGGAACTCTGAGAAGAGCAACGCTACCGATGGCGTCGCCCGACGTCACCTGCTTCTCGTCGAGGTAAACGAGCTCGCCCTCCGCGAGAGCCTTGATCACCGCTGGCGAGTGGGTGTTTACGATGACTTGCCGCAAGGGATTGTCGGTGTCGATTGGGTAGTCTGGGTTTACGGCAATTTCGCGCAGCAGGTGAACCATCGCCGGAATCCTCTCTGGGTGAATTCCATTTTCCGGTTCCTCCACACAGATCACGCCCTTAGCCTCAGGATCCATTGCTAGAGTTGCAAGAACGAGGAAGCGAAGCGTGCCGTCTGACAGCGAACTGGCCGGATGGAGCACACCTGCCCGTCCCGTTACTTCCAGGGTAAGGGTCTCCGTCTTTTCGTCGTCCCTCACGCGCAAATCACGGATATCGTCGATCAATTCGGCAACGCGGTTCGCTAACTCGCTGTATACCTGTCCCGGAGTCTCCTCGGCCCGCCTTAGGCGCTCGATGGTAGCCGGAAGGTGGGCACCACGAGAATCAATCGACCTCGAGTCCGAGTAAAGGTCTGGGGCTCGCATTGCGGACGGTTCGAGAAGCAGGGTCTGCCAGGACTCCATCTCGCGGTGTGCCGCGAGGACAGTAGGGAAGTCGTAGGATATCGTCCCACCAAGGATGGTCTTGGAGGACTTCGGAGCCGGTACTACCCGTCCTCCATGCCCCTCCTGATGGACTCTGATCTGCCCGCCATGGGTAGAGATGAAGAGAGTTGATCGCCTCCCCTTGATGGCGGAAGCCTTGAACGCCTGTTTTGCCGGGAAGCCGAGCTCGCGGCGCGCCTCCTCCAAAGTAATGGGACGCAACGACTCTTCAGCAAGCTCTAGGCGCTCAACGCCGTTTTCCTTCGCAAGGCGAAAGGCCAGCTCATAGCGGAGCGAGGAGATCGATGCTGCGGCGGAGACCCCGAAGTCGTCCTGGACCTCACGGTCAATCAACAACTCTGCCGTGAAACGCATCTCTGGGGCACGGAACCCGTCGAAAGCGGTGAACAGGGATCGCGGATCTGGAGCTCGGCCCCGAGCCTCCCTAAGGAGCTTGACTGCTTCCATAATGGAGTGCCTAGTAAGCAACGAGAGGAAGCGTATGGCGTCAAAAAGATTGGACTTGCCGACCGCGTTTCGTCCTGCAATACAGGTGAGTGGACCGAAACGAAGGTCCACGTCAAGCAAGTTCTTGAACCCCTGGATCCGCAATCTGGTTAGCATCGGCTCACCCTGGCAGTAGAATCGGTAACAGATCAATAGGGTCGGAGGACTGTTGAGCAGCCTTACGTGAAGATCCGCTGGCGCTAGCGATGACCACCTCTTCGCCAGCAAAGGCCTCCTCGATCAGCTGCTCGAGATGTCCTTCAGCTTCTCTTAGATCGACCTCGATCATTGCGCCCCTGCTGTCTAACGCTGATCTGAGCATGAGGATATCTCAATTCCTCCCCCCCCGAGGACACCGACCGGCAGCCGGGGCAAGATCCTCTTCGCGGGAGAGGACGTCACCGCCGAATCCACGCAACAGCGACAGAACGCCAACCAGGCCCTCCAGGTCTCCAACCAAGCCTACGTGATGGAAGCCGGCCGCATCGCCCTGGCCGGCCCCAGCGCCGACCTGAGAGCCAGCGACCACGTTCGCAGGGCCTACCTCGGGGTCAGCGAGTGACTGCAATCAGCAGTCGAGTAGCGCGGGGGTATGGCGGCGCGCATAGCTGAACACCACCTCGTGCCCCGCGCCCGCGAAGATCGTCCCGAGCTTGCCACCCATCAATCCAGAACCCAGAATGCCAACTCGCATGCTGCTTATCCCCCTCGATTTGCCGCTCAGCGGTCGACCATTCGCTGCGAGCTCTCGGAGTACCGGGCCCCTTGCACCGTGATCTGGGACGCGGCGTTTTCGATGTCGCGGAGATCGCCCTCGGTGAGCTCGATGGAGGCCCCCGCGACGTTCTCCTTCAAGCGGTGCAGCTTGGTGGTGCCGGGGATCGGCACGATCCAGGGCTTCTGAGCGAGGAGCCAGGCGAGCGCGATCTGGGCGGGCGTCGCGCTCTTGCGCTGAGCGATGCTTCCGAGCAGATCGACCAGCGCCCGGTTCGCCTTCCGGGCCTCCGGGGTGAAGCGGGGCACGGTACTGCGGAAGTCGGTGCTGTCGAAGGTGGTGCTCTCGTCGATCTTGCCGGTGAGGAAGCCCCTGCCCAGCGGGCTGAAGGGAACGAAGCCGATCCCGAGGTCTTCGAGAGTCGGGATGATCTCCGCTTCAGGTTCCCTCCACCAAAGCGAGTACTCGCTCTGAAGAGCGGTGACGGTCTGGACGGCGTGCGCGCGGCGGATGGTCTGCACCCCTGCCTCCGAAAGGCCGAAGTGCCTGATTTTGCCCTGCTGGATCAGCTCCTTCACCGCCCCCGCCACGTCTTCGATGGGTACGTTGGGGTCGACGCGGTGCTGATAGAACAGGTCGATGGCGTCGATGTTGAGCCGCTTGAGCGACGCCTCCGCGACCTCCTTGATGTGCTCGGGCCGGCTGTTCAGGCCAGCCTGCTTCCCGTTGGCGTCGAAGCGGAACCCAAACTTGGTGGCGATCACCACCTGCTCGCGGATGGGGGAGAGCGCCTTGCCCACCAGCTCCTCGTTGGCGTACGGACCGTAGGCTTCGGCGGTGTCGAAGAGAGTGACGCCCAAGTCAACGGCGGACCGAATCACGGAGACCATCTCCAGCTCGTCTGCGGCGGGACCGTAGCCGAAGCTCATGCCCATGCAGCCGAGCCCGATCGACGAGACTTCGAGGCCGCTGTTTCCCAGTGTGCGTTTCTGCATTTTTTCTCCTTGAGTCGCCTCTCGGTACGGTAGCCTCATTCTAACCGGCGCGCCGGGCGCCAGCACGACGATTGCGCCCCGCGCGAAGAGGAGCCGGGCGGCGGCCCGGAGAGCCGTCAGTATCTGTCATCGGTGGTAGGCTCGACGAGACATCTCTCCGGGGGGCAGGACGATGTGGGACAAAGGGTTGAACCGAGGAACGCTGGCGTGGATTCTCCTGGTGCTTGCCGGGCTTGCGACGGCGGGGCCTACCGTGCCGGCTGCGAACCAGCGAGAGGGAAAGCAGAAACCATCGGGTGGCGGTTCCTCCTTCGGTCCGACCATCGTGGAGGTCATGCCGACTCCCTCCTCCTTGGCGCCCGGCTTTGACAAGGAGAGAGTCTGGAGCGGCTACGACGACTGGGAGCCCGCGGTGGCCGTCGATCCGGGCGGCGCCTACGTCTATCAGCTGACGACGCGATACAGCGGACCCAGCGTCTGCGAGGACTGCCCGTTTCCGCTGATCGCCTTCCGGTCCTCGGCGGACGGCGGCAACACCTGGGGGGCCGACCGCTCCCTCGCCATCACCAAGAAAAAGCAGAACGATCCCCAAATCGCGGTCGCCCAGGACGGCACGGTCTATGCGGCTTGGCTGGACCAGTACATCCCCGGGGTGAAGTTCGTCAAATCGACCAATCATGGAGACAGTTGGAGCGCACCGATTCGCCTGACCGGTCCGGATCGGCCGCCGAGTTGGTCTGACCGGCCCGTCCTTGCCGTCTCGGCCGACGGCAGAGACGTGTATCTCGCCTTCAATGCCAGCGACAGCTATGTGACCTCCTCGCACAACCGCGGCGCGACATTCGGCGACAACGTGAAGACGAGCAACGATTCGCGCTACTGGTTCCACTCGGCAGGCGGGGTGGCACCGAACGGAGATGTCTATTTCGCCGCCGCCGATTTCAGCCAGTCCTACCTTGGCGACTCCCATATCAACGTCTTGCGCTCGACCGACCGCGGCGCAACCTGGACCACGTGGCGGCTGGACACCGCGAGCCAACTGCCGCGCTGCGACTGGGCAGCCGGTTGTTACTTCGGGTTCCTCGGCTCGTCGGCGGGGTTGGCAATCAATCCTGATGGCACGATCATGGTGGCCTATAGCGCCGGCGTCAGCCCCGGCGCGCCAGAGCAGATCTACGTCCGCAGCTCAGCAGACGGCGAGCACTGGTCGGCGCGACAGCAAATCTCCGACCCGTCCGCGGCCGTCAACAGTGGCTTCCCGGCGGTGGCCAGCGGTCGGAAGCCGGGAGAGTTCCGGGTAGTTTGGCAGGATGATCGCAACCGCAGCGAGAAAGCTTGGAATACCTGGCATCGGCGGACGAGCGACGGCGGCGCGGCTTGGGACGCTGCCATCCGGCTATCGGACCTCGGCTCAGGCGCGCCATACAAGAAGGCTCGCGGCTACCGCTTTCCCTATGGTGACTACCTTGGGATCGCCGTCGACGCAGCCGGGACGGCTCATTTCGTCTGGGGCGAAGGCGAGAGTTACACGGGGCCGGGGGGAACCTGGTACACGAAACTGAATTGACTCTGTGCCGCTCGCCAGGCTCGGTCTGATCAGAAGGTCCAAGAGCCGATCCGTGTAACCTGCCACTGCCTGTCCACCAGCTCGAGGCGGTAGGCCTCGTCCATGGCTTGCGAGGTCCAGATCGCGAAGCCTCGACGCTTGGCGTGGTCGAGGACGAAGAGGTCGATATGGCGCACGATGACGTGGCCAAGCTTCTCTTCCGCCAGCTCCAGCTCCTCGGGGGTCAGGACCACCATCCGGGTTCGCAGATGAAGAGCGGTGAAGAGCTGGCGGTCGGCGGTCCAGAACTGGGTACGCGCGTTGAGCGGGGCCGGCAAGCCGTCAAACTGCTCGTCCCATCGCATCGCCGTGAAGAGGGCGGCGAACGCCCGGCTCTCGGGGCCGGGCGCCGGCGCGGAAGCAACCTGGGGCAGCGGGTCGACTCCGTCCGGCACGCCGTCGTGGTCGGTGTCGGGGTCGTCTGGATCGGTGACCAGGCGCTCCTCCGAGAGGTCGGTCAGGCCGTCGCCGTCGGAGTCGCGCTCGAGCGTCGCGAGCGGAATCTCGAGGTAGATGCCCTGCACGGTGCGCCTGGACAGGCCTGCTGCCGGCGCCCCGCGGGCGGCAGCGTCATCAGCAGCGGGCTCGGCGCCTTGCCGCTCCACCTCGACTTGCAGGTTCTCGCCGGCGAGCAGCGGCAGATCGGAAGCTTCGCGCACCGTGTAGTCCCGGCTGAGCTCCACGCCCGCAAAGTAAGGCTGCGACCATGTCGTCCCACCGTTGGAGGAGAGGATCACCCAGTACCCGGCGCCGTAGTCGAGCGACGACACGATGACCACCGCCCGCCGGCCGCTGCGCTCGGCGCGCACGACCTGGAAGCGCTCGTAGAGCTCCTCCGGCAAGCGCACCTGCGCCTTGGCTGCAGAGCTGCGCTGGGCGCTCGCCTCCGGTGTCAGTGGGACCACGCCGGCAGGCAGCGGTAGCTCCGGGAACGAGACGAGGAGCGGCGAGCGCAGGAGCCGGTCCACCACCGGCGCAGCGGGGTCCGGGCCGAGGGCGGCGCGCGCCTCCTCGATGCTGCGCTTGCGGTCCTCCTCGAGACGTGATCGCAGCTCGCCGATCTCAGCCTCGAGCGCCGCCGCGGCGGCGGCGATCCCGGGCGGCGCAAGGTTACGCTCGCTCGCCGGCGGCGTCAGGCCCTCGAGGTGGCTCAGTGCCGATCCGATGAAACGCGCTTCCAACGCCGGGTAGCCGCCCCGGCGTGCGACGGCCGCGGGCGCCAGGCTCCGACCGCCATGGCTGCCTCCCGCTTCCACCAGTGAGGTCAGGACGTCGAACGGGTCGTACGGGGAGAGCCGCCAGGCCTCCAGGAGCCGGTAAAAGGCCGACTCGGGCTGCACCTGGGCCTCGCCTTTGGCGGCGCTCGGCGAATCCTCACCCGTCGACCGGTCCTGGCTTTCGGCGGCGGCGCGGTCGCCTCTGGACTGCGGGCCAAGGGGAGTGCCCGGCCTCACCGCCGCCAGGAAGCGATCGGCCCCCGCCATGTCCCCGCCGGCGACGCTGAGCAGCACCAGCTCGAGACGCCGATCTTCCAAGTCGCCTTCGAGGTTGGCGTGGTCGAGCTGGAATTTGACATTCCCTTCCGCGCCACTCTCCACCTCGGCACGCACCGCGGCCGGAAGGCCGGCGAGCATGGCGGCGGCGCGATCGAACTGCCCGTATTCGACGTCCAGCTGGAGGGCCGACTCCACCGCGGCGGCCGCCAGTCGCTGCAACTCCGGCTCATCTCGGCGAGCGAGGAGGCGGGCGCCCTCCTCGGTGGCGACGATCTTCCAAGCCGGATTCCCGACATTGTTGGCGGCCTCCAACCAGATCTCCGGTGCTTCGGGTTTTGCGGTCAACGCTGCGAATAACAGGTCGGCGCCAAGCTCGCCCGCGCCGCAGTGCAGGCGCCAGGCCAGACCGATAGGGTCGGCGGCCTTGGTGACGAGCCGCAGGGCTGCCGGCGACGCGGTCTGGAGGACCTCCCCCCATTGCCCATAGAAATGAGCCAGGTCAGCGAGCAGCCGCGGCTCTTCCGGCTGGCGCTCCAATAGATTGATGAATCCTGATTCAATCTGCCGTAGCTCGCTCGAGTCTGGAGCCTGGTCCTCATGGTCGGACAGCCCCTGGACCCGCTCCTCGAGCACCTCGACGGACAAAGGTCCGGAGACGGCCCAGGCAGGACAGGAGCTCACCCATCCAGCGACCATCAGAGCGGTGCAAAGCCCGCCGGATCGACGCCGCTGTCTCCATCTCATGGCTCCCTCCCTGCTGGTGTCCTTGCAGCTCTACAGGGTCAACAGAGCAACCGGCATGCCGGCACGATCCTTGGCGGCCGTCAACACAGTTGCTACACCCGAGAGTCGCCGTCTCTGCGAACTGGAGCTGGGGGAGGGTCCCGATGCGGTTTGCGTACGCCGTCAGCGCCTGCGAGCACGCCAAAGTCCCTCCGGACGTGCCAGGCGGTGGCGAACGAGCCGTAGGTCTTGCGCGCCAGGGATGCGGCCGAAAGGGTGGGATCGTCCTCGAGCGCGGCCCACATGTCCGCGCGGTAGGCGGGGCCGATCATCACGCGGCAACGGTAGGGTGGTGGTGGCGGGCGAGCTCCGCCGGAGGGTCGACATCGGCTGCACGGTCGCGCAGCACGTTGGCCGGCACGCGAAGAGCGCTGCCCGCAAAGCGCGGGTCTTCGCCATGCCGCTTCAATTGAAAGCCGGTCACCATGGCCCAATGAGAGCGAGCGACCGGGAATCAAAGACCCGGGTCGCAGCCTGTCGAGCTATGGCTCGACGTCCCAGGGATGCTCCCAAGGAGCCAGCGGCCGGTGGCGCTTGAGCATCGGCAGATAGATGCGCTGCAACTCAAGGACGATTGCCACCTTCTCCTTGAGCGACATCAGTGTGCGCCTGGAGTGCAGGTCGGCCTTCGCTTGACGCAACTTGCTCATCAGCTCCGGGGTCGGTCGAGATCTGCGCTTCATCGCTATGGCTCCAGGTTGAATCGATGGATCAGCTTCTTGACGAGACTCTGATCCGTCACCGCGGCCTCCATCAGCGCCGCGGCGCGCTCCCGGCGTTTTGCCGTCCGCGCCGAGGGCTCGAGGTAAAGCGCTACCAGATACTCGGGCCGGACGACCCGGACCGCGACGCCCTCATAATCTAGTGTCGAAGCGGTTTTGATCGCCTCGTCCGCCAGCTCGTTATGCGAGGGCAAGAACTGGACGGGGACGCCTTCAACGATGACGTGCTCGGCGTCAACAGGATACCCGCGTGCCGCAGCCCATTGATAGATGCTTTCCAACGAGACGATCGGCTTCTCTTGTTCAGCGAGGAATACCAGCACGTCGAGGTCATAGGTTGGGATCGGCTCTGTCCAGAACACCAGCGCCATCGCGCCGGCGATCGCATAGTCCTCGATGATGACAAGCCGCTTGAGCTCTTCCAGGGCGCGCAGTGCATTCAGGAAAGACGGTGCGGCCTTCATGAGGCGTAACCTCCTCGATCCTCGCGGCGCAGCGGGAACTTGGCCTGGAGATTGAACCGCGGATTTGAGGATATCTCACGTCCCCGCCGAGAGCGCCATGCGGCTGAAGAACTGCACCCCCGCCTGGCCCAGGTAGTCGACGAGCTCCTGCGGGTCGACCTGCCGGTCCGCTGGGACCAGGCCGGCGGCGGTGAAGGTTCCGGCCTTGATCGCTCTCGCGGCCAGGACCGCCGTGGCTACGGCGACCACGTAGCTGTGCTGCCCGTGGACGAACCCCGCCGCGTGCCTCGCGCCGTCGGCTTCTTCGACCTCGACGGCGAAGCCTCCTGACCTGGCGCCGAACCTTTTCGCCGCTCGCCGGCCTACGGGCTGCATGATCCGGAGCAGGCTGCGCAGCGACGGGTGGCTCGCCGCCGACGCGAACATCGAATTGAGCAGCCTCCGCCGGGTGTCGACCCAGAAGTCCACTTCTTCCAGGGTCGGCCAGATCGGCGGCAGCCTGATGGCATCGGGACTCTCGCCCAGGCGCGCCTCGACCTTGCCGACGGGCGGCGCGAACTCGAAGCGCTTCGCTTCGCTGAAGGCCCGCTTCTCGACGAGGCGGCCGCCGCGGAACACGCGGATGGGCCGCTCGAGGTTTGCAAAGAGCGACTGCGCCGTGGCGGCCGTGGAGGTGTTCCTGGTGGCCGGCGCCAGCAGCGCCGAGATCCGCGTGGGAGCCGTCACCGCGAGCAGGCGCACCAGGGCGGCAGTGACCGCCGAGACCGAGCTGCACGAGGTGAGCACGCGCGTTCCGGCGCGCTCGATCCTCGGCCCGAGCCGCTGCATCCCTTGCGCAAAGTCCAGGCTGTCCGCGAGATCGATGACGTCGCATCCCGTCGCCAAGGCGGTCTCGACCAGCAGGGGCGTGCGCCGCTGGAAGGGCCCGGCGGCGTCGATCACGACGTCGCCCGCCCGCAGCGCCGCCCGCAGCGAGGCGGGATCCTCCGCGTCGACCAGGCAATCGGCTCCCGGCCGCCGCGAGCCGACGAGCGGCTGTTCGCCATCGCGCCGCAGCAGCTCCACGGCGGCGGCGCCGAAGAAACCGCGGCCGCCGATGACGAGGATGCGGCTCACGGGGTCCGGGTCCATGCCTCGCCGTCCCCGCTCCGGGTCCCGGTCCAGGTCTCGCCGCTCGCGGCCTGCAGCGTCCGGCCAAGCCAGACCGCCCATGGACAGAACAGCGCGAAGAGCACCGCCGTCGCGATCGCGATTCCGATCGGAATTCGCGCCACGCTGCACACCGTCAGGGCCACGCCGGAGAGCCAGACCGCCCAGGTGAGCGCCAGCCCGGCGCCGCGCAGCGAGCTGGTGACCAGCGTCAAGAGGATTCCCGCGAGGGTGTAGAGGCCGTTGGCCGCCGCCCCCGTGCACATCGTGGCGAGTGGCGCGATGCGATCGTAATCGCGCGGCAGCCAGCCGATGAGCAGCGACTCCGCGAAGAGATCGCAGGCCAGGCCCGCCGAAGCCGCGCCGACCGCGACGACGGCCCATGTCGAGCGGCGGAGGAAGCTTCCCCACCAGGCGTAGAACGCCACCAGGCTGAGCGCGGCGGCGACCCACACGGCCCACCCGGCGCGCCACAGGGCCGGATGCCTGGATATGTAGGCGACCCGGTCCGCCACGGCGGGCACCACCTCCGTTCCGAGGCGCAGCACCGTCGCCATGGTCAGGATCGCCGCGAAGTTGGCCGCCGCGCACACGTACGGCGCCGAGGCCCGCACCGCCGCGGCAACGCGCGTGCCCTCGAGCAGGAAGAGGCAGAACGGCAGCCACCAGATCACGTCGTTGAACAGGATCAAGGTCACCGTACGCACCGGCCACTCGCCATGGCTGACGGCCAGGAGCCACCCCACCGGACCGAGGATCTTGCCCAGCAGGCCGATGGCGATGAACGGCGCGGCGCGATCCAGGCGCCACGCCGCGTACGCGTAGCCGAGGCCATAGAGGCCGACGACCATGCCCAGGCACGCCCAGATCGCGGGATACGACGGCGGCGCCATCTCGAAACGGAGGAAGAACGACCGCGGGAAGAGGGCGGCCCAGAGCCCGAAGGCGATGTTGTAGACGGCTGCCGCCGCGAAGGTCAGGCGATAGAGTCGAGCGCGATAGGGCGACACGCGGGGGCGATTCTACAGGCAACTTACCTTGCCTCTACGCCTCTACGGCAGCAGCGAGCCGCCGGGCTGCCGGGTGTTAAGCTGCGCCGCGGCATCCTGCCGCATGCCCCATGCCACGGTGATCTGCCTCACTCCGGTCCGCAACGAGCGCCGTACGGCGGACCGATCGTTGGTTGCAGCAGCGGGGCTGGTGATTGCTTGGCGATAGAGGTCCCGACGCTCGACAGGTTGCCGCCGCCACCCGCCGGCCGCTCTGCCTGGCCCTGGACCGAGGCGCCGGGGCCGCTGCCGCCCAGACGCGCCGATGGCTCGGCCTGGCCGCGCATCAGCATCGTCACACCGTCTCACAACCAGGGCGCCTATCTGGAAGAGACCTTGCGCTCGGTCTTGTTGCAAGGTTATCCGAATCTCGAGTACATCGTCATCGACGGCGGCAGCAGCGACGATTCACTGCGCATCCTGCGCCGGTATGCGCCCTGGCTCGCGCATTGGGAGGCTCAACCGGACCGCGGCCACGCCGCGGCGCTCAACAGCGGCTTTGCGCGCGCCACCGGGGAGATCCTCGCCTTCCTGAACTCCGACGACACGTTCCTCCCCGGCGCCCTGGAACGTGCCGCGCTCGAGGTCGATCGACAGCGCAACCGTCACCTGGTGATCGGTCGCTGCCTGTTCGTCGACGCCGCCGGACGCTGGCTCGGCAATGAGCACGCCAGCCGCGCCGTCAGCCACCGGCGCTTGCTCGCGATGTGGAAGGGGTACACCATCCCACAGCCGGCGTCGTTCTGGAGCCGCACCGCATGGGCTGACGGCGGACCGTTCGTGGCAGAGGGCGAAGCGCCGTGGATCGACTACGGCCTGTTCTGCCGGATGACGCGCCGCCACCGCATCCACGCCGTCGATCAGGTGTTCGCGACCTATCGCCTGCACTCCGAATCGATCACCGTGCGGTCGGGCGACAACGTCCATCAGGAAGTCCTGCGCATCAGCCGCCGCTACTGGGGCCCGTCCTGGACGCCCCGCCATCTTGCGCTCGCGGCCTCGCTCGCGGTCCACCGCCTGGATCGGCTGGGCCGCGCCCGGACCGTCGTGCGGCGTGCGCTCGAGCGGCGCGCCCAGGGCCGGAGATGGCGGGCCTGCGCCCTCACCGGCTATGCCGCCCTTTGGGCGCCGGACCTGGTGTTCCGACTGGCCCGCGAGCGCCGTCAGGGCCGGGGTCTGCCGCGTTGGCTCGCGGCTGCAGCGACCGCGTACGAGCTTCGTCGCTCCGGGGAGCGTTGCCAGACCACGGCACCGTGGCACGACGGCTGGGTGGGGCCGCTCCTGCGCCTCGAGCTCGAGGCCGGCGGCGGCGAGCGCCGTCTGCGCATCGAGGGCACCGCGGTCCGCGCTTACCTCGGGGCGCCGCTTGGCCTGCGGGCGTGGGCCGGCCACCTGCCGGCAGGCAAGGCCACGATCGACGGTGACGGGCCTTTCGCGGTCGAGTTGATCCTGCCGGCGCCGGCCGCGCCAGGTCGCAACCAGGTGGAGATCGAATCGTCGCCCTGCTTCGTGCCCGATACGATCCTCGGCAACGGCGACCGGCGCCGCCTGTGCTGGCTGATCCGGACCGTCGACCTGCGACCCTGACCGGAGGTGGCTGGCGGCCGGTCTGCCTCTCCGGCAGGTCGAGGAGGCCGTCGCATGCATCCTGGAGGTCCGCGAGGCGACGGTCGACTCTGTCGAGACCATGTGAGCCGTCATGACGCCATCCCCACCGGAGCGAGCTCGACTCCGGGCGGCACCGGGCGGCGAGGGATGCGGTAGGCGGACTCCGGAATCTCGGCCAGGCGCGAGGGGTGGATGCGCGGACCCAGGCCGTAGAACTGGCAGAAGCTCATGATCAGCGGGCGCCAATGGTCCGGATCGATGCGATTCTCGTGGCCCGCGAGCAGCAGAGTCTCCTCGACGTGCACGCGCACGATGCGGACCTCGAGCGCCACCAGCTTTCCCTGGCGGTCCGGGTCGCCGGCCTCCAGGGGATGCGCATGGTTCAGCACGGCCTCCAGCTGCACCGGGCACTCGCGAACGCGCGGCGGCGCGACCAGCTCGGACGCCACGGTGGTCAGGCCGGCGACACCGAGCTTGTCGGCCTCGTGGCGGTAGCCCATCGCGACTTTGTGCGGCGGCACCGGGTTCGAGCCGGTGAGGCGCGCCAGCCGGTCGACGTGGGAGACCTGTTCCGCCGACGGCAGATTGAGCACGCACTCTCCCGTCCGCAGGATGTTGGCGGGCGTCTGGGAGCGCGCGCCGAAGCCGAGCATGCAGCTCCGGCCGAGCCACCACGCGGACGACATCGGCGCGAGGTTCGGCGAGCCGTCTTCATTGAGCGAGCTGACCAGGACGACGGGAGTGCCCCAATACAGAATCGCCGGATCGACCGTCTTGTGCATTGCGTCCTCCTCCACTCATGGCCCGCCCCAGAGGCGGGGCACGATGGAAGCCTAGGCTTTGCTCAGCGGCGCCGCCATCCGAACCTTGCTGCGCAACTGACTTTCCCGCGAGCTGTCAAGGATGACTCCGCAGGCCGCACCGCTTATGCTTCCCGCCATGCCACGCCGCCTCGTGCTCTCGCTCCTCGGATTGGCGTTGCCGATCTGCACCGCGCAGGCCGCCGGCCTGCCTTGTCAGCCTTGCGCGGGGCTTCGCCTCGCGACTCCGCTCCTCCTCCGGACGTCGGCGGCTCCGGCGGCTTCGGCGGTCATCGAAGCCGGGGCGCCGGGCAGTCCCGCCGCCGGCGCTCCGCCTGCCACTCCCGCCGCACCAGGCCAGCCTCGCTGGCTGGGCTTGCTGCGGGCCGAGCGGCTGGCGCCGGGAAGCCCGCTGTTCATTGCCTGGGAGGTGCCGTTGCCCGCGGTCGCCGCGCCGGCAGCGGCCGGCGCCGGGCCAAGCGCGAAACCGCCGGCACCGCAGGGGCAGGGACCGGCGCCCTCGGCACCGCTGCCGCCATCCGCACCGCCGGCGCCAACGGCGCCGCCGGCCTCAGCCGAGCTGGATGACCTCGCGGCGGCGGGCGCTGCCGCGCGGGCGGTCGCGGCGGCAGGGGGGACTCCCTGGCTCTCCCTGGTGTTCAGGACGCCGGCGCCGCTGACCCGCAACCTGGCGCAGCTGCAGGCGGAGCTGACCGCCGCGGCGGAGGTCGCCACGGCCTCGCCGCGCGGCACCTGGTTCCAGATCGTCTGGCGGCCGGCGCCGGCGGCCGGCACCGGCACGGCGGGCGGCGCGGGGGCGGCTGCCAGCGGGGGCCAGCCGTTCGCGGCCGCGGACTATGCCTTCCTGCTGAAACGGGCGGCGGTGGCCGTCGGCGGCGCCCAGTCCAACGTCCACGTGGCGACGGCCCCCCTGCCCGCGGACCCGGCGGCGATCGCCGCCTTCTATGGCGCCGAGGTGGCGGCGTACGTCGACCTGGTGGCCCTGGACGCCGCTCCGGCGGACGGCTCCCGCCTGGCCGATGCCGCGCAGAAGGTGCACGAGCTCGATCCCGGCCGGCCGATCGCCCTCGATGCCCTCCCCTACCCGACGGAACCGGCAGG
>Ga0209118_1001015_pt1 | contig 13830 bp, 13 predicted proteins | sample BlaSpr_A8_Ref_M1_FD_187988 | JGI IMG/M metagenome (GOLD analysis project Ga0209118, IMG submission 187988) | Forest soil microbial communities from Thunder Bay, Ontario, Canada - Black Spruce, Ontario site 2_A8_Ref_M1 (SPAdes) (version 2) | ecosystem: Environmental > Terrestrial > Soil > Boreal...
TCAGCCCGACGCGATCGCCCTGGAGCTCGTTGATCAGATCCTGCGCGGCGAGCTTCACGCGCTGGAGCCGATTCGGCTGCACGTCGTTGGAAAGCATGCTCCGTGAGGTATCGACCGCGAAAACGAGGTCGAGGCCTTTGCGTTTCACATCCTGATAGGTGTAACCCCACCGCGGCTTGGCGAGCGCCGTGAGCGCGAGGGCCAGGCCGAGAAGAAGGAGCGCGAAGCGGATGGTGCGGCGGCGGCGGTCGACGGTGCGCGCGAGAGTCGGGAGCAATTTCTCTGAAACGAACTCGCGCAACCGCTGTGCGGCGCGCCGCTCGGCGCGGGCGAAGAGCAGGATCAAAAGCGGAATCGCGAGCAATCCCCAAAGCCAGTCTGGCGCGCCAAAGGTCATGGCAGCTTCTTCCAAATCGTTTGCGACAACAGCATCTGGGCGACGAGCAGACCGCATCCCGCCATGATGCAGGCGGGGAACAGATCGCGGTACTCCTGATATTTTTTCACCATCACCGTCGTCTTTTCCATCTTGTCGATGTCCTGAAAAATCTGCTCGAGCGATTTCATGTTGGTCGCTCGAAAGAATTGCCCGTCCGCGATTTTCGCCACTTCCTTCAACCCCGCTTCGTTGAAATGAACGGGCTGATTTTGGTAAACGACATTGCCGAACATGTCGGTAAGCGGTTTGCCATTTTGCGGATTGAAGACGGGCGCGGGAGCGATGCCATTGATGCCGGCTCCTATGGCGTAGAAGCGGATCTTCAGCGCTTTCACTGCTTCGGCCGCGGTGTTCGGTGGAATTTTCCCGGCGTTATTTTCGCCGTCAGTCAGAAGCACGATGAGGCGGCTCTTGGAATGTTTGTCGTTGAGACGATTCGCCGCCGCGGCGAGGGCGGACCCGATTGCGGTTCCGTCTTCGACGAGGCCGATCCGGACGCGATCGAGATTTTGCAGAAGCCAATCGTGATCCAGCGTCATCGGGCTGACCACATAAGGCCGGCCGGCAAACGCGATGATTCCGATCCGGTCGTTAGGCCGGCCTTCGATGAACTTTCGCGTCACTTCGCGGATCGCGTCGATGCGGGTGGCGGAATCGCCGCCGACGGTGAAGTCTTTGGTCAACATCGAGCCGGAGACATCGAGCACCACCATGATGTCGATTCCGCTGGCTTCGACCTGGGTAAGACTTTTCCCGAGTTGCGGACGCGCCATGGCGACGGCAAAGAGCGCGAGGCTGAGGAGGAAAATGGCGCGCAGGAATTTTCCGGCGCGGGCTGCGCTCGTTTTCCCGAGCGCGCGCAAAGCGGCGGTGGATGAGAACGTAAGAGCAGCGCCCGGTCCGCTTTTCCCGCGGAGATACGCCAGCAAGAGCACCGCGAGAAGAAGCAGGAGCAGCCACGGTTGAGCGAAGGTCAGCGGCCAATTCACCGGGAGAAAATCACGCAGGTTCAAGTTTTCCTCCTTCGACAAAACGCATCGCTTCCTCGAGCAGGAGCCGGCTGTCCTCCAACGTAGCGTCGTAGCGCGCGAACTTGATCAGGTCGCAACGATTCAAGAAATCCTCGAGCAAAGATTTTTCGTCCTCGGAAAAAGGCGATGTCTTCGCGAGCGCCGCGAGAAATTCGACCGAAGTCTGATGCGTGACGGGCAGCCGATATTGTTCCGTAACGTAGCGCCGGAGAATATCGGAGGCGCGAATGCTGAATTGGTAAGGACTGAGTGTCTCCATTTCGCTGCTGATCCGTTGCAGGGACAACAGCGCACGATCGCGGGGCGATTGCACCGGCTTCGGCCGCTGCGCGCGGCGCCAGATCCACCAGCCGATTAATCCGAGAACGATGAGCCCAAGGGCGGCGCCCGCAAAGATTACCCACGGCGGCACGAGCGAGTAATCGACCGGCGGCGCGATTTCATGAACATCAGTAACGGCGAGAACGAACATGAGTCGGAGATTCACCGCACGGCCAGGCGACGCTCGCGTTGCTTGAAGAACGAGCGAAGCGCAGGCAGGTAGTTTTCGCCTGTCCGCAGCGAGATGGCATCGATGTTATTGCGCCGGAGGGTGCGATAGAGCGCGGCGCGCTCCGTCTCCGCCGCTGCCGAGAAACGGGCGCGGGTCGTGCGATCGGCGGTGTTGATTTCGATTTGCTCGCCCGTTTCGGCGTCTTCCAGCGTGATGAGCCCCACGTTCGGCAGATATTCTTCGCGTTGATCCTGGATGTGCAGCGCGATGAAATCGTGCCGCCGTCCGCTCACAGCCAGCTCGCGGGAGAAATCGCCCGCCTGAAAATCGGAAACGAAAAAGACCACGGCGCGCCGCGTTACCACCTTGTTCAGATAATCGAGCGCGGGCGCGGGCAATGTCCCGCGGCCCGCCGGCTCGAAATACAGAATCTCACGAATGATGCGCAGCGTATGCGACCGGCCTTTTTTCGGCGGAATGAAAAGCTCGACGCGATCGCTGAAGAGAAGGAGCCCGACCTTGTCGTTGTTTCGAATGGCGCTGAAGGCGAGGAGACAGGCGACTTCCGCCGCCAGCTCGCGTTTCGATTGCGCGACGCTGCCGAAATTTCCTGAAGCGCTCACGTCCACGACCAGGATCACCGTCAGCTCGCGTTCCTCCGTGAACTTCTTGACGAACGCCGTCCCAAGCCGCGCCGTCACGTTCCAATCGATCGCGCGAATCTCATCACCCGGCTGATACTCGCGCACCTCATCGAAGTTCATCCCGCGTCCCTTGAAGACGCTGTGGTAATCGCCGGCAAAGATCGTTTGGACGAGACCCTTGGTTTTTATTTCCAGAGCGCGAATCTTCTTGAGAACTTCAGCTGCATCCATGTGTGAATAGTGATCAGTGATCGGTGAATGGAGATTCTTCTTCGACGCGAGTTACAGTTCTGTAGTCGGTCGTGGGATGATGTTTACAGAAGTCATCGGCGCGATCGATCATGCGCGAAAGCATCCCGCCAATCGCTTGATAGCGGTCGTCCAAGTCTTTGAAATCCGATTGCGACAGATACCCAGAATCGAAAGCATCATCCAGCCAGGATTGGGTTTCGTTCGCTTCACCCAGAGCTTCATCAATTTTGTTGATGAAGGCTGCTTTATAACGTCGCCGCGCCCACGCTTCCGCGAGCATCGCTTTCACCGCGCGGGAGCTCCTTCGAACCTGATCGATCAGAGCGTAGCGCTCTTCACGTGGAAAGTGCCCGCTCACAACGAAAAGTCTCTGCGCGGCATCACGGGCCGCCCCATAGACCTTCAATTCACGAAAAGACTTCGCACCTGCCATACCATTCACTAGTCACCGATCACCATTCACACTCCGATCACGGCACCGGCAGGCCGGCGAAGATTCGATCGATGATCGTCTCGCTCGAAATCGTTTCCGCTTCCGCTTCGTAGCTGACGATGATGCGGTGGCGCAACACGTCGGGGCCGATGCTCTTGATGTCCTGCGGTGTGACGTAACCGCGGCCATTGAGAAAAGCGTGGGCGCGCGCCGCAAGCGCCAGGTAGATCGTCGCGCGGGGCGACGCGCCATAACGCACCAGCCCTTCCAATTGCAAATTGTAGGAGGCCGGCTCGCGGGTCGCCCAGACGACGTCCACGATGTAATCCTTCACGCGATCGTCGATGTAAATCTCGTTCACAACGGCGCGCGCGCCGATGATCTGTTGCGGATCGACCACCGGCATCACGTTCAGGTTCGGCGCTGAGGTCGCCATCAAATCGAGAATCTGGCGCTCCTCGGATTTCTGCGGATAGCCGATGTGCAATTTCAACATGAAACGATCGAGCTGCGCCTCGGGAAGCTGATATGTGCCTTCCTGCTCGAGAGGATTCTGCGTGGCCAAAACCAAAAACGGGTCGGAGAGCGGATACGTTGTCTCGCCGATCGTGACCTGCCGCTCCTGCATGGCCTCGAGCAACGCGCTCTGGACCTTGGCCGGCGCGCGATTGATTTCGTCGGCCAGAATTAGATTCGAAAATAGCGGGCCGAGCTTTGTCGTGAATTCGCCCGTGCGGGGGTTGTAAATGAGGGTGCCGATCAAATCCGCCGGGAGCAAATCAGGCGTGAATTGCAGGCGCTGGAAGCCGGTCTGGATGCAGGCGGCCATCGTTTTCACGGTGAGCGTTTTGGCCAGGCCGGGAACGCCTTCGAGCAGGATGTGACCGTTCGCGAGCAGCCCGAGCAAAAGGCGGTCGACCAAATATTTCTGGCCGATGACAACATGCCCGATCTGTTCGCGCAGCGCGGGAATCCATTGCCCCATCTCCTGCACCTGCTGCGTGATTTCCTGCGTCGATTTCATAAGAAGGTTGAGACACGTCCGGGAGGAAGAACGTTCGATCAAACTTCCCGCGGAGGGACGTACTTCCGCACGTCCCATTATTCCGCCGACGAGGGACGTGCGGAAGCACGTCCCTCCGATTCGCTGCGGGCGCGGCAGCTCAAGAGCACGGGCAATCCCGGATACGGCGCCGCTGCGCGAATGCGCCGTTCCAGATAGCGCCCGTAGGTGTCGCTGAGGAGCTTCGGTTGATTCACGAACAGGACGAATTTGACGGCTTCGAGTTTCTCTTCGCCTTCCCCTCTTGCCTGGGCGGCGTAGAATAATTTGAGGCGGCGCGTTCCGATCATCGGCGGCGGATTTTCCTCGAACGCGGCGCGCAACATCCGATTAAGGACGCCGGTCCCGATGCGCACCTTCGCCGCGCGCCGAACATCGGCGATGAGGCGAAAAAGGTCTTCGACGTTCTCGCCGGTCAACGCCGACGTCACCAGCACCGGCGCGTAGTCGAGAAAGAAGAGGCGCTCGCGTGTTTCGGCGATGAGCTGTTCCATCGCCGCTTTCGTCGCGCGTCTCGGCTTGACCAAGTCCCACTTGTTCAAGACGACCAGGCAGGGTTTCTCCGCCTTCTGAATCAGTCCGGCAATTTTTTTGTCCTGGCCGGTCACCCCACTCGTTAGGTCGACGACGAGAACGCAAAGATCGGCCCGGCGAATGGTCCGCTCCGCGCGCATCACACTGAAAACTTCGACAGAGCTCGAGTGCTTGCTCCGCGCGCGAATCCCCGCGGTGTCGATCAAGAGAAACTCCTGGCCGTCGCGCTCGTAGCTGATGTCTACGGCGTCGCGCGTTGTTCCGGGCAATTCGCTCACGATGGTACGGGCATCGCGCAAGATGGAATTGATAAGCGACGATTTGCCGGCATTCGGTTTTCCCACGATGGCGAGGGCGAGGAGAGAAGCGATTTCGGATTGCGGAATGCGGATTGCAGATTGCGGGAGTAAGCGATCGATTGTTTCCAAGAGAGTCGAGATGCCGCGGCCGTGGGCGGCGCTGATCGGGATTGAGTTGGCGAAGCCGAGACGCGCGAAGTCGCTTTCCAGATCTTCGTGCTTGGGATGATCGATCTTGTTGATGACGAGCACGACCGGCGTCTTCGATTTGCGCAGGATTCTCGCCAGCTCCTGATCGATCGGCGTGAGACCGTCTTGCGCGTCGACCACCAATAAAATGACGTCGCTTTCCCGCATGGCCGCGTCGGCCGCGGTGCGGACCTGCGCGGTTAATTCCGTTTCGCCGGCGCCGCCGATGCCTCCCGTGTCCCAAACCGTAAAGGGACGCGAGCCGCGCACGCATGGCGCTTCGAGCCGGTCGCGCGTGATCCCCGGTTGATCGTGCACGATCGCGATGTTCCGGCCCGCCAGCCTATTGAAGAGGGCCGACTTTCCGACATTCGGGCGGCCGACGATGGCGACTTTGCCCGCGCGCTCGCTCGCGTCTGTCCGTTCCATTGTCGTAGCGGTCGCAGTCCCGCGATTATTCCAACTTCGCGTTGGCGTGGCCTTCGGCGGTCAACTGCCTCACGCCATCGCGCACGTAGATCACGCCGGCGACGAGCGTAAAGAAGGCCGCGGCGACGACCACGTAGAGCAACGGTAGAAAATGCAGCTGCAACATGACCCACGCGATCGCGGCCATTTGCAGGACCGTCGCCACTTTCCCCGTCCAACTGGGCCGCACGCGCACCGTTCCATTCAGGATGTGGAGCACGGCGCTGCCGACCACAATCACGATGTCGCGCGTGATAACGAGGACCGGAAACCAGACGGGAAATCGGCCGGCGTTCGGATCGCCCGGGCTCCAGTTACTGATGCTCAGCGTGATGATTCCGCTTAAGAGCAGGCCCTTGTCCGCCAGCGGATCGAGGATCATGCCGAGCGAGCTGCGCTGATTGTAGCGGCGCGCGACGAAGCCATCGAGCCCGTCACTGAGCGCAGCGGCGAGAAAGACGGCGATGGCGGCAAAACGTTGCCAACCCTGCGGCTTACCTTCCTGCAGGCTTTCGCCATAATAAATCGCCAGCGTGACGAACACCGGGATCATTAGGATCCGGATCACGGTGATTTTGTTGGCGGTGGTCATGGAAGCGCGGCGCGATCATGAAATGTTGAAAGGCTTCGACGAAAACTTGCAAGGCAATTTGCCCGCTCAAGTTTTCAACCCGGAGGAAGCGGTTCGCGAAATGCCGTGGGGCCGGCCTTCGCGGAACTCTTCGATCATCTTTTCATGGAACGCGGGAATATCGTCCGGTTTCCGCCGCGTGACGAGGGCATTGTCGACCACGACTCGCGATCGACCCAATTTGCACCAACCTAACTCGTCGGTTGCTTCTGTTTTCTTGCTTTATCTTTGTCGACTTCTTGAGCGAGCAATGGGCGAAAGCTGGTCAACGTCTTCAGCAGGTTGAACCAATAGGGCGCGCCCAGGCTCAAGAGTGCGGCAAAGAAAAGCATCCCGAGCAAATGGCCGATATTGAAATCCAAATTCTCGCAAGAGAAAAAGCCGGCCCCGGCAGGTGTAGCAGTTGGTGTAGCCGTGGCCGTGGCCGTTGAGGTTGGAGTCGGCGTAATTGTCGTTGCGCTGTTGTCGGATTTGTTCGGCGCGCTGGCGAGGGCGGTGGCGCCGCTATCCGAATGATGCGGCTTCGCAAGTCCCAACCATTCCCAAAGATTCTTGGGATAACTCACGGGAAAAAGTTGGAAACCCTGGGGAACGTCCTTGTCCAGTTGCGCAGCTTGTTTCCGAACATCCTCGGCTGCCTTTTTCCAAAAATCGAAATCCGCCTTGGCTCCGTCCTTGTTGGCGGCTTCGGCGGCTTTGTCAGCATGCTCCTTTAAATCCTGTGCCTGCTTCTGCACGACTGCGGCCGAGCCGACAAGCGCAGTTCGGTAAGCGTCGTCGCTTTCCAGCTGGCGATAAAGCTTGATCGCATCAAGCTGGAGACCAAAAGCCAGCAAGCACCCGATAACGACGTTGCATTGCTGTGCGCGCGTGGCAAACCACTCGCGGGCGCGATCCTCCGCCGTGCTGAACCATTTTTCGGTCCGTTGCAGGGTTGATTGCAGATTGATCTTCGCCTTCGCCTCGAGCGTCTGAAGGTGCTGCATGATCGCTTCGTTCCCGGGAATGGGCGCAAGGAAATTGGAAAGCTGCTGATTGGCTTGCGCCACGGCCTTGTCCGGATGCTGAAGCAAAGCGAGCACATCGCCCGCGGCCTGAGCGACCTTGTCTATCGTGACCGGCTTGTCGGGGTGTATCAGGGTTTTGTTTCCCACCCATCCATCCGGGTTCCCGACGGTGCTGTGGAGATTACTCAGAATGGCCAGCAATTCTTCCGGCCGAATCGCCGAGGCGAGCCCGCGTTTGTCGCCGCTCTTGGCCGAATCGGAGATCACAGGATGTCTGAGGACGGCTTCCGCCAGGGCCTTGGCCTTCTCGGCCAGGTCCGGCTTGAGCGTCACGAACATCGCCTCGAGTGCGTCCATCATTTGTTTTCCGCGCAATTGCAGGCCCGACAAAACCATCTGGCTGATGGCCATGATGAGCATACTCACGATGGACATGACGACAGCGAAACCGATCAAAACATCTAGTTGTTTAAGCATAGTTAGGATGGATGTGTGGAGTTAGCGGGAATCGTTAGACTGGCGGGAAAGCCGCCAAAATGTGGGCTGGCCGTTCTCCGAGAGGTAGAACATGTCGGGCATGGGGCAGGGATAATTGTTCTGACGGTTTCATAGCGGTTCGTTTTTTCCCCGTCGAGCAATTATTGTGGCGATCTTTTCGAACGCAGTTCCGTCGAGTCCGTTGGCGGCCCGAAGATTTCATTTTGGTGCAGCCAGCAAAGGCGGTTAAGATCGTGGGCGAAAGCGCCGATGTGGCGAAATGGCAGACGCAACGGACTTAAAATCCGTTGGGCTTAAACGGCCCATGCCGGTTCGAGTCCGGCCATCGGCAAACTCGAAAACGGAAAGCCTCATTAATGACTTCACCAACCGCAGAACGCCCACTTTTCCTTCCCGTGATTCTCGGCACACCACGGCAGGGTCGGCGCAGCGAGCACGCCGCGAAGTTTGTTCTCGAGGAAACGAAGAAGCGCGCGGGTGTGGAAACGGAATTGATCGATGTGCGTGGACTCGGCTTGTCGATGAACGATGCAGGCGAGCAGATCAAGATCCCAGAGTTCTCCGAGAAAGTGAAGCGCTGCGATGGTTTGATCATCGTGACGCCGGAATACAATCACGGTTACCCCGGCCTGCTGAAACATGCTCTCGACACGAACCTCGAAGAATACATCCACAAAGCGGTCGGCCTTTGCGGCGTCTCGGCCGGGCCCTTCGGCGGCAGCCGCGTCATTGAGCATCTCCTTCCTGTGATGCGCGAGCTGGGACTCGTCACCACCTTCACCGACGTGAATTTCAGCAAAGTGCAGAACGTGTTCGATGAGGATGGGAAATTACTCGACGACAGTTTCGTCCGACGCGTGGCCAGCTTTCTCGATGAGCTGATCTGGATGGCGCGCGTGCTGCGTCACGGCCGCGAAAACATCGCGCCGCAATAATCCGCGCAAGATGGCAACGGGGCGTTCGATCGAGCAGCGGATGCAAGCGCTCGGAATAACCGCGGCGCAACTCGAGGAAGTTTTTGCGCGCTCGGGCGGGCCGGGCGGCCAGAATGTAAACAAAGTTTCGACGGCGGTGACGCTCCGTCATTTACCAAGCGGCGTGAGCGTGACGGTGCAGGATTCGCGCTCGCAAGCTTTCAATCGCAAGCTCGCGCGCGAACGGCTCCTGGATGCGATCGAACGCCGGCGCGAGAAGGACCGGGCCGCTGAGATCGCGCGACGGGAAAAGCTGCGCCGGCAGCGTTCGCCGCGCCCACGGGCCTTGAAGAAGCGCATCCTCGAGGGGAAACGGCGGCGCTCGAAGTTGAAGAGGTTGCGGACGAACATCGACGACTAATCACCGCGCTGGCGGTGGCATTCCGCGGGACGCCCACAAGCCGTGGCGACAAATCAGAAAGAAGATGAGGAAATCTTCACTCGAAATACATCTGGCAGAGGGACCTGCGCCGAATCGTCCTTGAAGGAACAACTCCAACTATGAAAAAACTGATCATTCTTACTCCACTCCTCGCGGGTGCCGCCGTGCTCCTGACTTCGTGCACCACCGTCGTGGAAAAACCAGCACCGACCACTACCACGACCACCCAGTCGACTACGACGAAGAAGGTTCCCGCTCCGACCTCGCAGACGACCCAGGAGACAACGGTCCGTTCGTCGGGCAATTACTAGGCTCGCCTTCCAAGCGACAACAGAATCAGAAAAGGGACACGCCACGCGTGTCCCTTTTTCTTTCCTTATTCTGCCGCGGTGGGCGCTGAATCCGGCTCCATTTCAGCGCTTTCCTGGCTCACCACCGGCGCGATGGCCTGGAGTTTCTCGGCCCCGCGCAAATCCATTAGCTTGACGCCCATCGTGTTTCTTCCCACCGCGCGGATTTCTTTCACGCGCGTCCGCACCATCTGACCCTTCGTGGTGATGAGCATAAGCTCATCGTTCTCCGTCACGGTGAGTGCGCCGACGACGCTGCCGGTTTTCTCACCGGTCTTCATCGTGATAATGCCTTTGCCGCCGCGGGACTGGCGCCGGTAATCGTCGAACGGCGTGCGCTTGCCGATCCCATTCTCCCCCGCCACGAGCAGCATCGCATTCGGATTCACGATCGCGATGGCCACGACCACGTCGCCTTTCTCGGGACGAATGCCCCAAACGCCGACGGTGTTGCGTCCCTGATCGCGCAACTGCTCCTCGTGAAAGCGCAGGCTCATTCCCTCTTTCGTGATGAGCACGATCTCGTTGTCGCCGCTCGTCAGCTTCGCGTCGATCAGGCAATCGCCTTCTTCGATCTGAATCGCGATGATGCCGCCTTTGCGCACGTTGCTGTAATCCGAGAGGTTCGATTTCTTCACGATCCCCGAGCGTGTCGCGAAGACAATGTGCAGATGTTCGTCCCAGGTTTCATCGACCACATTGGCGCCCGTTCCCGATGACTTGGATTGCACCCGAATCGTCGCCGCGATTTTTTCCTCGGCGCGTAATTCCAAAAGGTTGGCAATCGAACGACCCTTGGCCGCGCGGCCCATCTCCGGAATCTCGTAAACTTTTTCCACGTACGCGCGTCCCGACGAAGTGAAGAACATGAGGTAATCGTGCGTGGTTGCGGTGAAGAGATGCTCGATGAAATCGCCCTCTTCTTCTTCCGTGGCGCCTTCGCGCGTCGTCATCCCGATCACGCCCTTGCCGCCGCGGCGTTGCGCGCGGAACGCGCTCACCGCAGTCCGCTTGATGAAGCCGCCATGGGTGATGCTGATGATGCAGCCTTCGTTCGCGATGAGATCCTCCATGTTGATCTCGCCCTCGTCCGGCACGAGCTGTGTCAACCGCGGCGAACCATGTTTGTCGCGAATCTCCCGCAGCTCTTTCTTGATGATCTGGAAGACGCGGGATTCTTTCGCGAGAATATCGCGCAAGTCCTGGATCGTATCGATCAGCTCCTTGTATTCGTTGATGATCTTCTCGCGCTCGAGACCGGTGAGCTGATAGAGACGCAGCTCCAGGATTTGATTCGCCTGATGTTCGCTAAAGGCATAGCGGCCTTCCACGAGCCGCGCTTCGTTCCGGATCAGGACGCCGATCTTTTCGACCTGTTTCCGGGTGAATTCGAACGCGAGCAATTTCACCCGCGCTTCATCGCGGTTCGCCGAGCCGCGGATGATGCGGATGAATTCGTCAAGGTTCGCGAGAGCGATGAGGTAGCCTTCGAGGGTTTCGGCGCGGTCTTCCGCTTTGCGCAATTCGAAACGCGTCCGGCGCAGCACAACTTCGCGGCGATGATCGATGTAAGCCTGGTTCGCCTGTTTGAGCGGCAGAAGTTTCGGCCGGCCATGATCGATCGCGAGCATGTTGACCGCGAACGAGCTTTCCATCGCGGTGTGCTTGTAAAGATTGTTGATGACGATCTTCGGGTTCGCGTCCCGCTTCAGCTCGATGACGACGCGCGTGTTCTCGTCCGACTCGTCCCGGATCGCGGTGATGTCGGTGAGCACTTTGTCATTCACCAAATCCGCGATGCGCTCGACCAGCGTGGCCCGGTTCACGTTATAGGGAATTTCCGTGATCACGATCTGTTCGCGGTTGCCCTTCAACTCTTCCACGCCGGCTTTGCCGCGCACCTTCATGCTGCCGCGGCCGGTCTCGAGATATTGCTTGATGCCGGCAAGGCCAAGGATGGCGCAACCGGTCGGGAAGTCCGGCCCCTTCACGTGCTTCATCAAATCTTCGAGCGTGATTTCGGGATCGTCGATCTGCGCGCAAATCCCGTCGATGACCTCGGCCAGATTGTGCGGCGGCATGTTGGTCGCCATGCCCACGGCGATGCCGGTGCCCCCATTGACCAGCAGATTCGGGAACGCGGCCGGAAAAACAGTCGGCTCCGTGCGGGTCTCGTCGTAGTTCGGGACAAAGTTCACCGTGTCCTTGTCCATGTCGGTCATGAGCGCCGCACCGAGATGCGTCATGCGCGCCTCGGTGTAACGCATTGCCGCGGGCGGATCGCCTTCGACCGAACCGAAATTTCCCTGGCCGTCGACGAGCGTCTCGCGCATCGCCCACGCCTGCGCCATGTGCACGAGCGTCGGATAAATTACGGCCTCCCCGTGCGGGTGATAGTTACCGCTCGTGTCGCCGCAAATCTTCGCGCACTTCCGGTGCTGCCGGTTTGGGAAGAGCGACAGATCGTGCATCGCGTAAAGGATGCGGCGCTGCGACGGCTTCAATCCATCGCGCGCATCCGGCAACGCGCGCGAGATAATGACCGACATCGAGTAATCGAGGAACGACCTAGAGACTTCCTCGGCGACGTTGATCAGTTCGATTTTTTCGTTTGGGTTATACATTTCAATTTTAACGGTAAACGAAGCGACGGTGTCGTACCGCTTCGATGTCAACTAGATGCTGCTTGTCGTCGACGGTATAAATGATGCGATAATCGCCGACACGCACGCGCCAGCGACCACGCGCGTTCCTTAGCTTTTTGCAGCCACTCGGTCTTGGATTAACCACGAGCCCGTCGATCGCTGCACGCATCCGCAACACCAATGTCACTGGCAACGTGGCCAACTCCTTCTCTGCTGACCGCGCAAAAGTAATGACATAGTTAGTCACGTAGCTTGCCCGCTCGTCTTAGCCGACGTTTGACTGTTTCCCAGCTCACGCGCGGCTCATTCTTGCGCTGCTCGCAAACGACATTGTCGTAGAAGTCTTCCCAGAGCTGCCCGTGCTTTTTCAGATCGATTAGGACCGCCGTCTTTTTCCCCTTTTCGTCGACTAAGAATTGGATGCCGTTCACAATCAGACATCCAGGTTTCGAACATTCAGGGCGTTGTCCTCGATGAACTGGCGGCGCGGCTCGACGACGTCACCCATCAGGATCGTAAACATTTTGTCGGCGTCGACGGCGTTGTCGTCGTTTAAGTCGACTTTGAGCAGTTTGCGCTTCTCCGGATCCATTGTCGTATTGAAAAGCTCTTTCGCGTTCATTTCGCCGAGACCTTTGAACCGCTTGATCTGCACGCCGCGCCGTCCGATCTCCACGATCTTCTGGTGGATTTCCGGGATGGAGAAAAGCGGATGCGCGACCGCCTTTTCCCCTTCGCCTTCGATCAACTCGAAGATCGGACGATCGCTCGCGGCGTAGTGGTCGACCTTCAAACCTTTGCGCGCCAGCTCCGCGATGATCTTTTGAATCGTGGCTGATTCGTGCAGCTCGACCAGCTTCCCGCGCCGGCGGACGCCGCCGTTCGACTTAACCGGAGTCGTGGCGAGCGGGAGTAATTCCTGCTGCCCCATCTCGGCATCGAACAAATTCAGGTCGAGATTTTCCTCGTGGAAATCGCGCACCTCGCGTTGATCGTGAAAATAGCGCACTGACTCTTCGTTGCCTTCGCGCACCTTGACCAGATACGCCGGCAGCTTGCCGCTTTTCGGCTGGCGCTCGGCCAGGAAGCTCTCGAAATCTCCGCCGTGCCGGCGCACTGACTCACTCAATTTCGCCAGCTTCTCGAGCGATTCGAGAATGTCCTTGAGCTGGGCCGCGCTCAGCTCCTTGTTGTCGGCCAGGTTCTTGAGCCGCACATCCTCCGCGCCTAACGAGATCAAAATCTTGTTCAGCTGAATGTCGTCGTCGACGTATTCCTCGCGCTTCTTGCGTTTGATCTGATAGAGCGGCGGCTGCGCGATATAAATTTTTCCGGCACGCACCAGCTCGGTCATTTGCCGATAGAAAAACGTCAACAGCAACGTCCGAATGTGCGAGCCGTCCACGTCCGCGTCCGTCATGATGATGATGCGGCCGTAGCGGAGTTTCGTGATGTCGAAGGAAGCTTCGTCTTTCGCGGTGTTCTCGTCCTTCGGCTT
>Ga0209118_1001016_pt1 | contig 13826 bp, 10 predicted proteins | sample BlaSpr_A8_Ref_M1_FD_187988 | JGI IMG/M metagenome (GOLD analysis project Ga0209118, IMG submission 187988) | Forest soil microbial communities from Thunder Bay, Ontario, Canada - Black Spruce, Ontario site 2_A8_Ref_M1 (SPAdes) (version 2) | ecosystem: Environmental > Terrestrial > Soil > Boreal...
AGGTCGGCGACGACGAGGATTTTCTCTTCCGGCCACCAGAGCGCGCCGGAGGGATCGGCGGCGAGGCGGGCGCCGACGAGCTCGATCTCAATGCCGCGTGCCGGCCACGAGTCGCGCGCTGGGTTCAAGAATGGCCTCCCGCACCAATTCCTCGGCGGATTCCGCGAGCATCAGGTCGCGGGCCTCGCCGTAGACGGTTTCCCGTCCGATTTCGAGCATGACCGGCACCGCCAGCGGCGACACCCGGTCGAGCGCTTTATGCACGATTCGGCCCTTGATGCGCGAGAGCATTTGCCCGAGGCGCCTGATGTCAAGAAGCCCGGTGGCGGCGTCGGCGCGCGCGGCACGCAGCAAGAGGTGGTCGGGCTGGTGCTTGCGCAGCACGTCGTAGATGAGGTCGGTGGATATGGTCATCTGGCGGCGCGTCTTCTCCTTCCCCGGATAGCGGCGCTCGACGAGGCCCGCGATGATCGCGTTCTGGCGGAACGTGCGCTTCATCAGCGCCGTCTCCGCGAGCCAGGCTTCCAGATCGTCGCCGAGGATGTCCTCGCTGAAGAGATCGTCGAGCAAGAGCTTGCCCTCGGCGATTGCTTCGCCCATGTCGCCGACGCCCCAGACGGCCAGCGCATACTCGGTGGCGACGAAGCCGAGCGGCGCGAGGCGCGCCCGCTCGAGCCGCCGCGTCAGCAACATGCCGAGCGTCTGGTGCGCGAGGCGGCCCTCGAACGGATAGCAGATGAGATAGAAGCGGTTCCCGCGCGGGAAGGTTTCGACCAGGAGATCGTTCGCGCCCGGCAACAGCGAGTTCATCTGCTGGTACGACAGCCATTCTCTTACAGTGTCCGGCAGCGGCGCCCAGTGGGTCGGGTCCGCGAGCAGCTCGCGTACGCGCGCGGCGAGGAACGTGGAGAGCGGAAACTTGCCGCCGTCGTAGGCGGGGATTTTCGGATCGGCGGAATGCGCCCGCGTGACGAAAATCTGGTCCTCGCTCATGGCCTCGAATTGCAGGATTTCGCCGGCGAACACGAAAGTGTCGCCGGGCGCCAGATTCTCGGCGAAGTATTCCTCCACCTGCCCGAGCACGCGGCCGCGCGCGAGCATCACGGCGCTCTGGCGCTCGCCCGCTTTGCGCCTGCCGAGAAGGCGCACCTTCACCATCACCGCTTCCACGATGGTGCCCACATTCATGCGGTACTGCTGGGCGAAGCGCGGATGGGTCACGCGCCACATCCCGTCGCGGCCCTTCCTGATCTTGGCGAAGCGCTCGTAGGCGCGCAGCGCATAGCCGCCCGTCGCCACGTAATCCACCACCGCGTCGAAGTCCGCGCGGCTGAGTCCTGTGTACGGCGCGGCACTCCTCACTTCTTCATAGAGCGCGTTCTCCTCGAACGCCGTGCCGCAGGCGGTGCCGAGCACGTGCTGGGCGAGCACGTCGAGCGCGCCCACGCGCAGCGCCGGCGTGTCCTGCACGTGATCGGCGACGGCCTCGATCGCGGCGCGGCATTCCAGCACCTCGAAGCGGTTCGCCGGCACCAGCACGCCGCGCGACGGCTCGTCGAGGCGGTGGTTGGCGCGGCCGATTCGCTGCTGCAGGCGCGACACGCCCTTGGGCGCGCCCACGTGGATGACGAGGTCCACGTCGCCCCAGTCGACGCCGAGGTCGAGGGACGAGGTGCATACCACGGCGCGCAATTCGCCGCGGCTCATGGCGTCCTCGACCTTCCGCCGCCGGCCGACGTCGAGCGAGCCGTGATGCAGCGCGATGCCAAGCTTGTCGTCGTTCTGGTTCCACAGCGCGCGGAAGATCATCTCCGCTTGGCTGCGCGTATTGACGAACACGAGCGTGGTCTTGTGGCGGCGGATGAGGTCGTAGATCCCGCCGTAGGCGTGGCGCGCCGAATGGCCCGCCCACGGGAGATACTCGTCAGGCTCGAGCATGGTGACAAACGGCTCGGCACCGGGCGCGGCGAGAAGCAGCTCGGCCCGCGCCTCGCCGCCTTTCGGTTGCGGCACGAGAAAGCGGCAAAGTGCTTCCGGCTCCGCCACCGTCGCCGAAAGCCCGATCATCTGCAGCCCGGGCGAGAGCGTGAAGAGCCGCGTCAGCCCGAGCGAGAGCAGATCGCCGCGCTTGGAGGTGACGAGCGAATGCAGCTCGTCGAGCACCACGCGCTTGAGCGTGCCGAACAGGAACGGCGCGTCGGCGGACGCGAGCAAGAGCGCCAGCTGCTCCGGCGTCGTGAGCAGGATGTCGGGCGGGTCCTTGCGCTGGCGCATGCGCTTGGACATGGGCGTGTCGCCGGTGCGCGTCTCGATGCGGATCGAGAGCTTCATCTCCGCCACCGGCTTTTCCAGGTTGCGGGCGATGTCGACGGCGAGCGCCTTCAGCGGCGAGATATACAGGGTGTGCAGGCCCTGCGCGCGGCGCACCTCGCGGCCGGTGGAGACGAGCTTGGGCGGCCGCTTGCCGCGCTCGAAGAGGTCGATCAGCGTCGGCAGGAAGCCGGCGAGCGTCTTGCCGCCGCCGGTGGGCGCGATGAGGAGTGTGGATTGCACCGCCCGCGCGCGGGCGAGCAGATCAAGCTGGTGCGCATGCGGTTTCCAGCCCCGCCGCGCGAACCATGCGGCGAAGCGTTCCGGCAGCGCGGCGCGGGAAGTGTCCACGGGGCGATAGGTAGGGGTGGCAGATGCTTAGGTCGAGACCTTTCCCGCCGACCGCAAGTTCTCCTTGAAGGTTCGCGGGGATTCGGTCTATCAGCCGCGGATTGTTTGCTTAGGTGGCGCATGAGTACCGCTGCAGAACGCACCGAACCGCAGGTCGACGAGAACGAGGGGGAGCCGAGGCTACTCACGATTCCCGACCGCAAGGACATTATTGTCGGCGAACTCGCCGAGCGCGGCGAGTGGATCGTCGCAAACATCCAGACCGACAGCTCCTGGCCGGTCAAAGCACAAAAGGTGATGTACCGCGGTGGGGCATTCTGGATTCTGCCTCTGATGAAGCGGAGCTATCCCGCCGTTGCTATGAAGGTCCCGAAGGGCAAGAGCCGGCTCGAAGACGCGGCTCGCCCGGGGAACGAGAACGCGCCGCGGGCGGCTTCCGCCTGACCGCCCATTTCATGCGCGCCTTACCTCCGGCGTTAACCTTTTGCCTTTTCCTTACCTGGTTCCAAGGTAAGGAATGGCTCAACCGCAAGCGCTCGGGCGGCGTGCCTGCGCTGGCGCCAGTGGCATAGACCTTGCGAAAGTTAATATGGCCGAGCCCCAGGGGAATCGATGCCGCCGTCCGATAGCTCCACGCCGCCGCCCGACGACGCCGCGCTCGACGCCTACATCGACGCCGCTCCGGTGCTGGTCGGGCTCGTGATCGATCCCGCCTACCGCGACGGCGTGAAGACGCACCTGCGCGCCACCGCCGCCGCCGCCCGCCTCGTGCTCGAGTTTCCGCTCGACGACGAGGCGGAGCCCGCCCCCGTCTTCCGCCCATGAGCAACGAATTCCCGACGGCGACCGAGATCGCGGCAAGCGTGCGCGCCCGCAAGACGAGCGCGCGGGAAACGACCGCGGCGGCGCTCGCGCGCATCGCCGCCCTCGACCACAAGGTCAATTCGTTCACCGACGTGTTGGCGGAGCGCGCGCTCGCCGCGGCCGACAGGGTGGACGCCCGCGTCAAGGCCGGCGAGGCGCCGCCGCTCGCAGGCAGCCCGTTCGCCGTCAAGAATCTGTTCGACGTGGCGGGCATTGCCACCCGCGCCGGCTCCAAGATCAACCGCGAGCGGGCGCCGGCGACGGAGGACTCGATCTTGATCCGCCGCCTCGAGCAGGCCGGCGCCGTGCTCGTCGGCGCGCTCAACATGGGCGAGTACGCCTACGACTTCACCGGCGAGAACGTCCACGACGGCGCCGCGCGCAACCCGCACGACCTCGCCCATATGACCGGCGGCTCCTCCTCCGGCTCGGGCGCCGCGGTCGCCGCCGGTTTGGTGCCGCTCGCGCTCGGCTCCGACACCAACGGCTCGATCCGGGTGCCGGCGTCGTTCTGCGGGCTGTTCGGCCTGAAGCCCACCTACGGCCGGCTGTCGCGGGCGGGAACTTTTCCGTTCGTGGCGAGCCTCGATCACCTCGGACCGCTTGCCCGCTCCGCCGCCGATCTCGCGGCGTCCTACGACGCGATGCAGGGGCCGGACCCGGAAGATCCGGCCTGTGCCGGACGCCTGCCGGAACCGGCGGCGAAGGAGATCGACAAGGGTATCGCGGGTCTGCGCATCGCCACGCTCGGCGGCCACTTCGCCCGCATGGGCGAGCCCGACGCCTTCGCGGCCGTCACCCGCGTCGCGGCCGCGCTCGGCGCGCGGGAAACGGTCGAGCTCCCGGAAGCAACCCGCGCCCGCGCCGCCGCCTACGTGATCACCGCCGCCGAGGGTGCGACGCTGCATCTCGAGCGCCTGCGCACCCGCGCCGCCGACTTCGATCCCGACGTGCGCGACCGCCTCCTCGCCGGCGCCCTCATCCCGGCGGCGTGGACGATCGCGGCGCAGAAGCTTCGCCGCTGGTATCGCACCCGCGTGCTCGAGGTGTTCGAGCGCTTCGACGTCCTGCTCGCGCCGGCGGCGCCGGTGCGCGCGCCGAAGATCGGGCAGAAGACCTTCGTGCTCGACGGCAATACGCTCGCCGTGCGCCCCAACATCGGCATCTATACCCAACCGATCTCCTTCATCGGCCTGCCGGTGGGGGCGGTGCCGGTGTGGCTCGACAAGGGATTGCCGATAGGCGTGCAGGTGATCGCGCCACCCTGGCGTGAGGACGTGGCGCTGCGCGTGGCCTACGCGCTCGAGCGCGGCGGCGTGAGCACCGCCCCCGTCGCCGCCCTTTAAGGAGGAGAGCGCCGTGGACGTGAACATTCCCGATGTAGTCGCCGAGGTTTCCGCCGCCTTCGCTCGCTATGAGCAGGCGCTGGTCGCGAACGACGTGGCGACGCTCGACGAGCTGTTCTGGGACAATCCGCGCACTGTCCGCTACGGCGGCACGGAGAATCTCTATGGCTACGACGAAATCCGCGCCTTTCGCGCGGCGCGCTCGCCGCTCGACCTCGCCCGCAGCCTCGAGCGCACCGTCATCACCACCTACGGCCGCGATTTCGCGACGACGAACACGCTGTTCCGGCGCGAGACCATGGCCGGCAAGGTCGGCCGCCAGAGCCAGACCTGGATCCGCACGCCCGCCGGCTGGCGCGTGGCCGCGGCGCACGTGAGCGTCATCGCCGGCTAGCTATGCCGATTTCTTGTGGATCGCTTCGCGGGTGCCGGCCGCGGGCCTGGTGTCGCGTTCGATCGGCGGCGGCACGGGCAAGTCCGTGGCGCCAAGGGTAAGCCCGGTGGCGGCGTGGAAGGCGCCCGCGATCGAAGCGACGAACGCATCGCGGCCCGCGGGCGCGATCAGCGTGATGCCGAACGGCGCGCCGTCGGGCCTGAGCGACGCCGGAACGGCGACCGCGCACAGGTTCAGCAGATTGACGAAGTTCGTGTAGGTGCCGAGCCGGCTGTTGAGCCGCACCGGATCGGCGAGGACCTGCGCGACCGTGTAAACCGTCGGCGCCGACGGCAGCGCCAACGCGTCGACGCCGCGAAAGGTGGCGTCGGCCACCCGGCGCAGTCCCTCGAGCTTATAGAACGCGGCGAAGGCGTCGGGCGCGCTCAGCCGCGCGCCCTCGACGATGATCTCGCGGGTGACCGGATGGATCGCGTCGGGCGACGAAGCGAGAAGATCGCGGATGGTGAGGAAGCGTTCGGCAAGCCAGGGGCCCTCGTAGAGAAGCCGCGCGGTCTCGTAGAACGGCTCGATGTCGAACTCGACCACCTGGGCTCCCAACCCTTCGAGCCGGCCGAGCGCCGCCGTATAGGCGTCCGCCGCAAGGCGATCGCCGAAGAATATGCGCTCGCCCGGCGCGGGCACGCCGATGCGAACGCCGGGCGGCACGGTACCGAGGCCGCCGAGCGGAATGGAGCGCGAAAAAGGATCGTGCGGATCGTGGCCCGCCATCGCCGCAAGCGCGGCCCAGGCGTCGGCAACGGTGAGCGCGAATACCGAAACGCAATCGAGGGTACGGCAGGCCGGCACGACGCCGGCGGTCGACAGCATGCCGAGGCTCGGCTTCAGGCCCACGATGTTGTTGAGCATGGCCGGCACGCGGCCGGAGCCGGCGGTGTCGGTGCCGAGCGCCACCGGCACGAGCCCGGCGGCGACCGCGGTCGCCGAGCCCGAGCTCGACCCGCCCGGAATGAGATCCGCGCGTAGCGGATTGCGCGGCACGCCGTAAGGCGAGCGCGTGCCGACCAGGCCCGTGGCGAACTGATCGAGGTTGGTCTTGCCGACGATGAGTGCGCCGGCGGCCTTCAGACGCGCGACGACGGTGGCGTCGCGGCCGGGCGTGTAGGCGTAGGCCGGACAGCCGGCCGTGGTCGGCATTCCGCCGACGTCGATGTTGTCCTTCACCGCCACCGGCACGCCGTGGAGCGCGCCGCCGGGCGCAAGCTTGCGCGCTTCGGTCATGACCTCCGATTTGTCGCGAAGCGCGATAAACAACGCCGGATCGGCGTAGGCCGCGATCCGATCGAAGGCCTGATCGATCAAGTCCGTCGCCTTGGCGCCGCTGCGGTACGCCGCGACCATCGAGGCAAGGGTGGCCAATTTTCTCTCCCGGCGCTGCGCTATCGCCATCCATTGCATACAAGCCCCGTTCCAGCCCGCCAACGGCCCCAGGTGGCTAGGAAATCGGCAGTGCTGCACGACTCCTGTGCAGCCTCCGCTTCGCCTCGTTGCCGGCGGCCTCGGCCGCCCATGGGCGAATCACTGTGCCGACCAATGAGATGTCGGCCCTCCTGCGATGCCGAAACCATGGCCCGAGCCTTGCTTTGCGAAGGCCGCGGCCGGAGCGAACCGGCCCGGGGGCATGATGGCGCGGGTTACCATTCAGGCGGAGCCGGAACCGCTGTCGATCAATCTCGACAAGACGGCGCTTATCGTCATCGACATGCAGCGCGATTTCCTCGAGCCCGGCGGCTTCGGGGAGACGCTCGGCAACGACGTGTCGCTGCTCAACCGTGCCGTCGACCCCTGTAAGAAGATGCTGGCGGCCGCTCGTGCCGCCGAGATGCTAGTGATCCACACCCGCGAAGGCCACCGCCCGGATCTTTCCGACGCGCCGCGTGCCAAGGTCGAGCGCGGCCACCCTTCCAAGCGTATCGGCGCCCCCGGCCCCATGGGCCGCATCCTGATCCGCGGCGAAGCCGGCCACGACACCATCCCCGAGCTCTATCCGCTGCCGAACGAGCCGGTGATCGACAAGCCGGGCAAGGGCGCCTTCTACGCCACCGATCTAGACGCGCTGTTGCGCAACTTCGGCATCGAATACCTCCTCGTTTGCGGGGTTACCACCGAGGTTTGCGTCAACACCTCCGTGCGCGAGGCCAACGACCGCGGCTATCGCTGCGTCGTGCTCGAAGACTGCTGCGCCTCCTATTTCCCGGAGTTCCACCGGGTCGGCATCGAAATGATCAAGGCGCAGGGCGCGATCTTCGGCTGGGTTTCCGATTCCAACGCGGCGCTTGCCGCAATTTCTTCCGGCACGCCGAAATTCCTGCGCGCGCTCGAATCTTGATCTTGAGGAGAACACCAATGGCGACGGCAAAGAGCGATTTTCGTCCGGCGCTGTGGACGCCGGGCGACTGGAACGCGTTCTTCGGCTTCGGCACCAACATCCTCGTCAACATGCTGGTGCTGACGGCGCTGTTGCGCTTCGTATTGAAGATGCCGGACTCGCTGGTCTTCGGCCGCATCCTGCCGGCGCTCGGCCTGATGATGTGCCTGTCCACGCTCTATTACGCCTGGCTCGCCTACGACCTCGCCAAGCGGACCGGCCGCAACGACGTGTGCGCGCTGCCTTCGGGCGTGAGCGTGCCGCACATGTTCATCGTCACCTTCGTCATCATGCTGCCGATCCAGATCGCCACCGGAGACCCGGTCAAGGCGTGGGAAGCGGGCCTCACCTGGGTGTTCATCCAGAGCTTCATCCTGATGATCGGCGGCTACATCGCGCCCTACATCCGCAAGGTCACGCCGCGGGCGGCCCTGCTCGGCACGCTTGCCGGCGTCTCCATCGCCTTCATCTCCATGCGCCCGGCAATGGAGATGTACATGACGCCGATTATCGGCATCACCTGCTTCGCCATCATCCTGGTGAGCTGGTTCGGCGGCATCAAGTATCCGCGCGGCATTCCCGCCGGTCTCGTCGCGATCCTGGTCGGCGCGATCATCGCCTGGGGCTCGAATCTATTCGGCCTCAACATCGGCGGCATGAGCACGCAGAAGCTCGCCGCCTCCGTCACCGGCATCGGCTTCTCAGTGCCGATCCCGGCAATCGGCCACGTATTCTCTGGCTTCCAATTCCTCGGCGTGATCCTCGTCACCGCCATTCCCTTCGGCGTCTACGACCTGGTCGAAGCCATGGACAACGTGGAAAGCGCGGAGGCCGCCGGCGACGCCTTCCCGACCACGCGCGTGCTCACCGCCGACGGCGTCGTCAGCCTGATCGGCGTCCTCATGGGCAACCCGTTCATCAACGCCGTCTACATCGGCCATCCCGGCTGGAAGGCCATGGGAGGCCGCATCGGCTATTCGGCCGCCACCGGCGTCATGGTCATCGCATTGTCGTGGCTTGGCATCATCTCGATCCTGCTCGACCTCATCCCGGTGGTCGCGATCCTGCCCATCCTCCTCTACATCGGCATGCTGATCGGAGCGCAGGCGTTCCAGACCACGCCCAAGAGCCACGCGCCCGCGATCGTGCTCGGGCTGACGCCGCATCTCGCCGCCTGGGCCAAGGTGCTGGTGGACGGGGCGCTCGGCGCCGCCGGCACCAACGCCGCCGCCGTCGGCCTCGACAAGCTCGCCAACGTGGGCGTGCTTTACAAGGGCCTCGCCGTCATGGGCGACGGCGCCATCCTCACCGGGCTCGTGCTCGCCGCCGTCGGCGTGTTCATCATCGAGCGGGAGTTCACCAAGGCCGCGGCCTTCGCATTCGCCGGCGCCGTGCTCACCTATTTCGGCTTCATGCATGGGCCCGCTGTCGGCATCGGTGGCGGCTTCGGGGTGACGCCGGCGATCGCACTCGCCTACGCGGTGATGGCGCTGTTCCTGCTGGGTTGCGATCGCTTCAAGGTGGCGGCGCCGGTGGGACGGGCGCGGGCGGTGCCGGCGGAGTAATCAGGCTTTCAGCATCCTTAGCTCGCGAGCGCGGTGATGGCCGGCTTTTCGAGGCGGCGTGGGAACATTGCCAGTATGTCCCGCGCGGGGCACGGGCGGCTGAAGAAGTATCCCTGCAGCTCGGTGCAGCCGAGCTTGCGGACTTCATCCAGTTGCTGCTGGGTCTCGACGCCTTCGGCGGTCGTGACCATGTTCAGGTTCTTGGCAAGACCGGCGACCGCCTGGACGATGGCCGCGGAGTCGCCGTTCGGCAGACCGCTGATGAAGCAGCGATCGATCTTGATCTTGTCGAACGGGAAGCTGCGCAAATAGCTGAGCGACGAGTATCCCGTTCCGAAATCGTCCATGGAGATCTTCACGCCGAGCTGCTTCAGGCGATGCAACGTCGCCAGCGTCGACTCCGTGTTGTGCATCAGCACCGATTCGGTGATCTCGAGTTCCAGACGGTGCGCCGGCAGGCCCGCGGCCGCGAGCGCGCTAATGACGACTGGAACCAAGCTCTTGCTCATGACCTGCGTCGGCGAGAGGTTCACGGCGACGCTTGTGTTATCCGGCCAACAAGCCGCATCGGCGCACGCCTGGCGCAGCACCCATTCGCCCAGCGGAAAGATGAGCCCGATCTCTTCGGCGACGGGAATGAACTCGGCGGGGGGAATCATGCCGCGCTCGGGATGGTTCCAGCGCAACAGCGCCTCCACGCCAGGAATGGTGCCGTCGCGTAGGTTCAGGAACGGCTGGTAGTGCAGCTCGAACTGTCCGGCGGCGAATGCCTTGCGCAAAGCGATCTCGAGCTCGCGCCGCGCCCGCATGCGCGCGTCCATCTTGGGCTCGAAGAAGCGATACGTGCCCGGGCCGTCGGCTTTGGCGCCGTAAAGCGCCATGTCGGCGTTGCGCAGAATCTCGTTCGGCTCGGCCCCGTCGTCCGGCGCAATCGCGATACCGATGCAAGTGTCCACCACCATCTCGTGCCCGTCGATCTCGTAGGGCGCCTTAATCGCACTGCACACGCGGCGGGCAAGCGTTTCGGTGTCGATCGGCTGCTCGATATGCATCTGGATGATGGCGAACTCGTCGCCGCCCACCCGCGCGACCATGTCGGACTCGCGCACGCAGCTGCGCAGCCGACTCGCGACGACCTTCAGGAGCTCGTCGCCGATGTGATGGCCGAGCGTGTCGTTGACGTTCTTGAAGCGGTCGAGATCGAGGTAGAGCACCGCCCGGCGCTCGTCCCGCTGCAAGCTGACGAATGCCTCCGCCAGGCGCTCGCGAAACGAAAGCCGGTTCGGCAGTTCGGTGAGCGAGTCGTGGCGCGCCATGTAGGCGATCTGCGTTTCGGCGCGCCGGCGCTCGGTGATGTCCTCGTGGGTCGACACCCAGCCGCCGCCGGGAATCGGATGATAGAGAACGAACGTCGTGCGGCCGTCCGGCAACTCCGCGATCTGGCTCCCGGTCTTTCCCTCGGCCACGTCGGCAAGGATCTTCGCGACGTATTCCTCCGGATTGCCTTGAAAAGAGCCACGCACCTTGCGCTCGTTCAGAAGGTCGACGAGGGCGACGCCGGGCTTCACCAGTTCCGCCGGCAAGTCGTACATATCCATGTAGCGCTGATTGCTGATGACCAAATGGGCGGAGGCGTCGAACAACAGCAGCGCCTGGGACATGTTGCTGAGCGCGGCGTCGAAACGGAAGTTTTGCGCCTTTAGCTCAGATTCGCGCTCGCGTAGCGCCGCGGTCCGCTCCTCTACCTGCAGCTCCAGGCTGCGGTTGAGCTTGTCGAGCTCCTCGATCATCAGCGAAATCGAGCGGTCGGTGCGGCGCCGGTCGCGATCCGATTGCTCGTAGGCCGAAGCCACGAGTTCGCCGAGCAGCGCGAGGTCGACCCTTTTGCCGCCCCGAGTTGCCTTCGCCAGTTGTTTCGCAAACAGCTTGTGCAAGCAATCCTACCCCGCGACTTCCGCGAGCGTGGTCACGGTCATGGTCTGATTGTGCAGCTCGCAAACGCCCGACGTCGCGTGCGGCGAGATCTCACCATAAGAATAGAAGCCGAGCCGCGGCATGCCGGCACCGAGTTCCATGCCCGCGGCCTCCACCTCATCCGAGGTGCGCTGACCCATCAAGAGCCGCCGCCCGATACAACTCACGAGCAAGGCGACCTCGTCGCCTGTCGTTTCGCCGCCGAGTCCCGCGCGCGCCTGTCGCGCCGCATCGGCTGAGCCCGCCGCCAGCCGGTCGAAATTGCCGCGCATCAACTGTGCCACCCAACCTTGGGGAACGTCGCCCGCGAAGGTGAGCGAGCGCGCCTCCCGATCGACTGCGAGGATTGTTCGCACCAGAGCCGTTTGCGGCCGTGCCGGATCGCGGACGAGGAGCGGAAACAGAAGTCCGGTGCCGGGCAAGCCTTTCGCTTCGTCTTCGCCGAGATAGCGCTCATAGAGGTCGAGCGCAGGTTCGCCGTCGAGTTCGTAGAGCACGTTGCCAACCGAACGGGTAACAGAGCGCCGCGGGCCGAACTCATCCCAGCCGCCGGCAGTACCGTGTCCGATCCTGATTGCCGAGCCATAGAAACCGACGGCGGTAACTGCATGATTTTTCGGAGGGCAGTCGCCGCCGACCAGCGTCTCCTCGAACCGCGCGCCGTCGCCCGCCAAGCCGCCGGTCAGCGGAACGGCGTTACCGATAATACTGGTGATGCCGGCAACGAGCTTGCTGCCGTTGATGTTCAAGCCGTCCGACAACACGAACACTCCGGCGAGGTCGTCGGCCGCGAGCGCCCGGCCGATCGCCTCGCCGCACGCGTGCGAATGCGCGGCGTCCGGCGCCGGCGCCGACGCGAGTCGAAGCGGCGTGTGATCGAAACTCAGCGCCGCTGCGAAGATCTCGTCGTCGGTGACGTCGTCGTTGGAAATCTGCCCGCCGGTACTGCATCCCATGATGTGCGCATCGGGGAACATGGCGCGCAACTCGTGGTAGCGCGATCCCGACGCCAGCGCCTCGCGCGCCCCGAAATACAGAACGAGATTCGCGTTCCGCGGAGACGTGCTTCCATTAAGCGGAGACGTGCTTCCATTGTGCCAGCCCGTGGGCTTGCTCCACGACAGTTGTTCGGTGCGCATAGCCTCAACTCCTGTTTCTCCGTACAGGAGTACCAATCACCGGCTGAAGAATGGGTTAGTTGCGACCCCGCAATTGGAGGTTCGCCGTTGTCTGTGGGAGTCGGGCAACCGCCCCGCAAGCAGGGCTAACGGACCATTAATGGCCGGCGACTGCGCGCACGGTTAAGCCTTGAAAAAACCGCGCGAACTTGCCATATGTCCCGGGTCGTCACTCTGACGCTTCGATCGTTGCGGACCGCTTGTGCGAAAACAAACGGTTTTCGGTCCGCCCGACCCGATCTCTCCTTCACACTGACAACCCAGGCCAAGCGGGGTGTCTCACCCCCCGCGCGATGCGATCGGTTGCTGCGCAACCGCTCGGTCGCGCTTACTAGAAAGATTCCTATTTTGAATTCCTTTCAAGAACTGAACCTCGCGGCTCCCATCAACCGGGCGCTCGCCGAGGCGGAATATCTGATCCCCACTCCCATCCAGTCGCAAACCATCCCCCTCGTCCTCGCCGGCCGCGATGTCGTCGGCATCGCCCAAACCGGCACCGGCAAGACCGCGGCCTTCGCGCTGCCGATCCTTCACTTCCTCAACGCCAATCGGCTGCGGCCGGAGCGCAAGGCTTGCCGCGTGCTCGTGCTGAGCCCGACGCGCGAGCTTTCGGCGCAGATTCTCGACAGCTTCAAGACCTACGGCCGCTACGTGCCGCTCAGGGCGACGCTCGTAATCGGCGGCGTGCCCATGGGCCGCCAGGTTCGCGCGCTGGCCGACGGCGTTGACGTCCTGGTGGCGACACCGGGACGGCTCCTCGATCTCCTGCAGTCGCACGCGCTGCGTCTCGACCGTGTGGAGTTCCTGGTGCTCGACGAAGCCGACCGCATGCTCGACATGGGCTTCATCCGCGACATCCGCAAGATCGTCGCCAAGCTCCCGGCCAAGCGGCAGACGCTGTTCTTCTCCGCCACCATGCCGCCGCCGATCGCCGAGCTCGCGAATGAGATGCTGCGCGATCCGGCACGCGTGGCGGTGACCCCCGTCGCCACCACCGTCGACAGCGTCGACCAGCGCATCATTCACGTCGATCGCTCGGCCAAGACGGCCGTGCTCGCCCAGATCCTCACCGAGGAGCCCATCGACCGCGCGCTCGTCTTCACCCGCACCAAGCGCGGCGCCGACCGGGTGGTGCGCAATCTCGCCAAGTCCGGCATCGTCGCCGAGGCGATCCACGGCAACAAGTCGCAGAGCCAGCGCGAGCGCGTGCTCGCCTCGTTCCGCGAGGGCAGCGTGCGCATCCTCGTCGCCACCGATATCGCCGCCCGCGGCATCGACGTCGACGGCATCAGCCACGTGGTGCAGCACGATCTGCCCAATGAGCCGGAGAGCTACGTGCACCGCATCGGCCGCACCGCGCGCGCCGGCGCCGCCGGCATCGCCATCGCGCTGTGCGACAGCGACGAGGTGGCGTTC
>Ga0209118_1001017_pt1 | contig 13813 bp, 9 predicted proteins | sample BlaSpr_A8_Ref_M1_FD_187988 | JGI IMG/M metagenome (GOLD analysis project Ga0209118, IMG submission 187988) | Forest soil microbial communities from Thunder Bay, Ontario, Canada - Black Spruce, Ontario site 2_A8_Ref_M1 (SPAdes) (version 2) | ecosystem: Environmental > Terrestrial > Soil > Boreal...
AGGCGGAGTTTTCCGCGCCGGCTCCCGGCAAGGGTTTGTCAATCAGGGCGCCGTCGGAACTTACCACGCTTACCCGCATACCCTGAATGGGCAGAACATCGCCGGGCTTGGCTGTAATCCGCTTGGACTTTCCCGTTCCCAGCACTTGCTGGTAGGCTTTCCAGCCTTGCACGGTCGGCCCGTTCGTGGTCTCGCGGTTTTCCCCGTGATCAATGAATGTTCCTACCGGGATGCGGGCCACGAGTTGCGGCACACCTCCCACATGGTCGTTGTGAAAATGTGTGATCAGCACGTAATCAATCTTGCTGATGCCGGCTAGCTTGGCCGCAGCAACGATGCGATCGGCATCGCGGCCATCGTTGCCAGCCCAGCCCGTATCAATGAGCAGCGACTGCCCTTCCGACGTGACGAACAGTGTGGCTTGGCCGCCTTCCACGTCGACAAAATAGATCTGCAACGTCTTATGGCTCTCGGGAGTCGGCACGGCAGGCGCCACCGGCGGCAAAAATAAACTCAGGAGTCCCCCGTATGCCCAGATAAGAAGCGATAGCCGTACGAAATAACGCAATCCAACACTTGAATAGAAATTGCTCTGCATATTTTGAACTCCTAGTCCGAGTCTCCCGATTTGTCCGGACCAGCCTTCGCAGACTCGGCTAGGGCGCGCGTTGCGCCCGTAGAGATTCCGCCATCCACAAGCAAGGTCTGCCCCGTGATATAGCGGCTGGACTCCGCCGCGAGGAATACAACTGCTGCATCCAGATCCTGAGGCTCTCCTGGGCGCTTCAACGGAATGCGATCGCAAAGATAGTCAACCCACTCTTTGTTCTCATACAGAATCTTGTTCTGTTCCGTGCGAAACCATCCCGGCGCTAGACAGTTCACGGTGACGCCATGCTTGCCCCAATCATCGGCCAGGCTCATCGTCAACTGCCGGATGCCTCCGCGGCTGGCTCCATAGGGTGCGAGGCCTGCGTAACCAGACACGCTGGTCACGGACCCGATATTGACAATGCGCCCGTACCGGCGCGGAATCATGCGGCGCGCCACGGCTTGGGAGACGAAAAAACTCCCGCGCAGATTGGTGTCAAGAATCAGGTTCCAGTCTTCCCAGGTAACGTCGAGCGCCGGCTTTCGAACGTTGCAACCCGCATTGTTGACAAGGATGTCCAGATGACCAAATTCCTTCTCGGCAGCCGCAGCCATTCTCTCAATACTCTCGTGATTGCGAACGTCAAGTTCCAGTGAAATGGTGCGGCGGCCGAGCCCTTGCAACTCCGCTTCGAATGGCAACAAACGAGCGCGATCGCGGCTGGTAAGCACGAGATCCGCCCCGGCCTTTGCGAGGGCACGAGCAAGATACTGGCCGAGTCCCCGGCTCGTTCCTGTAACGATCGCCACCCGGTCACCGAGATCGAAGAGTCCGTCGCTCACGAAAACACCCCGGGCGTAAGAACGACCTTCATCAAGTTGGGCTCACGCGCGTGCAACCGTTCGAACCACTGTGGACCGTCGTCCAGCGGCGCAATGGCCGTGATCAGCGGCTTTACCTGTATAGCTCCCGTTGACAGAAGTTCCATGGCCCGCGGGTATTCTCCTGACGATGCGCACGATCCTTGAAGCCGGATTTGCCGCGTGACTACCTTCTGCAGCGGCAGGGTGACTTCGGGCGAAATGTTCCCGACCAATACGACAGTTCCACCCTTGCGAACACTTTCAATAGCGGCACCAACGGTCTCGTTTCTTCCCACCGCTTCAACCGCCAGGTCTACACCGGCTCCACCTGAAAGCTGCAATACTTGTGCAATGAGGCCAGCGTCGGCAGACAATACGGCGGTCGCACCGACATCTTGAGCAAGTTTGAGCCGCGAGCTGTCTATGTCCGCAACGAGAACGCGTGAGCAACCCGCGACGCGCAGCACCTGCACAACGAGCAGTCCGATCATCCCCGCGCCGAGAACCAAAGCAGTACTGTTGGGGGAAACTTTTGCCAATGAAACAGCGTGAACCGCGACGGCCACTGCCTCCAGCATCGCTGCTTCGGCAAACGAAAGATTGTCCGGCAAGCGATATACGATGCGGGAAGGAACGACAACAAATTCGGCGAAGGCTCCGGCGCGGCGGTAGTCCGAGCAGGAGACTCCCAGAACCTGGCGACTGTCACAGAGATTCACTTCTCCGCGGCGGCAGGGACCGCAAACGCCGCAATAGATGGTCGAATCGAACGTGACCCTGTCACCTTCTGCGAATCCTTTTACTCCAGCGCCCACCGCGGCGATTCTTCCTGCAGCTTCGTGCCCCATGACAATGGGCGGGATACGGCGCCCCGACGAGCCATCGTAGCCATGGACGTCGCTACCGCAGATGCCGCACGCGGCAACGCGCACGAGAACTTCACCGGGACCCGGCGTTGGTTCAGGAAGATCGGCAATCTCAAGATGCTTGTATTGCGAAAGCAGAAGAACCTTCATGTGCGCCCGGCACCCATTCAGACTGATTCGCTAAAACGGCCCATACTCTAACGCACATCCTACGCTTCTGGAACAACTAGAAAAACAACTAGAAAAACTTTTCATTTGGATCCAGATCCGGAATCATTTCTGTACAATGCTCGAGGTTAATCGCCCTATGATTCTGATGGCGCGAATCCTGGGAAGCGAATGGAAAGCAAGAAGACTATAGACGGGAGGAAATCGTGAAGAATCGCCGTGGATTTATCCAGACCACCTTGGCAGGTACCGCCGGGCTCGTCTTTTCCCGCCATTCGGGGATTTCAGCTGCGACGACCCAGAGTGTCGATTCTCGATTGGAAATTCTTCTCGACGAATCTATTGGCACGATTTCGCCCAATCTCTACGGCCACTTCACGGAGCACCTGGGAGGGACCATCTACGATGGAGTGTGGGTCGGCGTAAAATCCAAGGTCCCCAATCTCGACGGCATCCGCAAAGACCTTGTTGACCAAATGAGGAAGATCAAAGCGCCCGTCGTTCGCTACCCGGGAGGATGCTTCGCAGACAGCTATGACTGGCGTGATGGCATCGGCCCCTCCGATAAGCGCCCACGGCGAACGAACTTCTGGCTTCAGGCCGAGAGCGATAGATCGCCCGCGAGTCACAAGTATGATCCCAACGAATTCGGCACCAATGAGTTTGTCCATTTCTGCAAACTCATTGGGGCGGAGCCGTACCTCGCCGCCAACGTTCGCAGCCTGCCCGCCTCGGAATTCTACCGGTGGGTGGAGTACTGCAATTCTCCAGCGGGCAGCACCACGCTTGCCGAAGAGCGCGCCAAGACGGGCGCCTCGCAACCGTACAACGTGCGCTACTGGGGCGTAGGAAACGAATCCTGGGGGTGCGGCGGGAACTTTACGCCTCAGGAGTATGCCGTTGAATTCCGCAGATACTCGGCTTGGCTGCCTCACTACGGCCAGTCGTTGTCCTTGATCGCCTCTGGCCCTAACTCGGATGACTGGGACTGGACGCGCGGCTTCTTCGAGGAAATTGTTCGCAAGCGGCCTTCGCAGCTCGGCGGCATCTACGGTTGGGCGCTTCACCATTATGCGTGGAATCTTAGCCGCGGACGAACGAACGATTGGGAAAAAGGAAAAGGTGATGCAATTCAATTTGATCCCGTGGACTGGTACGAGATTCTGCGCGAAGGCGAACGTGTGGAAGACCTCATTCTAGGGCACTGGCAGGTCATGGGTGAATTCGACCGTGAGCACCGCGTGAAGCTCGTGGTGGACGAGTGGGGTCCGTGGTACCGTCCCGGGAGCGAGGCAACGCCCGGGGACATTCTCGAACAAACTCCCACGCCGCGGGATGCCGTATTCAGTGGCATGACCCTCGACATTTTTAACCGGCATGCCAGCATGCTGCACATGGCCAACTGCGCGCAGCTTATCAACTGCCTGAACAGTTTGTATCTCGCTCATGAAGATCGGTTCGTGGTCACGCCGGTGGGCCATGTTTTCGAAATGTACGCAGGCCATCAGGGAGGAGAATCGCGGCGAACTATTTTCTCAGCTCCTTCCGTGCAGTACGACCGGGACGGTAAACCGGCAACTTTCTGGGGACTCCAAGGTTCCGCCTCCCTCCATGGCAAGGATTTGCTGGTCACCGTCGTGAATCCGCACACGACCCAAGCTCGCGAGGCCGAAATTACAATTCGGGGAGGCTCCGCCAGCTCCGCAATAGCAACAACTTTGTCGCATTCCGACATTCACGCGCGGAATACTTTTGACAATCGCGAAGCCGTGATTCCTCAAAAGAAGGAGAGCGTCGTCCGGAACGGGGCTGTAGTCCACACTTTTCCCGCGGCTTCGGTGACCGCGTTGTCCATTCACTTGACGTGATCGGGTTGTTCGTCGCTCGTCCGTTCAAGCTGCGGATAGCGCCGCAAACTGCGCGGGTCCGCAACGTGCCGGTCGGATTGGCAATTCCCTGGCCAATCATCAGCCCCAAGTGCACTCATCTCTTGTGAAAGACGCGTCGGGTTCGTCTTTTGGGTATACTACGCGGCACAAATTCTGAATCGCGAAAAGGAAAAATGGTAGAGGATACCTTTGGCGATCTCCGCGTTTTTAGGAATTGAGCTAACATGCCCATCACATCCACCGACTTAGAAGTTGCCCAGCGCGCGCGAAAACGAATTGCCTGGCGGCTGCTTCCCTTTCTGTTCCTGCTTTATATCATCGCCTTCCTGGACCGCATGAACGTCGGCGCCGCCGCGCTCCAGATGCCCGGCGACCTGGGCTTCAACGACCGAGTGGTTGGTCTTGGAGCCGGCATGTTCTTCCTCGGTTATCTGGTGCTGGAAATCCCTGGCGCTTTGATCGCCGAGCGGTGGAGCGCGCGCCGCTGGATAGCTCGCATCATGATTTCCTGGGGCGTCATGACTATCTTCATGGCCTTTATCCACACAGCCCGGGAATTTTACCTGGTACGCTTTCTTGTGGGTGCCGCCGAAGCGGGCTTCTTCCCGGCCGTTATTGTCTATATATCGCACTGGTTCAGAACCGGGGATCGTGCCAAGGCCTTGGCGAGTTTTTACGCTGCCAATCCTCTTTCTTATGTCATTGGCTCACCTCTCGCCGGTTGGCTGCTCGGGATCTCCTGGCTAGGTCTGAGAGGCTGGCGATGGTTATTCATACTGGAAGGAATTCCCGCGATTGTGTTCGGCGCGATCACGGTCTTGTATCTCACGGACTGGCCGCGACAGGCCGGTTGGCTCCGGCAGGACGAGCGCGATTGGATCACCGGCCAGTTGGAGCAGGAAAAACAAGCGAAGCAGAAGGTCCGCTCCTACACCATTTGGCAAGCCCTGGCCCAGCGCGACGTCATCCTGCTTACGTTGTGTTATTTCTGTGCAACGACGGGAGGCTACGGGATCGCGTTTTGGCTCCCTACGATTCTCAAGCGTCTCTCCGGACAAAGTGACTTTCGGGTTACCCTGTTCGCTTCGTTGCCTTATCTTGCCGGTTTTCTGATGCAGCAGTTAAGCGGCTGGCACTCAGATAAGACTTGTGAGCGACGCTGGCATGCCGCAGTTCCCATGTTTCTTTGCGGACTAGCCTTATTATTGGCTATTATTTTGGGCTCGAACACCGCGCTTGCTGTCACGCTGTTCACTCTGGTGGGAGCCTGTTATTTCGCATTCCACCCCTGTTTTTGGGCGGTTCCAACAGCTTTTCTAAGTGAGTCGGCTGCCGCGGCATCCATCGGATTGATTAATTCGCTGGGAAATCTCGGAGGCTTTGTCGGTCCCCTGATGATGGGCTACCTGGTCATCCGGACGCGGTCCTTTAACGCTGGACTGCTGTATTTGGTGGGGAGTCTCTGCCTCTCAGGCATTTTGATGCTTGCCGTCGGAGCAGGACATCGACGAGTTGCCTCAGCGTAGCGGCGCTCCAACAAGTTAGCGAAGAATTCCTTCTACTTCTCGCCGCAGCTTGTCGCCCAGATCCTCAATGAATCTCGGGTTCAGGGATGGGAGTGGTACCTTCCAAAAAGTCGAAGTCGCATCCCTCGTCAGCCTGCTTGATGTGCTGCATGAATAATTTGCCGTATCCGCGCGGATAAATCCCCTCTTTCGGCCGCCAAGCTGTGCGCCGCCGCGCAAGCTCATCCTCACTCACGCGCATGTTCAGTTGGCGTGCGGCCACGTTGAGTTCGATAATGTCCCCTTCCTTCAGCAACGCAAGCGGCCCCCCAACAAAGGATTCGGGCGAGACGTGCAGGACACAGGCACCGTAACTTGTACCGCTCATTCTCGCATCGGAAATACGTACCATGTCGCGTATCCCGGCCTTCAGGAGTTTTTGGGGAATAGGCAGGTTTCCCCATTCGGGCATGCCCGGCGCGCCCTTCGGGCCGGCGTTACGCAGCACCAGAACGCTGTTTGCATCCGCGTCGAGGGCAGGATCATCGATCCGTGCGTTCATCTCGTCGTAGCTGTCGAAGACGATGGCGCGGCCCGTGTGCTTTAGAAGCCTCGTCTCGGCGGCCGAAGCTTTGATCACCGCGCCGTTGGGAGCGAGATTCCCATACAGAATCGCCAACCCTCCAGATGTAAGAACGGGGTTATCCAAAGTGCGGATAACATCCGTATTGTAAGTTTCAGCGCCGGCAATATTTTCCCCAAGCGTTTTTCCGGTGATAGTCATGCAGCCTAAGTCCAACTGGGGGGCCAACACTCGCAGCAACGCAGGCAATCCGCCAGCATAATAAAAATCTTCCATCAGGTACTTGCCGCTCGGACGCAAATTGGCCAACATGGGCGTTTTCTTGGAAAATTCATCGAAACGGTCGAGCGAGATCTTAATTCCCGCCCTCCCTGCCAAAGCCAGCATGTGGATCACTGCGTTCGTAGAACCCCCCAGGGCAAACACCGCCGCAATCGCGTTGTTGAAGGAGGCTTCACGCAAAATATCCCGCGGCTTCAAGTCTTCCCACACCATTTCAACGATGCGCCGGCCCGAGCGGTTGGCCATCTTGGCATGGTTGGAATCCACCGCAGGTATCGCGCTCGCACCGGGGAGCGAGAAGCCCAGCACTTCCGCAACACTGGTCATGGTGGACGCCGTACCCATCGTCATGCAAGTTCCTGCCGACCGCGCGATGCCGTCTTCGATCTGCGTCCAGGCTTGCAGGTCGATGTTCCCCGCGCGCCGTTCTGCCCAGTACTTCGAGACATCGGATCCGCTGCCCAGGATTTCGCCGTGCCAGTTGCCCCGAAGCATCGGTCCTGCAGGAACATAGACCGCAGGCAGATTCATGCTGATGGCACCCATCAAAAGTGCCGGCGTCGTCTTGTCGCAGCCTCCCATCAGCACACAGCCATCGGCTGGATAGGAGCGCAACAGTTCCTCTGTCTCCATCGCCAGCAGGTTGCGATACATCATCGTGGTCGGCTTCTGAAAAGTTTCGCCGAGGGTAAACGCTGGCATCTCCACCGGGAAACCCCCGGCCTGCCACACACCCTTCTTGACATCCTCCGCGCGCTCCCGAAGATGACTGTGACACGGATTGATGTCGCCCCAGGTGTTGATGATCGCGATAACGGGCTTCCCCGCATAATCAGCTCGCGTACAACCCATGGAAGCGGCTCGCGAACGGTGCCCGAAGGAACGCAGATCATCGGGGCCAAACCAGCGATAACTCCTCAATGACTTAGAGTCTTTTGGCGGCATAGAATTCCTTCCGAAATCCTGGGGCTCAATTCCTTAAACCGTAGAACTTTGAAATCGCTCGGTCAACTACCATTTATCTTTGCAAAGCGGTGTATTGTAGGAGGCCTTAATTTGCGGTTTCAAATTCTAGGCTTTAACTACCCGATTTGATTTTTCTAAACTGCACTTGTTGGACATTGCCTGCTCTGATTGTGGTGTAATGACCTGCGCCGCTGCTCCGATCCTCATGAGAAATGACACCATTCTGGTCCTGGCCGATCCGGCTGAGCCCCAGCTTGCCATACTGGAGAAATCGCTCGCAGGAGTAAAAACCATCCTCGGAAATTCGGCCGAAGCATTTGAGCAAGCAGCTGTCCACGCCAACGTGCTCTTCAATTGGTCGGGTTCTCTTGCCCTGTTTAGAAAAGTGTTTGGAATGTGCCCAAACCTACGTTGGGTGCATTCTCGCTCTGTGGGCCTGGAGAGAACGCTATTCCCGGAGCTGATGGAAAGTTCCGTGCCGCTCACGAACGGGACCGGGGTATTTAGCGCATCGTTGGGCGAGTTTGCGCTTGCTGCGATCTTGTATTTCGCCAAAGACTTCCGCCGCATGATTCGCAATCAGAAGGCTGGCGTGTGGGAGGCCTTTGACGTGATGCCCGTGTCGGGCCATACCGTCGGAATCATTGGATATGGCGACATCGGCCGCGCAATTGCCGCAAGGGTGCGGCCGCTTGGGATGAAAGTCCTCGCCGTCAAACGGCATGCTTCGCCATCGCGCGGCGCTGACCCCCTGGTCGAGCAGATCTATAGCCCGGAGCGTCGCATGGAGATGCTCTCGCGTTGCGACTATGTGGTTGTAGCTGCGCCGTTAACTTCAGAAACGCGCGGAATGATCGGCGAACCGGACTTCGCGGCGATGAAGCCCACGGCGGTGGTGATCAATGTCGGCCGAGGCCCGGTAATCAACGAGGAGGCGCTGGTCAGGGCGCTTTCCAATGGCCGAATCAAAGGCGCCGCGCTGGACGTCTTCGATCAGGAACCGTTGCCGCAGGGTCATCCCTTCTACAATCTGGAAAACGTCTTGCTTTCTCCGCATTGCGCCGACCATACGTCCGACTGGCTCGACAACGCCATGCATTTTTTCATCACGCAATTTGAGCGATTCCGGAAGGATGAGCCGTTGCTCAATGTCGTCGATAAGAAGCTGGGATACTAACCTGCAAAATCTGATACAGACCTTTGCACTACGCCGGTTTCAATTTAGCGCTTGAATTTCGCGCCAAATCGCTCGCTCGACCGGTATGCCTTTCGCCAGGTTTTCCTTTCGGGTTTGCAGCCCGCGCTCGCCCGGGTAGGGCACTTGTCCTCCAGCCGCAGGCGGAGGTGATTGCAGATGCTCCACGATCTGGTCCGCAAGACTCACCGAAGTACTGGCTTGATCGACAGAAAATGGGTCAAGAGCAATAAACACCTGCGAGAGCTTCGTCTCTCGTTCGGTGTCTGGCGGTATTTGATAGGTGGCGCAGCCGCCGGAGAGCAGCGCGCCGACCATATCCAACTTCAACGCCAAACCAGAACCCTTCCAGTAACCGATGGGCAACGGGCGTTTCGATGCTTCGATGGCCGCAGGGTCTCGCGTGAGCCGTCCCGCAGCGTCAAAGCCGCCTTCCACAGGCAATTGCTCGCCACGCATTCGATAGGACGCGAGAACGCCGTAGGAGAATTGCGACATGGCCATATCGAGAACCACATGGCCTTTCGCCCGCGGCACCGCAATAATCATGGGATTGTTGCCGACATGCGGATCGCTTGCCCCCCCACGGCGGCAGATTTGCCAGCGTGTTGGTCCAGCAAATTCCGATGACTCCGGCATCGGCCGCCTGCCAGCCGTAGCTGCCACCGCGCATCCAGTGATTGGTATTGGCCAGAGCCACGCAGCCAATCCCCTGCTCACGAGAGAGCGCGATCGCTCTGTCCATGCACCGGTAAGCGTTCAAATTGCCGGGACCGCTTTTTCCGTCCCATCTCTCCAGCGAACCAAAGCTTGCTACCAACTCCGGCTCGGCATCAACTTCAATGACTCCATTTTGAATCATCCGTACGAATTGCGGAAAGCGGTTCAGGCCATGCGAATAGACCCGTCCCGGCTGGCGTCCGCGAAGAGCCGCGCGCAAAGACAGGCACGCTGCCGCTCGAAATTTAGCTTGAGCAACACCCGCAACAGACCATCGAGCAACTCATCATAGGGTATTCTCATGGACTCCCAGCCGCATGGTACACCAAGACTCGGATCGGCAAACGCTCTAGTCTTCCTAAACACGTTCTTGAGAAAATTTGAAAGGACGCCGCTCACAAAACATTTTGAGCCGATGTTCGTTTGTTGTAGTCTCCGACCGGAATGAAACCTCTTTGTATTGTTTTGCTCGTGCTGCTGGCGGTCCCGTGTTTTGCCGCGGACTTGACAGGAAACTGGGTGGTCCGCGATCCCCTGGCGGACGGCACCTTCCGTACCACCTATTTAGATCTTCATCAGGAAGGCTCTCGCATAACCGGATCCATCCGGGTCACTCAGTTTTATTTCAAGATTATCGAGAGCACGGATGGGCCAGATGGCTTCACGCTCACCGGTAGCATGATGGACGGGACCAATGAGCGCCGCGTGAAATACGAAGGCAAGCTCGTGGGTGACGAGTTACAACTGGCAACCCGGCGCCGCCCCGATGCTGAGCTCATCCAGATGGTCGCTCACCATGCGCCACCCGGCGAAGGCGCGTATCCTGCACGCCTTCCCCTGCCGGCGATTCATAAGGTGGCCGACAACGGCCTTGCCAAAACGCCTCCGATGGGCTGGAACAGTTGGAACAAGTTTGCAGGGCGGGTGGATGACGCCGCTGTCCGCGGAATGGCCGATGCCATGGCCAGCAACGGGATGAAAGAGGCTGGCTATCAATACATCAATATTGACGACACCTGGGAGGCAGGCCGCGACGCACAAGGGAATATCACGACCAATAAGAAGTTTCCGGACATGAAAGCGCTCGCCGATTACGTGCATGGCAAAGGTCTTAGGATCGGCATCTACTCTTCACCCGGTCCAAATACCTGCGCCGGATATGAAGGCAGTTACGGCCATGAGGAGCAGGATGCGCAAACATATGCCGCCTGGGGCATTGACTATCTCAAGTACGACTGGTGCGGTGCGCGGAACCTCTACACCGACCAAGAGATGCGCGCGCTATACCAGGGCATGGGCGATGCGCTTCTCAAAGCTGGGCGTCCCATCCTGTACAGCCTCTGCCAGTATGGTCGCGCCGAGGTGTGGAAATGGGGCGCCGACGTAGGTGCCAATGCCTGGCGCACAACGGGCGACATCCGGGACACTTGGGACTCGATGACCACTATTGGTTTTTCGCAAGACGAATTGGCTCCGTGGGCGGCGCCCGGACACTGGAACGATCCCGACATGCTCGAAATCGGCAACGGCGGCATGAACGACGAGGAATACAAAACGCATATGAGCTTGTGGTCGATTCTTGCCGCGCCGCTGCTCGCCGGAAACGATTTACGCAACATGCCCCCGGCCATCCTCGAGATTCTCACCAACCGCGAAGTCATCGCCGTCAATCAGGACAAAGATGGCAAGCAGGGCCGTCGCATTACGAAATCGGGAGACCAGGAAGTCTGGGCCAGGCCGCTCTCCGGCAGTGCGCAGGCCATTGGAATATTTAACCGCGGCGGTGCGCCCGCAAAGATCACCGTCAAGTGGTCGGACCTGGGCCTGAAATCTGCACCCGCCCGTGTAAGAGATCTCTGGGCTCACAGCGACCTGAAGCTAAATGGGGCGGAATACTCGGTGACGGTGCCCGCCCACGGCGTAGTGATGCTCCGCTTGGCTAAGTAATCGAAAATTGCGACCATCTGTTCTAAACGTTTTGCAGAAATCAATAACCGCCACGCAGAGTTCACTTTCCTGTGTAGCTAATCCGCCAGATGGACTTCGAGCCGTCATCGGTAACCAGCAGCGAGCCATCGGGAGCAACGGTGACGCCAACCGGGCGCCCCCAAACGTGTCCATTGTCGACGACGAATCCTGTCATGAAGTCTTCGTACTCGCCACTCGCGTGTCCGGTCTGATGCAAAGGCACGCGAATCACCTCATAGCCTACGCGAACCGATCTATTCCAGGATCCATGTTCGGAGGCAAAAATATCGCCCTGATATTCTTCCGGAAATTGTTTGCCATCATAGAAAGTAATCTCCAGCGAGGCATTGTGCGGATGAAGTATCACATCCGGCGTGATGACTTTGTCTTTCAGCTCGGGATGCTTGCCCTTGTGCCGCGGGTCCTGGTGGCCGCCCATGTACCACCAGGGCCAGCCATAATAGCCTCCCTCCTGCACGTGGGTGATGTAGTCCGGAACGAGATTGTCTCCCAGCGCGTCGCGTTCGTTCACCGAACACCACAACTCGCCAGTCTTCGAATTGATAGCCATCCCTACACAATTGCGGATGCCGTAGGCGTAAACTCGCATAGCCGAACCGTCCGGATTGAACTCGAGAACATCCGCACGATTTTTCTCTGCGGGCGTCGTATCCGGGTCGTCAACATTCGACGCCGAACCTACCGAGACGAACATTTTCTTGCCATCGGGCGTGAACTGAATGTCGCGCGTCCAATGGCCGTCGCCAGCCGGCACGTCCGCAATGTGTTCTGCGGGTCCGCGCGCTTTCAAATCTCCGTTCTGATAAGGAAAGCGCGCTACCGAGTCCGTGTTTCCAACGTAGATCCATTGCGGATCCGGTCCCGGAGGATAAAAGTTGACGCCGAAAGGCCGGTTCAGACCGGTGGCGAAAATCTCTGCCTGCTCAGGTTTGCCCTCCGCGGTGATTCCCCGGAAGACTCGTAAGTCCCCGGTGTGGCTCTCCGCGACGAAAAAATCACCATTGGGCGCAGTCCGAATCAGCCTCGGATCATCAAGACCCGACGCATAAAGCTCCACTTTGAACCCAGGTAGAACTTGCGGCCAGGCGTCCTTTGGACGCGGCACGAGTTGAGGACCATTGCCGGCCGACGTCGTGGCGAATGGAGCGGGCAGGTCCTTTAACGTGACCTTGCGAATCTTGCCAGGCTTCTCGAAACGGTAGTCGGTGAAGGGTGCCTTGGGCGGCGGTGCCTTCACGCCGGCCGAGGCGGCTTCGTCGGGTGAAGTGCGCACGCGGGGAGAGCCGGGTTTGGAGCCGCCAAGAACTCGGAGATAAGTGACGATCTGCCATCTCTGTTGTCTCGGTAGAGTCGACCAAGACGGCATACCATTGTTTACGTCGCCCTTAGTGATGTACCAAAAGAGTTCGCCGTCGCTGGCGGACTGCGCCCGGCCGCTGGCCAAAGCGGGTATGTTTCCCGAACCTTCTCCGTTTTCTCCGTGGCAGCGGGCGCAGCGGAGATGATACAGCGGCTTCTCGGAAGCCAGTCGCTGGCCCTCGTAAGGATTCTTCATTTCCTTTGCCAACCCCGGCGCATTATGGAAATTCGGATTCTGCGCCTGCAATGCAGGGATTCCCTGAAGAAGAGCCACCACCCCTATTGCAAGGGAGCTGGCAAAGATCCGTCTGACTGGTTTCAAGATTGTCCTCCGCGAATGAGAAGCCGAGTCTCAAGCATAATGAAGCCGCACCTACGAGGTTTTCGATGGCGCATCGGAAACCGGTGCCCGCAGGTCCGTCCAAGCTTCAGCGTTCGAACGAAAGAGGCGTGTAACGTCTCGCTGAATGTCACCACGCGTGACCCCTCGACCGTCCTCCGAAAGAAGACGATAGGTGTCTGAGAGGATGCGCGCCAGCGTCCTGCGCGTGTTGTTCCATTTGTAGATTACTTGCTCGAGTACGCGGGCATCGGAATGTTGCGGAATGAAACTTGTTCCCAGCATCTCTATGCGCTCGCGAGTGATCTCCTCCACAATCGAAGGATTGTTCATGAACCACCAGCAGCCGAACGGCATCAAGTTGCTGAACTTCCGCGCGTAAACGCAAAGTTCGTGCTGGTTCTCCCGGCTGAGCACACTCACCAGAAAGCGATTGGCTGGAAACTCGCGGCACAGATTCCCCAGCGCCCGCAGGTCCGCCCTGCCCACGGCGTCG
>Ga0209118_1001018_pt1 | contig 13807 bp, 13 predicted proteins | sample BlaSpr_A8_Ref_M1_FD_187988 | JGI IMG/M metagenome (GOLD analysis project Ga0209118, IMG submission 187988) | Forest soil microbial communities from Thunder Bay, Ontario, Canada - Black Spruce, Ontario site 2_A8_Ref_M1 (SPAdes) (version 2) | ecosystem: Environmental > Terrestrial > Soil > Boreal...
AACTTCTACAACTACAGCCCCAATTGGCGCCAGCCGATGGAGGCCTGGCCGGAGCACCACTCGCCGGGCAGCAAGCTGCTGCTCGACGGCGCCGTTCTGCCGGCGGGCCAGACGCCGCAGCAGGACCTCGCCGCGGCGCTCGACCTGATCTTCCGGCATCCCAACGTCGGGCCGTTCCTCTGCCGCGAGCTGATCCAGCGGCTGGTGACCAGCAACCCCAGCCCGGCCTACATCTACCGCTGCGCCCAGGCCTTCGCCAACAACGGTCAGGCAGTGCGCGGCGACATGCAGGCGGTGCTCAAGGCCATCCTGCTCGACTACGAGGCGCGCGCCACCACCTTCCTGCCGCAGCCTGGTTACGGCAAGCTGCGCGAGCCGATCGTGCGCCTGGGCCAGCTGCTCCGCGCCACCCAAGCCGTGCCGCCTGCGGACGGCAAGTGGCGCATCTGGGACACCTCGGACACCGGCTACGGCCTCGACCAGAATCCGCTGCGCGCGCCGACGGTGTTCAACTTCTTCGAGCCCACCTACGTCCAGCCCGGCGCCATCGCCCAGGCCGGGCTGGTGGCGCCGGAGTTCAAGATCACCACCGATACCACCGTGTTCGGCGCCGCCGACTACCTGCACGACGTGATCTACTACGGCGCGGCTTTCGATCCCTATACCATCGTCCCCAATTACTCGAGCCTGGTCGGCCTCGCCGACTCCAACCTCCTCGACTACTTCAACCTGGTGATGATGGCCAATGGCATGTCGGCACAAACGCGATCGATCCTGGCCACTGCGCTCGCCAACCCGAACTTCTCGGACCCCAACGACGCGACCATCCGGGTGAAGAACCTGCTGTACCTGATCGAGCTGTCACCCGAATACGTGGTGCAGAAATGAGCGAGACGAGACGGATGTCGTTGGCGAGCGGCTGCGGGTGGCGCCTGCCGGCGGCCGTAACCAGCGGAAGGGAGGGACTCGAATGACCCAGCAGAAGCCCCCGGCGGACCTGCCGCGCGGTGCGACCCGACGCCAGTTCATGCGCCAGTCCGTGTGCGCCGCGGTCGGCATGACGTCGCTCGCCTCGACCCTGTTCGACCTGCGGCGGGTGGCGGCGGCGGCGCCGACCAGCAGCGCCGACTACAAGGCCCTGGTCTGCGTCTTCCTCTATGGCGGCAACGACAGCAACAACATGCTGGTGCCCTACGACCCGACCGACTACGCGAGCTACGCCGCGGTACGCCAGGGCCTGGCGCTGCCGCAGAACACGCTGCTGCCGATCAACCTGCTCGCCGGCGGCGACGGCCGTCTGTGGTCGCTGCACCCGACGATGACCGGCCTGCAGACTCTGTTCAGCCAGCAGAAGATGGCGATTCTCGCCAACGTCGGGCCGCTGGTGGCGCCGGTCACGCTCGACGGCTGGAACAACGGCACCGCGGCGCTGCCGCCGCAGCTCTTCTCGCACAGCGACCAGACGCTGCACTGGCAGACCTCCATCCCGGACCAGCCGCCGTCGACCGGCTGGGGCGGCCGCGTGGCGGACATGCTCCGCGCCTTGAATGGCACCGCCCAGATCTCGATGAGCATGTCGCTCGCCGGCTCGAACAACTTCCAGGTCGGCAACTTCCTCTCGGAGTTCCAGGTGCAACCCGGCGGCACGCCGGGCCTCGCCAACTACACCACCGACCCGACCGATCCGCAATCGAATGCCTTGCGTGCCCTGCTGCAGGCGAGCTACGGCAACCTCTTCCAGTCCGGCTACCGCGACATCTTCTCGCACGCGCTCTCCAACGACCTGCTGCTGCAGAGCGTCTTCGCCAGCCTGCCGCCGCTGCAGACGCAGTTCCCGCAGACCGATCTCGGCACCCAGCTGCAGACGGTGGCGCAGCTCATCCAAGCGCGCACGCCGCTGGCACAGCAGCGCCAGGTGTTCTTCGTCGCCACCGGCGGCTTCGACACGCACGGCGGCCAGTTGCCGGCGCAGGTGCAGCTGCTGCAGGAAGTGAACGACGCGGTCTCCGCCTTCTACGCGGCGACGGTCGAGTTGCAGGTCCAGAACAGCGTCACCGCCTTCACCGCCTCCGATTTCGGCCGCACCTTCCTGAGCAACGGCGACGGCAGCGACCACGGGTGGGGGAGCCATCACCTGATCGTCGGCGGCGCCGTGCATGGCGGCCGCCTGTTCGGGCGCGTGCCGACGCTGGCCATCAACGGTCCCGACGACACCGGCGACGGCCGCTGGATCCCGACCACCTCGGTCGACGAGTACTCGGCCACTCTAGCCAAGTGGTTCGGCGTCAGCGCCTCCGACCTGCCGACGGTCTTTCCGAACCTCTACCGGTTCAACAACGGCGACCTCGGCTTCATGGGCTAACCTTCGGGGCATGCCCCCCCGACCGGGCCCGCGGGCGGCGGAACTCCTCCGGCCTCCGGTTGGGCGAGGGTGGTGGATGCGGGTGCCGAGGACTGCGGTGGCTCGCCCAAACGGCGGCCGGAGGAGTTCCGCCGCCAGGGCCCTGCCTCCGCCCCTCCGGCCACCGGGCTCTTCGGCCACTGTCTACTCCCGGCGCTAGGGTTCACGCTCCGCTCCGGTGCCTGGCCCGGAGACGAAAAAGGGCCACCCGAGGGTGGCCCGTCTCAAACCGCCGACCGGCCTGATCCGGCGGCGGAGAATGTATTAGAGGGGGTGGATCTACGAGCGGTGGGGGGCCGATACGGATCAGGCAATCTTGGTTACGTTCGCTGCCGCGGCGCCCTTGGCGCCCTGCACGACATCGAACTCGACGCGCTCACCCTCGGCCAGGCTCTTGAAACCGTCGCCCTGGATCGCCGAGTGGTGGACGAAGCAGTCCTTGCTTCCGTCCTCCGGCGTGATGAACCCAAAACCCTTGGCATCGTTGAACCACTTGACTCTTCCCGTGTTACGCATTCTTCTTTTCTCTCTTTCTCGCGCCAAAAAACACAGGGACCCGGTTGTAACCAGGCCCCTTAGTAGTTCTCTGGCTTATAGCTGGGGAGCCAACCGTTGGCCCCTAAGCGAAGACCTACTATACACGGGCTCAACCCCCGAGTCAAGGGGTCGACGAACGCGGGGTGCACGACAAGAAAGTGGGCAAGCGAGGGATTGTCTATCGGCTCGACGATTGAGGGACGCCTGTCTGTCGGCTATAATAGCCGACAGACAGAGGAGGCTGCCCTATGTCCAAGATCGAAGAAGTCCCCGAGCCGGTTCGAATCCTGGCAGAGCAACTCAGCCGACCGAGACCGCTGCGCAGGGGCTCACTCGGCGAGAGGTACCTCAGGTGCGGCAAGCCCAACTGTGCGTGCGCGACACGCGCGGAGGCGCGCCACGGTCCGTACTTCAGTCTCACCCGGGTGGTCGGTGGCCGCACTCGATCGCGGCGTCTTACGGCACAACAAGCCGAAAGAGTCCGCCAGCAGCTGGCGGCGGGACAGGAGTTTCGCCGGCAGGTGGAGGCCTACTGGGAAGCTGGCGAACAGTGGGCCGAGGCCCAACTCGATAGGGTGGCGGCCGCCGAGGCGGCCGAAAAAAGGGGCTCCAAGAAGCAGTCGACCAAGAGATCGTTGCCGAAATCGAGACCTTCGTAGGCCCCGGGGCGGTGGCCGGCCTCGATTTCGCGGCTCTCGAGACCACCGTGCGTCAACGAGCGCTGCTGCTCGCCGCTCGCGCGCTCGAGCGCCGATTCAACGCCGACCGCACCGATGAAGCGGGACCGACCTTGCGCTGTGACTGCGGCAAGATCGCCCGCTTCGCCGGTCGCCGCCGCAAGCGTTTCGAGACCGTCCTCGAGGGGTTCTGGCAACGCCACGCAGCCTAGGCGGGTCGCCCTGGGCTGGACCGCCTAACAAATTTGTCGTGCACCCAGCTACAACCGTTCCAACCAGCCCAGGCGGACCCTCGGCTGGTGCGCTGGCGGCCCGCGAGGTCAGTGTCCCTCGCCGGTCACTGGAACAAAGAGGATATCCACGGCCCCGAGCTCATCGCGGGTGGGAGCTCGACCGGTCTTCCGCCCCCGCTCCAGCACCTCGAGCGCGAGCTTGACCTCGCCGTTGGCAATCGCCGTTTTCGGCAGCGGGATCATGGAAAGACCGGCCTTACGCCCTGGCAGGACGCCGTACGGAGTGACGGCCCCCAAGATCTCGCCGTTGCTCAGGCGCACGACGAGCCTCGCGCCACGCGGCAACACTCCCGCCGCGACGCGTAGCGTAGCGGCTTCGCCCGGGGCGGGAGCGCGGGGAAGGACGAGGGTCATGACCCGGCGCCTGCCCTCCACCGTCCCTGCCAGCGCGCCCTGGCGGCTATTCGCGCAGGCCAGAACGGCAAGGCCGGCGAGCGCGAGCCATGCCGGTATGCGCCACACACCCATGACCCTACAGTGTAGCGCTAGAAGGTGCTGACCACGACGCTCTGCACCTTGACCGTGGGAGCGAGCGCCAGGAGGGCCGCACCCTTCGCTCTCGGCACGAGCTGGATCTTGAGCGGCGCTTCCGGCTTCAGCTGGCTGGCGGCGCGCAATCCCCGGAGCGCGGGAGACAGCGGCACGTCGAAGCTGACCGGCCCGGTGAAGTGATGATGGCTGCCGAAGAAGACCAGGGAGCCCGCGAAGTGCGGATCCTCGGGCTTGACGTCCGTACCCTCCGGAGCGCCGACCAGCACGTCGAAGCGGACATTGCGCGTGTCGGCAGGCGGCTGGATCGTCACGCGCGCGAAGAGCGCCGCGCCCCCCTCCGTGCCCGCCTGAGAGACGACGTCGCTGGGCATCTTGACCAGGCTGGTGGCCCGTTTCGAGACGACGAGCGCAGCGCTCTCGACGGCGGCGGTGAACGACTGGGCGCCTCTCGAGCTCTGCGCCGTGGCCGCCCGCGAAAGGACCGCCTCGCCGGAGCCCGGCTGATAGTCATAGTCGAAACGGCCGATGGTGGCGTAATCGCCAGCCTTGTTCTGCGCCACGGGCTTGCCGGCGGCGTCGACGAAGAAGAGGAACGGCTCCTTCGACCAGGCCGCGAGATCGGCGCCGGTGGGCAGGGTCGGCAGGTGCAGACCTTGTTGCTTGCGGGTCCAGACGTCCCACAGCCGATCGATGTTCGAATGATGCATGAAGAAGATGGGATCGACGGGCGAGAGGAAGTCGCCCATGAAGCCACCGATATTGTCATGCACGTTGTCGTGCGGCTGGCCCTCGAGGATCCCTTTGCCGGGCCCCTCGCTGTGGTTCGCGGCCTTGGGGCTTCCGAAGTCGAGAAAGGTCTTCGGTAGAAGAGCGGACTCAATGGTGGGCAGCGAGACGGCCTTGCTCGTGGTGGCGTTGAAGTTAGGTTTCGCCTGGGTAAGGGTGCGCGCCTGGGCGGGCGGGAAGAACATGACCGGCATCGCGTTCCAGACATCGGCCACGGAGTTGAAGCCGCGCAGCTGAAGCTCTTTGAGTTGCGCGGCCGAGAGCGCCTTCCAGAAGGCATCGAGCGGCGCCGTGAACGCGCTCTTGAAGGCCGCGAAGCTCGAGATGTAGGCGGGGTTCGAAGGGTCGAGGGCGCCCTTGAAGAACGACGCGGGAACTCGGGGCAGGGCGGTCCAGTCCCAGTAAGGAAGCGCGAAGTTCGCATCGCCGCTCAGCTGGCGGCAGGTCTCCTCGAACCAGCCGAGGTAGCCGCGGTGCCAGACCAGGAACCACCAGTTGCCGTGCGGACAGTCGAGCAGGTGTGTGAGAGCATTCCGGTACCAGTTGCGGGGATCCGTGGGCGGCAGCAGGAGCATGGCCTTGATGGCCTTCTCGTAGCTGGCGAGCATTCGCGCGGCCTTCGGGTCCGAGAGGTTCAGCCGCCGGTGCTTCGCTGCCTTCACGGCAGGTCGCGCAAGGAGGAAATCTCGCGGCAGAGTGGAAGCCAGGGCGGCGGCGGCCGAGGCGGCGAGAAAGCGGCGGCGCGACAAGGAGCCAGGGGACGATGCCTCGGTCATGGTTCCGGACCTCCTGGCGGCGCGATGTTATGGCTCGGCGCCGCGTTAGAACCCCTTTCTCGAGAACGATGCCGTGATGGTACGGTGCTTGCCAAGGTACGGCAAGCTTATGCAGACATCTCGATCGTGCTATCGCCAGCGGGTCGCCGGCGTCTGCAGATCCAACCGTTACCAGGCGCCTACCGGCCCTGGGCCATCAGGTGGGGGTCGGGGTCGGCCGCGGGCCGACGTACTCGGACTGGGGGCGGATGAGCCGGCTGGTGCGCTCCTGCTCGAAGACGTGCGCCGTCCAACCGGCGACCCGTCCGGCGGCGAAGATCGAAGTGAAGAGGTCGCGGTCGATGCGCAGCGCGTCGAGCAGCACGGCGGTGTAGAACTCGACGTTGGTGTCCAGCCGCCGGCCGGGGCGCAGGGTGGCGAGCGCCGCCAGCGCCTCGCGCTCGACCCGCTCGGCAAGGGCGAGCCGGCTGCCGGGATCGCGGGCGCCGAGGCTGCCTGGCATCGCGGCGCCGGCGTCCTCGCCGGGGGGGGGGGCTGGTCGGGCATCGTCCCCCGGCCGCGTGGTGCCCCGCGGGTGCGCGATGCCGGCGGCGGCCCCTTGGCGCAGCCCGGCGACCTGCTCCTTGAGCACGTCGGCCCGCGGATCGCGCACGCGATAGATGCGGTGGCCGAATCCCATCAGCCGGCGTCCGGCAGCGAGCTCGGCGGCGATCCAGGCGCCGGCGTCCTCCGGACCCGCGAGCGCGTCCAGCATGTCCAGCACCGGCCCCGGCGCGCCGCCGTGCAGCGGTCCTTCGAGCGCGCAGAGTGCGGCGATCACCGCCGGCAGCACGCCGGCCCGGGTGGAGGCCACGACCCGCGCGGTGAAGGTCGACGCATTCATGCCGTGCTCCGCGACGGTGACCAGGTAGGCGTCGAGGGCGCTCACCTCCGCTGCGCTCGCCGGCTCCCCCCGGAGCATGCGGAGCAGGTCGGCGGCGTGGCCGAGGGTGGGGTCGGGAGGCAGCGGCGGCAGCCCGCGGCGGTGACGGGCGAAGGCGCTCGCGAAGACCGGCACCGCGGCGGTCGCCAGGAGGTGATCGGGCGGGCTGGCGGCGCCGGCCGCCGTGCCCGGCCGCAGGCTCGCCAGCCCGAGCCGGAGTGCCGCGATGGCAGGCAGCGCCGCGGCGGCGGCGAGCAGCGGCGCGACGCGCGCGTAGGCCGCGGTGCGCGCCAGGCCGAGCGCCCGCGCGAGATCGGTCGCGGAGGGCGCCGCTGAGCTGTCCGCCGGCTGCCCCGCGAGTGGCGCCAACCCCTCCCAGAGAAGCCGCGCCATCTCCTCGAAAGGCACCCGGCCGGCCAGCTCCTCGATCCTTCGCCCGCGCACGACGAGCCGGCCGGCCTCGCCATCCACATCGGATAGCGTGGTCTGCGCGACGACGATGCCTTCCAGCCCTTCATTCGCTGTGCTCGCTGTCATTGCCGTCGGCATTGCGGTCTCCCCGTGTCCTGCGGCTGCGGCACCGGGCGCGGCGCCGTCGCCGTCCCCACCAGTATTGATACGATCAAAAATGTCTGTCAATATTGATTCGCCAATCAATATGAGCCGCAACCGCTTCCTGACCGCCGCCGAAGCCGCTGCCGCCCTCGGGGTGCGTCGAGCGACGCTGTACGCCTATGTGAGCCGGGGCTTGCTGCGCAGCGAGAGCGACCCCGCCCGGCGCGGCAGGCGCTATCCGGTGGCGGACGTCGAGGCGCTCCGCCAGCGCGTCGAGGCGCGGCGCGATCCCCCGCGGGCGGCGCGCGGCGCACTCGACTGGGGCATGCCCGTCCTGGACTCGAGCGTGAGTCTGCTCGCCGGCGGCCGCCTCTACTATCGCGGCCTGGACGCGGTGCAACTGGCCCGTCGCGGCGAGTCGCTCGAGAGGGTGGCCGCGCTGCTCTGGCTCGGCGACCTCGACGTAGCTCTGCCGCAGCCCGCGCCGTGGCGCCTGACGGCGTTGCCGAGGCTGGATCCGGAGCTCAAGGCGAGCCGAACCTGGCGCCCCTTCGCGCGGCTGCAGACCTGGCTTCCTCTCGCCATGGCGGAGGACCCGGCCGCCTACGACCTGCGCCCGCCGGCCGTCGTGGCCAGCGGCGCCTGGCTGCTGCAGCTGCTCGCCGCGATCGCCGCCGGCAGCACCCGCCACCTGGTGGTGCCGGCCGGCGCGGCGCCGCCGTCGGCGGCATCCGTCTTAGCGCGCGCCTGGGCGTCGGCGCCCGAAGAGGCGGCGGCAGGCTCACGCACGGCGCGCCTGCTCGATGCGGCGCTGGTGCTGTCCGCGGACCACGAGCTCAACGTGTCTGCCTTCACCGCCCGCTGCGTGGCATCGGCGGGGGCGCCGCCGCAGTCGGCGGTTGCCGCCGCCCTGGCGGCGCTCGGCGGCGCTCGCCATGGCGGGCACTGCGATCGTGTGGAGGCGCTGTTTGCCGAGATGGCGGGTGGTCCTGGTGCGACAGCGGCCTCGCCTGTGACCGCAGTGGCTGCAGGCCGGACCGCCGTGCCGGCAAGGGTGCGCGAGCGCCTGGCAGGAAGGCTGCGCCGCGGCGAGGAGATCCCGGGCTTCGGGCAGCCGCTCTATCCCGACGGCGATCCGCGCGCCCGTTTCCTGCTAGAGCTGGCGGCCACCAGCCGCTCCGCCTCGCCGCAGACCGCCCTCGCGACGGAGCTGGCCGCAGCCGGTCTCGACCTGCTGGGGGAGCACCCAAATCTGGATTTTGGCCTGGTGGCGCTGGCGCGCGCGCTCGAGCTGCCGCCCGGTGCGGCGCTGGCGCTCTTCGCAGTGGGCCGCACCGCCGGCTGGATCGCTCACATCCTCGAGCAGTACGCCGACGCGAGGCTCATCCGGCCGCGAGCGCGCTACGTCGGCCCGGAGCCTCTCCCCGCCAACCAGCACCTCGGCACCGCGCAAGGCGATCCGAGCCGGCTCGCGGGAGCGGAGTAGAGCGGGCTCGCAGCAGGTAACAGCCAGAGCCCCGGAGCGGTTGACACCCCCCACGCGCCCCCCTAGGATCTCCTCCTGGCCAACCTCGCGGCCGAAGTGGCGGAATGGCAGACGCAGAGGACTCAAAATCCTCCGCCGGCAACGGCGTGCGGGTTCGACTCCCGCCTTCGGCACCAAATAGAATCAGTTAGTTACGGCTGAGGCGGGGAACTGGCGAACACGGCCGGTTTCGACCGTCTTTCCCTTTTCTTTCCCCGCAGCGACTGCGAGCTTGCCGACAGCTTCTTCAAGGTCCGTCCCCGAGGTGACGTTGTAGCGGTCGAAGACCGAGCGCGTCTTATGCCCGGTGAGCTTCATCGCCACCGTGTCCGGGACGCCCGCGCGAACCAGGTTCCGAACCGCCGTCCGCCGGAAGTCGTGCATGAGCTTGCCAGGCACTCCCGCCGCTTCACAGGCACTCCGCCATGCCGCGCGCAGGGAGAGGATCGGCTTGCCGTCGCGGTTGAAGACGAACGGGCAGAGCACGCCTTCGCCCGCGAGGCGCTGGTGCTCGGTCCAGGCCGCGTCGATCACCGCTTCCAGCTCCGGCAGTGCGCCGTAGGGGAACGTCCGCGCTTCGCGGTTCTTCGTGCTGCCGGATTCGAGGCGGGTCGTCTTCTCCGTGCGGTCAACCTGTGCCCATGTCAGCGGCAGGATCTCGCCCGTCCGCCAACCCGTGCAGTAGGCGAACGTCACAACGCCGCGTAGCTCGGCCGGAAGGTGCTGGCGCACGTCCTCGAATTCATCACGCTCGAAGAAGCCAGTGCGCGTGTTGTTCTCGGTCAGCATCGGAATGTGCGGCCGGTGCAGGGTCTTCCCTGCCTGCTCAGCGAGGCGAAAGGCGCGCTTCAAGATTGCCAGCTCGCGGTTGACGGTGGCATTGGTCGCGCCGGCCTTCTGCCGATGGGCCGTGTAGGTGCGCACGTCTGCCGTGGTGATCGCCGCCATCCTCCGGCTGCCGCCGAAGAAAGGCTCCAAGTGAATCCTGACGCGGCGCTCGACAGCGGCCACCGACCGCTTGCCGTTGACGCGGTAGTCGGTCACCACGTCCGCCACAGCTTCTTCAAGACGCAGCCGGCCGACCTGCGACGACACCGGGACACCCTTCGCTACGTCGCCCTCGCGAATCTTGAGCAGGCGCTCAGCATCGCCCTTCTTCGTGCTACCGCTCGACTCCTCGTGGCGGCAGCCGTTGCGGTAGTACCTGATCCACCACACCCGGGACACCCTTCGGATCGTTCGCTCCTCGCCCGTCTCTGGATTCTTGACTTTCACCGTATACGACGGCTTCCTGATCTCGCCCATCGTCTACCTCGCTTTCTTCCCTGCGGACTGTTCTGCGGTCTTGATTGCCCATCGCTTCCACCCGGGCCAGGCTCGCCCTCTCGGATCGAGAGGCACCCCGAACTCCCTCGCCTTTTCTTCTACTCGGTTCCACCGCTGGATTGCCGCCGGCCCCGAGGGAAGGCCCGCTTCCTCCGCAATCTCCTCCCATCGGCGCAGCATCCCCGCGCCCTTGGGTGGCCCGCCGGCCCGGTGGACGGCTTCCACGAGGCGCACGTCGGCATCGCGCCATGCCTTCATCCGCTCGGTCCCCCATAGCGCCCGCGCGACCCGAGTTGCCTCGCGGATCTCAGCGTCGCCCGTGAGGGGAACCGCCGACTCGATCCGAACCTGCGTGGAGTCGATCCAGCGCCCGTCCGGCAGGCGTGACAGGCGCGGGCAAAGTGTGACCGTAATCGGCAGCCGTGGTGCTCGCCCCACCAGCACCCAATGCCACACATCGGTTTGGCTGAAGCAGGTAGCGATGACGATCCGCTCGATCATCGGACGCAGCCGCTCGCCCAAGTCGGGCTCGCTCTTCAGCCGGGCAACGGCCGCCTTCTCGGAGCGGAACGGGACCGCCTCCTCTCCGAAGACCTTCCGGCGCACGTAGCGGACGGTCGGTTCCAGCACCACCGCGAGAATTTTCCCGTGCTGGCGGGCTGAGGGACTCGACACCAGGCGCTCTTTTGGCGGGGCCGTGCGCTGTTCCGCTGGCTGCGCCTGGTGTCGGCCGCGCAGCTGCCCCGCCATCATCATCAGGTCTCCCAGGCTAGCTGCGGGGCCGAGCCTGCGCCAGGCGTCACGCAGCGCTCCGACTGGCAGGTCCGGGGTTGCCCGCATGACTAGCTGTTCAAGAGTCGCCATATGTACACTCTCCAGTGCTAGAACGTGACTATACCATAATAGCTATGCCCAGCCAAGAGCCAAGCCCGCCTCCCACCCTACTCGAATCATCGGACGCTGCCCGACTCCTCGGGGTAACGGCGCAGCAGGTGCGGATGCTCTCGCGCCTGGGAGCGCTGGCGCCGTGCTACCAGACACCGCGAGGCGTTCGGCTGTACAAGTCTGAGGACGTGCTGCGCTTGGTGGCCGAGCGCCGGAGGGAGGGGCGGAAGTGAGCCGTATCGGTCAAGGTCGTCTCCCGCGCCTGTTCTCCGTGCGCGACGTGGCCGAGCAAACCACGCTCCCCGTAAGCACGGTCTACGACGTGATCGCGCGAGGCGAGTTGCCTGCGGTCCGTATTGGCAGGGCGGTTCGGATCGATGAGGCCGACCTGCTGCGCTGGATCGACTCGCGCCGGGATCGAATGGCGAGCAGGGAAAGTGTGGGGAAAGTAGGCCACTAACCATAATGAATGCAGATGTTTACAAGCACGCACGGGATCTCAAATCCTCCGCCTCAGTGCCGGTTTCGGGGCACTGGATGAAGGCACTGCATGAGCCGCAGGGGCTCGGTGTCGCAATCCGTCGCAGGCCCTGCGACAAACGCCAGCAGCAGCGAGGTGTCGCAGATGTCGCAGTCGCAACCGGATGAGTTTCCGTTGGGAGTGCTTCCCGAGTCGGTGCTCGTGTTCGTCTTCGAGGTGGCAAACGCGCTTGGCGTCGATCCGGCATTGGTCGCCGGGCCTTGCCTGGCCACTCTCGCCGGCTGCGTTGGTAACCGCCGACGAATTGTCGTCAAGCCATCGTGGCCCGAGCCTTGTATCTTGTGGATCGCTACGGTTATGCGATCGGGAGGGAGAAAGACTCCATCAAATGGACACGTACTCGAACATCTTCAAAAGCGCGAGGCCGAGGAGATCGAGGAAGAGAAAGCGCGGCGGGCCGAATACGAGAAAGAGATGGAGGCGTGGAAAGCACGCAAGGACAACGGCGATGATCCACCTGAGAAGCCGGAGCCGGCGCTGCGGCTACTCGTGAGCGACATAACCACCGAGGGGCTCTTATTGGTGCACGCAGGCGCACCGCTCGGCCTTCTACTTCATCGCGATGAGCTTGGAGGGTGGCTGCGATCTTACAACCAATATAAGAGCGGTAAAGGCTCCGACGCCCAAACCTGGTGCGAGATGCACCAAGGACAGCCAGCTCTTATCGACCGCAAGGGCGGTCCCACTCTAAGTGTGCCGAGAGCCGCTGTGTCCATCGTCGGCGGCATTCAGCCAGAGCTGCTACAAAGCGCGATCTCGGGAGAGCACATGTTCGACGGAATAGCCGCCCGGCTTCTGTTTGTGGCACCTCCCGAGCGATTGAAGAAGTGGACCGAGGCGACGATCCGCGACGAGGTACGCGAGGAATGGAATGGCCTGCTCGACGAGCTTTTGGCATTGCGGCTGGACAACGATGGGAACCCGATTGACCTGCCCATGAGCGACGACGCAAGAGAGGTATGGATCTCCTACTACAACGAACATGCACAGCGGGAGCACAGCGAAGACGGCATCTTGAGATCGGCACTGGCAAAGCTGGAAGCGGCCACAGCTCGCCTTGCTCTCGTGGTACAGCTAGCCAACGATCCGCAATCCGCCGAGGTAGGCGTTGATGCGATAAGAGCCGGTATCGAGCTAAGCCGTTGGTTCGAGGGCCAAGCTCGGCGGGTGTACTCGGGTTTCGAAGAGAGCGCCAAAGACCGAGAACGCCGGGCTGTGTGTGACTGGATCGCTGATCGCGGAGGAGCCATCACCCGACGCGACCTTGCCCGGTACGGTCCCAACCAGTTCCGCAAGAGAGCGCAAGAAGTGCTTGACGACCTGGTGGCCGCAGAGTTGGCCGAGCGATCACCTCAGAAGGGCAACTTCGCGCCCACGTACGCGCTATGTGCGACTGCGACAGTCGCGACAGAGTAGGATGGATTGAGCGGTGAGAACGCCATGCGACACTGCGACAGGGGACACGACAGCGGCTCAAAATACTGGCGCTGTGCAGCCGAGTGCAGGAACCCAACGCGCGCGCGCGCGAACAGCCGACGCATCCGACACGCCCACCAGCGAGCATAGACGCGCGCGTAAGGGTGAATGGGAACAAGCATATTTCGCTGCGTTAGCTCGCGGTCACGTCAAGGCATCCGCAGCCGGCATAGCTGGTGTCAGCGAGCGAGTAGTGTACAAGCGGGCGAAGGAAGATAGCGACTTCGCAGAGAGGGAATGGATCGCGTATCACTTGGGAAGTGCGGCATTGATGAAGATAGCGTTAGACCGTGTGCGAGATCCTATACATCCTAGCGACAGGATTCTGATTCACCTGCTCGCTGTGCGCGAAGTGGATCATAAGCGGGTTGTAGAGACACAGGAGACGGCATGGATGGAATACTGCACAATTGAGGAGAGACGGAGAGTCGTTGAGATCATCGACCGGGCGATGGCTCGGGCGAATGTCAAGGCTTGACTACTACGGCACGCGAGTCGCTACTTTAGGCGTAGCACCAGTAGTGTCCGGTTAGAAGTCGAACAGAATCAGTTGGTTAGCGGCCGTGGCTACTTCTCGCTGGGACCGGTCGGGCTGGAAAGCGCATGAAACCTCGG
>Ga0209118_1001020_pt1 | contig 13803 bp, 8 predicted proteins | sample BlaSpr_A8_Ref_M1_FD_187988 | JGI IMG/M metagenome (GOLD analysis project Ga0209118, IMG submission 187988) | Forest soil microbial communities from Thunder Bay, Ontario, Canada - Black Spruce, Ontario site 2_A8_Ref_M1 (SPAdes) (version 2) | ecosystem: Environmental > Terrestrial > Soil > Boreal...
GGCGGAGCCGCGGTTCGAGCTGCTGGCGGCGGAGGCGGCGGCCCGCCTCGCCGCCAGCCCCGGCCCCGCGGGCGACTTCGATGCTGCTGCCGCATGGGCCGGCATCGACGGCGTCGTGGTGTCGCCGGGAGTGCCTCCCGAGCGGCCGCTGCTCGCCGCGGCCCGCCGGCAGGGCCTGCCGGTGCTGGCGGAGGTCGAGCTGGCCTTCCCGTTCCTGAACGGTCCGGTCGCGGCGATCACCGGCACCAACGGCAAGAGCACCACCACCGCCCTGACCGGCGCCCTGCTCGCCGCCGCCGGCCATGCCGTCGAGGTGTGCGGCAACATCGGCGAGCCGCTGGCCGCGCGGGTCGACGGCCCGCCGGGGCGCATTTTCGTGGTCGAGCTGTCGAGCTTCCAGATCGACGGCCTCGACATCTTCCGGCCGCGCGCCGCCGCCTTCCTGAACTTGACCGAGGACCACCTCGACCGCTACCACGATCTCGCCGCCTATGCCGCCTCGAAGCGCCGGCTGTTCCGCCGTCAGGGCGCCGGCGACCTGGCGGTGCTCAACGCCGACGACCCCATCACGCGCACCACGCTGGCGGCGGCCGTCGCGGCCGATGCCGCCGGTTCGGCCGGCAGGCCCAAATGCGCGATCCGCCGCCGCCTCTTCTCGCGCCGCGGACCGGTGGATGACGGCTGTTACCTCGCCGACTCGGGCACGGTGGTCGAGGTGTCTCCTGGCGAACCGCCGCGCTCTCTCTTCGCCGCCGCGGAGGTGCCGCTCGCCGGCGTGCAGAACCTCGAGAACGCCATGGCGGCGGCGCTGCTGGCGCGCGGCCTGGGGGCGAGCCCCGAGGCGGTGCGCCGCGGTCTCGCCGGCTTCACCGGGCTGCCGCACCGCATGCAGCAGGTGGCGGCCCAGGGCGGGGTGACCTGGTACGACGACTCCAAGGGCACCAATCCGGCGGCGACCATCAAGTCGCTCGAGGGCTTCGCGAACGGCACCGTGCACCTGATCCTGGGCGGCCGCAACAAGGGCGCCGACTTCGCGCCGCTGGCGCCGCTGGCGCGGGCGAAGGCGCGGCGTCTCTACCTGATCGGCGAGGCCGCGGGCGAGATCGAGCGAGCGCTCGGCGGCGCCGCGCCGCTGGAGCTCTCCGGCACGCTCGCCGCCGCGGTGCGGTCGGCGGCGCGGCACGCCCAGCCGGGCGAGGCGGTGGTGCTGTCGCCCGCCTGCGCCAGCTTCGATCAGTTCCGCAACTTCGCCCACCGCGGCGAGGTCTTCCAGGCGGAGGTGCGGGCGGTGCTGGCGAAGCCCGCCGCGGCTGGCGGCGGTGCCGCAGGCGGCGGCAGCACCGAAGGCGCCGCCGGCGGCACCGCCGGCGCGGCGGGCGACCGGCGGGAGGGGAGAGACCGGCGCGAGTGGAGCGACCGGAGGCAGGGGAGCGACCGGCAGGAGAAGAGCGGCGGAGGTTCGAATGGCTAAGAAGCTGGCCTTCGACCGGGTGCTCTTCACCACCGTGGCGCTGCTGATCTTCTTCGGCCTGGTGATGGTGTACTCGGCCAGCGCGGCCATCGCGCGGGAGCGCTCGCCGCTGGTCAATCCGTTCCTGGTCAAGCAGGCGCTGGCGGCGGCGGTGGGGCTGGCGCTGATGGTGTGCCTGATGCACCTCGACTACCGGTGGCTGCGCCGGCCGGTGGTGCTCTACGCGATGCTCGCGGTGTCCGTGCTGCTGCTGGTCGGCGTGCTCTTCTCGCCGCAGCTCAACGGCACGCGGCGGTGGTTCTTCCTCGCCGGGCTGTCGCTGCAGCCTTCCGAGCTCGCCAAGCTGGCGCTGGTGCCGTTCATCGCCTACCAGATCGACAAGAAGCAGGGCGACGTCAACCGTCTGGCGCTGCTGGTGCCGGTCGGGGCGGCGACCCTCCTGGTCTCGTGCCTGATCTTGTTCGAGCCCGACATGGGCACCGCGGTGCTGCTGGTCGCCACCGCCATGCTGCTGGTGTTCCTCGCCGGCCTCTCCTGGGCCTGGGTGGCCGGCGCGCTGGCGCTGGTGCCGCCGGTGCTGTGGTTGCTGGTGATGGCCGAGCCGTACCGGCGCGGGCGGTTCTCGACCTTCCTCGACCCGGAGCGGGACCCGCTCGGCGGCGGCTTCCAGGCGCTGCAATCGCTGATCGCCGTGGGCTCGGGCGGGCTGCTCGGGCTCGGCCCGGGCAAGAGTGTGCAGAAGCTCTATTTCCTGCCTCACCCGGAGTCGGACTTCATCTTCTCGATCGTCGCCGAGGAGCTGGGCATGGTAGGGGCGATGGCGGTGATCGTCACCTTCGCGGTGTTCGCCTGGCGCGGCCTGCGTGCCGGCGCCAAGGCCCCCGACCTGTTCGGCCGCTACCTGGGCTGGGGCTTCACCGGCATCGTCGCGCTGCAGGCGCTGCTCAACATCAGCGTCACGGTGGCGCTGCTGCCCACCAAGGGCATCCCGCTGCCGTTCATCTCCTACGGCGGCTCCTCGCTGGTGGTCACGCTGTGCGCCTGCGGCGTGCTGCTCAATATCTCGCAGCACGGCTGATGGACGGCCCGATGAGATGGACGGAATGGGTGGAACGGATGGAACGGATGCGCACGAGGCAGGGGACGCACGGGAGGCTGCGGGGGATGACCGCCGGGATCGCCGGGGTCACGTGGCCAGCGGGGAGCGGCATGCGCTGCTCGCCGGTGGCGGCACCGGCGGCCACGTCTTCCCGGCGCTGGCGGTGGGCGAGGAGCTGCTGGCTCGGGGGTGGCGGGTGAGCTTCGCCGGCACGCCGTTCGGGCTCGAAGCGCGCCTGGTGCCGGAGCGCGGCATCGCCTTCCACGCGCTGCCGGCGCGGCCGCTCCTGGGACGCGGCCCGCTGGCGCGGGCGCGGGCGCTCGCCACCCTGGCCCATTCGGCGGTGTCGGCGGCAGCCCTCGTCCGCCGCCTCGGCGTCACCGTGGTGCTCGGCACCGGCGGCTACGCTTCGGCGCCGGCGGTGGTGGGCGGCAGGCTGGCGCGCCGGCCAGTGCTGCTGCTCGAGCCGAACGCCCGCGCCGGCGTGGCGAACCGCTGGCTGTCGCACTTCGCGACGGCGGCGGCGGTGGGCTACGCCGAGACCGCGCGCGGGCTCAAGTGCCCGGCGACGGTGACCGGGGTGCCGGTAAGGCGGGACTTCTTCGCGGTGCCGGCGCATTCCGATCGCATGGCGGGCGGCGAGCGCATGGCGGGCGGAGCGGGCTCGGCCGGCTCGGCCGGTGCTGCCGCTCCTGGCGGCCCCGCTGGCGGCCGCCAGCAGGCGGCCATTCCGCCGCCGGCGCCCCCCCGCCTGCTGGTGCTCGGCGGCAGCCAGGGCGCGCGCCAGCTCAACCGGGCGCTGCCGGCGGCGGCGGCGCTGCTGCTGGCCCGCCTGCCCGAGCTGCGCATCGTCCACCAGGCCGGCGCGCGCAATCTCGACGAGACGCGTGCCGCCTACGCCGCCGCCGGCGCGACGGCGCTGCAGGCGGAGGTGGTGCCGTTCCTCGACGACGTGGCCGGAGCGATGGCGGCGTGCCACCTGCTGGTCTCCCGTGCCGGCGCCGTCACCGTCGCCGAGATCTGCGCCGCCGGGCGCGCCGCGCTGCTGGCGCCGCTGGCCATCGCCGAGGGCCACCAGCAGGACAACGCCCGCCTGCTGGCGGCCGCCGGCGGCGGCGAGGTGCTGACGCTTCCCGACCTCGAGCCGGCGCCGCTCGCGGCGCGCCTCGGCGCACTGCTCGGCGACGGCGAGCGGCTGGCGGCGATGGGGCGGGCGGCGCGGGCGCTGGCGCGGCCGGACGCGGCGGCGGCGATCGCCGGCCTGCTCGAGACGCTGGCGGAGGGGTCGGCGTGATCTTCACCGAGTTCACCGACCTCTCCCGCGTCCACTTCGTGGGCATCGGCGGCGCCGGCATGAGCGGCATCGCCGAGATCCTGCTCGAGTACGAGCTCGAGGTGTCCGGCTGCGATCAGGCGTCGTCGGAGGTCACCGACCGCCTGCGCCAGCTCGGCGCCACGATCCACGAGGGGCACTCGCCCGAGCATCTCCAGAACGCCGAGCTGGTGGTGATCTCCTCGGCGGTGGCGGACGGCAACCCCGAGGTGCAGGCGGCGCGGCTGCGCGGCATTCCGGTGGTGCGGCGGGCAGAGATGCTGGGCGAGCTGATGCGCCTCAAGTACGGCATTGCCGTCGCCGGCACCCACGGCAAGACCACCACCACCTCGCTGATCGGCACCCTGCTGACCGAGGCGGCGCTCGATCCGACGGTGATCGTCGGCGGCCGGCTGCGCCTGTCCGGCACCGGCGCGCGGCTGGGCCGCAGCCAGTACCTGGTGGCGGAGGCCGACGAGTTCGACCGCAGCTTCCTGCGCCTGACGCCGGTGATCGCGGTGGTGACCACGATCGACCGCGACCACCTGGACACTTACCGCGACCTCGGCGAGATCGCCGACGCCTTCGTCACCTTCGCCAGCCGGGTGCCGTTCTTCGGCCGCGTCATCGTCTGTCTCGACGATCCGCAGGTGCGCCAGATCCTGCCGCGCCTCGCCGACCGCCGCATCGTCACCTACGGCCTGTCGCCGCAGGCCGAGCTGTCGGCGGTGGACGTCGAGCCGCTGGCCTGGGGCAGCCGCTTTGCGGTGCGCAGCCTGCGCGGCGGGTTGCTCGGGCAGATCGAGCTGCCGGTGCCCGGCCGCCACAACGTCCTCAATGCCCTGGCGGCGATGGCCGTCGGCCTGAGCCTGCGCATCGGCTGGGAAACCATGGCGGCCGCCCTGGCGGGCTTCAAGGGCGTCCACCGCCGCTTCGAGCCGATGGGGAGCTGGCGCGGCGCGACCGTGGTGGACGACTACGCTCACCACCCGACGGAGGTGGCGGCCACCCTCGACGCGGCGCGACAGACCTTTCCCCGGGCGCGCGTCCACGCGGTCTTCCAGCCGCACTTGTTCTCGCGCACTCGCGACCTCGCCGAGGAGTTCGGCAACGCGCTGCTCGGCGCGGACCGGGCGGTGGTGACCGACGTCTATCCGTCGCGGGAGGCGCCGCTGCCGGGAGTCACCGGCGAGCTGGTGGTGGACGCGGCGCGCCGGAGCGGCCACCGCAACGTCGCCTACTGCCGCCATTGGCGCGAGGTGCCGCCGGTGCTGGCCGCCGAGGTCGCGCCCGGCGACGTGGTGCTGACCCTGGGCGCCGGCGACATCAACCGGCTGGCGAGCCAGCTGGTCGCGGAGGACGCGTCATGAGCGGCCTCGCCCTCGCTCTGGGCGGCGGCGCCCTCGCCGCGGCGAGGAGCCGCGGCGCCGGCTTCAGGACTGGCGGCCGCGCCGGCGAGGCGGCCGGCGGCGCCAGCCGGGTGCTCGACTTCGGCGACTTCCGCCGGCGTGGCGCGCCGCCGCGCCGCCGCCGGCGCAGCCCGCTGCTGGCGCTGGCGAAACCGCTGGGAATCGCGGCGTTGACGGTGGCGCTGCCGCTCGCCCTGGGCGCGTGGCTGTTCACCTCGCGCCAGTTCCAGCTGCACGGGATCGACATTCCACCAGGGGCGGCAATCGCCACATCGCCTGCCAAGTCCGGCGCTGCCGTCTTGGCCGGCACGAGCGGCACTGCCGGTGCGATGGCCACGGCTGGCGCGAGCGGCACGGCTGCCGCGGTCGCCACGGCTGGCGCGGTTGCCACGACCGGTGCGGGCGCCACGACCGGCGGCATGCGGGTGCCTGCCGCATGGGTGCGCCAGGCGCTGGCGCCGCTCCTGGGGCGCAACCTGCTGCGGCTGCCGCTGGCCGAGGTGCGGCTGCGGCTGGCGGCCAATCCCTGGATCGCGGCCGCGGAGGTCGCCAAGGAGCTGCCCGACCGGCTGCGGGTGACGGTCGCCGAGCGCCGGCCGGCGGTGCTGCTGCGCAGCGGCGGAGCGCTGCTCCAAGGGGATGCCGAGGCGCTGGTCTACGCGGATGCCTCAGGACGGCCGATCGCGCCGGTCGGCTCGCCGGCCGAGGCAGCGGCGGCTCGCCGGCGGGGGCTGCTGGTGGTGGGCCTGCCGCGGTTCGGCGGCACGCCGCCGCCGGGGTCGACGACGATGCTGTCCCCCTCGCCGCTGCCGCTGACGGCGCCGGCGGCGCTCCTGGCGCCGGTGGGCGACGACGGCGTGCCGGCCGCTGCCGTCGCTCCGGGTATCGCCGGCGCCTTGCGCCTGGCGGCCCAGCTGCGCCAGCTACGGCCCGGCTGGACGCCGGCGCTGTCGCAGATCGACGTCGTCGACGAGGACGACTACCAGCTGCGCATCGAGGGCCTGCCATGCCCGCTGCTGGTGCGGGGCAGCCGGCTGGCCGACAACCTGGTTCGTTTCGATCAGCTGCTGCCCGAGCTCCGACGCCGCTATCCGGCGCTCGCTTCAGTAGACCTGCGTTTCTCGCGTCGCATTGTCATAGAGCGGGTGGAGCCGCTGCCGCCGCCGGTACAGCCGGTGCAGCCGGCGCGGCTGGCTCCGGCCGCGGTCAAGCCGCCGGCACCGCCGCCATCCGCGGCGGGCAGCCGGGGATCAGAAAATCTTTAGCGTGTTGGAGGGGTTCGAGACATGGCCAAACCGGAACCTTACTTCGTGGGCATCGACATCGGATCCTCGAAGGTGGGCGTGCTCATCGGGCAGCGCGACGCCAAGGGGAGCATGGAAGTGGTGGGCAAGGGGCTCGCTCCCAACCGCGGCACCCGCAAGGGCAACATCGTCAACGTCGAGGCGACGGTCGAGGCGCTCAAGCAGGCGAGCGAGGAGGCGGAGGTGATGGCCGGGGTCGAGATCTCGCGCGCCTACGTCGGCGTGGCCGGGGCCGACATCCGCAGCGTCAACTCGCGCGGCATGGTGTCGGTGTCGCGCAAGGACCGCGAGATCACCCGCCAGGACATCCAGCGCGTGCTGGAAGCCGCGCAATCGGCGGCGCTGCCGTCCGACCGCGAGATCCTGCACGCCGTGCCGCAGGAGTTCATCGTCGACGAGCAGGGCGGCATCGACGAGCCGCTCGGCATGCTGGGCACCCGGGTCGAGGTGATGGTCCACCTGGTGACCGGCAACATCACGCGCTCGCGCACGCTTCTCACCTGCGTCAACCGCGCCGGCATCGAGGTGGTGGAGATGGTCTTCGAGCCGCTCGCCACCGCCGAGGCGGTGCTGTCGCCGGACGAGCGCGAGCTGGGAGTGCTGCTGGTCGACATCGGCGCCGGCACCACCGAGTACGCGCTGTTCTGCGAGGGCGAGATCCAGTACAGCGCGGTGGCGCCGATCGGCGCCGGCCACTTCACCAACGACCTGGCGATGGTGCTGCGGACGCCGTTCGCCGAGGCCGAGCGGATCAAGATCAAGCAGGGCTGCTGCCTGCCCAGCATGGTGACCGAGGAGGACGGCATCTCGGTGCCCACGGTGGCCGGCGGCGGCTCGCGCGTGGTGCCCAAGCGCGAGCTGTGCGAGATCCTGCAGCCGCGCGCCGAGGAGCTGTTCAACATGCTGCGCGACGACCTGCGCAAGCACGCCTCCGACGAGGGCCTGCGCGGCGGGGTGGTGCTGACCGGCGGCGGCGCCCAGCTCGACGGCCTGCTCGAGCTCGCGGAGCAGGTGTTCGACGCCGGCGTGCGCTACGGCCTGCCGCGCGGCCTGGGAGGCCTGGTCGACGTCATCAGCAGTCCGACCTGGTCGACGGCGTCCGGCCTGCTGCTCTATGCGCAGGGCGCCGAGGAGAGTCAGGGCAAGGTCCAGAAACGATCGGGTTTCAGCGTCCGCGGGGTGGTCGGCAGCCTGCGCGGAATGTTCTCGGACCTCTTGTAGGAGAGCCGCTTCAACCGCCGATTCAAGGCAAAAAAAGGGGGTGCATCATGATCCTGTTCGACGACCCGGATGCTCACGACGAGAAGGAGGCGACGGTGGGCCGCCGCGCGGCGGCGGAGCCCGAGGTGGTGGGCGCCCGCATCAAGGTGCTCGGCGTCGGCGGCGGCGGCGGCAATGCGGTGAACCGCATGATCGACGCCCAGCTGCGCGGCGTCGAGTTCATCGCCGCCAACACCGACCTGCAGGCGCTCCACAAGTGCCGGGCGCCGGTGAAGCTGCAGATCGGCAGCCTGCTGACCAAGGGGCTGGGCGCCGGCGCCGACCCCGAGGTGGGGCGCAAGGCGGCGCTCGAGGACACCGAGCGCATCCTCGAGATGCTCGAGGGAGCGGACATGGTGTTCCTGACCGCCGGCCTGGGCGGCGGCACCGGCACCGGCGCGGCGCCGATCATCGCCTCGCTGGCGGCCGAGATCGGCGCCCTGACGGTGGCGGTGGTGACCAAGCCGTTCGGCTTCGAGGGCCGCCGGCGGATGCAGCTCGCCGAGCGCGGTGTCGACGAGCTGCGCGGCGCCGTGGACACGCTGATCACCATTCCCAACGAGCGCCTGCTCAACTTCGTCGAGCGCGGCACGCCGCTGTTCGAGGCGTTCCGCATCGCCGACGACGTGTTGCGCCAGGCGGTGCAGGGGATCAGCGACCTGATCACCATTCCCGGCGAGATCAACGTCGACTTTGCCGACGTGCGCACCATCATGACCGGCATGGGCATGGCGTTGATGGGGACGGGCCTGGCCAAGGGCGAGCACCGCGCGCTCGAGGCGGCGCAGCGGGCGATTTCCTCGCCGCTGCTCGAGGAGACCTCGATCCAGGGAGCGCGCGGCGTGCTGATCAACATCTCGGGCGGCCACGACCTCACGCTGCACGAGGTGGCGGAAGCGGCGCGCATCATCTCCGACGCCGTCGATCCGGACGCCAACATCATCTCCGGCATGGTGATCGAACCGGGCCTCGAGGACGCGATGAAGGTGACGGTGATCGCCACCGGCTTCGACCGCGCCATGGCCGACCGCCCGCGCACCCACGCGGCCGGCCTGGCGGGCATCGCCGGTCTGGCGAGCGGCGCGGGCCTTGGCGGCGGCACCGCCAACGGCGGCGCCGGCACGGCGCCCGGCGCGGGCCGCCCGGCGACCCTCAACGCCGCGGCGCCGCCCGCCTCGCCGCAGCGCGAGGAGCCCGAGGCGTCGGCCGCCGACGTGCCGTTCTATCGCAAGGCGATCGCGCACGCCCGGCCCGAAGACCCCAACGGCTTCGGCCCGAACTGGTCGAACGTCGACGACTACGACATCCCGACGGTGTTGAGGAAGCAGATGGATTAGTTAGATCGGCTCGACGCTCAGCTGGTCGAGCAGGCCCTGCCTGAACGTGAGCCCGCTCCGCCGCCGGTTGTCCCCCCTCCGGCGGCGGTTCCTCCCTTGTCGCGCTGCCACTCTGCGTTGCGAAGCTGGACCGCTCACTCGCGGCGGGTGCGCGGCGCGTAGCTGCCGGGGCCGGTACGCTCGGTCTCGATGACCTTCGGGTCGGCGAGCTGCGCTTCGGGTGGAAGGCCGAGCTTGAAGATGCGGGCGGCGAGCCAGGCGAGGGTGAGGGCGGGGATCATGTCGCCGATCGGGATGACGGCCTTGATGGTGGCGACGTTGCGCAGCGCCTTCAGACCGAGCCGGTCGAGCACCAGCCAGGTGATGGGGGTCGAGAAGACCTCGAGGCCGAGGTCGAGCAGATCGAGGCCCACGACCAGCGCCAGTGGCACGGCGCGCACCGTGGTAAAGAAATCGGAGTTGCTGGCGATGCGGATGCGGCGCAGCTTGCGATAGGCGACATAGAGCGTCGCGGCGGCGAGTGCCACGACCAGCAGGGCCGCGACGGCGGCGGCGACGACGAGGCTGCGCAGGTTCACTGAAGGCTCCATCGGCGAGGCTCCCATGGCGGTTCTCTGCAAGAAGGCGGCCGGCGGCGACCGGCGCCAGGCGGCGGCGGGCCGCGGCCTCCCCGGGGCGCCGCAGCGCCCCGGGGAGGCGGGAACCGGAAACAGGAAGAGCGGGTGGCTTGCCGCTCCTAGAAGCTCAGGCGGACGCCGAGTTGCATCAGGCGCTGCTCGCCCTGCGCCGGATCGCCACCGGCGAAGGTCGTGGGCTGGCCGAAGCCGGCAGTGCCGACCACGCCGTTGTATTTCGCCGGGTTCTTGGCGTTGAACAGGTTGAAGACCTCGGCGATGCCTTCGATCGCCACCGTCTTGTAGATCGTGACCTGCTTGGACAGGCGAAGGTCGAACTGCTCGAACGAGCCGGTGCGGCCGGAGTTGAGGCCCACGCCGGGCGGCAGGAAGATCTGACGGTTGGTCAGGAACGGCTCGGTGATCATGAAGGGCGTGCCGGAGTGATAGCGGAACATGGCCGCGACGTTGATCTGCCATGGCGCGAGGTAGACCGCGCCGAGGCTCACCCGGTGCCGGGCGTCGGTGTTGAGCGGGCCGGTGCACCGGCCGCACAGGGGGTTGGCCGGGTCGATGGAAGCGTCGCGGGCGCCCCGCAGGTCGGTCTGATACGAGACGTCGGTGAGGCGGAACTCGTCAGCGCCGGCCAGGGTGATGCCGGTTGCCTTCGACAGGGTATAGAAGCCCTGCACGGTGAGCTTGTTGCCCAGCCGGTAGCGGAGGCCGAGGTTCAGGCCGCGGTAGGTGGCGGTGCCGCCGCTCTCCCAGATGCGGAAGTTCCCGAACTGTGGGAAGGGATGGGCGCCGGTGGCCGGGTCGATGTTGGCGCGGGAGCGGAACGGCAGGTCGTGGTACTCGACGTCGACCCCCTCGATGTTGAGTCCCAGCGCGTCGTTGACCTGCCAGGAGTAACCCAGGGACCCCTGGTACGAGCGCGGCGTGTTGGTGATGTTGGGCGCCGCCACTTCGTTGGGCGGCGGGATATTGGCGCCCGGCAGCTGGTTGGGCGGCAGCGGCTGGCCGGGCTGGAAGAAGGTGCCGTCGGCGTTGCGGATGCCGTGCTGGTTGGTGACCTCATAAACGATCCCGTAGTTCGACTGCACGGCGGTCGCCGGGAACAGGATCGTGGCGTTGGTGTAAGGGAAGTCGTAGTAGATGCCCCAACCGCCGCGCAGCAGCCGCTTGCCGTCGCCGCCGGTGTCCCAGACGAAGCCGAGCCGGGGAGCGAAGTCCGACTTGTCGTTCTTCAGCACTCCTCCCTGGCCTCCCCTGAACAGGTTGTAGACGGGGAAGTCGAAGGTGGTCTGGGTGGCAAGCGCCTGCCAGATCGGGTTACTTCGCTGGTCGAGATTGAAACCGGTCCACAGGTCGTAGCGCAGGCCGACGTTCAAGGTCAGCCGATTGTTCACCGCCCAGTCATCCTGGACGTAGGCGCTGTACTCGTTGACCGGGGTTGACTGGCCGGCGAAGCCGCCGAAGATGGTGATGTCGGTGATCGGCGACCCGGCCTGGTCGTGCAGGGTCGAGAACTGGCCGGTGGTGCCGGTGGTGAAGTCGCCGCCCAGGACCGGCTCGTGGATGTACGCGAATCCGGCCTTGAAGTCGTGGCGCTGGCCGCCCAGGGCGGTCGAGAAGCCGAAGTCGTCCTTGTACTGGTACTTTGTCTGATTGGTGTGCTGCGGGGTATTGATGTTCTGGCCGGTCGAGAACCCGGAGGGATAGTAGATGAATGGCTGGTTCGAGTCCGCCGTAATGGCGTTGTTGAACTTGCTGTACTGGAACAGGATCTCGTTCAACATGTCACTGCCGAACTGGGAGGTGAGGCCCGCCAGCAGCGACTTGTAGTTGTTGGTGACCGTGCCCAGCGAGCTCGGCGCGGCGTTCGGGCTGGCGCCGTACTTGTCGCTGTTCTTCTGGTAGCCGTAGCGCACCTGCAGATACTGCTTGGGGGAGACGTCGTACGAGAGCTTGCCGCTGACCAGTTGGTCGCTGAACGGCAGCTGGGAAGCCTGGCCGGCGATCGACGCGATGGGGAAGTGCGGGTCGACGATGTAGGAGGTCGTGCGGTCGGTCTTCTCGTAGGTGACGAAGAAATGCACCTTGTCCTGGATGATCGGACCGCCGAGTGAACCGCCATATTGCTTGCGGTCGAGCGGCTGCTTCGGTTTCTTGCTGTTGATCTCGTTCTGCGTCCGCGAATCGAGGCTGTCGTTGCGGAAGAAGCCGTAGCCGCTGCCCGAGAACCGGTTGGTGCCCGACTTGGTCACCACCGACAGCACGCCGCCGGTCGAGCGGCCGAACTCGGCCTTGTACTCCATGGTCTGGATCTTGAACTCCTGGACGCCTTCGACGCTGAAGTTCTGCAGCGCGCCGCCGATCGTGTCGTCGGTGTTGTCGCCGCCGTCGATGGTGTAGTTGACGTTGCGGCCGATGCCACCGTTGAGCGCGACCACCAGCTGGCCGGGCTTGGTCGGATCGGTGTTGTGGCCGAGCGAGGTGCCAGGCGCGAGCACCGCCAGGTTGGCGAACTGGCGGCCGTTGAGCGGCAGGTTGTCGAGCTCCTGCTGGCTCACCACGGCGCCCACCGAGGGGGTGTTGGCGATCAGCGGCGCCTCGTCGACCACGGTGATCGATTCCGAGACCGCCGATTGAGCGAGCGTGATCTCGAGGTTGCGAATGCTGGCGACGTCGATCTGGACGTCGTCGACGGTCACCGAGCCGAAACCCGCCAGGTCTGCCTTGACGGAATAGGCGCCCACCTGCACCGACGGCAGCCGGAACGCGCCGTCGGCGCCGGTGACGGTGTCGCGTTGATAGCCGGTGGCCTTCTGGACGGCAGTGACGGTCACCCCGGGCAAGACGGCGCCGCTCTTGTCCACGACACGCCCGGCGAGGGTGCCGCTGTTGGCCTGCGCCCAGGCGCTGGGTACTTCGCCGAGTGCCCCGACCGCCAGCGCCAGGAGGATCCCGGCGACGGCAGCGAGCCGGTCCGACCCTGTCTTCTGCTTCCATTGCATGACGACTCTCCTTTTGGATTCCGATGTCAAACTAAATCAAATCCGCGGGTGAAGACCCGCGCGGCAACACGAAACCAGGCATCGCGGCGCACCGCGACGCGAGTGGACGCTGGTGTCCGGGACACTCGATCATGAGCGGCTGACCGGGGCCGGCCGGCGATCACCTCCCTCCCGCCCGTGGCGTGAGCTGCGCGAGGAAATGCCGCGCCGCCTGGCGCTGCTCCGCGAACCGCCGCGGCTCCGGGTCGGTGACGCGCAGGAAGTCGCGATAGGCGCCGGCGGCCGCGGCGGCGTCGCCGGCCAGCTGCAGGGCAATGGCGCGGTTGAGCCGCACCTCCTGGTAACCAGGGGCCAGCGCCAGCGCGCGCTCGAAGTAAGGCAAGGCGGCGGCCGGATGATCGCGCTCGACCTCCAGCGCACCCAGACCGTTGAGCGGCTCGGCATAATGCGGGGCGGCCGCGACGGCGCGGCGATAGGCCTCCGCGGCCTCGTCCGGCCGCCCCAGGCTGCGCAGCACGTTGCCCAGGTTGTTCCAGGCGGGAGCGTTGCGCGGGTCGGCCGCGGTGGCGCGCAGGAACTCCTGCCTGGCCGGCTCCAGCTTGCGCTCCGCCAGGTAGACGACGCCCAGGGTGTTGTGCGCTTCCGGCTTGCCCGGATCGAGCCGTACCGCCCTGTCGATGGCTTCGCGCGCCGCCACCGTGCGGCCGCTCTCCTGCAGTGTCGCCGCCAGGTTGTACCACGCCTCCGGATCGGCGGGAGTGAGCTCGGCGACCTCGCGGTAGAGGGCGATCGCGCGCTCGCTCTGCCCGGACTCGCGCAGCGCCTGCGCGAGGCGGGTGCGGAAGACCGGGTTGCCGGGATCGGCGGCGATCAGCGGCTGCAGATCGGCCAGCGCCGCCGCGGTCTGTCCGGCCTGCAGCTCGGCGTGCGCGCGCTGGAAGGTCTGGAACAGGACGACGCCCTGCTTCGGGTCGAGTGGC
>Ga0209118_1001021_pt1 | contig 13800 bp, 12 predicted proteins | sample BlaSpr_A8_Ref_M1_FD_187988 | JGI IMG/M metagenome (GOLD analysis project Ga0209118, IMG submission 187988) | Forest soil microbial communities from Thunder Bay, Ontario, Canada - Black Spruce, Ontario site 2_A8_Ref_M1 (SPAdes) (version 2) | ecosystem: Environmental > Terrestrial > Soil > Boreal...
GAGCATGCCGCCGACGGAATCCATTTCGCGAGCGATCGCTTCGGCGGAGCGGCGCTCCGTGCCCTTAAAAACCATGTGCTCCATAAAGTGGGCGAGGCCATTCTCTTCGGGGACTTCGCGGCGGGAGCCATTGCGAACCCAGACGCCGACGGAGACGGAGCGCACATGGGGCATGGTCTCGGTGATGACCACGAGGCCGCTGGGCAAAACGTGCTTCTGAATGTCGCGCGTTTCGGTGGCCATATAGAGATTGTGACACAGGCGAGGCGGAAAGGAGAAACAGAAGCAGACTATAGAGTTAAGAATTGTGTTTACAAAAACGTACAACTGCTTTGATCAGCGTACTCAACCCCCGGCGGTGGAAGAAGCTTAGAAGGGGGCTACAGGCTGAAGCCTGTGCTACAAAAGTTTTTCGGCGGGGTTCAGTTTGCCATATTCGCTGGTGTAGTGGAGAGGGACATCGCCGTAGGTGCCTTTCTCGCGAAGGTAGACCTCGCAACTGTCAAAGGGCTTCGAGTAAATGTGGATGCTGACGGCACGCTGGTTGAATTCGGCGAGATTCAGAACCTGATGGACGGGCTCGAGAGGGTTGACGTAAGCAGGATGGGCGGCGTCCATTTCGTAGATGTCGGTTGGAATAATGCGGCAGGTGCCGCGCGCGCTATCGCGGTCGTCAACGCGGAAATTCTGGACCTTCAGCCGGCCGATGGGCGCGGACATCCAGCAGTTTTGATCGCGATGGTTGTGAATGCGGCTGGCCTGGCCGATCTCCCAACAGATGGTCATGCACTCGAAGACTTCGTTTTTGAAGATGAGGTTGCGCGTGTAATTGCCCTTCGAAAAATAGCTGTATTTGTCGAGCGTCTCCGGGCGCACCGAATGACGAATGATGTAGTCCTGGACGTTTTCGAGGGTGAAATCGCGCCCGGGGATCGCGGCGAGACCTTTGACCCAATCAGTAATGGTGAGTTGTTCGGTTGCGACGTGTCGTGCCATCAGGCGCCTCCGATTCTTTTGCGACCGCAAAGCGATCCAGTCCAAGTGCGACCGCAAAGCGGTCGACCGGGCAATCCATTCAGAAGCGGGGATTGCCAATAAATTATAGCGCCATTTGCGGCGCGGGTGCAGCGGAGACGCTGAGTGCTGCATGTTAAGATGAGAACGAAGGAATCTTGTGCGTTGCTGCTGACACTTCCATGATGACGGAACTCCTGGGCAAATCGAAAGAAGAATTACGCGAATTCTGCGTGGCGCTGGGCGAGCCGGCTTTTCGCGGAGCGCAGATTTATCACGCGCTGTACTCAGAAAGAAAATTCGATGTGGCGCAAATTACGAATCTACCGGCGGCTCTACGGGAGCGGCTCTCGAAAGAAGCGCGGATTACTTTGCCGGAGGTGAAGCAACGGTTTGCCTCGACGGATGGTTCGGTGCGGTACTTGTTCGGACTGGGAGTAGCGGGGGAACAAAAGGAATTTAACACCCCGACCGAGTCGGGGCAGGCGCCGGACAAGGAGGGCGCAGAGAACACCGAGAAGAACGGAACAGAACGAGCAGCGCGCTTGCAGAAGCCAGCGTCGGTAGAAGCCGTGTTTATGCCCAGCGAGGGGCGGCAGACCATTTGCATTTCGACGCAGGCAGGCTGCGCGGTGGATTGTCACTTTTGCCTGACGGCGCAACTTGGATTGATACGAAACCTGACGGCAGGAGAGATCCTGGCGCAGGTACTCCTGCCACTGGAAGAACACAAGGCCCAGCTTGCTCCGCAGACGAATATCGTACTGATGGGCCAGGGCGAGCCGCTGCTGAATTTCGGGCCTGTGAGGACCGCGGTGCGAATCATACTCGATCCGGAAGGGCTGGGGATCTCGGCGAAGCATGTAACGCTTTCGACGAGTGGGATCGTGCCGGGAATCGAGCAGCTGGCGCAGGAGAAGGTGCGGCCGAAGCTGGCGATTTCGCTGAACGCTTCCCATGATGAGCAGCGGGATGCGCTGATGCCCATTAACAAGAAATATCCGCTTTCCGTGCTGATGAATGCCTGCAAGGAATATCCGCTGCGAACGTGGGAGCATCTGACGTTTGAATACGTGATGCTCGGCGGAGTGAATGATGCGGCGGAGGATGCGCGACGTGTGGTGCGATTGCTGGCGCCGCTCAAGAGCGTGAAAGTGAATTTGATCCCGTGGAATCCGGGAGAACTTCCCTACTGCGAATCATCGCCGGAGCGGATTGAAGAATTCCGGCGGATTCTGGTGGAGCGCGGCGTGCCGGCGTTTGTGCGCTACTCGCGCGGGCGAGATGTGATGGCCGCTTGCGGGCAACTTGCGCTGCTGCAAATCGACGGTGCTCAGTTGTCAGCTGTGAGTCCTCAGTAAAATGAAAAGAAGACTACTCTGGTCTCATCGATCCTGAAGTTCGTGCTCTCGGAGCTTCCTCCGGCTGAGTTGAAGGTGCATTGTTGGTATCGAGGAAAAGGCTATCGCTGATTCATCTCGTCACGGGTAAACCGGCGGCCCGAGTCTACCTTTTCGAGCTGCCGCATTAAGGCGTCAAATTCCTGGACGTTACCTTCCTTGTTGGTGAACTGTTCGAGCCATTCGCGGAAGGCGGCATGGAGAGTCCTGCGCTGGGAGCGAGCAACTGCCCGAGCCTTTTCCAGGAGCGCATCGTCAGCACTGAAGGTATCTTCTTCATACGAAAGTAGTTTGCGCGAAAATCCTGCAACGTTCCTTATTGATTCTGTGTCCCACCCGAGAACCAGGTCACGACGCAAGCCAGACCAGCCTGGGGTAAGCGAAGACACTCACGGTCCACACCGTCGTCACGGCCGTAGCCCGATGACGGACATGAGGCGGCCGCTCGTGGGGCCCTCCTTGCGGTAGCTGAAGAGAAGGTCGCGGCGGCAGGCGGTGCAGAGATGGCTGACAAAGATGTTCGGGGCGCGGAGACCAGCACCGAGGAGCTGGGCGCGATTGGCTTTGCGGAGGTCGAGGAGGACGTTCTTGGGTAGGGGCTGGTGGCCGGGGGGCATCATGTTGAGCCACTGGATGGGGTTGGGCTCGTCGCCGGTGCGGAATTCGTCGAACCATTCAGGCGCATCGGCGAATTGCGATTGAAACTGGATGGCCACTTCGGTGCCGACTTCGTAGCAACAGCCGCCGATCGCGGGGCCGATGGCGGCGAGCAGGTCCGCGGGCTTGGTTTTGAATTGCATTTGCATCTGGCCTATGGCTTTGACGACAATGCGCTGGAGCGAGCCGCGCCAACCGGCGTGAACTGCGGCGACGGCGCGCTTTTTCGGATCGACCAACAGAATCGGAACGCAATCGGCGGTTTGTACACCCAGGAGGAGCCCAGGACGGTTGGTGGCTGAGGCATCGCCTCGGCAAGGTTTGGCGGGAGCGGCGTCGAAAAGATGGATGACGTCCGAGTGGATTTGTTTCAATGAAATGAGTTTGAGGCCCGATGCGCTGAGTGCTGATTGGAAGCGGCGGCGGTTCTCGAGGACGTTTTCTCTGCTATCCCATTCGGTAAAACCGAGATTGAGAACTTTTTCGCCGTTCAGGAGGCTCACGCCGCCAGGGCGGGTGCTGAAGCCGTGGACGAGCCAGGGCAGTTTTGCGAGCCCGGGGACTTGCAGGACTTGGACGCTGCGGACTTTGCGTTCGATCCAGTTAGAGTTGGATCGGGTGGAAGAGACAGACAAGAAGGTCTGTCCTACCGAGGGCTTAAGTGTTTTCGTGGGCGCCACAACTCTAACAGTATAATCGGAGTCGGCTGCAGACCGAACGCGGAAGCGCTGGAGGCGTCTTGATCATTGGAATGGGCGTGGACATTGCGGAAGTGGGGCGCATTCAGGGGGCGATTGGGCGCTATGGTGAAGTGTTTCTGAGGCGGGTGTACACGGCCAGGGAGCGCGAATACTGCGAGCGGTTCAAGAATAAGTATGAACGGTATGCGGGGCGGTTCGCGGCAAAAGAGGCGGCGATGAAGGCGCTAGGAACGGGCTGGAGGCGCGGGGTGAGATGGGTGGATTTGGAAGTGGTGCGGGAGACGAGCGGGCGTCCCACCCTGGCAATAACGGGTGAAGCAGCAAAGATCGCGAAACAGATTGGAGTGAAGAGTGTCGCGCTGAGCATCACGCACACAGCGGCTCAGGCGTTGGCGCAGGTGATTTTTGAGGGGTAGCTGACCAACGTACTTTCGCCAGCGGCGGCTCGGGCTAACAATCGGGAAGCGGCTGAGTTTCGATGGACCCACGCAATTGAAAGCCCAGATGGCTGGAAATCAATTTGTAAGCAAGGGCTGTGAGCAGACCAGGGCCCCGACTTTTCCGGGCGTGATTGTCCAGGTCATGTTTTTCGTTCTATTCTGTGCCGCGACAGGATGGGTTTCAGCCCAGACGCTAATTCCTCCAGCGAGGCCCCAGAAGTAGTACCACTTCGCGAAGAGGCTTTCAACGGAACGCGCGGCAAGAGATCGTATGGGCTGCATTTCCGTATTCATCGCGATTAAACCTCAAGAAGTAAGACAGGGAATTCTGGTTCCGAGAAGCAACGGCGAATTTTCGGTAGAGATTCGCACGTTCGTCCACGTATTGAAATCAAGAACATCATCAACTTTGACGCGAAGGTAGTTTGAGGAAAGCGCGGGCGTCAGGCCTTCTCGAGTGTCGCCCTCGTCACTGCGGAGGGTGAGGACGCGAAGGGTGCGGCCGAGTTGGGATTGGCGGAAGGTGGCGGCTTTGGCTTCGCCGCGGGCGCGTAGTTCGCGGGCGCGGCGTTTGATGACGGCGCCGGGGACTTCGTTCGAAAGCGCGGCGGCTTTGGTGCCGGGACGTTTCGAAAAAGAGAAGACGTGGAGATAGGTGAAGGGCAGGCGATCGATAAAGGCCATCGTCGCGGCGTGGTCGTCCTCAGATTCGCCTGGGAAGCCCGTAATGACGTCGGCGCCGATGGCGGCGTGGGGGAGGCGTTCACGGATGAGTTCGACGCGGCGGGCATAGTGTTCGGCGCGATACCAGCGGTGCATGGCGGCGAGAATACGATCGGAGCCCGACTGTAACGGCATGTGGAAGTGCTGTGCGAGGCGATCGGTGGAAGCGAAGAGCTCGACGAGGTCTTGCGTGACGTCTAGCGGCTCGATGGAGCTGATGCGAAGACGCTCGACTGATGTTTCACCGAGAATGCGGCGGAGGAGGTCTTCGAACTCGACGCGGGGGGAAAGATCGCGGCCGTAGGCCCCGAGGTTGATGCCGCTGAGGACGATTTCGCGGGCGGGGGAAGGCCCTGACGAAGGGTGGGAGGGGACAGACAGGAGTTTCTGTTCTACCGAGGATCGGCCGGAAGAGGCAGACAGGAATGTCCGCCCTACTGCGAGCTGCCGTATTTCGTGAATGACTGCTTCCGGGGGCAGGCTGCGGCTTTTGCCGCGAACGAAGGGGATGACGCAGTAGGAGCAGCGGGAGTCGCAGCCGTCCTGGATTTTGAGGGTGGGGCGAGTGTGATTCCCTTCCCCGCCGAGGACGGGGGCGGAGAGAAATTCGGTGCGGTCGAAGATGTTGCCGATGAGGATCTGCGCAAGTTGGGGCGCAGCATCCCGACCGGGCCGGGACAGATGCGGCGCCCCTACAAACGAATGAAACGGAACAGTCGAGCCGGAATGCAATGCAGCGGCGGGGAAAAAGTCGCTGGCAGATTCAGCGGACGCGGCGGCCGGGAGCGAATCGACGAGCTGGGGGATTTGGGGCTTGTGGGAATTGCCGACGACCCAGGCCACCCCGGGGAGAGCGGCCAACTCTTCGGGAGCGCGCTGGGCATAACAACCAGTGACGATAACCCGGACGGCGGGGTTGGCGGCGTGGAGCTTTCGAATGGCGTCGCGAGCCTGGGCGTCGGCGGAGGCCGTGACGGTGCAGGTGTTCACGACGATGATGTCGGCTGCGGCTGACGTGGAGGCAAAGGTACAACCGCGATCGAGCAATTGGCGCTCCAGGGCCGCGCCATCGGCTTGCGTGGCGCGGCAACCGAATTGTTGGATGAAGAAGCTAGGCATCTGGAACCACGGCATTGAACCAAAAAAACAGTTTAAACAAAGCTTGCGGAGTCCACAGAGACCGCAGAGAAGAAAAAACTCCATGCCGCACTTCGCACGAACCGATACAAAGACGCAGCGTGCTGCGCCTTTACCAAGGATAGCGGTTTTGGAGGAGTGCGGAAAGACCGATAGTAACCAAGACCAGAATTGGGGCAGGACTTGCCTTTACTCGCCTGAGGCTGCGCCGCTACAATCTTTCGACATCCATGGCCCATCAACGACACAACCCCTCCGCGCTGGACAATCCGAAGGTCTCCATTGTTATTCCCGTTTACAACGAGAAATCGACGATCGATGAGATCCTGCGGCGGGTGCTGGACACTCCGGTACGCAAGGAAGTGATCATCGTCGATGATTGCTCGACCGACGGAACACGGCAGATTCTGGAAAACATGGCTGCGCGGCAGGCGAATGGCGAAGCCTCCGCACCCGCGCAGGATGGGGGCGGCCAGGTCGAGTTGCGAGATCTGAGGTTTTTCTTCCAGACGCCGAACCAGGGTAAGGGAGCAGCTTTGCGGCGCGGTTTTGCACAAGTAACGGGAGATATCGTGCTGGTGCAGGACGCGGACCTGGAATACGATCCGCGCGATTACCCGAAGCTGCTGGAACCGCTCATCGAGGGCCGCGCGGATGTGGTGTATGGCTCGAGATTTCTGGGCGGGCCGCAGCGGGTGCATTACTTCTGGCACTATGTTGCGAACCGGATGCTGACGCTACTCTCGGATATTTTTACGAACCTGAAGCTGACAGATATGGAGACGTGTTACAAGGTTTTCCGGAGAGAGGTACTGGCGGGAGTTCAGGTCAAGTCGAACAGATTTGGATTTGAGCCGGAGATTACGGCCAAGATCGCAAAGCACAAGTGGCGCATCTACGAAGTGCCGATTAGTTATGCGGGGCGGACTTACGAAGAAGGCAAGAAGATTACCTGGAAAGATGGCATCCAGGCGTTGTGGTGCATCATCCGCTACACATTCGGCGACTGAGGCCTGAAGGGCGTTAGTTGGCGTTGAGTTTTTGGAGGAGCGCGGACGCGAGGCGCTGGGTGAATCGCGCGGCACCGCGCGGATTCAAATGAAAACCATCGTGGAAGTCCTCAGGCGTAACATCGGCTGGGCGCAAAGGGACAAGCACCGGAATGGCGTCGCGGGCAGCGGAGTCCTGAACGCCGGCAGAAGCATCGTCGCGGCTGAGGACCGGAGGCACAACAGCTACAAAGCGGGTACCGTTCTCCTTGCAGAGCTGGTCCAATGCCAGCAAGTGCGGCAGGACGCCGGCGACAACTTGTTCTTGCGGGGGCATCGAAGGAGCTTTTCCAGGAAAAAAACGAATCAAGCGCTCCGAGCTGGGCATGGTTGCCTGGAGCAGCCAATTGCGGATCTGGGCGCGGCTCCCCAGCCACTCGCTGCGGCTGGCAAAAAAATAGGCGCTTGCCATGGTGTTATCGAGCTGTGATTCTTTTTTGACCGCGAGGAGGTCGCGCGACTGCATGAGATAGTAGGCAAAGTATTCGCCGTCCGTAGCACGTGACATCATCTGCCTGCTGGAGAGGCAGACAACGACGATGGAAGGCCGCGAGCCTTCCGCGAAAAGCCGCCGCAGACCGAAATACCAGTCCTCAAATTGTGTATTTTCGATGGGGAGTACGGCTACGAGATAGTTGGGGGCCAGCTCCTTTTTCAGCGATGCGCGGTCGACCCCGTCCAGGAGCAGGGAGTTTCCCACAACGAGCATGGTGGGCGGATCATTCTCGGCGCGGGGCGCGATGGATTTGGCGGCGCTCAGATCCTCATAGATGCGGCGTTGAGTACGGCTGACGCGTGAAAAGCCCCGGCGGGTAACGACTTCGAGAGCTGCGGAGTACAGGAATAACCCCGTCAGCAGGACGGCGATGGCGCGGGAAGCGGCGCGACCGTCAGAACTGGAAGTAGAGGAAGGCACTGGCTTGGTTCGCTCCAAAAAGTGTGATCAGGGCGCATAGCGCAAATCCGGCGGCGACGCGCACGGTGTAGGGCTGCAGCGCGAAAATGTACTCGCCATTCGAATGCTCGAGCTGGAGATCCAGCAGGAAGAGCAGAACTGCGTAGACGGCAAGAAATTGGATGGCAATTCCATACTCAGGGGCCCAATGCCAGTGGGTTAACCCGATGATCTGTTCCCATGCGCCGCGAAATGTTGGGATACGGAAAAAAATCCACGCGAGACACACAAGATGAAAGATGAAAATCCGGCGCGCCCAGCGTCCGAGAAAAGTTGGAGAATCCGAGACATCACCCTGGCCAGAAAAAAGGCGTTCGATGGCGAGACCGACGCCGTGGATGCCACCCCAGACGACGAAGGTCCAATTGGCGCCATGCCACAGGCCGCCAAGAAGCATGGTCAGCATCAGATTGATGTAGGTGCGCAACTTCCCGAGGCGGTTGCCGCCGAGGCCGATGTAAAGGTAATCGCGAAGCCAAGAACTGAGGCTGATGTGCCAGCGCCGCCAGAAATCTTGCAGGCTTTGCGCGAGGTACGGCTGGCGAAAATTGACCATGAAGTGAAAGCCGAGGAGCTGCGCGCTGCCGCGGGCGATGCTGCTGTAGCCGCTGAAGTCTCCGTAGATCTGCCAGGCAAAAGCGTAAGTCCCAATCAAAACGGTAATGGTGTTCGGCGGTCCGAAGTGGCCGCCAAAGACAGAATTGGCGAGGAGCGCGCAATTGTCCGCGATCACGACTTTTCGAAAAAGTCCCTCGAGGATCAGAACGAAGCCGTCAAATGCTTTTGCGGGATCCCACTCACGAGGGCGTTGCACCTGCGGCAAGAGATGGGAGGGCCGCTGGATGGGACCGGCGATCAAGTGCGGAAAGAGGCTGATGAAGAGGGAGTAGTCGACCAGCGAGTCCGCGGGCTTCACTTTGCCGTGATAGACATCGACGATATAGGCGACTTCCTGGAAAGTGTAGAAGGAGATACCTGGAGGCAGGAGGATTCGCCAGACGAGAACCGGAATGTCTTTGAGTCCGAGAAGCAAGGCAAAATGCGAGAAAGAGTCCACGAAGAAATTGAAATATTTGAAGACGCCGAGAAACGTGAAATTCAGGACCAGGGAGAAAATCAGCAAGGAGCGTTTGACGCGTTGGTCCGGTGCGCTGCCGATCTTGCGGGCGACGAAATAGTCCACCACGGTGGACCCGGCCATGAGAAGGAGAAATCGCCAGTCCCACCAACCGTAGAAAAAATAGCTAGCGGCCAGGAGAAAGCGGTTTTGCGCCCGGAACGGCAGGCGCCAATACAGGAGGACGACAAGAATCAGAAAAACGATATAGGCCGTCGAGTCAAAAAACATGCATTTGCCATCCGCAGACGGTGAAACCCGGAGTCCCAACCGTTGACTCGCGGTCAACGAGAGCTGTCGTACTTTCTGGGGAATCTATACGGCAAACGATAATAGCATTCCACTATTCCGGCATTTTCGCGGTCACACGCACAGATGGAGAAAGAATTACCCCATCTGGATGCCGATGAAGACTAGCGCAGGAGCAGGGACCGGCGACTGGCCGTGCTGGGTGCTTCAAAAGGCAGGATGACTGGCCTGGCTGCCGGCCGAGTCGACGGAGCAAAGCCTTATGTCAGTTAATTTGAGGTGTAGCCTTGTGGGAATTCTTGTTTCCAAGCCCAGGCTGACTGAATAATCTCTTCGAGCGAGGAATGGGAGGCTTCCCAGCCGAGGGCACGCTTGAGTTTTTCTTTGCTGGCAACGAGAACGGCGGGATCACCAGGACGGCGCGGACCCAGTTTGCGAGGGATCTTGCGGCCGGTGATACGCTCCGCCGCAGCGATAACTTCCAAGATAGAGAAGCCACGGCTGTTGCCGACATTGAAGGCTTCGCCGGAAACGCGGTCGATTTCCTCAAGAGCGCGGACGTGGGAATCGGCGATATCCAGCACGTGGATGTAATCGCGGACGCAGGTTCCGTCCGGTGTGGGATAGTCCGTTCCGAAGACATCGACATGGGGCAGTCCACCGCCGGCGGCATCGAGAACCCGGGGAATGAGATGAGTTTCCACGCGATGCTGCTCGCCGCGTTCCTTGGATGCTCCGGCTGCGTTGAAATAGCGGAGGGTCACATATTTGAGTCCGGTATACACCTTGTAATCCGCCAGAATCTGTTCGAATACGAGCTTGGATTTACCATAAGGATTGATGGGCGCCTTCCGATGGTCTTCCGGGATGGGAACGATTTCGGGTTCGCCATAGGTGGCTGCGGTGGAAGAAAAAATGAATTTCTTTATGCCGTGGCGCGTGACGGAATCGAGCAGGTTCACACCACCGGCCACGTTCGTGGCGTAGAAAATACTAGGCTCGCTTACGGATTTGGCGACCAGGGCCTCGGCGGCAAAGTGCATCACGGCGTCAATCTTGTGTTGCGTGAAGACGCTTTCAATCTGAGGGCGATTGGCGAGATCTACCTGGCAAAAGATGGCTTCCGGCGGCACCGCGGCACGATGGCCCTCCAGCAAGCTATCCAACGCAATGACGGACATGCCGCGCGAAACCAAAACTTCAGAACAGACGCTGCCGATGTAGCCCGCCGCTCCCGTAACGAGAATATTCACCTGTACGTTCTCCTCGAGTCAGGTAGAAAAGCAAAATGCGGGCGCTCAACGTTGCCTGAACCAACGGCAAGGGCCGCGAAAAGCAGGGTGCACCGGCCCGAAAATTCGACAAAGATTAAGCCTGCGACAAGCGGCGCTGAAAGGTAAGAAGAATAAGGTCGGCACGACGGCGCACGCCGAACTTACTGAGCAGATTCGAAACGTGAAACTTCACAGTGCGTTCCGCAATGTTGAGCTTGCTGGCAATTTCTTTGTTCGAGAGATTTTCGAGCAGGGAATCGAGAACCTCCTGCTCGCGGCGGCTCAGATTCGTGACGGAATCGGTCTTCAGACGACGGCCCTGGCTGGTGAGGATGGAATCAACGAATCCGGAAAGAAGTTGCCGGGGGACCCAGAATCCTCCGGTGGCCACGAGGGGAAGAGCACGGATCAATTGTTCGCGGGCTTCAACGTAGGTGAGCAGGCCCTTCACGCCAAGACGCAGGAGCGAAAAACTGTTAGCGTCGTTGTGCTGCTCTCCGACAACGATGAGGCGGGCCTCCGGATGGCGTTCGAGAATATTGGCCAAGAGCGCTCCGGTGGCGGGCTTTGCAGCATGAGCGTCAATGACGTAAACCTGGGCGCGAGGCGGCTCAAGAGCACGGAGGTCGGGCGCAAGGGTGGACTCCAGTTGCTTGAGAACAACCTTGAATTGGGACTTGGCCAAAATGCGTTCGAACTCGCTTAGCACCAGGGGATGCGGCGAGAGGATGCAAACGGTCAGTTTCGTAGAAGTACGTTTCGTAGTCACTGTTCGACAGATTATTGAAAACTGGCCAAAGGGGCAAGTCCTTTGGTGTGTCTGTTCACGAATTGTTACTGACGTCTACGATGTATGGCGCCGGGGTACTTCTTTCAATAGGATATCGACTATGCGCTTGGCAGTATGGCCGTCCCAGAGGGGGGGGATGCGGCCTGCTTGGCCCTTTCCTGCCAGCGTATCACGAGCAGCGGCGACAATCTTGCCCGGATCGGTACCAACCAGCAGGTTTGTGCCTTGGGAGATGGTAATGGGGCGCTCCGTGTTCTCGCGCAGCGTAAGGCATGGGACACCGAGAGCCGTGGTCTCTTCCTGGATGCCACCAGAATCGGTGAGGACGAGCTTTGCTTTGCTCAGGAGACAGAGAAAATCGAGGTACCCGACGGGCGGAATGAGCCGCAACTGAGGATGATGCTGGATACCGCCATGCGTCAAGCGCTGCTGGGTGCGCGGATGAACCGGAAAAATGACGGGCATTTGGGCGGCAACGGCATCGATCGCTCCTAGAAGCTGGCTGAGCTTTTCCGTGGAATCGACATTCGAAGGACGATGAAGGGTCAGAACACCGAAATGCCGCCAGCCCGCTCCATTCTTCAATCCTAAATCATCGCCGATCCGGGACTGCTGGGCGATGGGCAAAAAGTGGAGCAAGGAATCGATCATCACATTGCCGACCATGAAAATGCTGCTCCGGGGCCGGCCTTCTTTCAGAAGGTGCTCGATGGCGTCTTCTTCGGTAACGAACAGATAGTCGGCGAGAGCGTCGGTGAGAATGCGGTTGATCTCCTCGGGCATAGTGCGGTCAAAGCTACGGAGCCCGGCCTCGACGTGAGCCACGCGGATGCCAAGTTTCGCGGCGGCGAGAGAAACAGCAATGGTGGAATTGACATCACCGACAACGAGAACCAGGTCCGGTTTGCGTTCGACAAGAACCGGCTCAATGCGTTTCAGAATTTCAGCGGTTTGCGATGCGTGGGAGCCAGAGCCGACTTCCAGATTCACGTGCGGCGAGGGGATGCCCATTTGGCGGAAGAAAATGTCGGAAAGTTTTTCGTCATAGTGCTGGCCGGTGTGAACAAGGATGGCCTCGATTTCCGGATGGCGCTGCATCTCACGCATGAGCGGCGCGATTTTCGGGAGGTTCGGGCGCGCCCCGACGATATTGAGAATTTTCAGGTGTTGGCTCATGGAGCGTTCGTCTCTGGCGTCCGAATGCAGTATAGCATCCGGGAATTGAGCATTCGGTGCGACCGATTCGCCATTCGGGCGAAAAAAGCACTAGTTCAATGCGTGGGGATAGGTATCCGCCGGGAAACCTGGGTAAAATAGAGAGGTCCGGAAACGCCGGATTCCTTTGGTATTTCGACCATTTTGTCCGGCGAACCGGCAAGGAGTGACACCTTCGAGCGGATGCGTAACCTGAACGAATCGGCCAGAGCTTTGCGAGAGTTGCTCGCGCAGAGGATCCTCGTGCTTGACGGCGCGATGGGGACCATGCTGCAGCAACGGAACCTGAATGCGACGGATTTTGGCGGAGCTGCGCTCGAAGGATGCAATGAAAACCTGGTTCGAACGCGCCCGGATGTGGTTCTGGATATTCACAGGAAATACCTTGAGGCGGGATCGGACATCATCGAGACGAACAGCTTCGGCGGGGCGCCGATTGTGCTCGCGGAATATGGGCTGGCGGCAGACGCACATCTCCTAAACAAGCGCGCGGCCGAGCTGGCGCGGCAAGCGGCAGATGAATTCAGTACTCCTGGGAAACCGCGGTTCGTAGCCGGTTCCGTGGGGCCAACAACCAAGGCGATCACGGTTACAGGCGGCGTGACGTTCGACGAACTGCGAGAGACCTACTACACGCAGGCAAAAGGCCTCATTGAAGGCGGAGCGGATCTGCTGCTGGTCGAGACTTGCCAGGACACCCGGAATATCAAGGCGGCGATCCTCGCCCTTCACAGACTTTCGAAGGAGATGGGGAGCGAAGTGCCATTCATCGTATCGGTCACGATCGAGCCGATGGGAACAATGCTGGCTGGGCAAACGGTGGAAGCAATGTGGGCGTCGTTGCGGCATGCCAAGCCGCTGGCGTTTGGGATGAACTGCGCAACGGGACCGGAGTTCATGACCGACCACATTCGAACGCTAAGCCAGCTGACAGGCGAATTTGTGTCTTGCTATCCGAATGCGGGTCTGCCCGATGAAGAAGGAAAGTATCTCGAAACTCCGACGACGCTGGCGGCACAGCTTGAGAAATTTGCGGATCACGGCTGGTTGAATTTCGTTGGGGGATGCTGCGGCACAAC
>Ga0209118_1001022_pt1 | contig 13795 bp, 10 predicted proteins | sample BlaSpr_A8_Ref_M1_FD_187988 | JGI IMG/M metagenome (GOLD analysis project Ga0209118, IMG submission 187988) | Forest soil microbial communities from Thunder Bay, Ontario, Canada - Black Spruce, Ontario site 2_A8_Ref_M1 (SPAdes) (version 2) | ecosystem: Environmental > Terrestrial > Soil > Boreal...
GGGCTTCGGCGTCGCCGCCGACCTCGGCGTCGCCTTCCAGGGTCGGCCGCGCGTCACCCTCGCGCTCGAGCCGCCGCCGGGCAGCCCGCTCAACACGCCAGGGGTCATGGCGCTGCTCGCCCCCGAGCTGGCGCTCGAAGCGGCCAGAGTCGAGCAGAAGATCGACGGCTACCGGTATTTTCCGGTGCTCACCGTGGGAATTTCTTACCGCTTTTGACGCCGGCGGCATCCGGGTCGGGTGATATAATTTGAGCGTGATGAAGCCAGAACTGCGGGGCAAAGACTTCCGCATCGGCGATGTCCTCCACGATGCCTGGGCCTTCGACCCCAAGCTGTGGCGAGGGGATCGAATGGGAGTCGCGGAAGATTTTGGCCCCGCGGTGACCCTGCTGCTCGAGTTGCTCGCCGAGCGACACATCGCATATGCGCTGGTCGGCGGCATGGCGATGCTGAAGTACCTCGAGGGCCGCAACACCAAGGACGTCGATCTCATCGTGGCACCTTCCTTCCTGGACGACCTGCCGGAGATCGAGGTCAAGGCGAGGGGAGACCACTTCGTGCGAGCGCGTTTCGCCGAGCTCCGGCTCGATCTCCTGCTGACCACGGACCCGCTGTTCGCCAAGGTCATGCGGTCCTACACGATCACCCACCACTTCGATGACTTGCCGCGGCAGCCGGTACCCTGTGCCACGGTCGAAGGATTGCTGCTGCTCAAGCTCTACGCGTTGCCATCGCTCGATCGGCAGGGCGACTTCATTCGCGTTGGCCTGTATGAGAATGACGCCGCGACCTTGATGCACGCCTATCGGCCGCCGATCGAGCCGCTGCTGGCCGAGCTTGGCGAGCATCTGAGCGCCTCGGACCTTGCGGCCGTGCGCGCACTGGTTCCGGAGCTGCAGCGCCGTTTCGAGCCCCGTTTCGGCCCGCGGGCGGGCGAGAGCTCCGGACCTCAGAGCAGAGAATAGTCATCGTCGCCCGGGCTCGGAGGAACGGACCCCCGAGAGCCGCCCGAACCCGCGGAAGCCATCCATCCATGCACGCACGATCGAGAGCCTTGGGGGCGGTGCCGCGGTTCGCCGCCTTGCTCTGCGCCACCGCCTTCGTCATGGCGGTCTCCATGGCAAGCCCCTTCCCGTCCGGTCCCGCCGCCGAGGATCCCAAGCGCATGAACAGCATCGCCGAGTCCTACGTCAAGCTGGTGCTGGCGGTCGGCCAGCACGACGCCAACTACGTCGATGCGTTCTACGGCCCGGCCGAGTGGAAGCAGGCGGCGGAGGCCGCCGGCAAGCGGCCCTTGGCGGAGCTGCTTACCGAGGCGCGCTCCCTGCTCGCGGCGCTCGCGGCATCGCCCGCCCCCGCGTCAGCGCCGGCCGCGGCATCCACGGCTGCCGGCAACCACGTCGCCGGGGACTCGGCCGACGAGTTGCTGCGGCTGCGCCGGCGCTACCTCGAGCGCCAGCTGAGCGCCCTGGCGGCGCAGGTCGAAGCCCTCGGCGGCACCCGCAGGACCTTCGACGAGGAATCGCGGGCGCTCTACGATGCCGTGGCTCCGACCTACGACGCCGCGCACTACCAGGCCATCCTCGACCGCATCGAGCGCCTGGTCCCCGGCGAGGGCCCGCTCGCCGCTCGCGTCGAGGCCTACCGCCGCCGCTTCGTGATCCCGCCCGATCGCGTCGACGGCGTCTTTGCCGCGGCCATCGCGGAGTGCCGGCGGCGCACCGCCGCCCACATCCCCCTGCCTCCCGGCGAGAGCTTCGCGGTCGCCTACGTCAAGGACAAGCCATGGAGCGGCTACAACTGGTACCAGGGCGGCTTCCGCAGCCTGATCCAGGTCAACACCGATCTGCCCATCTACATCGATCGCGCCCTCGATCTCGCCGGCCACGAGGGTTATCCGGGTCACCACGTCTACAACGCGCTGCTCGAGCAGCACCTGGTGCGCGAGCGCGGCTGGATCGAGCTCACCGTCTATCCGCTGTTCAGTCCGCAATCGTTGATCGCCGAGGGCACCGCCAACTTCGGCGTCGAGGTGGTCTTCCCCGGCCCCGAGCGGGTCGTCTTCGAGCGCCAGGTCCTCTATCCCAAAGCCGGCCTCGACCCCGCCGGCGCGGCCAACTACGACCAGCTGCAAGAGCGGCTGCGCGAGCTGAGCTATGCCGGCAACGAGGCGGCGCGCGGCTACCTCGACGGCAAGCTCACCCGCGATGCGGCGCAGGCCTGGCTGGTGCGCTACGCCCTGATGTCGCCCGAACGCGCGGCGCAGCGCATGCGCTTCATCGACGTCTATCGCAGCTACGTGATCAATTACAACTACGGCCAGGATCTGGTGCGCCGCTACATCGAGGCGCGCGGCGGCACCGCCGATCATCCCGAGCAACGCTGGCGCGAGTTCGCCCGCCTCATCTCCTCGCCGCGCCTGCCCTCCGACCTGCGCTAGGGTCTGCTCCTTGCTCGCGTGGACGGTGTAGCTGAGAACCTTGATTCGCGTCGCGGGTGCGCGGCGAAAAGCATAGAATTACGGGATGACTGAGCAGGACAGCGGGCAGCGAGAGCCGGTGGACATCGCCGCGGTCGACGCCCTCTATCGTCCCTTCCCGGATTTCGCCAGCTGGCCCCACCTCGGCCCTATCCAGCGCGACCTGTGGGCACGCTTCTCCACCGAGCTGAACGATCAGCGGCGGAAGTCGGCAGCAGACCAGCTCGAGCGGGCGGTGACCGTAGCCATGCGCGCCGCCGCCATCGATACCGGAGCAATCGAAGGGCTTTACCAGGTGGATCGCGGCTTCACCATGAGCGTGGCTCTCCAGACTTTCGCCTGGGAACATGCTCTCGACGAGCGCGGCCAAGGAGTCCGGGAGCTTTTCGAGGCCCAGCTGGCGGGATACGAGCTCGCGATTGATGTGGTAACAGGGAAGACGCCGCTAAGCGAAGCATGGCTGAGATCGCTCCACGAGCAGATCTGCGCTCCGCAGGCAACGTACCGTGTGTACACGGGGAAGGGTCCGCAGGATCAGGCCTTACCGAAGGGCGTCTATAAGGAGCACCCGAATCACGTCTGGTTACCAGACGGTTCGTACCATGCCTATGCACCTGTCGCAGCTGTCGCACCGGAGATGCGCCGCCTTTTCGAGCAGCTTCGCACCCCGGCTTTCGATGAGGCCCACCCGGTCGAGCAGACAGCCTACGCTCACTATGCTCTGACCGCAGTCCATCCATTCGCCGATGGTAACGGAAGGGTAGCGCGCGCACTCGCATCGGTTTACCTGTATAAGCAGCTATCGATTCCCCTGGTCATCTACGCGAACCAGCGTCCCGCGTACTTCGCTGCCCTTGCCAAGGCCGATGAAGGAGATCCTGGGCCATGGCTGGACTTCGTGGCCGACCGCGGCATCGATACCATGCAGCTCGTCGAACTGAAGTTGCGCACCGCGACAGGACCTCGGCCGGACGAGGTCGCGGAGCGCCTCGCCCTCTACGTCTCGGCACCAGAGGCGGTGCGACTCGACAACCTCGCCCTGCGTCTCCTGCGCGAGGTTCAAGCGCGGTGGCAGCGTGCAGCAGCTGCTATCGGCCCCATTGTGGGCTCGGCCGAGGTTCACGATCAGGTGAGCGAGCTGCCGGCACCTCACGGTCACCGACATGCCGCCATTCCAGCGATCAGAGTGGGTTTCCGAACGACGCCTCCTGATGCTCTCGAGGCCACTGTTACCTTCATAGTCAACGTCGCATGCGATGATGCCAGCCCTTTCCGTTTCCAGCTCGAGGCGATGGAGACCCACGATCTTGTCAACATCCGGGAAACCGACGTCACACCTGAAGTGGGTACGCACCTGGAGCTGCTCATCGAGCTTTGGGTCGATCGACACCTGACTGAGCTCCTCCTCAAGCTAAGGCACCAAGGCCGGACCAGCTCAGTTGCCACCATCGCCGTGGATCGCAGCCCAGTGAACATCCCGGGCGAGGTCGAAGGCAGCAGGGACCAGTCATGACACGCCGACTCGATCTTTGGATCCTCGCCGCCATCGCCGCCGCTACCGCCCTCAGCTGCGGGTTCCATCTACCTACTCCCTCTGAGCCCGCCGTGACGACGCCGGACAGCCTGAAGATCGACAGCGTCTTCCCACTCCCCGGCACGAAGCTGGTGCCCGGCACCACCGTGGTCTTCGGCGCCGTCCTCTCGTACCAGGTGCACGAGAGCGATGGCGGCGGAATCGTCGCCCAGCTGGGGGATCAGAATAACAATCCGCTGGACAGCCTCTTCCCGTCGACCGTCGTCCCGCGGGGAGCGGGCTCGGTGGCGATGACCAGCCGGTATCAGATCCCCGCATCCGGCGTCACCCGCCTCAACGTCGACTACCTCATGCTCGCGACGCCCGGCTTCACCACCGAGATCGCAGCCGCAACGACGCAGGCGAGTTATCCGGTCGGCCGCTGAGGCCAACCCTCGGCGCCTGCTCGTCGTCCCTGCGCCGCCGCGACCGTTCCCCAAAGCCTAGGCCTAGGCGCTCGCGCGCCGATCGCCGCGTGCCAGCCGCGACTCGGCCTCGGCCAGCGCCGCCCGCAGCGCCTCCCGCTCCGCCGCCGCCAGCCGGCGGCCGCCAAAGCTCTCGCGCACGTAGAAGCTGACGACCTGCCCGGTGGCCGCTGCCGCCGCCGGGAAACGGGCGGCCGCCTGCGCTTGCAACGCCAGCGGCGCCAGGGCCGGCGAGATCCGCAGGCCGGCGCGGGCCAGGCGCCGGCGGATGCGGCGGTAGGCGAGCGTCGAGTCGAGCGGCCCGCGCAACCGCCGCCAGAGCAGCGAGGCGCCCGCGGCGATCGCCGCCAGCAGCGCCAGCGCCGCCACCGCCGCGCCCGCCGCGAGCCAGGGAGAGCGCAGCAGCTTCAGCAGGCGCCGCAAGACGGAGTCGGGCGCCGCATTTTGCGCGCTCGCGGCGGCAGCGGCCGCGGACGCCATGGAGCCGCCAGGCCCCGCCGCCGCGACAGCGTCGCTGCCGCGCTCGAACAGCCCGAGCAGCCTGTGCCAGAGCCCGCGCACCTCGCCGAAGAACTCCAGCTGGTCGTAGAAACCATAGGTGAGGACATAGCGGTCCCAGCGGAACTGCACGAAATCCCACGCCTGGTGGGCCAGCAGCCAGAAGCCCTTGGCGCTCGCCTCGGGCCGGCCGGCCAGCGGTGTCGGATCGAACACCTGCCACCCCTGCCGGTCCCCCAGATAGGCCTCGACCCAGGCGTGGGCGTTGCTGTCGCGCAGGATCAGGTACCCCTCGAAGGGGTTGTACTCGCCGCCCAGGAAGCCGGTCACCAGCCGCGCCGGGATCCCCTGGGCGCGCAGCATGAGCACCATCGCCGAGGCGAAGTACTCGCACTGGCCGCTCTTGTAGCGGAAGAGGAAGCCCTCGATCGGGTCGGCACCTGTCGGGCGGCCGCCGAGGTCCAGGGTGTAGGTGTAGCCCGTGGCGAGATGGCGCTCCAGGCGCCCGGCACGCTCGGCGGCGTTGCCCTGGCGGGCGACCCGGGCGGCGAGCACGGCGATCCGGGGAGTGACCCCGGCCATGTCGAGCGTGAGATCGGCTTGCCCTGAGGGCGTCGCGGCGAGCAGCACGGGGCGGCTGCCGATGCCCACCTCGTACTCGCGCAAGCTGCTGGGCACGAACGGCAGCGACACCGCGCCTCCCTGGTCGAGCTCGATGCCGGCAACCTGTGGGTCGACCTGCAGCGCCTCGACCGGCAGCGGCAGGCTGCGGCTGTGCAGCGGCTGCAGGAAGACGTGCAGCCAGCGCGAGGGACTGCCCGGAGCGAGCGCGAAGCGGCCGCCTTGCCGGCGAGGCAGCAGGCCGCGCGGCGGCGTGCGCCGCCACCGTCCCTCCTGGTACTGGTCATAGGTGGCGGCCTTGAAGCGCATCTCCTGATCGGCGTCCGGCCGCGCGCTGCCGTGCTCGAACTGCACCCGCATCACGACCGCCCGGCTGGTGCGGATCTGGTCGATGGAGTCGAGAGCCACGGCGTCGGAGAAGCCGGCGGCCTCCTGGATCAGCCCGGCGTTGTCGCCGCGGCCGATGATGTAGGGCGAGCGCATCCGCGGCAGGGTCGCGAACAGCGGCACGGCGAGCAGCAGGATGAAGGCCGTCGAGAGCGCCACCAGGCGGCCGAGCGGCAGAGCGGCGAGCCCGGGATCGTCGCGGCTGAAGTCGGCGAGCACGTGAAAACAGGCGAAGCGCAGCAGCAGCTGAAGGCCCAGCACCAGGAAGGCGCCGAGGTAGAGCAGGATCGTCGGATGGACGCTGGTGCCCATGGCCGCCAGGAAGATGAAGAAGATGCCGATCGCCACCTGCCACTTGTCGCGCTCCCGCACCATGGCGAAGAGCTTGACCAGCAGCGCGAACATCCCGAGATGGATCATCGGCGCCACCAGGTGCCCGCGATGGAGGAGCAGCAGGTCGGCGCCCAGCAGCGGCAGGTAGGCCAGCCCCAGCACGTTCATGCCCCAGAGCGGCAACCATGCCGCGGCATCGCGCCGTGCGCGCTCGAGGAACAGCAGCACTCCGAGCTCGTACAGGACGAGCACCGGCCAGCCGATGACGTCGCTGAACGGCAGCGGCAGCGGCGCCAGCAGCGCCAGCCAGCCGACGAGCAGCCGCTTCTGCCGGCCGAAGCTCACGGCAAGGTCCTGCGTACCGCGGACCCGGCGGCGCCGCCGCCGGCCGAGCCCTGCCGCTCGGCGGATTCGAGGTGGATGCGCAGCTGCGGCGAACGCGGATCACGGGCTTGCAGCGGTTCGCGCCGCCGCGGCCCCGGTTCGATCGTCGCCAGCAACTCGAGCGCGGCGAGCCGCTGGCGGTGGCCGGCGGCAAAGCCCAGCACCCGATCGCGCGTCACCAGCTCGATCTCGTAGCCGCGCGCCAGGTGGTCGACGGCGGCGGTCGCCGCCTCGCTCACCAGGCGCTCGAAGCGGTCGCGCCGCGCGTCGTCCATCAGCTCGCCGACGCCGTTGTCGAACAGGATCGACAGGCGGCGCACCTGCTCGGCCTCGCGCTCCATGTAGACGATGTCGCCGGTCCGCGCCGTCTGCTTCCAGTGGATGCCGCGCGGATCGTCGCCGCGCCGGAAGGCGCGCAGCGAGAACAGCGCGTGCCCCCAGCCGGACCGCCGGCTGGCTTCCTCGCCCATCGTCTCGGCCTCGTCGGCGCGGCGGCCGGCGGCCGCGAAGATCTCCGGGAAGACCAGCACGGCCAGATCGCTCCGGTAGCGCACGCCCTTGCGGAAGAAGCCGAACGGAAAGAGGCTCGAGACGTGCGCGTACGGGAACAGGTACGGACCGCGCCGCGGCACCATGGCCTCGATGCGGCCGCTGCTGCGCCCGCGCCGCGGCAGGTAAGGGATCAGCAGCGGCTTCGCCTCGCGCGTCAGGCGCAGCAGCAGGAACCAGCGCGGCAGCAGCAAGCCGCGGCTGGCGAGGGCGAAGCCGACGTCGAAGGGGCGGTTGGCGAAGACCTCGCCGGGGGCCGTCAGCTCGACCGCCAGGCCGCGCACGTTCTGGCGCGACAGCAGCCCGGACAGGATGAGCACCGCGAACATCACCGCGAGCACGGCATACAGGGAGTTGTTGCCGGTGTTGGTGGAGGCGATCGCCACCATCACCGTCAGCAGCACGTACCACAGACCGACCGTGGTGATGCGGATCCCTTCCGGGGTGGGACCGCGGCGGCGCGGCGGCCGAGGAGAAGGAGGAGCCACCGTTTTACAGCGGCACCGGGACCGCCGCGATCACCCGCTCGATCCCCTTGCGGGCGCTCTCGAGGTCGAGGGCACCGCGCTTGAGCACCACGCGATGCGCCAGCACCGGCCCGGCGAGCCGCTGCACGTCGTCGGGAACCGCGTAGCTCCGTCCCGCGGCGAGCGCCAGCGCCTGCACGGCCCGGAACAGGCTCTGCGCGCCGCGGGTGGAGACGCCGAGCAGGAACTCGCTGCCGTGGCGGGTGGCCTCGGCGATCGCCAGCATGTAGTCGGCGAGCTTCTCGGCGACGCGCACCTGCTGCACCCGCTCCTGCAGCTGCAGCAGCTCCGGCTGGCTGATCACCGGCTGCAGGTGCTGCAGCAGGTTCTCGACGCCGCCGGACAGCAGCAGCTCGCGCTCGTCGCGTCGCGGCGGGTAGCCGAGCGACAGCGACATCAGGAAGCGGTCGAGCTGCGATTCCGGGAGCGGGAAGGTGCCGTGGAACTCGAGCGGGTTCTGCGTGGCGAGCACCACGAACGGCTCCGGCAACAGGTAACGCCGACGCTCGACGGAGACCTGCCGCTCGCTCATCGCCTCGAGCAGCGCCGACTGCGTCTTCGGCGTGGCGCGGTTGATCTCGTCGGCCAGCACCACGTTGGCGAACAAAGGGCCCGGAACGAACTCGAAGCCCTGGGTCTTCTGATTGAAGATCGACACCCCGATGATGTCGGAGGGGAGCAGGTCGCTGGTGAACTGGATGCGCTGGAAGGAGAGGCCCAGCGACTTCGCCATGCCCTGCGCGAGAGTCGTCTTGCCCACCCCCGGCACGTCCTCGATGAGCACGTGCCCGCGCGCCAGCAGGCAGACCGTGGCCAGCCGGATGACCTCCCGCTTGCCGCGGATGACCAGGGCGACGTTCTCCTCGAGCCGCAGGATCGCGGCGGCGGTCCGCTCGAAGTCGGCGGCGCCGTCGTCGGCCTCGGCGGCGGCGGCGAAGGCAGGGGCCCCCGGTGCACGAATCGGCTGGATGCTCACTCTCCCTACGCCTCGCCTTTCCCCATGCGGCGCCGTTGGCCCGGCCCCGGAGGTGGGGGCGAGACGGCGCCGCGGGTCTCCGCCAGCGGGCGCCGCGCTTCCCCGGCCCTCTGACGATCGGATCGCCGATTATAGCGACTTTCGGCGGCCGCGAGGACACGGCAGGTGGTGGTGGGGCATGAGAGCTCGCTGGCCGGTGCGCCGGCCAGGCCGCGACGCCGGCCAGCTCCGCGACCCGGATGCTGGTCGCCCCGCGGGACCAGGAATTCAGGAAAGGGTGCTCGTGGGCCATTGCGCTGGGCCTGCGATGGGAGTACACTAGAAGGCGAAAATGAGGCGGCACTGGCGACACTTGACGCCAGGCAGCGGGGAACCCGGATCTCGGCGAATCGCCGGTGAAGTGCGATTGACCGACCTTTTTCCGTCTTCTAGGATGGGGACTCCGGATCGGCCGCGAGCCGGTCCCCGATCCCCGCCGATGCAGCCCCGAGGGTCGCCAGCGCTTTGCCGCCTCGGAGCAGGTTCCAAGCGAGCACCAGTGTGCATGGAAGGTCCGTGCGCGACGACCAGCCGACGACCGGCGCCGACCACCCATGGCGCCCATAGGAGCGAACGTTCATGGCAGATCCCCGATCCGACCGACTGAAGGCCGTCGATAACGCCCTCACCCAGATCGAGAGGCAGTTCGGCAAGGGCTCGATCATGCGGCTGGGCCAGCGCGAGACGTTCGCGATCGAATCCATCTCGACCGGCTCGATCTCGATCGACCACGCCATCGGCATCGGCGGGGTGCCGTGCGGCCGGGTGGTGGAGATCTTCGGGCCGGAATCGTCGGGCAAGACGACGCTGGCGCTGTCGGTAGTCGCCCAGGCCCAGAAGCGCGGCGGCATCGCCGCCTACATCGACGCCGAGCATGCGCTCGACGCCGAGTACGCGCGCAAGCTCGGCGTGGACATCGACAACATGCTGGTGTCGCAGCCCGACAGCGGCGAGCAGGCGCTCGAGATCGCCGAGATGCTGGTGCGCAGCAACGCCGTCGACGTGGTGGTGATCGACTCGGTGGCGGCGCTGGTGCCGAGGGCCGAGCTCGAGGGTGAGATGGGCGATTCGCACGTCGGCCTGCAGGCGCGGTTGATGTCGCAAGCCCTGCGCAAGCTCACCGCCATCGTCGCCAAGTCGCGGACCTGCCTGATCTTCATCAACCAGATCCGCGAGAAGATCGGGGTCATGTTCGGCAACCCGGAGACCACCACCGGCGGGCGGGCGCTGAAGTTCTACGCCTCCGTGCGCCTCGACATCCGCCGCATCGCCTCGCTCAAGGAAGGCGAGGAGGTGATCGGCTCGCGCGCCAAGGTCAAGGTGGTCAAGAACAAGGTCGCGGCGCCCTTCCGCCAGGCCGAGTTCGACATCGAGTACAGCGAGGGGATCTCGAAGACCGGCGAGATCATCGATCTCGGCGTCGAGCACAAGCTGGTGATCAAGAGCGGCGCCTGGTACGCCTACGGCGACCTGCGCCTCGGCCAGGGACGCGAGAACTCCAAGCAGTTCCTACGCGACAATCCGGACCTCGCCGGGGAGATCGAGCTCAAGCTGCGAGAGAAGCTCGGCATGCCCGCGCCGGGCGGCCAGCGCGACGCGTCCCCGTCCGCGCCCGGGGCATCCCCCGCTCCCCAGGCCACCACCGCGGCGGCCTCGACGGCCCAGCTGGCCGGCGCCCGCCAGGGTGCCGTGCGGGACGGCGGCGCCGGCTGATCCGCCGCGAGAGTCCGAGCGCGCGGTGATCAGGCGCGCCCAGCGACCGGCCTTCCCGGTCAGCCGCTACGGCCGATCGCCCAGCACGTCGGCAACCTCGATCTGGAGATCTGGAAACGCCTCGAAGACGATCCGCTCGCCCCGGTGGTGTACCGCGACGTCGGCGAAGCCCAGAGGAGTGGGACGCCTTCTGGTCTCGATGAGATCGTTGCGGACATCGACCAGCCACATCTCGGGAATCCCGGCGGCTGCGTAGAGGTGCGCCTTGCGCCGATCGTGAGCGTGGCTGGTGTCGGCCACCTCGACGAGCGCCAGGACGTCGGCGGCCACCGGGTGGCAGTTGCGATAGTAATCCTGACGGGGCCGCAGCAGCAGCAGGTCCGGTTGAGGCTCGGTAATGTCGCTCAGCAGGACCGGGTTCTGCACGGTCACGATCACCCGTGTCCCCAACCAGCGGGCCAGCAAGCTGTTCAGGTAATTCGCGCAACCCGCGTGGCGGGGGCCGATCGGCGACATCGGGACCACCTTGCCCTCGATCAGCTCGACGCGATCGTCCTCGGAGAGGACTCCCGTCCGACCGAGCTCATGATACTCAGCCGAAGTCAGCAACTTGTCTCTGCCGGCAAGGTCCATTCGGTGCCTCCGGCTTCATTATAGAAGACGCAAAACACCTCGCACAATGCGTCAAGGGAGCCGGTCGAGGGCAGCAGGCGGACCGGAGCCGGGTGGCGGCCATCATCGACCGCCTGGCCGGACCGCACGGCACCTGGCAGGAGCTCGCAGTGCCCGCCCGGGAGAAGGACAACCCCTGAGCCGAGCGGCGCGGGGCTACTGCCGCATCCAGCGGGCTTCGCGCCAGCCCAGGTGACCGTGGGCGTTGAACAGGCGGATGACCGGCGACTCGCCCCAATCGATGACGGACAGGGTGCCGGGGTCGAGGAACAGGCGGCGCGCCGCGGTCAGGGGCACCGCCAGCGCGGCGCAGAGCAGCACCTTGATCGGTCCGACATGGCTCACCAGGGTCACCCAGGCCCCTGGGTGGTCCGCGGCCAGGTCGGCCAGCAGCGACCTGATCCGCTCCTCCACGGTTGCCAGCGACTCGCCTCCTGGCGGCGTGGCATCCGGATCGCGCTCCCAGCGCAGCAGCTGCTCCCGCTCGGCGTCGCCCCGGAGCAAGAGCTCGCCGCGCGTCAACCCCTCCCAGTCGCCGAAGCACTGCTCGATCAGGCGCGGCTCGGCCACCAGCGGCACGCCCAGGCCTTCGGCGATCCGCCGGCCGGTCTGCGCTGCGCGTTGCAGCGGGCTGGCATAGACCGCGGCCAGCGGCAGGCCCGAGAGCGCCGCCGCCAGACACTCCGCCTGCCGCACCCCGGCCTCGGTCAGCGACTCGTCGCGCCTGCCGAGGTAGCGCAGCTCCCGATTCGAGGGACATTCACCATGGCGGACCAGGAACAGACGCAGTGGCGGCGAACCCATACCCCCAACTGTATCCGCATTCCGGGAGGCGCCAGCCGGCCGCGTGCCGCTGCCGGGCCGGCGTGCCAGGCCACGGGCCGGCGTGCCAGGCCACGGGCGGGGTGCCAGACCACGGGCCGGGCGGGGACAAAGCTCGGCCTCGGTCACACCACCGCCTCCGGGGGCATGAGCCTCGGCCTTGGCGCGGGCGCGCGGTTTGCACAGGTTTTCTCTCACCTCTAGCCGGTCCGCACCGGCGGGCCGAGCGTCTGTGCCGAGAAGCGCCGGCGATGGGGTTTGGGCAACCGGTCCCGCTGGACCGTGCCTCCGCCGCGGTCCGGGAGCGGCGGCCGGCCGGCGGCGACCGATCAGGGCTCGTGCAACGCGGGCTCGAGAGACGACGCGGCGGGAGGCCGCCGCGGCGGGAGGCCGATCCGGGAGTGCGCTGGCATCGCAGCGATCGCATCGAGGGCCTTGCCGTCCCCGCCGCCAGCTACCTGCTGGCCGCGGCGCTGACGCGGATCTTCTGGGCGTCCACCTTCCACCGCTCGCCCTTCGTCCTGTTCTTCGGGGCGGTGGCCGCCGCCGCGTGGTTCGGTGGCTTCTGGATGGGCTTCGCCGTGTCCCTGGCGACCGCCTTCACCGTCACCGCGCTGACCGGCGATCTGACCCCGGACATCCTCGCGGCCTCCCTGGTGATGATCGGCGTCGGCGCCCTGATCAGCTACCGCGCCGAGCGCTCCCGCGAGATCGACAGCGAGCTCGAGGAGGCCAACGGGCTGCTCAACACCGTGCTCGACCAGGCGCCGATCGGCATCGCGCTGTTCGACCGTGAGCTTCGCTACATCCGGCTCAACGACACCCTGGCCCGGATCGACGGCGTGCCCATCGCGGATCATCTCGGCAAGACGGTGAGCGAGGTGCTGCCGCAGCTCGATCCCGAGCTGGTCGCGGCCCTGCAAAGCGTCCTCGCGACCGGCGTGCCGGCCTCGCGCGAGATCGCCGGCGAGACACCGGCGTCCCCCGGCGAGCTGCGCCACTGGTCGATCTACGCCTATGCGCTGGCGCTGCGCGGCGAGATCATCGGCGCCGGCGCGGTCTGCGAGGAGATCACCGCCAAGAAGCGCGTGCAGGAGGAGCTGCACCTGGCCATGGAGAGAGCCGAGGCCGCCAGCGCAGCGAAAGACCATCTCCTCGCCACCCTCTCGCACGAGCTGCGCACCCCGCTGACCCCGGTGCTCGCCATCGCCTCCGTCCTGGAAGAGGAGGCGCGGCTGCCCGGCTACGTGCGCGACCATCTGGCGATGATCCGCCGCAACGTCGAGCTCGAGGCGCGGCTCATCGACGACCTCCTCGACCTGACGCGGATCTCGCGCGACAAGATCGAGTTGCGCCCCTATCCGGCCGACGTCCGCCAGCTGCTGCGCGACGCCCTGCGCAACTGCTGCCAGCAGGACGTCGACTCGGGGCGGGTGCGCGTCGAGACCGACTTCGCCGCCGCCAGCCACCAGGTGCGCGCCGACGGCCCCCGGTTGTCGCAGGTGTTCTGGAACTTGCTCAACAACGCCGTCAAATTCACGCCCGACGGCGGCAGCGTCCAGGTCCGCACGCGCGACGAGGACGGGCTGCTGACGATCACCGTGGCCGACACCGGCGCCGGCATCGAGCCGGAGGAGCTGCCGCGCATCTTCGACGCTTTCGTGTCTCTCGGCCCGAGGGAGCCTGCCGTCGCCGGCCAGGGCGGCGGCGGCGGCCTCGGGCTCGGCCTCGCCATCAGCCGCGCCATCGTCGAGCTGCACGGCGGCACCATCGGCGCCGAGAGTGCCGGGAGAGGCC
>Ga0209118_1001023_pt1 | contig 13764 bp, 13 predicted proteins | sample BlaSpr_A8_Ref_M1_FD_187988 | JGI IMG/M metagenome (GOLD analysis project Ga0209118, IMG submission 187988) | Forest soil microbial communities from Thunder Bay, Ontario, Canada - Black Spruce, Ontario site 2_A8_Ref_M1 (SPAdes) (version 2) | ecosystem: Environmental > Terrestrial > Soil > Boreal...
GACGACCCTCCGCTGTCTCGGCGGAATCCTCCACCCAGATGCAGGACTGATCGAGCTCGACGGGTTGAGGTTGCCCGATCGTCTCGACGAGGTGCGTGGCCGGCTGGGCGTGGTGACCGACCAGGTAAGGTTGTACGGCCGGAACACCGCGCCCGAGTACCTCGACCATTTCGGATACCTGTACGGGGTTCCCGAAAAAGAGCGTCGCGACCATATCGCAAAGTTGCTCGAACGATTCGAGCTGGCGGACCGAGTCGACACCGTGCTCGCCGCCTACTCCCGCGGCATGGCCCAAAAAGTAGCGCTCATCAGGGCCACGCTGCATGACCCGGACTGGATCTTCTGCGACGAGCCCACGGCCGGTCTTGACCCTGTCGCGGCAGCCGACATGCGTCACTACCTCGACGAGCAACGAGCGCGCGGCGCCGCCCTGATCGTCACGACCCATGTGCTTGGCGAGGGAGAGCTGATGGCGGATCGCATCGCGATCATGCGTCGCGGCCTCATCGTCACCACCGGCACCCTCGATGAGCTGCGCCGCGAGTCGACACAGGGCCGGCGCTTTGCCGCACAGCTCGCTGCGCCACCTTCGGACCAGGCGTCGATCGATCGATGGCTGCTTGAGCACACGCTCGATCACCGGCTGGACGGCAACCGGCTTACGTACGCGCTGCCATGGTCCGCCTCCGTGAGCGACCGCGCCGCTTTTGCCGCTCAGCTGCAGAGCCGGTTGTCGGATCACGGAGCGCCGTTTCATCAGCTCGAGGAGGAGCAGACGAGCCTGGAGTCGGTCTACATCAAGGCGATGTCCGAGCCTCTACCCACGGTGCCTGACCGGCCACCGTCCATTGCGGAGCGCCCGGCGCCGGGGCAGGTCGTTTCCGGGATCCCGGCGACCCGCATGTTCGCGTCGCTGCAGTCGCAGGGCAGCCTGCTCCGCCATGCGCTTCCTTTCTATGTGAGCTCGTGGTGGCGTCGCGGCGACCTCAGCTGGGTCATGTACCTGAACGCGTTCGTGCTCCTGCTCGTCGCCGGTACGTCGCTGTTCGGGCAGCTGCCCGGGGTGGCCGGACAGGTCGCGCAGAAAATCGCCGGCGGCGCCGCGCTGCAGGCCGGCCTGCTGCTGCCGCTGTTCTTCATGTCGTTCGCACTGCTCGAGTCGATCAAGAGCTCGATCGGGATCTGGTGGGAGAAGGCGCAGGGCTCCCTGGAGGTGCTGCTCTACACGCCGGTGGATGATCCTTCGCTGATCTGGCTCGAGGTCCTCCCCGGTGCGGTGGTCAGCACGGTCTGGGTGACCCTCTGGATGGGGGCTGGAATGGCATTCCTCAGCCTTTTCGGACAGGCCGCCCCCTGGGACCTGCTGCCGGTCTTCGCTTTTGTCGCCGCGGTCACGGCGTACTGGGCTGCGATGGGCCGAATGCTCGGTTTCATGCTGTTTCCGCGCGAGGGTGCGGCCGGTGGCGCCTGGTCGTTCCTGCTCTCGCCGGTGTCGGCGGCCGTCGCCGACCTGCCGCTCGCACTCTTCGTCTTCCGTTCGCCCCTCGCGCTGCCCTCTCTGCTGCTTCCGATCACTGCCTGCTTCGCGCTTACCGTCCTGTGCGGGACGACGTTCGACCGCGAACGGCTGATGGAGACCGGCCTCGGGCGGACTCGCCGCCGCCGGACGTGGTTCCCGGTTGCGACTCTTCGCCGCAACGCCGCGGCCGTCGCCGCCGGCGTGCTCATCGCCGCGGCATCGGCTGGAGTCGCGGGCACGATCACCGCCAGCGCGCACTGGCACTCATGGCAGGATGTGCGTGCATCGGTCACCGGCTCAGCCCCCGATCCGGTGCCGGTCGCATCGGCAAGCGCAACCCTGGTCACCCCATCAGCGAGCGGCGTGACTATCGCGGCCGCCGCGCTGGCCGGCATCGTCGCGACCCTTGCGTTGATGCTCGCCATGGTCATCGTCAGCTTCGCCGCCTTCTTTCTGCTCGGCTTGCCCGCGCTGCTCGCCCTGGTCATCGGAGGCTCCTTATGGGGCATGCAGGCGGGGTTTGGCGACACGGCTCCCCTTCAGCCATGGCTTGCGGGCGCGGGCGGGATCGCGCTCCTCGCGCTCGCCCTGAACACCGGCGCAGCGCTCCCGATCTACTGGTCCCTCGTCTTTGGCTCCGGCCGGCGTCTGGACCGCCTACGCGAGGCGTGGTCGGGTTACTGGGCGCTGTACCGAGGCCTGGTCATCCCGGCTTCCGCGCTTTTCGGCCTGGTGGTCTTCAGGCTGCTCGCCGGCGGTTAAAGGTCCAGGGATTGGGCGACCAGCTCGCGGTGGTACGTCGCGTCCCCCAGCGTGACCTCGGATGATTTGGCTCGCTTGAAGTACAGGTGCATGTCGTGCTCCCATGTGAAGCCGATGCCGCCGTGCACCTGGATTCCATCGCCCGCGACCTTGCGATAGGCATCCGAAACGTAGGCCTTCGCCATCGACGAGGCGAGCGACCGGTCCGGCGCGTCGGCGTCAACCGCCCATGCTGCGTAGTAGGTGGCCGAGCGTCCGCTCTCGGACAGCACCAGCATGTCGGCGAGCTTGTGCGACACGGCCTGGTAGATCCCGATCGGCTTGCCGAACTGATGGCGGGATTTCGCATACTCGGTCGAGGCCTCTAGGACTTTCTGCGTGCCGCCGACCATCTCCGCGCATAGGGCGGCGGTGGCCCAGTCCAGGGCTCGCTTCAATGCGGGCCATCCCTTATGCGCCGCGCCCATCAGAGAATCCCCATCCAACTTCACTCCGTCGAAACGGACCTCGCTCCAGCGCCTTGTCATGTCCAGCGTCTTGAGCGGGTTGACGGTCATGCCTCGAGGCCGTCCCTTGACCAGGAACAGCGAGATGCCATCCTCGCCTTCAGCGCGTGTGCGCGCCGCGACGACCATGTAGTCAGCGGCCTCTGCGTCCGGCACGAAGAGCTTGACGCCGTCCAGCTGCCAACCGCCGCCGCTGGGCTTGGCGCTGAGAGTGACGGAGCCCGCATCCCACCGCCCTGACGGCTCGGTGAACGCCAGCGTGGCGCGGGCCGAGCCCTGCGCGATGGCTCCAAGCACCTCTTTTTTCTGAGCTTCGGTACCGGCTTCGATCAAGGCAGGCGCCGCCAGGGCCATGGTGGCGAAAAAGGGGCCGGGCAACAGCACGCGACCGGCCTCCTCGAGCACGACGACCAGGTCGAGGAACGTGCCTACGCCTCCGTACTCCTCGGGGATGCCCAGCGCGGTCCAGCCGAGGCCGGCGAGCTTCTGCCACAGGGCCTTGTCGTAGGCGTCTGAGCTCTCCATGAGCTTGCGCACGACCTTGGGACTGCACTCCTTGGCCAGGAAGTCGCGAGCCGAGCGCCGGAGCATCTCCTGCTCTTCGGAGAACGCGAAATCCATCAGTCGAGAGTCTAAGAGTCCGGGTTTGGCGGGGTCGGAGCGTCTGATGCCACCTTTGGGGCTCGGCGCCTTCTCGGCCTGGGCGCCGGCGCGGCAATGTTTGGCTCGGCAGCTTCCTCTGCAGTCGGGGCAGGCAGCTCCAGAGCTTCGGCCGGAGCGGGCAGCTCATCGAGCTCAACCTTGGCCTCGGGCGTGGCGGGCTCGGGGGCGGCCACGGGTTTCGGTGGTGGCGGCGCGTCGGCGACCACCGGCGCGATGCGGCGGGTCGGAGGAGGGGTCGGAGGAAGCGCGGACGCCGCGTGCCGCCTGTACACGTTGACCAGCCCGAAGAAACCTGTGAAGAGCGCGACGACTCCAATCCCCAGCGCGAATGCGAAGCTGGTCGTCTCTTCGCTCGTCAACGTCCGTTCCAATCCCACGGCACAGGCTGCCGGCTCCGGCGGGCACGTACCGACCACGGCCAGACGCAGCGGCAGCTCGATCATCGCGAGACTGCCGAAGACGATCGCCACGCCGGCGATGAAAAAGAGCCCGGTGGCGACGGGCTTTCCCTGCTGGTAGAAGACGGCGCACGCCCCGAGGGCGACGGCCGCCACCAGGTATGGATAAACCAGGCCGATTCGGTTCGATCCACCGCCGATAAGGACTGGCGCCACCCCTGCCACGGCGGCGAGACCGCAGGCAATCCAGAAAGCCCACATCGCTCGTCGGTCGTGAACGGATCGTTCCACAGCGGCCTAGTTTAGGCCGCGCGACTCATTCCTCAGCCGCAACTGATCTTGGGCCGCGACCGGCGGCGACATGTGCGGTCTGGCGCAGGGGCAGCTCCTTGATGAACAGCGTGGCGATGAACGCGATCGCGATGATCGGGAGGCCGGCCATGAAGACGGGGTGCAGCGCGTCCGCGAGTCCGTGCCGGATGCCGGCGGCGATCGCTGGCGGAAGATGCGCCAGCTGCGCCGGGTCAAACACGGCCCCGGCCGTCGAGCTGCCCGACGCCTGAAACTGCTTGAGGGCCGACGCAGGCAGATATTTCGCCATCGACGAAGCCAGGCCCTGGCTGAGGATCGTGCCCAGGATGGCGAGTCCAACCGCTGCGCCGATCGACCGCGACAGCTGTGTGGCGGATGTCGCCACGGCCATGTCGGATTGGCTGACCGAGTTCTGTACCACCAGCGTGTAGGTCTGCATCGTGACTCCAAGCCCCAGACCGATCAGGACCATCGCCTCGATCGCGGTCTGGTTGGTCGTGTTCACGTCGAATGTCGACAGCATGTAGAAGCCGGCGCCCATGACGACGAGGCCGACGAGCAGAGGAATCTTGTAGCGACCCGTGCGCGAGATGAACTGCCCGCTGCCGATGCTCGTGATGACCATCGCCACCAGCATCGGGACCAGGATCGCCCCTGAGTTGGTGACGCTGTTGCCGATTACCCCCTGCACGAAAACGGGCAGGAAGAAGATGGCGCCGAACATCGACATCGCCACGCCCATACCGGCGATGTTGGACAGAGTGAAGATGCTGCTTTTCCAGAGCCCGAGCGGCAGCACAGGTTCCGGCGCCCGCCTTTCGAACCAAACGAATGCGGCGAGGAGGATCGCGGCCGCGGAGTACAAACCGATGATCTGCCGCGACGCCCATCCGTATTGGTTTCCACCCCACACCGTCGCCAGCAGCGCGCACGTGATGCCGGCCGACAGCGTGATGCTGCCCCAGACGTCGATCGCGTGCTTGCGTCGCTCGTTGGGCACATGCATCCAGATGGCGACCACTGCGATGGTGAGGACCGCAAACGGAATGTTGATGAAGAAGAGCCAGCGCCAGCTGAAGTTCTGGGTGATGAATCCGCCCGCCGCCGGCCCGACGATCGACGCGAGCCCAAACGAGGCGCCCATCATGCCCTGGTATTTGCCGCGTTCGCGCGGCGAGATGATATCTCCGATGATCGCCTGCGACAGCGGCATGATGAAACCCATGCCGGCGCCCTGGACGAAACGCGCGAACACCAGGAACCAGAAGTTCGGGGCGACGCCGGACAACGCCGATCCAACCGCGAACACGAGGATGCCGGTCATGTACAGCGGCTTGCGGCCGTAGATGTCCGAGAGCTTGCCGGCGATCGGAACAACGATCGTGGAGGCGAGCATCGCGGAGATCGGGATCCAGCTGTAGTCGGCGATGCCACCGAGCTCGGCGACGATTGTGGGCAGCGCCGGAGCGACCAGGGTCAGGTTCAGTGACGCGACGAGCGAACCGAGCATCAGGCCGGCGAACACGGCCATCACCCCGCGGTCGATGCCCTTCTTCTCGGGAGCGGTCGTGGCCTCTCGTGCGGCGACCGCGGTCATACGGCGCTGTTCTCCAGGACTGCGCCGTGGCCGGACGCGACCTCGGCCAGGGCGCGCCAGCCTCGAGTGAGCGCGGCCAGGTCCTCTGGAGAGAGCGCTGACATCCAGCGGCGCAGGAGGGTGTGGCTGCCCTCACGGAGATCGGTCACGAGCCGCACCCCGACGCGCGTCAGGCTGAGCAGCACGCGGCGGCGGTCGGCCGGATCCTCGCGGCGTTCGACGTAGCCAGATCGCACGAGGCGGTCGGCGAGGATGCTCGCCGCGGGGAGGCCGATGCCGAAGAGCTCGGCCAGGCGGCCGACAGGCGCTTCTTCCTCGTCGCGCAGAAAGTAAATGGCGCGCAGCTGCTGCATCGAGATGTCGAGGTCACGCCACCTGCGGGCACTCGATGTCAACAGGGCGCGGTGCAATTTCCTGTAAGCGGCCAGCGCTTCATCGGCAGAGGGTTGGGACATAGTTTCGGAATATTAAACTATTCAGTAAGACGAAAGCTTCCACGCGCGTCGGCTAGCGGCTGCGCGGTAGACCCAGCACCCTTTCGGCCAGGATGTTGCGCAGCACCTCTGAGGTCCCGGCCTCGATCGTGTTCGCCCTCGAACGCAGGAACTGGTAGATCCACCCGTCGCCGTCGCCGACCTGTCCCGCCGGACCAGCGATGTCGACTGCCGTCTCGCTCATCCTCTGGTTGAGCTCGGACCACATGAGCTTGAGGATCGAGCCTTCGGGCCCAGGGATCCCGTTTCGCTTCACCGCGGTCACGGCACGATAGCCGTTGAGCTGAAGAGCGCGAGCCTCGATCGTGTACTGCGCGATCTTCTGCCGGACGAGCGGGTCGGAGCCGCGGCCTAACCGGCGCGCGTGCTCGGCGAGCTCGGCGGCGGTGATCTGCGCGCGAGTCGCGAGCGCCATGCCGAGCGTTCCGCGCTCGTGCAGCAGCGTCGTCATGGCGACGGCCCAGCCGCTGCCGGCCTCGCCGAGGATCTGCGACTTCGGAACTTTGACGTCTTTGAAGAAGATCTCGTTGAATTCCGCGTCCCCGGTGATCTGAACCAGCGGCCGGACCTCGACCCCTGGACTCTCCATGTCGACCAGCAGATAGGTGAGGCCCTCGCGCGGATTGGTCTCCTTGCGCTCGCGCGTCAGCAACATGCACCACTTCGCGACGTGCGCCAGCGTGGTCCAAACCTTCTGGCCATTGACCAGGTAGTGGTCGCCCCTATCCTCAGCCCGCGTCTGCAATCCGGAGAGATCGCTCCCGGCATTCGGCTCGCTGAACCCCTGGCACCAGATCTCCTCCGCGGACAGGAGCGGCGCCAGGTATCGCTGCTTTTGCTCTTCGGTTCCGTGCGCAATGACGACGGGACCGCCCATGCCGAGCCCGATCACGTTGATCGGCTCCGGTGTCTGAGCCTGGATCATCTCGTCGTTGAAGATGAGCTGCTCCATGAAGCCGGCGCCGCGGCCCCCGTACTCCTTGGGCCAGGTGATGCCGATGTAGCCCGCGTCGTAAAGCTTCTTCTGCCAGGCGCGGCGGCTCTCGATGAAGCCCTTCTGGCCTTCGTCGGGCGCGTCCTTGCGAGGGGCATTGGCCTTCAGCCAGGTCCGGACCTCATCCCGAAACGCCCGCTCGGATGCGTCGAGCTCGAAGTCCACGCCATTAATCTAGACCGACCGGCTTACATGGGCGTGCAGTTGGCTGCGAAGTCGAGGACGGTTGAGGTCCGGCCGGGCGCGCAGGGCACACCTCCGATCAGATCGCGGGCAGCACCTCCGAGGCCAATAGCTTCAAGGCGTCGGAGTCGTCGAGTACGAAGTGCTGGAGCATGAAGAGGTCGACTCCGAGAGCGGCGATCCCGCGCATCTTCTCCGCGATCTCCTCAGGGGTGCCCACGAACCATGCGTGCTTCCGGTCTTCGATCACCTCGTCGGGCGTCTTGCCATGAAGTTGCCTGACCAGCATGGAGACGTTCGCTGCACGCTCCCGAAGCTCCGACCGATCGCGCCCAATGATGTAGCCCGTCATCATCGAGTGCCGGATTGTGCTGGGGTCGCGACCGATTTCGCGGCAGGATGCATCCAGCACTTCGCGGCCTTCCTTGTACAGGTCCAGATCTAGTCTCGAAACGTTCCATTCGGACGCTTCGCGCGCGACGATCGGCAGAGTCCGCTTCTTTCCCTTGCCCCCCATCAAAAGCGGCATTGGGTTGTGCACGGGCTTCGGGTTCGATTTGTTCCAGGTCTCGCGCATCTTGCGGATGCCTGCTTCCAGCAAGTCGAACCGCTCCCTCTCGGTATAGAAGGGGATCCCGAACTCGCGGTGCTCGTTCTCGTTCCAGCCTGCGCCGACGCCGAGGATGACCCGTCCTCCTGAGAGGACGTCCACCGACGCCGCCATCTTGGCCAGGATCGCCGGATGTCGAAAAGTCATCGGGCTGACCATCGAACCAAACTGGATCCGCTTCGTCCATTCGGCGGCGAGCGCGAGCGAGACCCAAGTCTCGATGCAGTCGCGATCAGGGGCATTCATCAACGAGATGAGGTGGTCGCTGCGGCGCAGCGAGTCGAAGCCGAGGGTGTCGGCGTCGTGGCAGATGCGCCTCCATCGCTCCCAGTTGAGGCCTTCCTGCCCCTCGATCATGATCCCGACCTTGGCCATGTTTCGTGATCGTAAGCTGCAGCGATGCGCGCGATGTGGACGTGCCCTGAATGCGGGCGCGGTTTCGCGAATCGCAACCAGTGTTCCGACTTGAACAGCCGAGGCGGCGCTCGCTGAGGCCTACTCAGAAGGCGAGCAGAAGCACCTCAGGAAACAGGCTCAGGCTTCTGGCTCAGAGAGCTGAGCAAGCTCGGAAAGGATCCGCTCCCTCGTCGCTCCCAGGTCTTTGAGGACGTGGGCTGCAATGCACTCGCGCTCCGTGGCCAGCGCCAGCAGTAGGTGATTCGTACCTACGCGAGGGTCACCCATAGAGCCGCACAGGTGGAACGCCACCTCGATCACTCGTTTCGTGGGCGACGTCGGAATGATGCGGGACAGCTTTGCCGGCCGCTTGTCGCCGATGGCCTTGTCAATTGCCGCGCCAACCTCGTCGTGCGAGATGCCGAGTGAGGCGAGCGCTTTGGCGGAGTGGAACTCGTTGTTGTCGAAGCAGGCGATGAGCAGGTGCTCTGTTCCGATGTAGGAGAAGCCAGACTTTTCCGCTTCGACCTGCGCCAGTCTGAAGAGCTCCTTGGCATGGTCCGTAAAGCGATCGAACGGATACAGCTGCCGCTGGTCGGCGAGCGGCTTGGCCGCCATCTCCACCGCGCGCCTCAACGTCGCCCATCGGGGGGCCTGCCTGAATGACCAACCCGCTCGAAGGACGTCAGGTGAGAGCACGTGCGGTCCGCCGGGCGGGACCTCAGGAGGTGGTGCATGGCGCTGCAGCCAATCGAGGCACGCGGCGATGACTATCGAGTTGACCGGAAGCCCGGTGCGCGCCGAAGCCTGGTCCAGCCGGGCGTACATCTCCTCAGTGAACCTGACGGTGGTCGCCTTGGCCACGACGCCAATCTGACATCATTTTGCATTCTTCGTCAAGTCCTCCAGAGATCTGAAGTTCACGATCCGATCCTCTGGAATCCCGGCCCTGCGCGCCATCCACATTCCCATCGGCACGTAGGCAAACTCGGCCGGCGCGTGTGCGTCGGCGTCCATCGCGAAGTTGCATCCCAATTCGAGAGCTAGCCTTGCCATCTCGGGCGAGAGGTCCATCCGGGCAGGGTCGCAATCGATCTCGAGCGCTACGCGATGGCGGGCGGCCTCCTTGAATACCGCTTCGAAGTCGTAGCTGGCACCTTCACGGGAACCAGGGCGCCGGCCGGTCGGGTGGCCGATGACGTCCACGTGCGGATGCGAGACCGCGCGCAGCATGCGCTCGGTCATCGCCGCTGGCTCCTGGCGCAGCTTGACGTGAGGCGACGCCACCACCACGTCGAGCAGCTCGAGGACCATGTCCGGCAGGTCGAGCGCGCCGTCCTCGAGGATGTCGACCTCGATCCCCTGCAGCAGGGCAACGCCAGGCACCTGCGCCTGCACCTCCGCCATCTCGCGCGACTGCGCGAGGAGCCGGTCGGCGTCGAGCCCGTTGACGACCTTGATCCGAGGCGAATGGTCCGTAACCCCCAGGTAGTGGTAGCCCATCGCCTCCGCGCCTCGGGCCATCTCGAGCATCGTCGCCTTACCGTCGCTCCATTTCGTGTGAGAGTGGACGTCGCCCTGGTAGCGGGCAAAGTCGAGGATGGATTCGTCGTCTCGAGCCGGCTGCTTCATTTGCTCGCGCAGGCGGTCGAGGTAGCGGCTCGTGCCCGTCTCCACGACCTCAGCGAGCACCTTGGCTATGCCCGGACCGACTCCCTCGAGCGTGGTGAGCCCGTTGCTGCGATGCAGGGCTTCAACGTCCGGCCGCTCGATCGCGAGCGACCAGGCTGCTGCCGAGAACGCCTTGGCGCGGAACCTTTCCTCAGGGTTCTGGCGCAGCAGGTAGCCGATCTCCGACAGGACCTGCGCCGCAGCGATCGCATCCACGCATCAATTGTGTGAGCATTCGGAACATGGCCAAGAGCAAGCCCCGTCACGTCGACCAGATCCCCGACCTTGTCGAGGCGCTCCTGGCCGAGCTGGGCGAAGACCCCGAGCGGCAAGGCCTGAAGGCGACGCCGGCGCGGGTTTCGAGGGCGCTGCGGCAGCTCACGGACGGCTACGGGGTGGACCCTGACGACGTCATCTCAGACGCCGTCTTCGACCAGGACTACGACGAGATGGTCGTGGTCAAGGACATCCCCTTCTACAGCCTCTGCGAGCACCACATGCTGCCGTTTTTCGGGAGCTGCCACGTCGGCTACCTGCCGCGAGGGAAGGTGGTCGGCCTGAGCAAGATTCCTCGGCTCGTGAGCGTGTTCGCGCACCGCCTCCAGCTGCAGGAGCGGATGACCAAAGAGATCGCTGAGGCACTCAACGGGGCGCTCTCGCCCAAGGGCGTCGGCGTTGTGGTCGAGGCGCGACATCTCTGCATGGAGATGCGCGGCGTCGAGAAGCCCGGCGGGCAGATGATCACCTCCTGCATGCTCGGCACCTTCCGCAAGGACCCGCGTACGCGCGCGGAGTTCCTGGATTTGGTTCGCCGCCCCTAGCACCGCGATAGACCGCGCGCCACCCACCGTGCGTTATGAGGGCGTGCTTCGTGCCAACACCTCTGTCGCCCTCGTCGCCGCGGTGATCCTTGTCTTGACGGCGTGCGGTCGTGCATCGAGCCATCTGACCGTGGCCAGCCCCGTGGCCGAAGTCAGCCCATCGACAACTGCAAGCCCATCCACCGCAGTCGAGAGTCCAGTGGCATCCGCCCCGAGCGCTGCGCCAACGGCTCCGGCCCAGCAGCCGCAGTCTCCTCGGCCATCTCCAACCCCATCTCCGTCGCCTCGGCCGTCGCCGAGCACGCGGCCGAGTCCTCCGCCGCTGGTCATCGGCAGCCTGACCTTCCCGACGGGCGAGGTAGGTATCGGGTACCCGGCCGTACCTTTGACTGCCTCTGGCGGCACTCCCCCGTATTCCTGGTCGATCAGTTCAGGTGTGCTGCCCGGCGGCCTTGCTCTATCCACGAGCTCGATCTCAGGTACGCCGAAGACTCCGGGTCCCTTCCAGTTCACGGTCAACGCAGCCGACTCGGCAGGCGTCACAGCGGGAGCGGCGCAGTCGGTGACGGTCGCGCCATACCTAACTCTCGCCGGAAATTGCACGAATGTCTGCTCGGTCGAACAGGGCTGCGTCACGGTTTGCGGTGCGTACGCCACGCTTGGCGGCGGAGTTGCCCCCTTCCAGTACCAAGCCACTGGAACATTGCCGCCCGGTACGACTCTGAATGGGCCCTCACTTGCCGGTACGTTCACGACGGTCTCGGCGGCCGCGCCATTCTCGTTTGCAATCGCAGTTACTGACGCCCTCGGCGCGACGGGAGCGGTCAAGGCCAACTACAGCGTTTTCGCGCAAATCACGCTGCAGGGCGGAACTTGTTCGACCAAGGTTGGTTCCGGTTTCGGCTGCACTGCGCGCCTTCCGTACGCCGGCGGTGCGGGCAAGCCGGCCACTGTGACGATCTCATCCCAAACCCCTGTGCCGAAAGGCACGACCGTGACCTTCCAGGGCGGATTAGTCCTCTTTTCAGTGCCGGCTCAGACGGTTGCGGTGAGCGTCAAGGCATTGGTCATCCTGACCGACAGTGCGGTATGTGGGCCCAACGCCGGTCAACCGTGCACGGCGACCGCGACGGTGATAATCAGCATCAACTGAGCTCTCCAGCGGGCGCCGCACACATAACGGACCCTTTATGCATTAGACTCCGTATAAAGCAACCTTTATGTTTCTCCAGAGCCCGCGCCACGAGCTTCCCGACCATTTTCTGGCCCTTGCCAACCCCACCCGGCTGCGCATACTGCAGCGCCTGGGGGCGGTGGGCGAGGAGAGCGTCAACGACCTCGCCGCCCACCTCCGCATGAGCCAACCGCGCATCTCCTGGCACCTGCGGATGCTTCGCCTGGGTGGTGTGATCCGTACGCGCCGCGAGGGCCGGATGGCGTTCTGCTCCCTGGACGTCGAGAACATCGCGCGCGAGCGCGTGCGCCTGGATCAGCTGCTTGGTATCAAAGAAAAAGAACGAGTGAAAGTTCGTGAGGAGGTTGGAGCTTGAAAAACGGTCACAAGAATGGTCATCGCAACGGCAAGGTGCGGGTCGCCATCGTCGGGGTGGGCAACTGCGCTTCCTCGCTTGTGCAGGGTGTGCATTACTACCGCAACGCGTCCGAGAAGGAGTCCGTGCCCGGGCTGATGCACGTCAACCTCGGCGGATACCACATCAGTGACATCGAGTTCGTCGCGGCTTTCGACATCGACAAGACGAAGGTGGGAAAGGACCTCTCGCAGGCGATCTTCTCCGGTCCCAACAACACGGTGAAGTTCAGCGATGTCCCAGCAATGGGCGTCAAGGTCCAGCGCGGGATGACGCACGATGGCATCGGCAAGTACCTCGCCGACATCGTTCATAAGGCGCCGGGCGAGACCGCCGACGTGGTCGGCATCCTCAAGAAGACGAAAGCCGACGTGGTCGTCAGCTATCTGCCGGTCGGATCCGAAGAGGCGACCAAGTGGTACGTGGAGCAAGCCCTTGCGGCGGGCGTGGGGTTCGTCAACTGCATCCCGGTTTTCATCGCGCGCGAGCCCTACTGGCAGAAGCGCTTTGAGGACAAGAACCTGCCGATCATCGGCGACGACATCAAGTCGCAGGTCGGCGCGACGATCATCCACCGCGTGCTGACACGGCTCTTCCGCGACCGCGGGGTGAAGCTCGAGCGCACCTACCAGCTGAACTTCGGCGGCAACACCGACTTCCTCAACATGCTCGAACGGGAGAGGCTGATGTCGAAGAAGATCTCCAAGACTCGCTCAGTCACCTCGCAGCTCGACTACGACGTAGGCGCCGAGAACGTCCACATCGGTCCGTCCGACTACGTGCCCTGGCTGCACGACCGCAAGTGGGCGTACATCCGATTGGAAGGCCGATCCTTCGGCGATGTGCCGCTCAACGTGGAGCTCAAGCTCGAAGTCCACGACTCACCCAACTCGGCGGGCATCGTGATCGATGCGGTCCGCTGCGCCAAGCTGGCGCTCGACCGGGGCATGGGCGGCGCGCTCGAAGGCCCAAGCTCCTACTTCATGAAGTCGCCGCCCGTCCAGTACAGCGACAACGAGGCCAGGCGCCTGGTTGAGGAGTTCATCGAAGGTGGGAAGGCGGGAAGCAATGGCCGTGTCCGGCGGGTGGCCCGCACCAAGACCGCGACCGCCTCTGCTCGGCGCTAGCCCAGCCCGGCGAGGGAGCGCGAGACCTGCGACGGCATCGACGGCCGAAGCCAAGGAAGCGCCGAGCAGCGCAGCGAGCGCATCTGTAGATGCGTGAGCGAGCAGCGGAGGCGATGACTCCG
>Ga0209118_1001025_pt1 | contig 13725 bp, 7 predicted proteins | sample BlaSpr_A8_Ref_M1_FD_187988 | JGI IMG/M metagenome (GOLD analysis project Ga0209118, IMG submission 187988) | Forest soil microbial communities from Thunder Bay, Ontario, Canada - Black Spruce, Ontario site 2_A8_Ref_M1 (SPAdes) (version 2) | ecosystem: Environmental > Terrestrial > Soil > Boreal...
GTTGCCATCCGGACCAGAATCGGCGGACGGCGACCCAGAAGAGCTTGTCGACCAGGTCTAGTCTTGGCCGCGGATGCCGACGTTTCAGGACGGCGAGTTGTTGACGTAGCACCAGATTCTCGAATAGGAGGCTCCGACGCGCGCGCAAGAGACGAACCAGCGTTCCGAGGCACAGGCCGATGAATCGAAACATGGCTAGGAGTTATAACAGAACGGTGGCGGGAGGGCGGCTATGTCACTGATTTCAAAGTCGGCCAGAGTTGTGGCGAACCACAGCTCTTAATTTTGGCGAGCCACAGGCAATAAGAAGATTCAACCGGGCCGCTCTACGACGGTCAGGCAACCATGCGAAATCATTGAGGCGCGAGCAAGGGAAAAGCAGAATGCGGCGACCCTCCGCGCAATCCAGTGGAACCCCGAATAATGAGACCGGTCTCCACGTGGTACTCGTGTCCCTTGCGCGACTTTCCATTAATGAGGGCGGTCAGCGCGCTAAATGCTTTTTCGGCCACCTCGGTGCGCGACAATCTAATGGTAGTGAGAGCAGGTTGAGTGAACTGGCTCAGATAAATATCGTCAAAGCCAACCAAGGAAATGTCCTCTGGGATCCGCAAATTCGCGTTGTATATCGCGCGCAGCGCGCCGATGGCAGTCAGGTCGTTGGATGCCAAGACCGCTGTGGGTCGTTTAGGAAGCGCGAGCAGGCGTTCCATTGCTGCTTCGCCTCCGTCAATTTTGTGGTCCCCTACCTGGATCAGGTTCTCATCCGGAAGCATTCCAAGGAGTCCAAACGACTCGAGGAAGGCTGTACGCCGAGTAAGCGCAGAACGCAATGTTAAGGGACCGCTGATGAAACCAATTCGCTGGTGCCGCAGCTGGACCAGGTGCGCCATTGCTGCACGAATGCCTTTCCCATAGTCCACTCTGATATTGCTGATACGCGAACGAACTTTACCGGTATCTAGGAAGACGATGGGAATTAAGCGCTTTTCCAATTCGGCGATAAGCCCTTCTTCCATTTCCGAGGTCATTATGCCGACACCGTCCACCTTCCGTTCCAGCATGCGATGAACACAGTGGGACATCCGTTCTGGATCATAGTTGGTGTTGGCCACTAGAACTTCCAGACCCTTCTGCAGAGCCATTTCTTCGAAGCATTTTACCAATTCAGGGAAGAAAGGATTGACAATGTCGGAAATGATGAGGCCCAATAGCTGACTTCTTCCGGAGACGAGAGCGCGGGCGTATCTATTAGGGTGGTAGCCGAGGGCTCGGACGACATTCCACACCTTGTCGGCAGTCTTCGGACTGACGATGCTACTGCCGTTGATGGTGCGGGAGACAGTAGCTGTGGATACTTTGGCTCGTTTGGCGACTTCGGTTATGTTCATAAGGGAAAAAGAGCATGTTGAAAGAAACATTATATCGAAAAGGAAGGTACACTACTTGGCGCATAGTTATTCGCTCCGGTCCTCTTCTTGGCCGGCAGACGATGCCTTTTTCTTTCACAGAAACCGAATTAAGCTAGTTCAGGAAACGCCGTAATTCTCAGTTTTGCCGCCCCGTATGGAACCAGCGTCAGCATCTCCTCCGGCTCGCTGCTAGCCGTTGGACTCTGCGGCAATTCTCCGGCTACGCCCTGAGTCTCCTGCCACTCTCGCACCCTCCTCCCTTTAACTTCTATCCGCACGGGCGCGCCCTTCAATGTAAAGACATCATTGTCGGCATTCTGCTCCGTCACCTTCAAGGCAGACTCGGCTGTCCTTTCATTGACTTCCAGCGCGTAATTCCAAGTCGACTTAGGTTGAACTTCCCAATCCGCCGTCATGCCGCGCGTCCGAAGCTTATTCCAATCTGCCGCGACGTTAAGTGAAAAAATAATGGGTCCCCGCTCCACCGCAACCGAGTTGTGATACCAGCGCGTCACACGAGGTCTCATCGGGAATTGAATCTCCACCCGATCGCCTGCTTTCCATTGGCGATTCAGAACTGCGAAACTTCCAGAGCGCCCTCCTTCCGTGGCCTTTCCATTGACACGGATACTTGTGTTGTCTGCCCAATGTGGGATCCGCAAGTGCATCGGGAAATGCACCGGATGTTCCGGTCGAACGGAAAGCACAACATCATCACGGAACGGATAAAACGTTTCTTCGTCTATGGTCACCGGCACACCGCCCCCAACTGTCGCTCGCACTTCGCAGGGTGCGTAGACCGTCGCAGCCAATCCTCCGTTTGCATCCGCCATCCACAGGCTCGCCGTAATTTTCGGCCAACCCTGGTGCATGTTCGCGGTGCAACAACCAAAATTAGGTTCGAGCCCATACAAATTGGACTCCGGGCCGTTGGTCGTCCAGGGGCGTTGGCTGAGGCTACATCGGATCTGATTTGGTTCCTGGTCGTACTGATGCGCCCACATGTCGTCCGTCAGCGTCCCGGGCAATGCGTTATAGGCGATCTTTTCCAGGCGGTCGCCCAAAGCTGCACTGCCAAGAATCCCCAAACTCTGCTCGAGCGAAAACATCTGCTCGACCACCGCGCACAACTCAACCCCCTGCGACGGATTCGTGCCCGCCAGGTGTTCGTCCGCGCTGAACATACCATTGGGAATCCCATGATGCCGGTCGAGCGCGTCAAGTTGCTGCTGAACACCGTCGCGATCGCCATCCTGTTTCGAAAAAAGCCACCACAGCGCGGATGACTTCAGCCCCATAGCATTATTAACGCCATGCGTTTGCATGGCTAGCTCGGGCGGCGCCGTGCCTTCCTTCAATCCCAGCTCTTGTGCGCTTGACTTGTGCGTGTAGGAAAAGTTCGCAAACTGTTGCCGCCAATTGTACCCCTGCTGCCGCAGCAATTCAGCAAGCCGCAGCAAATCCCGATTCCCTGTGCGGTTGTATAGCCACACCACGCTCAGGACTTCATCCTGCCAACGATATTTGCCCCAATCGCGGAGCGGGCGCTTGGGCATTTCGCCGGTTTGAAACGCAAAATAGCGGTCCATCAGCGGAATGACACGGGAATCGCGGGTCGCTTCCTGATATTGGGTCAGCACCTTGAGCATCACCATCCGCGGCCACCAGTCGTCGTTTTTCGCCGGACCGATCATACCGTTGGATTGCTGATGCTGTAGCGTCCAGTTCACCCATTTCTCCGCTTTGGCGATCAGCTTTTGATCCTGAAGTTGATAAGCGAGCGGAACGAGTCCGTCGAGAAAATATGGACCGCGTTCCCAGGACTCACCGTTTCCACCGAGCCACCCGCTGTCGGGCCCAAGATCAGGCCAGAATTCATCGAGGTGACCGCTGAGTCCCGCCGCTTGTATTTCCATTTGCCGCTTCAGCCAACCCTTTGGACGAACCGACGTCAACGGAAGCGAGTAAAAGCGACTCTGTCCCAATGGCGCTCGATTCAACACGACGGCTGGGCTGACAAGGGGGCTGGAAACTTTTACATCAGTGATGCTCGAAGCTGCGGCCACCCTTGCAGCGACGGCTGGCGTCGACGCAGCTGCAGCCGCAACACCTACTGTTTTGAGAAAATCGCGTCTTGTCGGGCGAAATAACATAGCGAGTACCTCCATCTACACGCAAGCGGTCTGACCATTTGCAAACGGCAAATCCGTCCGGCTACGGCGCCAATTCCTGCGTGTCCTCCGTCTCGACATTGTCAAAAAACACGCCTTGAAACTGTCCGGGCGCCAGTGGTGGAAGCTTCAACCGAATTTCGTGCTTCACCTCCGGCTGAATCTCTGTAAGATCCGCATAAAAGCCGACAAAGGATGCCTGATGTACTCGAACGGAGCTGTACGCCTTCGTGAGCTGCAAGGGGTGGCCATCGAGGGTCATTAGGGGCTCCATCGTATCTTTCGGCTCCGCGATCTGCACGAACAACAGCAGGCGTTCTGGAACCAGCCAAGTTGTATCGTAGTCCTCTCGCGTCCACGGAATGGGCCATTTTTTTTGACGCGCAGCGAGTTGCTGCAGCACGCGTCCGGGGACCACAAATAACCCGCCCAGCGAACTATTCTCCGCCGTTTCGAGTTTAACTTGCTCCGAATGAGCAAATCGCTTTCCCGCGAATTGTACCTGAAACGTGACATATCGACCCTTCTGCGCGAATCCCATAGCCTTCCCGTTCAGCGTCGCCTTATCGACGCGAAGATCATTCGGCAATAACACGCCGATTTCTTCTTGTGTCCCAAACGCACCCGCAGCATATTTCACGTCGAGAGCCTTATCGTCGAGAGTTACTCGGACTAGCTGCTGAGCTCTGGAGTCTGTTCCATTCGACCCAAAAACGATGGGCTCTTTCAACGCCGTACCTGCCGGTGCCAGTTCGAAAACTGTGGCGCTTGTGCCATCCAGCGGCAGGTGTATCTGATCGCCATAGTTCCAGACGCCAGAGCCCGGCTTCCCGACCAGTTTCCCCTCATGCGGATAGATTTCCTTCAGAAGAAAGTTGTTTGCCTCTTTCAATCCAATCGTTTCGTCGAGACGAAAATCGGCCGTAAGTTGCTTGTAGTTCGGATTGAACAGGAATAAGAAACCTCGGTCGCCAACTATTGCGGACGTCCCATCCACTTTATTGATGGCGGGTTGACCCAGAATGGTGCGTGTGCGCCGTAAATATTCCTTGTTCGCCGCGGCCCATTCCAGCCAGCGCCGGATCCACACCTTGTCGTCCTTGGAGAAGTGCTCAAACTCCGCGAGATCCCGGGCGGGGATCATGTCCATAACGTTGTTCCAGCCCGCGGTCGCAATGGAAGCAAGTTCAGAGTAGCGGTAACCTAGATAATCCCAATCTCGCGCGCGGTAGCTCGTATAAATTAGCTTCTCCCGCTCCGCTTGTGCACCTGAGCCGTTGTCTGAAGGCAAATTGATGCTGCGCTCTGTCTGGTGTGTGATGTAACCAGGAATAACTTCTTCCGGCGCAAACTGGTAGTTGCGATACCAGTAATTCACAAAGCGGGCCCGATCCGCCGACACTCGATCGAAATGGAGGTCCGGATAAGGAGTAAAACTCTCCGGCTGCTCATCGTTACCAGTCGGATGAGGATAACTGCCCGCAAGCCAGCTCCACGGTCCGAACATCTGATATGTCTGCCGCCCGTCGATGACGATTTCTGGCTCAGACTGTCGGAGTGCTTCCAGTACGCGCCGCCAGCCCCACCATTGAGAATAGGAACTGCTGGCGGGTAGGTTCAGGAAGGCATAGTCGAACGAATACCCAGCCACCCCAGTTCGGCGCTTGAACGTCAGTAATTCGCGGATTAGAAAATCCTGAAAGTCACGTGAAGCGAGCGTGGCATAGCTCTTCTTCGCCGACTTCCTGCTATCCGTCACGAGCCAGCCGGAATCCTGCGAAAACGGGAGCGAGGGATAGACATATGCGAGCAGCCCGATATGCTTTGCCTTCGCATAGTCCAGCATTTCCGTGACACTTGCTGGAAGCGGACTTTTCTCCGGATTCCACTTCCCTTCCCGAATCTGCTGCCCCAGGCCAAGCCAGAGCACGTGTTCCCAGTTCCAATCATCTGCGTCGTGCTCAATTTGGGCTAGTTCGTAGTTCGCCGGTGCATACAAGAGCGTTTCAATCCCCAGGTCGGCTGTGGTATCCAGGACGCGCTTATACTCGGCCCGTCCTTCCTGCGTAGCTACATCAATCTGATAGTCGTTCAAAGTCCAGCCTACCTCAACGCTGATGGGCTTGAGCGGGGGATGGATCAAGAACTGTCGCGCGCAGTCGGTGAAGGCTTCTATTTCCGCACGATCCGCTCCGTCGTCTAGGAAAGATACCGGCGGCACCTGCCATTCAAGAATCATCTGCGCGGGAATGCGATCGCCGCTAAGTTTGTAAGTCCCGATGCAAGCGATATCGCTGAGAAAAGGACCCCAGGTACTTTGCCACTGCATTTCTGGTGCGTAATTCAGCGAGACGGTTTCTCCTGTTCGTTTTGCTGTAAGGAATGGATTCTGAATGAGCAGCATCAACCCTTGAGTTTGAGAAAACCGCAAGAACGTGCCAAATTCGTGAGTGGGATGTTCGTCGCTCCCGTGTTCCTGGGGGGCTCCAAATTGGGGCAGGTAGGTTCCGGGTGTGAATGCGGACACGACTCGCTGTTGCATTGTCGTACGTAGTGGCTCGACTCTGTGCACCAAGTAACTCGAACGTGGCGCAGCAGCAATCCGTATCTGCTTCGTCACAAAATGCCATGCTGCCCCTATTTCATAAAGGACATCGAACGTGTAACCGTGTGATTTGTAGATGTACGTGATTTGACCGGCGCTACGCTTCACTTCCGGCACTAGCGACGAACTGTCGATCTCGTCTTGGTCGACGGAGAAAGAAAACTCATCGCTCTTGAAATGTTCAACCGTATTCGACGACCGGTCAGCGATTGATTTCAAACCTCTGGGACCGAACGCCACAATAATGTGATTATTACTAAGTTCGAAATTTTGTGCTGGAGACGGGGAGCAAAGAGCAATGGAAAGAATGAACGGTGCCAATGCCAGGCGAGTGACGTTAGGATGAATTCTAGAGCATCTGCGAGACTGCGAAGACGCGCTTTTGCTCGCTTGCAATTGGCGATCCATGGTCAATGTAATCGTTTACAATGATGCTTTTAGCCCAGTAGTCTGGAATTGTCAAGAACGAGAAAAGTCCATCGGGCCGTCGTCATTCTGGCTTACTGGGCGCGATTGGTTCCCTAACGGTAAGGATCTGATCCGCTTTCACATTTGCAATGGATTGCTTTGTTCCACTAGGCCAACGGATGTCGAGATTTGCGGTCGCCGCATTGCCCAGCCCAAAATGTAGGCGCTGATCGTTGCATGAATAGAAGCTCGATTGTGCAATCACTTCCTGAGTCTGTCGTCTTTTGCCATAAGAGCATATAACTCGCGCACCGATCGCAGTGCGATTAGAGCGCGACCCGATTAGCTTCAGCTTCAGCCAGTGGTTATTCCCCTTGAGATCATTGCGCAGAAGCGACGGCGGTTCATTCAGATTCACGATCAGAACATCAACGTCACCGTCATTGTCAAAATCACCGAAAGCGCAGCCTCTACTGGCGTGGACCTCTGAGATTCCCGGGCCCGCATCCAGCAATTCCTCAAACTTAGCGCCTCCCAGATTTCGGAAGATCACCCGGGGAGTTTTAAAGGGATAAGCGGGCACTTTCGATTCGACTTCCGGGTACACATTTCCCGTAACAAAGAAAAGATCGGGATTGCCATCGTTATCGAGATCCACGATACCGGCGCCCCATCCCACAAATCGTGTCTCAACACCGAGTCCGGACTGAATTGTGTGATCTTCGAAATTTCCTTTGCCGTCGTTCAGGTAGAGAATGTTCGTGTCGTCAGCAAAATGAGTCTTAAAGATGTCGAGACTGCCGTTAAGAGTCACATCACCGATGCCCACGCCCATCCCTGCCTGTTCCATGCCGTCTTGGCTAAGGGCCGCACCGCAGAGGAGAGCAACCTCTTCGAACGTCCCATCGTGCTTATTGCGAAAGAGCAGACTGGCTGTGGAATCGCAGGCTACGTAGATATCGGGCCAGTCATCATTGTCAAAATCAGCGGCGACGACCGTCATTCCGTAGCCAGGTGAGACTCTCGCGATTCCGGCCTGCTCACTGACTTCCGTGAAGGTGCCATCCCCATTATTGCGATAAAGCGAGTGCCGCGAAAAGGGCAGGCCCCGTGGACCACAGTTTACGGGAACGCCTTTCCATTTGCAGTTGCTGTCCTCGCCGGGCTTTCGTGTGTGTGCGAAATCAAACTCGAGATAGTTAGAGACAAATAGATCGAGGTGACCATCGCGGTTGTAATCGACAAAAGAACAACCAGCGCCCCAGCGGACCTGCGAGTCCAACAAACCGGCCTGTTTTGTGACATCCGAAAATGTCCCATCGCCGTTGTTCCGGTATAGCGTGTTCTGTCCATAAGAAGTAATAAAGAGGTCGTCGAAACCATCATTGTTGTAATCGCCGACGGTAACTGCTGAGGCCCATCCGGTCCTCAGCAGGCCGGCCCTCTCGGTAACGTCGGTGAAGGTGCCATCGCGATTATTCTTATAGAGCCGGTTACTTGTTCCTTCGGGCGCTCCTGAAACGCGCGAGCCGCTGAGAACCAGAACGTCCACCCAACCGTCATTGTCATAATCTAGGAAGGCACACCCGCATCCCACGGTTTCGATTATGTAGTCCTTGTGATCCGTTGGGCCGTAGATCGTCGGATACCGCAAACCCGCTGTCCGCGTGATGTCAGTAAACCGGGCTAGAAAGGGAATGCCGGATGGTTTGCCCCGAGGTTGTGCAGGCACGTTGCGCGATGCAACTCCCTGTCCGTACGAACGTGAAGCCGGAAGTGAAGTCGTAAGGAAGGCAAGGAACTTGCGTCGCGAGATCATCATTGCGTCACGGCGGAGGGGCGCATTATTCGGATTCTATTCTTTCGGACTTCAGCGCGCCGGTCCTCCGATAAGACGTCACGAAGGCGTTCCGCTGCCACTCTTGCTTCCGCAGTCCGGTGGAGCCTGGTTAGCGCCAGCACGTACTGATTCAGCGCTACGCGGTCGTTCGGGTCCTTTTCGAGCGCCACTTTCAGTTCCTTGATGGCCAAGTCAGCCTGACCGCTTTTCAAGAGCAGCTTGCCAAGGGCGGCATGGGCCTTTGCCAGGTCCGGTTGCAAGCCTACCGCTTTTATTAGCAGCCTGCGAGCTTCGTCTTGCCCACTCTGCTGTGGATCGTCAGATTTTCTCACGAGCAGGTCAGCCAGCAAGAAATCGAGCTTTGCATCGTTTGGTGCGCGTTCTAGTCTCGATCGAATCACGGCAATAGCCTCATCGAGCTGGGATTGTTGCCCAAGCAAGAGCGAAAGGCCGACGTCTCCGTAGCTGGCTTCCGGCTTCAAGCGGTTTGCTCGCTCAAAATCCGCCGCCGCTTGCTCCACGTTCGAAGTCTGGGCGGCAATAGCGCCCCGCAGCGTATAAAGCGCGGCAGAATCCGGGATATTGGCAATGCCCACGTTAACGACATCGGCGGCTACCTCGAACGACTGATGGTCAAGGCAAAGGGAAGCGAGGTCGATATAGTTCTGTTCGTTCTTTGGGTCCAGCTCGGTGGCTTTGCGAAAAGCGACTATTGCATCGGCGACCTTGTCCTGGCCGGCATAGATTGATCCGAGGAGGTTTAGGACATCACCATCAGCAGTCAATGTTTTTGTGATCTCTAACGCTTCCTCATCGTGGTGATCCAGGTGTAGCGCCAAGGCGAGATCATAACTTACTCTCTTGTCCAGTGGCCTGAGGCGAAGCGATTGCCCAAGCTGCTTGGTCGCGAGATGCGGTTCGTCGTCAGCCAGCAAGCACTCGCCCCACTGCGCCAAGCCCAGAGGATTATCGCTGAGAGCGGACTCCGCTGCGGCAAAATGCCTGTTCGCCGCCGGACAGTCGTGCTCTTCAAAAGCGAGGGCCCCTGCCATTCCGTGCGCGGCCGCATTCTGCGGATCCTGTTGCAGAATCCGCGATAGATAATTGGAGGCCCTCGGATCGTGGGTGCGATAGGTGATCTCTGCGGCGCCCTCCAGCGCGATCAGGAATTTCGGCGAGATAGCAAGCGACTCTTCAAAGCTCTGCAATGCATCGCGATCCCGGTTCAGCCGCTCGAGTGCCAAACCGCGAGCTGCAAGGAGCCGCGGATTGGAGGGTTGTTGCTTCAGTCCCAATTCGATTTGCTCGAGAAGTCTTTGCGCTTCGACATTACTTTGCTGATCCTGTCCAGCGAATTGCGCAAACAACGTTATCAGGAGTGTGGAAATGAGAAACAAGGATCTGCCCTGAACTCTATTGTACTCCGGGAGGGAAAACGTCGGGTGCGCCGCGAACAAATCGCGCCCACCCCCGGCAGATCAAAACACTATACGAGCGCCCAGCTGAATAATGCGAGGGTCGTAAGTATTAGTGGACTTCCCGAAATTAGAGTCGTTCAGGTTAGCATCAATGCCTTGTAGGTTTACCCTGTTCAGCACGTTGAAGAATTCGAAGCGCAACTGAAGGTTTATGTTGTCGTGAAAGAATTCGAAACGGTTGTTTTTGATGAGACTCGCGTCGACGTTTATGAATCCCGGGTTCCGGTACGTGGCTCGTTTCAAATTCCCTTCAGTTCCAGGGGTTGGCGTGCCGAACACCGATGCTGGCGCAATTCCCTGTATGTACTGATTGCGGCTGAAGCTCGTGGGCAACGACGTAGCGGGAGCGTTGGGAAAATCAAAATTCACGCCGTCGGCATTGTAATCCCCGCCGTGCGCAAAATCCGCCTGGTTGACAATTGTAATCGGATTGCCAGATTGCAGAATCCACACTGAACCGACTTCCCAACCACCGAGAACCGGCTTCAGGAATTTGTTATTCCGAGGACTAGGAATCTCATAGGTACCCGCGAGCGCGAAGCGGTGAGTCGCATCCCAGTCCGCGGGCGCCTCATACTGGCTGAGGTTGTATTGTGTCGGCACCGCGTAGCCGGGATCGCGATTGACACGAGACCCCGCCTGGCCGTAGTCGGTGACTCTAGACAAAGTATACGACGCTTGCCAGAAAGAGTGGCCTAGCGCTTGCCGAACGGCAAAGATTCCGGCGTTGTACTTAATAACGTTGCCGTTAAACTCGTAATACATTGTCCCGAAGCTAGGGTTAAGGCGGTCGAGCGTCCCATCGAGCAAGTCGCCCGGAAACCGATTTACGTCCGTACCGATTATTCCGTTATAGGTGTAAGAACCACTATAATGACCGCTCACGATCAACTTAAATGGCAACTGGCGCTCCACGCCAGCAGTATAGATATACGTACTGTCCGGCGTAATTTTGGGATCAATGCCATTCGCTTGCGCTCGGATGCCCACAAGTCCACCGCGAGAATCAAGTTGCCCGGCAGGAATCGTAGGGAAGGTAAATCCGAACGGCGGTTGATCTGTGGTGCCAAGCGCGAAAATCGGCGGGATCGGATCGCCTGCACGGAAAGTAGGGGTGATCAGGCCGGGAGGATTTTGCCGCACGCGATTATCTTCGCCGAGCGGAATCCAATTGTGGTAGAGCCCGATGCCACCGCGGAACACCGTCATACCGTGACGATCGGGGTTATACGCGAAGCCGAAGCGCGGACTGAAGTTCTTGTTTAAGCGCCCCGCATATGTTTGTTTGACGGCTTTCACAACGGCATTCGCGACGCGACTGTTCAGGTCGCTGCCCGTTCCGAGGAACACGTTGCCCTCGGCCCCTGTTTTTTCGTCGGGATGCGGGTTCCCGTAGTCGTCCCACCGAATTCCTATCGTCAATGTAAGGTCGGGCTTAACCTTCCAATCGTCCTGAACAAATATCCCGTTCGTGTTTAAAAGATGACGATACGCGCCGTCGGCGGGCTTGCCCGTCAGCGGATTAAAGTTGACGCCACTCTCTTCCCGGGGTTGATCCTGAACAAGAGTCAACAGCGTGGCAAACTGGAAATGCGGTCGATAATAAGGACCCGCAAAGCGCGCGTCGTCGTCCCCTTTCCAGAATTCGTATCCAAATTTAAAGGAATGTTTTCCCTTGAGCAGGCTTACGACGTCTCGCCAGTTGTAATTGTTCTGAATGAAGGTCGCTGGCCCCCATGGCCCGTTGATACCCTCTTGACCGCCGTCGATGCCGATATCAGGCACATGGAAGGGAATGCCACTACTTTCGCCGCTGCTGCCCTGCACACGAATCTGGCCGTAACTAAAGTCGTTTAGCAGATTGTTGTTAAATATGTGGGTGTACGCTGCCTGGTAGGCTTTTGTGTTGTTATTGCCGACATCGTGAAAACCTGTGCGGATGGCGATGTTCTCCGTGTCGAGATTCGTCCTGTACATGCTGAAGTACAGACGATCTTTGCTGAAGGATTGGTCGACCCGGAAATTGTATTGCAGGGCGTTACGGAACGGGCTGGGCTTGAACCTCGCATTGTCCGATACCGGGAGGTTGCAGGGGATGTTACCGGCAGACGGGGTTCCGCACGCCGAACCAAAAGCTTGTTGAGCTGTCTGATTAACTCCCGTCGTGACAACGCTGAACAGTGGATATTGAGTCAGCAATTTCGTCCCGATGCTGTTTGGGTAAGCCTGTTTAGCAAATGCGACAAATTCCGGGCTCTCCACCACGTGCACCTGTGTTGCTTGCGATACCTGTGCTCGCAGGTCTTCTACCGATGCAAAGAAGAAGGTGTGATTTTTGATGATGGGACCGCCGAAGGTTCCTGCTAAGTCATTCTTTTTAAACGGTTCGTAGCCGGTCGTGGGCGTGAACTCCGTACGCGCCCATAGATGCTGGTCTGTAAAGAAGTAGGACCCCGTTCCGTGGTACTGGTTAGAGCCAGATTTTGTCGTGATCGCAATCTGCACCGAACTGCCGCGACCGTTCTCCACACTGAACGTGTTGGTTTGAACCGCCATTTCCTGAATGGAATCCGGGTTGGGCGTCAGGTTCGCCGTTCCCAGCAAGATGTTACTTGTGATATTCAGACCGTCGACGGTAAATTGGTTGCCGCTGTAATTGCGTCCATTTCCGCTGGCATCGACAGTCTTTTCGGTTGAAAAATTGTCCGGCGCGTCGCCAGGTGCGCCGTTTCCAACGGCGCCATGACCCGTAATGCCGGGTGCAACTGCCACGAGACCCAGAAAGTTGCGCCCCTCAATCGGAAGGTCCTGCAATTGTTGGGTACGCACAGTGCTTTCCAAACGGGAGTCGCCCGTATCGATTGTGTCAGTCTCGGCGCTGACGGAGACTTGCGAGCTGACCCCGGCCACGTTTAACCTGAGATTGAATGTAGCGACTTGCTCGGTGTAAACAGTTACGGTTGCAGGCGTCGACTGAAAGCCGGGTGCGTCTGCGGAGAGCTCGTAGCGTCCGGGAGCGAGACTCCTGAAGTGGTATCCGCCGGAGTCATCGGTTTTAGCTTCGGCAACAACGCCGGTCGACACACTTCGAAGTTTTACGGTGGCATTCGGTATGCCGCCGCCGCTGGCATCCTCCAGAACACCTTGGAGGCCGCTGGTAAACTGGCCAAACGTTGGTCCCGCTAAGAGACACAACAGAAGCACCGAAGTGACGATCTTAATGTGCCAGCGTTGCATAAATCCCTCCTGAGGACGAAAGAACCGCTAAAAGCAGCAATTTCCGAAATGTAAACGTTTTCATTTTTATTGGGCACATCTAATATCGTTAAATTAGTGCTGTCAAGCTATTTTTTGCTTCAAAACCAGATGTGGGGATCAAAAAGTTGATTTTTCTCGTTCAATGGTACCAATTTCAAATCAAACCGTAATTTCTCACACGAACGGCGGTAGCGGACAAGAGAGTTGCGCAGCTCTTTTGGAACTTTGAGGGGGGGGATGCCAACCCCTATTTCTTCTCCTGTCTCTGGCGAATTGTTGTTTCGCCCATAATTTCTCAGGATTTCCCGTCCTGCTACGATTCTGCGATGCGCAATCTGGTCGTTCTGTTCATCCACTTGATCGCCACCTTGGCACGGTTGCTCGGGCCTGGCGGCGTCCGTGCCCTAGTTGCGGAGCCCCTTCTCATCAAGCACCAACTTCTGATCGTGAATCGCTCCCGGCAACGATCGCCCAATCTGCTCTCGTCGGACCGGATCCTCGCCGGCTTGCTGGCGCTCCTTGTGCGCCCGACTCGTCTGCTCCGTTCCGCAAT
>Ga0209118_1001027_pt1 | contig 13711 bp, 12 predicted proteins | sample BlaSpr_A8_Ref_M1_FD_187988 | JGI IMG/M metagenome (GOLD analysis project Ga0209118, IMG submission 187988) | Forest soil microbial communities from Thunder Bay, Ontario, Canada - Black Spruce, Ontario site 2_A8_Ref_M1 (SPAdes) (version 2) | ecosystem: Environmental > Terrestrial > Soil > Boreal...
TTGCGATCACGGGTCGCCATTTCCAGGCCGCGGATCGCTTCCCGTACCAGCGTGTCGAGTTCGACGCTGCTTTCGCGCATCTCGGCGCGCCCCATACGGGAAAACGCCAGCAAGTCGTCGATGAGTTGATCCATCTCCGAGCTCGCCTCGGAAATGATTTTCAGATGGCGCTTGGCCTCGGGCGTAAGCGTGCCCCCGGTGTCCTCGATCAGCAGCTCGACGTAGCCCTTTATGTGACGAAGCGGCGTGCGCAGGTCATGCGACACCGAGTAGGAAAACGACTCCAGTTCCTTGTTGGCGGCCTCGAGCTCGACTGCCCGCTTCCCCAGCGCCGCGTTCAGTCGTTGGATCTCCCTCTCCTTTTCTTTTTGCTCGGTGACATCCTCGGAGATCCCCAGCAGGTTGCGCGGCCGCCCGTGCTGGTCGAAGATCGGGACCTTCCTCGTGTGCAGGATCCGCACGCCCTTGGCGCGTGTGCGGATCGGCTCCTCGGGCATGTCCTCCGCCGTGCCGCGCGCCAGCACCTCGCGGTCCTTGGCAGTGAAGATATCGGCTTCCTCTCTCGGGAAGAAATCATAGTCGTCCTTGCCGACGAACTCATCCCGCGTATAGCCCAGCAACTCCTCCCCCGCGCGGTTCAAGCGGACAAACCGAAGGCTCTCGGCATCCTTGACGAAGATCATGTCGGGGATGTTATCGATCAGCGAATCGAGGAAGCGGTTCGCCAACAAGAGCTCGGCGGAGCGTTGCTCCAGCGCTTCCTGGCTGCGGTTCAGTTCTTTATTGCGCTGGATCGCGGCCTCGTAGGTGGAGAGCAGCAGGTTGAGGATCTGCAAACGATCGGCGGTGATGAAATGCCTCTGCCCGTTGAAGTAGATCTCCACCCCAGCGCCCGCCCCCTCGGCTTGACGCATCTCGCGATTGATCAGCACGAACTGCACACGGCTCAGCAAGTGGCGCTCGTCGTACGGCTTGAGGATGAAGTTGTCGGCCCGGCACTCCAGCCCGCGGATCACGTCCTGGGCATCGGACAAGGTGGTGACAAGGATGACCGGAACGTCGCCAAGCTTGGGATCGGCCTTGACACGGCGGGAGAGTTCATAACCGTCCATTTCCGGCATGATCACGTCGCTGATGATCAGCGCCGGCGCGAACTGTTGCGCCATCTCCAGGGCCAGACGACCGTTGGCGGCGACACCAACCTGGTAGCCCTGTTGCTCGAGGATACGCCGGAGCCGCTGGGCTTGCGTGGGGCTATCTTCTGCGATCAGGATTTTCAAGGGCGGGTTGGGCGGTTGCGTGCTCATTTTTCAGTGGCTCCTATGCCGTTTCTACGGTTGACCATGGTGAGCAGCGCGTCGGCTATTTTGTCGGCCGGCAACACCTGCGTCGCACCTCCCAAAGCGATCGCCACCCCGGGCATGCCGTGCACGACCGAACTTTCCCGGTCTTGCGCGATGGTGATCGCGCCTTTGTCCTTCAGCAACTTCAACTCCGCTGCGCCGTCATTGCCCATACCGGTAAGCAGCACGCCCAAGGCATTCGCGCCGTACACTTCGGCCAGCGAGCGAAACAGAAACGACACCGCGGGCCGCAGACCGTTCTCAGCATCCGCCTGTGTCAGGAGGATGCGGCCATCAGCCCTCATGCCCAGATGAAAATCGTCGGGTGCCAGATAGACGTGGCCAGGCAACGGGTAGGTGCCGTACGAAGCGATGTGCACCTGCATGCTGGTGGTCTGGTTCAGCCATTCGGCCATGCCGGGCAGAAAGCCGTACGCAATGTGCTGCACGATGAGCACGGGAACCGGAAAATCCTTCGGCAGGCCCGAGAGAACGGTGTGCAGAGCCGGCGGGCCGCCGGTGGAGGCGCCGATACCGATGAGCTTGATTTGCGCAGAGGCGTGCGTCGATTCGACCCCAAACGCCTGCGCTGTAGCGGGAGGCGCTTGGTGCGATCGCGGCCGGCGGCGCACCACCTTGACCTCGGACATCAACTTCACAGTCTGCAGGAGGTGCGAGGCCGTTGCGTCAAAATCGGCATGTTCGGGACCGACCGGCTTCTCAATGCACGCGAGCGCCCCGGCCTCCAACGAACGGAATGCCGTGGCCAGCTCCTTCGGGTTGGCCACGGCACTGCAAATGACGATCGGCACCGGCTGCGTCTCCATGATCCGACGCGTCGTCTCGAAACCGTCCATGTGGGGCATATAGATGTCTATGAGCACGACGTCGGGCTTGTTGTGTTTGACGAAATCCAGCGCGGCGTGGCCGTCGCTGACGGCGCCGATGACGCGGATCTGCGGATCAGACTCCAGCAGGTGGATGAGCAGCAGGCGCGCCGCCGGCGAGTCCTCCGCCACCAGCACGTTGATCTTGCGATCGGTCATGTCGGATTCAGTCCAAGGTTGACTTGTTCAAACCAGCCGCCGGACGGTCTCGAGCAGGTCGCTTCGGTCGAAACTGCTTTTGACGATATAGGCATTGGCCCCCACGTCGATGCCGCGTTCGCGGTCCTCACGGGATTCCAGCGCTGTCACCAGCACCACCGGCAACTCCGCGAGTTTCTTATCGGCGCGGATTCTCACGGTCAACTCGAAGCCGTTGAGCCGCGGCATTTCCACATCGGAGACGAGCAGATCGAAGTGTTCCGCGCGCAACAGGGTCAGCGCGTCCATCCCGTCGACCGCCGTTTTGACTTTGTAGCCCACTGATTCCAGGATGCTCTTCACTAGCATGCGGGAGGTGATCGAATCTTCGGCCACCAGCAGAGACTTGGCTTCGGCTTGCGCCGGCTTCGCCTTGTCTGCCACGCGCGCCCGCGCACCACCGGCCCGCCGGGCGGATTTGAGCAGGTCAATCACGTTGAGTACAGGTGTCACCTGGCCGGAGCCGAGCACGGTGGCGCCCGCCAAGTTGCGCACGCGCGACAGCGGCTTGTGCAGCGGCTTGACAAGCACCTCTTGCTCGTCCAGTACGGCGTTCACCGCGAACGCGATGCGCTGATCGCCCGTCCCGAGGACGATGATCGTGGTTAGTGGGAGCTCGCCGTCGCCCTCCGCTGGCGGCAACTCCAGCACTTCGGCGAGTTGCACCAGGGCGACGGCTCTTCCGCCGAGCGAGATGGTCTCGCGGCCTTCGACCGTTTGAACGTCTTCCCGCTTCACGCGCGCCACGCGCTCGACCTGCACGGTCGGCACGATGAACAGCCGCTCCCCCACCTCGACCAGGATGCCCCGAAACGTCGCCCGCATCGCCGGTAGTACGATGCGGATGGCGGTGCCCAGGCCCGGCTGGCTCTCGACTGACACCCCGCCGTCCAGCTTGTCTGCCTTCTCGCGCACGATGGCGAGGCCCAAGCCACGCCCGGACAGGCGCGTGATGATCGGACTTGTGGATACCGCGGACTGGAAAATCAGCGCCCGCGCCGCCGCGTCGCTGAGCTGGCGCGCCTCCTCCGCCGACAGAAAACCGTGTTTGACCGCCGACTCTTTCACCTTCTCGGCGTCGATGCCCGCGCCGTCGTCGGACACAAGGATTTCTACCTTGTTGCCGTTCACTTGCGACACGGTGACGCTCACCGTGGCTCGCGGCGGCTTGCCGAGCCGAGTGCGCTGCTCGGGGGTCTCGACGCCGTGATCGATGCAGTTGCGCAGGAGATGAATGAGCGGGTCTTTCATCTCCTCCAGGATGCGCTTGTCGATCTCGACCTTCTCGCCGCGGATCACCAGGTCGGCCTCCTTGCCCAGGTCGCGGCAGAGATCGCGCAACAATTTCGGGAAAGACGCCGCGAGCGAGGCGAAGGGCAGTAGGAGCAGCTTCTTGGAATCCTCCAGCAAATCGTCGACCAACTTGCCGATGACTTGGCGGTCGTGCTCCGCTGTCCGGCCGAGTGTCGCCGCGTTGTTTTCGATCGATATGAGGTGGTTGAGGCTCCAGTCAAAAAACTCCACCAGCCGCGTCAACCCCGCGGCGCAGCCGGCTGCCGGACGATCGTGCGTCTGCCGCAGCGCGCGCACGTCGGGCTCGACCCTCACCCACGCCTTCCGCCAGGCCGCAAACCGCCCCGCCAGTTCGCGCAAATCGGCCGCCCGCTGGCCGGCGGTCAATTTCGCGATGAGCATTTCCTCCGCTTCCCAAAGCCGCGCGTCCAGTTTGGCGACCGAAATGCGCACGGTTTCTTCGGCGGGGGCTTTCTCGGCCACCGCCAGCGCCGGGAGCGGCAGCGCTCCCGCCAGTGCGAGCACGGCCGCCTCAACCTGAACCGGCTCCCTGGCGGGCGATGGCGATGCGGCAGTTCCCCATTGTCGCAACGAATGGCGCAGGGACGACCAATCGGACTGCACGCCGGTGCCGCCGGGGGACTCGCGTGTCGCCACTGCGCCGGCGACAGCATCAAGTGCCCGATGCAGCGTGTCGAGCCCGGTGAGCGGCGGGGTGCGCTCGTTACGCTTCCAGGCCGCGAACACCTCTTCCAGCAACTGGCACAGCGACTCGATGTCGGTGAAATCTACCGCCCGCGCGGCGCCCTTCAGGCTATGCGCGGCGCGGAACACCGTTTCGACAAGACGGCGCTGCGCTTCCGGCGCAGGCGCCTTCTCCAGCTCCAGCAAGCCCGCGGTCATCGCCTGCAAATGCTCTTCGGCCTCGACCTTGAAGGTGGCCAGGAGCTCTCTGAGGAATTCGTCGTCCTGGGTGCTCATGGCTTTTCTTGACTATTCACAACGCTCAGCGACCATCAGCGCGGCGCATGCCGGCGTCTAGCAACCAACCCGTAGAATTCTTCGCGGTTCCGATATCGGCTGCCGCCGCTATGACCGCAGCGGCGGTCGTCCTCGACTTCTGCATAAGGGTCTGCGCCGGCTACACCTGGTAACGCCCGACCATCTGCTTGAGCCCCTGCCCGAGTTCACTGAGGTTTCGCGCCGCGGTCTCCAACTGCTTGGCGCTCGCCACATTCTGGGTGCTCGCCTGCTTGATGCTCTCCATCGCCGCCGCCACCTGATCCACCCCCACCAACTGCTGCTGGCTGGAGGCCGCGATCTGGGTGGCCGCCTGCGCGGCATCGGTCACGCTGCCGGCCAGCGCCTGGATCGACTCGCCCGCCGCTTCGGTCTGCCGGGTTCCCGCTTCCACCGCCTTGCTGCCTTCCTCGGTCGCCAACACCGCCGCCGTAGTCGCCTTCTGAATGTCACCCAGAATGGTGCGCACCTGGTTGGTCGCCTGCCGGGATTGCTCGGCCAGACTCCTGACCTCCTGTGCCACGACGCCGAAGCCCTTGCCGAGTTCGCCTGCCTTGGCCGCCTCGATGGCCGCGTTGACGGCAAGCAGGTTGGACTGGGCGGCCAGGTCTTCCACGGTGGCCATCATCTGGCCGATGGCCTGGCTCTGCTCGGACAACCGCACCATGCTGGCGGCAATCGCCTCCATCTGCTGGCGGATGCGGTTCATGCCGGAATCCACAGCCTCGGTCGACTTGCGCCCGCTCTGCGAAATCTGCGCGGCCTTTTGCGCACTCTCGGAGACGTTCTTGGCCTTCTGGCTCGCCACGTGGGTCGTCTGCCGAACTTCTTCCACCGTGGCGGTGGTCTCGCTTACCGCCGCCGCGGATTCGCTCGCGCTGGCCGCCAGTTGGGTCGTGGAGGCAACGATTTCGCTCGCTGAGGAGCCGAGCACGTTGGCGCCTTCGGCCAGCGCGCGAATCTGTTCGCGCAGGTTCTCGGTCATGCGGGCGAAGGCGTTGCCCAACACATCGTCTCGGGATTGGGGCTTGACGGTCGAGCGCAGGTCCCCGGCGGCGATTTGCTCGGCCGCGCCGGCCATTGCACGCAGAGACTGCGTCATGCGGTTGAAGGTTTGGGCGAGCCGCCCCACTTCGTCACTCCTTGCATGAGCCGGCACGTTAACGCTCAGATCGCCGACGGTGATTCGCTCGGAGAGGGCGGTGAGGTCCTGGAGCGGCCGGGAGATGTTGCGCGTGATGAGAAAACCGGCCAGCGCCGCGAGGACCACGGCGGCGAGCGTGCCCAGCATGATGGTCGATTTCGCGTTCTGGGCATCGCCCTGCGCCGTCTCCGTCCGCTGCTTGAGCAAAGCCTCCTCATCGCTCAGCATCTGAGCGATGAGTTGACGGGTCTCATCCATGAGCGCCTTGCCCTTGCCCGTCTTAAGGTGCTGGGTAGCCGCCTCCGACCCCTTGCTCCGGCGCAGATCGATCGTTTCCTTGGCTTCGGCGAGCCGGTTCTTGACCAGAGGTTCCAACACATCGAGACGCCGCTGCTGGCGCGGGTTGTCCTCGGTCAGTTTCCGAACGTCCTGAAGGCTTTGGTCGATCTTGCCCAGCGCGCCTTGATACGGTTCGAGATAACTCTCCTCTCCCGTAATAACGTAGCCGCGCTGGCCGGTCTCGGCGTCTTTCAACAGAGAAAGCACCGCCTCGAGTTGCGTAAGCACCTGATAGGTGTGCTTGCTCCAATTTGACGCCTCGATCAATTCGACCGTGCTGCGGTAGGAAACGGCGCCGACAATTACAAAAATCACCAGTGCCAGCCCAAAGCCGGCGCCAATCTTGGTTCCGACATTCCAATTCATGGTATAGGTCTCCGCTGGTTGTCCGTGGGTCAGTTTTCCACTTCCTCATGCACAATGATCTTCGGATCTGCGAGGATGCGGCCAAGATCGAGCACTACCAGGCGTTCCGCCGTCACGCCTTTCAGGTATTGGTCGCGGACGCCGGTGAGAGTCGGCAGCGAGGGCTGCAGGCTGTCCACCGGGATGGTCCGCACGTCCACGACGACATCCGCCAGCAAGCCAAGCTCGAGATCGTTGCCGCCGACCAGGATGATACGGTGCAGGTCGGTCAATCCCTGCTCGGGCAAGTCGAAGAATTTCTTGATATCCAGCACTGGCAGAATGCGACCGCGCACGTTGACGATGCCCAGCACGAACGGCGGGGTGCATGGCAGCGGCGTCAGGTTCTTCAAGGGATAGACCTCGCGCACATAGCGGGTCTCGAGCGCATAGCGCTCCTGGCCCAGGTGGAATTCCAGTAGTTCGAGCGACGCTTCCGCAACCGGGGCGCTTTCGGGCGGGCGCGCCAGCGCCTGCGCGCGGGCGCGCAGGATTTGTCTGGCATCGGGCGTGGAGCCGGGGTGTGCAGGCGTGCCGGTCTCCTTGGTCATGGCGTGCTCCCCATTGCAGTGATGCTTTGAGCGAGCCAGCCTGCGGTGAGGCCGTCCGATTCGGGCAGCGGATCGTCCGGCCGATAGCCGCGGAGCAGGTGCTGTGCGTTGGCAAAATGTTTGTCCGCCTCGACATTCCTGCCGAGACCGCGCGTGAGATTGCCCAGGGCAAAATGGGCCAGCACGAAGTCGGGGTGAAGATAGACCGCCCGCTGCAGCGAGGCGCGCGCCTGCTCGCGGTCGCCTTGTTCGAGCAGGATGACCGCGCGCAGATAGTGGCCGGCGGAGTCCAGTTTATCGGCGGTGATCCAGCGGTCGCACCACGCCAACGCGTCGGTCAGTTTGCCCTGGTTGGCCAGCGCGCGCGCCAGCAGAGAAAACGCCGGCGGCTCGGGCACATGTTCGGCAAACGCGGCCAGCAGGGTAGCCGCCGCTTCCGCGTAGCCACCTTGTTGGTAGAGCAATTCCGCCACAGCATAGGGCGGCGGCGCTGCGGCTGCCGGCGCAGGCGCTTCCGAGGGTAGCGCAGGCGGTGGTTGAGTCGACCTGCCGGTCGGTCCCTGCGGCGCCCACCGTGAAGGTGTCTCGATCGCGGGCGCGACAAACTCGGCTGTTTCGCTTGGCCGCGCCGACGTTCGTTCCGTCCAATCCATCGCATCGTGCTTCTGAAAGAGGATCGCGCCGGGGAAGTTCACCGTGACGAACTGTGGGAACAGGGTGTGCGACGCTTCGCTGGGGCTGACCACCAGCCAGCCCCCTTCGACCAGCGCACGGTGGAGGTTCCCGATCGCCTTGCACATCTGCGGCGGCGTAAAGTACATCAGCGCGTTGCGGCAAAAGATCACATCCATCGCGTTGGTGTCGGTGGCCAATGAGGGATAAACGTCCTCCACCAGGTTCAGGAACGCAAAGTTCACCAGCTTCTTGATCTCCGGACGAACGGCGTAGCGTCCTTCCCCCGTGCGGTTGAAATAGCGTTCCTTGAAGCCGGCCGGCGCGTCGCGGAACGACCACTCGCCGTATATGCCCGCGGCGGCCTTTTGGAGAAAGCCTGTATTGATATCAGTTGCCACAATGCTCACGTGCCAGTCTCGCCAATCGGGCAGTACCCGGCGCAGCAGAATCGCCAGCGAATAGGCCTCTTCGCCCGTGCTGCAGGCCGCACTCCAGATGCGCAGCCGCCGCTCGCCACTGCGCCGGACGCGGACCAACTCGGGCAGGATGTGGTTGGCAAGGATGTCGAAAGCCTTCTTGTCCCGGAAAAAGTAGGTCTCGCCGATGGTCAGATGATTCGCCAGCACCTGCCACTGCGCCTTGGCCGGCGGAGTCGACAACAGCCAGCACACATACGCGGCGACATCTGCAAAGCCCAGTTCCCGCGCAGCCTCCGCCACACCCCGCTCCAAGTCCGCCAACCGCTCGGGCGGGAAATGCAGCCCCGTCGTCTCAGCGATGAACTCGCTTAGTTGTGACCAATGCGCGTGCGTAACCTGACCCGGCATAGGTCAAAATGGCGCGGTCGTGCGCCTCGCGAAGCGTGCAGTATGGGCACGGTCGGGGCGCGCACCGCCGCGACGTGCTAAGGCTGAATCGAAGACGGTTTTCATTGGGCGCGGGTCGCGGCCGACCGGCCGCGCTGACTCACCGGCTGTTCCGTGGTGCGCCGCAGCTCTCGCCTCAGTCTTGATGATCCGCCTCCTGTCCCATTGCGTCATCCAACGCGCGTGCCTCGTCCAAGGAAAGAAATTTTTCCAGATCGTGGATCAGCACCAGTCCGTCGTCGAGTTTCATCACCCCCTGAAGTTGCTCAAGGCCGGGCACTATCTGGGCCGAGCCGATGACCGCGGATTTTGTACGTTCGATCACCCCCTGGGCCTCATCCACCACCAACACCACGGTGCGCGGTCCGGTCTGTGCGATCACAAGCTGGTCGGCAGGGCTGGTCTCCCGCTCCGGCAAGCGAAACCTTCGCCGAACGTTGAGCACAGGCAACACATGGCCCTCCACATTGATCGCACCCAACACAACGGGCGGCGCGTTAGGCAAGGAGGTTACTTCGACGGCCCGTACAACGCGTTGCACCGCGGCGAGAGGCAGCGCATAACGTTGCTCGTCCAGGCGAAAGACGACGACTTGGATGAGTTCGTTCATTTCAACGGTTTGGCGTCGCTCTGTCGTGGGCGCCGGTGCGGATGGGCCACGCCGCGCCCGGCCCTTGCACGAGCGCATGCAATGGCGCGATCACTACACCCAGGGTTAAGCTCCGCGCCGAGCATGCCTTCACGCCCCACCATACCGACTTCCAGGCGCGAATTGCCGTCCATCTGCGCCATCAGCGAAACCAAGCCGTCGGCGGGGAAGTAGACATGGCGTGTCCGCTTGCCGGGCTTGCACGGCACTTCAGCCAGCACCAGTTGGACCGGCTCGCAGATGGCGAGCAGGCGCAGACGGTCTTTGCGCGGAAGCAGCTCGATCAGGTGGTTCTGCGCGGTCGCCAAACTGACTCTCCGGTGTGTTGCTGGCACCTTCAGACGAGGGGGGGCGAGCTGAGGATCGAGCTGCTCTCGAATGCAGTGTCGATCCGGTGCAGCGAGTCTGCGGGTCGCGCCGCGCCGCGACCGTCTGCTGGCGCACATAGTGGTGAATGAATTGCCGCGTAAGGCGGCGAGCGGTATCGGCAGCAGCAGGTCGTATTCCACCGCCGTTTGCGCCATCTGCGTGATCAGCGCCTGGGTATAGCGCAGCAGCACGTGCTCCGCTCTCAGCCGAAAGCTTGGCCGGCGCTTTGCACCACCGCGCGGCAAGGCGTGGACTCGCCCCCGACGACCAAGGCGATACGACGAAGCCCTGTTGCCGACGACGGCGATCTCGGCCGAGACGCCGTTTCCATCACATACAGCAGTGAGACGACGGCGGTGGTTGGAAAGTACACATGGCTCAGCGTGCTGCTCGACTCGTACAGCACGTGGCCCCGCGGCAGCTCGACCCATTCAAGTTGCGGCAGCCAGCGCTGCCGCTCGGCGTCTGGCAGGGCGGGGAGCAGCTGGTTCCTTCTTAGGTCGAGGGAAATGGCCACCAGGGAACTCCGCGGCGAGTCTGCCAGCGCTTTGATCTGTCACCAACAGACGAAGAATTCCTGGTCCAGGCACCTCGTAGGTGGCACAAGCTGGACAAGCCGCCGATATCGAGGGCAGCCATCCGCGCGTCCGCGCTCCGCGATTGAGCTACTATTCGGCGCGACTACGGTCGTTGCTGCGTTGCGGTCGGAATAAAATCAAGCTGCGACTCGCGTGGGACTCCCGCCCAGAAGACCTTCATGGTCGGCGAGCATCTCTCGCCCAAGCGGATGCCGGTCTCATCGATCTTGAACAAGCGCAGCTCATTCGAGTGAGCGCTCGCCCGTACTTTGACCACACCCATCACACGCTGAAATTTGCTATCGACCTCGATATAGCGCTGGACGATGATCGCGTCTGTCAGAAAGGCCGTGCCAAACGGACTGAAGCGCAGATCCACGTAGCGATCTTCCAGCTCCGACGTGATCAGCACCGTTACCCCAGTGCTCGCCAGCGCTGCCATCATGCGCGACATCGACTCGCGAAAATCATCCCTGAAGGTCGGCGCCAGCGCGAGTTCAAAGCCTGACAGCGAATCGATGACGACGCGGGTGGCTTTGAGGCGGCGAATTTCCGTGATCAGCAGCGCGGCGATTTCGTCAACCGAAAGATTCAACGCTCGCGTGTCAACCACGCCAACACGGCCACTGGCGATCAGTTCAACGATGGCGGTGCCTCGAGATTCAGTGGGACGCTGCTCGAACGCCGCGATGACGCCGGTATCGCCGTTGCGCGCACCTTCCGCTAGGAACGCCGAAGCCAAGATGCTTTTTCCGGATCCCGACGGGCCAGCAACCAACAACGAATAGCCGCGCGGCAGGCCGCCACCCAGCATCGCGTCGAGGCCGGGCACGCCCATCTGCAGTCGAGGAACCGCAGGCGTCGCCGTTTTCTTCGCTGGCCGCGGGGCAAGCTGCGCGGGTGCAACCACCTTGAGTCCAGCAGCGCTGATTCGAAATGTGTGTAGCCCGGACACCGAGGGTTGGCCTCGCATCTTCATGATTTCCATCTTCCGGACCACTGAGTTGCGCTGCACGCTTTGACGCAACCAGATCAGTCCATCGGCGATGGTGAAAGCGGGATTCGACTCGCTTTCAGTTAGATACTCCCCGATCAAGAAGGTCGTGGCATGCCAAGTTGTCATCAGGCTACAGAGACGCTGGATGAAGGTCTGCAGCTTTCTCGGTGGGTCGCCGACACTTTGGCTGGCAAGGACCACAGAGAGGAACGAGTCAATGAAGACCAGGCTCGGTCCGTTACGCCTTCACTTCAGCGGCAATTCGACCCAAAACCTTGTCGAGATCGCCCGTGCCTGTTTCGTCGGCGAGGCTCATGAAGCGAACGGCAGTGTTGATCTTCGCCCTGTCGAAGAACGCGAACTGTTGTTGATACCGCAACATTTTCAACGGCGGCTCGCCCAGCGCAGTGAAGTAGAGCGAGGGTCGCTCTTGCGTCGCCAACGCAAACATGATTTGGTACGCCAGTGTCGTCTTGCCACACCCGGGCGGGCGGGCGACGACGTTAAAGGAGAATTCCGGCAAGCCGCCGCCAAGTACCTCGTCCAGGCCGGGTACCCCTGTTGGCAGGCGATTGATGGTTACTGGTGTGTCCATGGAACCCCATCCTTTTTTGCATGGTCGCTGGAAGAGTTGGTTCGGACGGATTTGAGCGCCTAGGCTGAGCGCGAGACTCTCCCGCGCACGCGTAGCGCCCAATGGATTTGAGCCTCTTGATGCGAGCCAGTCTTTCGGCGTCGGATCTGCTGGACCTCTCGCGCCGTTAGTTCGTTAGGGTGGTGGGCAGAGGCTGGTCCACAAGCCTGAGAAAGTCTGTGCGGAGGCGAACATAGACTCGGCGTTATACACCCCGACCTTGCCTACGGTTTATCCGCGAAGTGCAGTGACTGACCACAACTTGTATACAAGATGAATCTGACTACGACGCACACGCTTTTTGACGACAGCGTTTCAGGCGCCCAACTGCCGCGCCCTGCAACCCTGCAATCGCGAACTGATCGCGCGCATAGACGTGCTCTTGCATGAATTCGCCCAGTCAATGCAAAGTCGCCGTTTGATGTGACAACCGGCACAAGCTGCTCGTTGGATTCCTGGTTCACTGCAGCCGTCCTCCTAATCAGGCTTAGCCAAGTTCAGGGCCGGAAAACCACCCTTCCATCCTCTACCACGACAGGAACGCGTACGAGCTGTTGCCCCGCGCATGGCCCATCGAAACACAATCCATCCTCGAAGTGAAACATCGCGCTGTGGTGGGCGCACATCAGAATCTCGCTGTCGTAGGTCCACAGAACGCCAGGCTCAAAGCTGAGCGGGATGGAGAAGTGCGGACAACGATTCACATAGCCCCAGACCTGCTGGCCGCGTCGCAACAGCAAGATAAGAAATCGATCATGGTCCGGTCCGAAACCGCACTCGTAGCCACCCCCGTCCGCAATATCATCCACCGCGCATAGCGACGTGCCAAAGGCCGGCGCATAACGGTGGAAGTGTCCGTCGGCCGCGCTGATGGGTTCAAACTGCATCGGGATTCCCGAGTCCCCATACCCAGGGACGAACCTCCACCGTGGCGTAGAGGCCCACTCTTGCGTAGGGGTCATCTGAAAGAAACGCATGCACGGCACCGATGGAATCGGCTTCCACAACCAGCATCGTTCCCATCATCTGCTCACCTGCTTCATCTAGCGTCGGACCCCCAATCCTCACTTTCACCGGATGGCCCGCGGGGTTCCTCAGATACTTTCGGTGATTGGGACGCGTCGCGTCGCGGGTTGCCTGCATGCCTTCCCGGTCAGTGGCGAACACGGCGAAATACATGGTCTTTTCCGATCGCCTTGACACTGGATGTCACGCCGCCTTCAGACCGAAGTCGTATTGCACTACGTAAAACGGCTGGTCGACAGGCGTGCCATCCGGGGCCTTGCCAGGCTCGTGACGCTGGAAGTCGACCACCAGGGAATCCTTCACGCCGAAGACGGCATCGGAGTTCAAATAAGGGTCGCCCTTAACGAACAAGTGGGTCACGACGGTTTCGTACCCCGGCGCGCTGATCATGAAGTGGATGTGCGCCGGGCGCCATGGATGGCGACCGCTCGCCTTGAGCATGTCGCCAACCGGCCCGTCATCCGGAATCGAGTAGCTCACCGGCTTGATCGTCCAAAAGGCGTAACGGCCTTCGCCATCGGTCTTGAGTTTGCCGCGCAGCTGCATACCCGGAGCCTCGGGATCCTGCACGTCATAGAGGCGATCGGGACGAACCTGCCAGACCTCAATCGCCGCCTCGGCGATCGGCCGCCCGTCGATGCTCCGTACCAGGCCGGAAACGTAAGTGCGCTCGCCACGCACGCCCGCGGTGATGTCGCCGCCGTTGCGAAACTCAGGCGCGCCTACCACATGGAATG
>Ga0209118_1001029_pt1 | contig 13700 bp, 12 predicted proteins | sample BlaSpr_A8_Ref_M1_FD_187988 | JGI IMG/M metagenome (GOLD analysis project Ga0209118, IMG submission 187988) | Forest soil microbial communities from Thunder Bay, Ontario, Canada - Black Spruce, Ontario site 2_A8_Ref_M1 (SPAdes) (version 2) | ecosystem: Environmental > Terrestrial > Soil > Boreal...
GTAAGCTTGCGTTTCGCACCGTCCGCGAGCCACGCAGCGATGATTTCGCGATTGACGGGAACCTTGTTGAGATAGTTGCGGCGCAAACCTTCGTCGCGCAGATGCGCGATCCGATCGACCAGGAACCCGTACGCCCGCGCGAGGGCCTGGTGCGCCTCCCCACGTTTGTTGCTTGCGGACAGCGCCTGCGCATGCCGCCACCAGATCTCCTGGGAAGACCAACGGTCGGGCTTGGCGAAGGACAGCGCGCGGTGGATGGCGGTTGCCTTCGTCGTGGCCGTGAGCGCGGCAGCGTGTTTGCCACGGGCGAGCTGCGCCTGCCCGAGCTTTGAAACAAGTACGCTCTCGAATCCCAACCCCGCCTGATGCGCAATTTGCGTCGCCCCCTGGTAATGGCTCGCCGCTGCCGCTGGATCGCCTTCGGCGAGCGCCAAGTCTCCAGCATCATGCTCAACGGATGCACTCATATTGGGGTCGCCAAGACTGGCCGCGAGCCCGGCGAACTCCCGCAAATGCAGTTGCGCCGCGTTGAGGGCGCCAAGACTTATCTCTGTCGCAACCGCATTGCTCAACGCACTGGCAAGCCTCTGTTTTGCCCCCATGGCGCGGCTCACGGCAACGATATCGACATGCAGGCGATTGGCGTGCTGATGCAAACCCAGCTCGTCATATCGGATCGCCAGATTGCCGAGGGCTACGGACCGCCGTTCTGCATAGCCCGCCGCCTCGAAAGCGCGCGTCGCCTGCCGAAGCTGCCGCGTGGATTGGGCGATATCCGGATCCGTATGGGATAAGACGATCAATGCATTGCCGATGCCATACCGGTCGCCCGCGCGGCTGCAGAGTTCCAGCGCCCTTTGTGCGGCGGCACGGGATTCTTTGGAGCGGCCCAACTGATGCCAGGCAAGCGCGGTGATCCAATGGGCACGCCCTGTGCCCGAAGGTTGGCGCTGCGCCTCGAAGAGACCGGCGGCTTGCTGCGCGGTTTTACGGCCGACTTCGTAGCTCCCCGACCGGGCTTGCACTTCGCCCAAGGTCAACAGGCTCGCTGCGAGGAGGGGTTTTTGCCGGGATTGTCGGGCTGCTTTGGTGGCGGCGATCGCGGTTTCAAGGGCGGTCTTCATTTCGCCCTGGCGCATTTGCACGAGCGCCTTGCGGTTGAGGGCCTGTGCCATGAACGCGTGCGACTTCTCGGCCGCGGCAAGTTGGGCCATGGCGGTTGCGTCGGTGGCGGCGAGATCCAGCATTCCGGCGGCGATGTGAGACTCGGCGCGCAGGTCGAGCAGGTCGAGGCGGCTTCCCACGCTCAAGCCGGGCGTGGCCAGCGCCGCCGTGGCCAGTTCGATGGCCTGCGCGTGCTGGCCCGCCCACGCCAGGTCGCTGACCCGTTCGGCGGTCGACGCAGGTTCTTTCGCGCGCGGCTGCAGCGCGCGTTGGGTCCGCGATTTTCTCTTCTTCTGCGAATCCGCCATCAGCCGCTCGAAGTCTCCATGCCGCTGCGAGAACTCCCGGTCATGACAAGCACCGTGGGGACCCGTTGACAATGCGCATCCGGTGCGGTGCAAATCCGCAACGGGAGCAGCGAACCGGGTATAAGTCTACCGCCGGTCCGCGTCAACCGGCGAACGAGGACATCCTCGTGCGCTGTCCAAGGATGGGGACGACTTCATTCGCTAGGCCGTCTGCTTCGACGACGCCGGCTTGGCACCCGGCATGATCGCCGCCTCGCGACCTCGACCGTACTTGGTCTCGAGCTGCTCGGGCGTGAGGAAGCGCTGCTCCAGGTGCTCGATCTCCGCCATATCCATGATGTCGTGGAGCTCCTCGAAGGAGACCAGCGCGTCGGGACGATCGACGACCTTGCCGCTGTCGAGCGACTGCTGCAGAAGCTCCAGACCGTGCTTCATGCCCATCAGCGCGCAGGCGGTCAGCATGCGCGGATAGATGACGACGGACACGCCGAGATCCTGCAACTGTTTGGCGGAGAGAAGCGGGGTCGTCGACCGCTGCCGGATGCCGAAGCCCATGTTCACCGACAGCGGCTTGCGCACGTTCTTCGCGATGGTGCCGATGTCCTCCACCGACATCGCCGCATCGGCGAAGAGCAGGTCCGCGCCCGCCTCGGCATAGAGGTTCAGGCGCCGGATCGCTTCCTCGAGGCCGTGCGTCGCCAGCACGTCGGTGCGTGACTTGATGACGAAATCCGGGTCGACGCGCGCTTCGGCGGCGGCGCGGATTTTCTGCACCATTTCCTCCGCCGAAATCACTTCCTTGCCTTTCAAGTGCCCGCACCGCTTGGGCCATACCTGATCCTCGAGCATCAGCCCGGCGACCCCCGCGCGCTCGAACGCGCGCACGGTGTGATAAGCGTTTAGCGCGTTGCCGTACCCGGTGTCGCCGTCGGCGAGCAACAAAAGATCCGAGCACGCGGCCATGGCGCGCGCGGCGGCGACGTTTTCGTCGAGCCCCATCAGCCCGACGTCCGGCTGCCCGAGCCGCGATTCGCTCACGCCGCTGCCGGTAATGAACGCGGCGGTGTATCCGAATTTGCTGACCAGCCGAGTGCTGAAGCCGTCGAATACGCCCGGAAGGACGAGGATGTTGGGCGCGTCGATGAGCGCGCGTAGGCGCTTGCCGGGACTTGGCTTGGGGGTTGGGTTGGCCATTTGAATCTCCTTGCAACAATCGGATGCAATAGTACGCCAATGGAACACATTCTCAGGCATCGGCAGGTGCTTCGCGACTTCCGCACACCGTAACGGCGGATGCTATCTGCTAGCGACTGAAATTCTACGCATCGCGGCATGGATGCCAGCGATGCAGCGATGGCCGGCTGCACGCTGATACCTCCAGGGCTGGCGTAAAATTCGGCATGAGCTCCAAGCAGCGTTCCAATGTGCCGACGCTACCGAGCGGCACGGTGACGTTCCTGTTTACGGACATCGAGGGCAGCACGCGGCTGTGGGAAACACAGCGCGAGGCGATGACAACTGCACTGGAGCGGCACGACGCATTGCTGCGGCAATGCATCGAGTCGCGCGGCGGGCACATCTTCAAGACCGTAGGCGATGCGTTCTGCGCCGCCTTCGCCACCGCGGCGAGCGCGGTCGATGCCGCATTTGCCGCGCAACGCTCGCTGCACGCGGAGCGGTGGCCGGAGCACGCGCCGATCCGCGCCCGAATGGCGCTGCACACGGGGGCGGCGGAAATGCGCGACGGCGACTACTTCGGCCCGCCGCTCAACCACGTGGCGCGGCTTCTTGCGGTCGGACACGGCGGACAAACGTTGCTGTCCGAGATCACGCACGATCTGTGTCGCGACCGACTGCCCGCCGAGACGACGCTCAAATCGCTCGGCGAACATGGCCTGAAGGATCTGGCCCGCCGGGAAACGGTGTTTCAGTTCTGCCATCCCGATCTGCCGCAGGCATTTCCTCCGCTCAAGACGCTGCTTGCGCCCATCGACAAGAACATGCCGTCGATCGCGGTGCTGCCGTTCGCGGACCTGAGCGCGGAGAAGGACCAGCAATACTTCACCGACGGTCTTGCCGAGGAACTCCTGAACGTGCTCTCGAAGATCCGCGGCCTGAGGGTGGTGTCGCGCACCTCCGCGTTCCATTTCAAGGGCAAGGACGTGGACATCCCGACGATCGCGCAAAAGCTCAACGTGGCGACCATCCTCGAAGGCAGCGTCCGCAAGTCCGGCAAGCACGTTCGAATTACCACCCAGCTCATTCAAGTGGCGACCGACTCGCACCTGTGGTCGGAAACCTACGACCGCGAGCTGGAAGACATCTTCGCGGTGCAGGACGACATCGCGCAATCGGTGGTGAAAGAGCTGCGGTCGGCGCTGCTGGGTGCGAAGCGGGATGCGTCGGCAAGTGCGGCGGCAAAGGCGGCGGTGGAGGTCGCTGCGAAGGGGCGCGGCGACAACGCAAAGGCGTATCCGCTTTATTTGCAGGGAATGTTCTTCGCCGATCGCATCACGCGCGGGGACCTGGCGAAGGGGATTGAATATTTTCGCCAGGCCGTTGAGCTGGATCCCGGTTTTGCATTGGCCTGGGCGGCATTGTCTCGTGCCCATCTGAGTGAAGCCGGGTATTCGTGGGCGCCGCTGAACGAAGGCTTCGGTCAGTCGCGAACGGCGGCAGAGCGTGCGATCGAGTTGGAGCCGGATCTGGCGGAAGGATACGTCGCGCTGGGCCTTGTCCAAATGAACTACGACTGGGATTGGCAAGCGGCGGATGCATCGTTCCGCCGTGCGCTGGAGCTCGCGCCGGGCAATGCAGAGGTTCTGCGCAGCGCCGCGGCCCTGGCGGGAAGCATCGGCCGGCACGAGGAGGCGGTCGCGCTGGCTCGACGCGCCGTGCTGTTCGACCCGCTCAGCATGAGTGCCCAGCGGAGCCTTGGGGCGCAGTGCCTTCGCGCGGGCCTCCTCGACGAGGCGGAGGCGGTCGTGAAAAAGACGATCGAGTTCCATCCGCAGGGAGGGCTCTTGCACTGCTGGCTCGGCCGTGTGCACTTGGCGCAAGGGCGGATCGAGGACGCGCGCGCGGCGTTCGAGGCAGAGGTGATCGAATACTTTCGCCTCCAGGGGCAGGCACTTGCGGAACATGCGCAAGGACGACGGAAGAAGTCCGACGCGGCGCTGCGCAGCCTGATCGACAAATTCGCGCAAGAGAGCGCCTATCAGGTGGCGGAGGTCCACGCGTACCGGGGAGAGGCGGATCCTGCTTTCGAGTGGTTGGAGCGCGCTTATGCGCAGCGCGACCCGGGCTTGAGCGGGATCAAGTCGAACGCCCTGCTGCGAAGTCTGCACGGCGATCCGCGCTGGCAGCCTTTCCTCGAAAAGATGGGGCTGGCGACGTAGCTCACGCAGCACCGGCGGCTCGGGCGGCCGCGGTCTTCCGCTCGGGCCGTGTGTTCATAGTGTGCCTGCGCCTTGTGACCGCGTGCGCCTCCGTCAGCGCCATATTCAGCTAGCCTGGACCCGGCTTTTCTCCAGCTTTTTTCGCTGCGGAGTGAGCAACAGCAAACGCGCGGCTTTCGTCGCCGCCGTATTCCTCGTAGGCATTGTTGAACGCCTTGAGAAAGGCTTCCTTCTGGTGCGGGTTGTATTGGTCGGTCTGGGCCTTCGGCAGGTCCGCAACGCTGTTGTAAGGCATGACAGTCCTCCTTGCCGGTTGGGTCAGGTCGCGTAGGCCGTGGGTCGTGACATTGCCGCGACTCACGACGTAGTTGTTTGAAAGCGGCGATGCCCGGCCGCCCCGTTCGCGGGCGGCGCCTATCGGCCTAGATTGAGATGCAGGTCGCAAGCCCCGGCAAGCTGGCTGCCCATCGCGCCATCGAACCGACGTTGACGCTATTCCACTCCATTGGACGTGAACGCGGCCTTGCCCGCAGGCGTCGCGATCTGCTTGAGCACCGCTTTCACCGCCTCGGGTGACGTCGTTCCGGTCATCATCACCGCTTCGTAGCTGGTGTAATTCTGCACGTCGGCCGGTAAGGGGCCCACGAGCCGCACGCCTTTCGGCTCGTAGGCCTTGATCTCGGTGATCGCGCCGAAGCCGATTTCGTTTCCCTTACCCTTGCTCACGTGCGCCATCACTCCCGCGCCATCGGGATAGCGAGTGGTCTTCGGCTTGAGTTGCTCAAGGATGCCCATTTTCTCGAACAGCTTGTCGAGATAAATTCCGCTGGACGCCGTGTTATAGACCACCGAGTCCGCGGCCAGCAGCGCCCGTTTCAATGCATCCACCGATGCAATGTCGGGTGCGGATGCGCCGTTGCGAACGACGACGCCGCCACCGACGCGCCCGACCATAACCCGGGTGTCGGCGACGACCTTGCCATCCTTCGCAGCCTGGTCGTTCACATTCGGGGGGGCAATCACGATATCGAATGACTCACCTGCAGCGATACGTTGAACGATCTGCGGCGTCGTATTGAACTGGGTCTTGAGGTCGTGACCCGTCTCGCGCTTGACCAACGGCGCGAATGCTTGCAGACCAGTCTCGACGGCCCCCGCGCTCAGGATCTTGATTTCGGCAGCGAAGCTCGCCGCGGAGAGAACGGGCATGATCAACAGCGTGACAAGAAAACGCTTCATGTCGGTGTGCTCCTGTGCGCTGCTATTGTTTCGCCACGACCACTCGGTGCGGCAGTTGAGAAGCACATTATTGCTTCTCCACGACCACTCGTCCCTGCGGGTTAAGAAACACGTGGTAGCGGTTGCCGTCCTTGCATGACGCGACATGGTCATTGTCGCCTCGCGTGGTGACGCTGACGACTTCGCCGCATTGCAATCCCTGCAACGTGATCACCGTGAACAGATCCTTCTTCACCGATGCGTCGTCGGCAGCGAGCGCGGACGCAGCGAAGAACGCGGCCGTCAAGATCACCATCCAACCGGGCAAGGATTTGCGCATAACTTCTCCTAGTCTAGCCTGTCGTCCCCGCGAAGGCGGGGCCCAGTGGCGTCGGAAGCAAGACACTGGATTCCGCTTGCGCGGGAATGACGGATACGTTGGGCGTCGGGAATGACGGAGTTTTTTTGTCGACGCGGTCACTTGATTTACGAAGCGTTCAGGAGACGGTCGCAAACTTCTCTCGATCAGCAAGAATGCCCCAGATCGCTTCGCGCGAGGCCGCGATCGCGGATGCGAGCGGCGGATCGCTGTCCTGCAACAGCGCGAGCACCTTGAGGACTAGCAAATCGTACGGCCGCCGCAGCTCGGCCAGGGTGGTCTTGAGCTTCCCCTGATAGAACGCCCGAAACTGACCGAGCAGGTCGTCGACCTGATTCTTGAGCGCGATCTTGGTGAGTACGCCGATGGCGTTGGTTTCCTTGAGGCGCTGCTCCAGCGATGTCAGGTCGAGCGTCGGCGACGATTTTTTGGCAACGTCCGGAGCGGTGGTTTCTTTTTTCCCTGGCTGCGCGGCAGGTGCTTTGACGGCGGCTGTGGAAGCTTTCGCGGCCGGCGAAGCGGACTTGCCAGCATTCTGACCTACGATCACCGGCGGCGCGACGCGAGGACTCGCCGGCTCGGACACAGCGGCGCCGCTCGGTGCTGCAACCGTCGGCGTCTGCGGCCTCGGCGACGATGCCGAAGGAGCCACCGGCGGCGCGGCTTCAGCCGCAGCCGGTGGTGGAGTATTTTGCGGCTGCGCGCCCGGCGGCGATTGCTTTACGCCGGCGCAGCCCGCCGTCACGAGCAGGCAAAGCAGCCCCGCGATAGTTACACGCGCTGACTGCAATCGCGAGCTCCCTGCGATTTTTGCCGAGCCGGACGTGCGCGACGGTTTCGCTCTCACTGCCATTCAGACGTCAGTGCGTCGAGGTCTGGTCGTGCTTGCCGCCGGGCGTGGAAACCCGCGTCACGGTTCGACCGATCGTTGTCGGGTCTTCACTGCGGGCGAGATCGCCCAGCGAAACGATGCTGACCAGCCGCTTATCGGCATTGACGACCGGCAAGCGTCGGACCTGAGCCTTGCCCATGTTTCGCGACACGTCGTCGAGATCATCGGTATCGAAGCAGTAGAGCACTTCCTTGCTCATGACAGCGGCGACCTTGGTGTCCACCGGTCTGCCCTGAGCTACTGCGCGGATGACGATATCGCGGTCGGTGATCATGCCCACCAGCCGATCGTTTTCGCCAACCGGCAGGGCGCCGGCATCGACTTCGGCCATGAGGCTTGCCGCTTCGCGGATAGTTTGATTGGGGTTCAACAGACGCACGCCGCGCGTCATTATATCTCTGACTTTCATCGCTTTACCTGCACGGCTAACGACCTGCGGGCACCGTGTCCGCAGCGGCGTGGCTCGGAGGGAGGCCTCTGACGTGGGCCGCGCCAATCGTGCTGAGACAACGCCGATACGGGGATGTTCTGGGGCACTGACGCGTCGCAGCGGAGGCGAACTGGAGATGCGCATCCGCCGGTTTTTAGCGGGAGGCTTCTTCTTGCGGCGCAGCAAGGCTTCCGCCTCTGCCTCGGCTTGATCATCTTCCCTAAGCCTTGTAGGCAATGACCTCGATCTCGACTTTGGCGTCGATCATCAAGGTCGCCTGCGTCGTCGATCGCGCCGGTTTGTTCTCGGAGAAGAATTCCGCGTAGACCCGGTTGAACGTCCAGAAGTCGCGAGCGTCGTCCAGCCACACCGTGGCCTTGACGACATCCTTCAGCGTGCATCCGGCAAGCGCGAGCGCGTTTTCGACGTTTTTGAGCGTCTGCCGCGTTTGCGCCTCGATGCCCCCCGGCACGATCTCGCCCTTGTCGCCCATGGCGACCTGCCCAGACACAAATACGAACGGCCCGGCCTGCACCGCAGGCGAGAACGGCAGCGGCTGACCGCCGGCGCCGGTGCGGGTTCCCCCCAGGAATTGGACACTCATTGGATCCTCCGATGGTTGAGCGAGTCGCGTCAAGCTGCGCGGTCAAGTCGCGCCAAGCTGCGCGGTCGAGCGGTTTCACGCGACATCGATGAAACTAAATTACAGTTTAGCGGATTTCCCGGGGCGGGGCGAGTCGGGCGTTCGCATAGACCACAGCGATGACTTTTACCTATGGCGAGGTCGATCCTTTTCCCCCCTTGACGCCGTTCCGGAAGAGCGTAGACTCGCCGCCGGATGTAATTTAATTACACAAACCCGGTTCGGCAACGCGCCGTCCACATAGCACTGCCGGGGATTGCCATTCCGCCAAGGAGGAAGAGTCATGTTTCGAACCGGCATCCGCAGCACGCGTTCCTGTCACACAACTTTGTTTTTCCGTGCTGGTCTCGCGGTCATCGCCATCGCCGCAGCGGCAGTGATAGCCGTTACGGCCGACTCGGCGCTGGCCGCTCCCGCGAAGGGCGGTGCTGCCAATCTCGCAATGATCGGCGAGCCGCAGACGCTCGACCCGATGGCGTCGACTGCCGACCTGGTCAGCACGATCATGCAGCATGTCTACGAGCCGTTGTATACCTTTGATGCCAACTGGAACGTGGCGCCCATGCTGGCCGAGAGCATGCCAACGATTTCGAAGGATGGCTTGGTCTACACGATTCCGCTTCGCAAGGGCGTCAAGTTCCATAACGGCAAGGAGATGACTTCCGACGATGTCGTCGCCTCGCTGAAGCGCTGGATGGACATGGCCCCGCGCGGCAAGGCCATCGCGAAGGAGATCAAGACCCTTGAAACCAAAGGTCCGAACACGGTGGTCATTACGCTCAACCGGCCCTACGCGCCGCTGCTCGCGCACTTCGCGCTTCCGTCCGGCTTCGCAGTGATCATGGCCAAGGACTCGATCGCCAATCCTCTCACCCAATTCGTCGGCACCGGGCCCTACATGTTCAAGGAACGCAAGCCCGATCAGTATGTGCAGATGGTGCGCTTCGACGGATACAGCGCCCGCAAGGAGCCGCCGAGCGGATATGCCGGCAAGCGCGAGGCGCTGCTCGACGAGCTGCGCTTCGTTCCGGTACCCAACGCCAACACACGCGTCGAGGGAATGCTCTCGGGGCAGTACCAGTTCGCAGATCTCCTGCCGGTCGAATCGTACTCCCGGCTGGAGAGCAACGCCGGCGTGAAAGCCGTGCTGACCGCGCCGTTTGGATTTCCGTACCTGGTGCTGAACACCAAGCAGGGGCCGCTTGCGAATCTCCAGCTGCGCCAGGCGGTGGAGGCGGCGCTCAACAATGCCGACATGATGGGCGCCGGATTCGGCGACGCAAAGTTCTATACGACCGACAGCAGCCACTACGCCAAGAACACTCCGTTCTACTCGACGGCCGGCACCGAGAACTACGGCAAGGGCGACGCCAAAAAAGCCGCGGCGCTCGTCACGGCCGCCAAATACGACGGCACTTCGATCAAGATTCTCACCAGTCAGCAATACGAGTTTCACTACCGCATGGCGCTGGTGATGGCGGCAAATCTCAAGGCCGCCGGGTTCAAAACTGATATGCAGGTGGTGGACTGGGCGACGCTTATCCAACGCCGCAACGATCCCGCGCTATGGGACATCTATGTCACGCATTCCGCCGTGCTGCCCGAACCCACGCTGACCCCGCCGCAACTCGGTGAGGGCGCGCCTGGCTGGTGGAGCTCGCCGGCCAAGGAGGCCGCACTTTCGGCGTTCAACGCCGAAGCCGATCCAAAGAAGCGCGGCGCGCTGTGGGGCAATGTGCAGCAGGTCGTCTTCACCGAAGTGCCTTACATCAGGGTCGGAAATTTCAACAGCCTCACCGCGCGCTCCGCGAAGCTCGACGGATACGTCGCGATGCCTTGGCCGTTCTTCTGGAACACGGGACTCCAGAAGTAAGGATCGAATGACGTAGTTGGCCACCGCTTCAGCGGGAGATTCGCTTGCAGACACATGGAATGACCCGCTATCTCGCGTCGCGCTTCGCCGGCATGGTGATCGTGATGCTGCTGGTGGCCACCCTCGTCTTTCTAATCACGCGGTTGGCACCCGGCGATCCTGCGGCGGTCATGCTGGGCGATCAGGCGACCGCGGCCGACATTGCGAAACTGCGCACGTCCTATGGACTCGACAAGCCGCTGCCGCTGCAGTTCGGCTATTGGCTGGGCGAGCTGGTCCACGGCAATCTGGGCCAGTCGATCTTTCTGCAGCGACCGGTCACGCAGGCGCTGCTCGAGCGCGCCGAGCCGACTTTTTTCCTTACCCTCTTTTCGATCCTCATCGCGACGCTGATCGGCGTTCCCTGCGGGATCGTTGCCGCCGTGTGGCGCGGCAGGACAATCGATCAGTTCTTCTCGGGCTTCGCCATGCTCGGGGCGAGCATCCCGAGCTTCTGGTTCGGCCTGATCCTCATGCAGATCTTCGCGGTCGGCCTCGGCTGGTTCCCGGTCGCGGGCTACGGAAATCCCGGCGTGCCGCTGTCGGAGCGGCTGCATCATCTGGTGTTGCCGTCGATCGTGCTCGGCGTAGTCAACTCGGCGCTGATCCTGCGCTTCACGCGGGCGAGCATGCTCGACGTCCTCGGCGACGATCATATCCGCACGGCTCGCGCCAAAGGACTGTCCGAAGCAAGCGTCATCCTGCGCCATGCGCTGCGCAACGCGCTGATCCCGGTCATCACCGTGCTCGGCCTCACGTTCGCATTGCTGATAGGCGGCGCGATCGTGACCGAAACGGTCTTCGGCCTTCCCGGTGTCGGCAACCTCGTCGTCTCCGCGGTCTTGCGCCGGGACTATCCGGTGATCCAGGGCGCGCTGCTGGTGATCGCGGGACTCTACGTTCTCATCAATTTGGCGATCGACCTTCTGTACCTGGTCGTCGATCCGCGCGTGAAGTACTGAGGCGATGAGCACCGCCGTTGCCGTCCCCGCCATCAAAGCTCCGTCGCGCAGCCCGTCGGCGATCATCGTGCGCAAGCTGTTCCGCCGGAAGCTGGTGCTGGCTGGCGCGGCGATCCTGGTAGTCGTCACGCTCCTCGCGCTCTTCGCGCCGTGGGTCACGCCGTACGACCCGATGGCGATGAAGATCAGCGATCGGATGCAAAGCCCGAGAGTCGCTCATTGGTTCGGCACCGACGAATTGGGCCGCGACGTGTTCTCGCGCGTGGTCTTCGGTGCGCGCTACTCGCTGATGATCGGCGCATTGGTGGTGCTGATTTCGGTGACGGGCGGCGTGCTTCTGGGACTCACCGCCGGATTTTTCCGCAGGCTGGACGGGCCGATCATGCGATTCGTCGACGCGATGATGTCGTTCCCGGATATCCTGCTGGCGATCGCGCTCGTCGCGGTGCTGGGCGCGTCGATGACCAATGTGATTCTCGCACTGGCGATCGTCTACACGCCGCGAGTGGCGCGAGTCGTGCGAGCATCGACGCTGGTCGTCCGCGAGCTGCTGTTCATCGAGGCGGCTCGCGCGCTGGGCGTCTCGACGTGGCGGATTCTGTTCATCCACATCCTGAACAACATCGCCTCGCCGATCCTGGTGCAGGCGACGTTCATCTTCGCCTACGCGGTGCTCGCCGAAGCGGGCCTGTCGTTCCTCGGCGTCGGAGTTCCGCCAGACCTGCCGACGTGGGGCACGATGATCGCCAGCGGCCAGCAGTTCGCACATCAGGCGATGTGGCTCGTCGTGTTTCCGGGTATCGCGATCGTGCTTTCCGCGCTGTCGCTGCAGATGGTGGGCGACGGCTTCCGCGACCTGCTCGATCCGAAGCTGCGGAAGGCGATGTGATCATGGCGATAGCCGCACCGACCGCTTTCCGCACCTGCTCGACACCAAGCTGCGGAGAGCGATGTGATCGTGGCGATCTACGCACACACCGCCCTGGACCTGTTCGATTCGGAGCGTCGACAGTGATGTGATGATGATGGGGAACGCTACGCACACCGCCGCACCGTTGTTGCAGGTGAAGCATCTGCAAACACATTTCTTGACCGACGCCGGTGTCGTCAAGTCCGTCGAGGACGTCTCGTTTGCTCTGAACACCGGCGAAACGCTTGCCGTCGTCGGCGAATCCGGTTCCGGCAAGTCGGTCACCAGCCTGTCGATCATGGGACTGATTCCGAATCCTCCTGGACGCATCGTCGGCGGCGAGATCCTGTTCCGAACCCGCGAAGGCTTTGTGGTCGATCTCGCGAAGCTGCCGGTCAGGGCGCTGCGTAAGCTGCGCGGCCGCGATATCGCGATGATCTTTCAGGAGCCGATGACGAGCCTGGATCCCGTGTTCACGATTGGCGATCAGATCGCGGAAACGGTGGCGCTCCATCTCGGCATGAACTGCGCCGCGGCGATGAAGCGAGCGCTGGAAATGCTGGAGCTCGTCGAAATCCCCGCGGCGAAACAGCGGCTCAATGAATATCCTCATCAACTGTCCGGCGGGATGCGGCAACGGGTCATGATCGCGCTGGCGCTCTCGTGCAATCCGTCGCTGCTGATTGCCGACGAGCCGACCACGGCGCTCGACGTCACGATCCAGGCGCAGATTCTCGCGCTGCTCGACAAGCTGCGGCGCGATATCGGCATGGGGGTTCTGTTCATCACCCACAACTTAAGCGTCGTCGCCGAGATCGCCGACCGCGTCGTCGTCATGTACAGCGGCCGTGTGGTCGAAGAAGGCGGCATCCACCCGTTGTTCAAGAGGCCCCGGCATCCGTATACGCGCGGCCTCCTCGAGTGCCTGCCTCGGCGTGCGCTCGACGATGCATTCGCAATGGCCGCAACGAGCAGGCGACTGAACGCGATTCCCGGCCAGGTCGCAAGCCCGCTCGACCCGCTACCCGGCTGTGCGTTCGCCCCGCGCTGCGCGCTGGTACTGCCCGAATGCTCGGCTGCAATGCCGCCGCTTGCGGAAGTCCCGCCAAGCCAGCGCTCGCGTTGCATACGCTGGGGCATGCTTTGAGCGCGCCTTTGGATAACCAGCAGCCGGCCGTGAGCGCGCCGATGCTGGCAGTCCGCGGGCTTAAGAAATACTTCGGCCACGGCGACCGTCCGGTGCGAGCCGTCGATGACGTCAGCTTCGAGATCGCGAAGGGCGAGGTGCTCGGCCTCGTCGGTGAATCGGGCTCGGGAAAGAGCACGATCGGACGTTCGGTGCTGAAGCTGATCGAGCCGACCGCCGGCGAAGTATGGTTCGAGGGCTCCGATCTCGCGCCCTTGTCCTCCCGCGCCATGCGTCCCTACCGGCGTCGGCTGCAGATCATCTTCCAGGATCCGTACGCGAGCTTGAACCCGCGCCG
>Ga0209118_1001030_pt1 | contig 13691 bp, 6 predicted proteins | sample BlaSpr_A8_Ref_M1_FD_187988 | JGI IMG/M metagenome (GOLD analysis project Ga0209118, IMG submission 187988) | Forest soil microbial communities from Thunder Bay, Ontario, Canada - Black Spruce, Ontario site 2_A8_Ref_M1 (SPAdes) (version 2) | ecosystem: Environmental > Terrestrial > Soil > Boreal...
CTCGGTGGCAACGCCGCGGCCCCAAAAGGCGCGGTCGATCCAATAGCCGACCTCTCGCTTCCCCTCCGCCGTCCAACTGCCAATGTTTCCGACCACCTCACCGTCAACGGTCACCGTCTTTTTCAGAAGCGAGTCGTCGGCCAGGAGCTTCGCCCAATGCTGGTCGAACGCAGCCCGGTCGCGCGAATTGAATTCGACCATGGCCACCGCGATCGGATCTCGCTGGTGCTCGAAAAATAGCGGCAAGTCGTTCGCTTCGACATTCCGCAATTGGATCTTTGTCTTCATTGGGATCTGTGATGCTACACGTGTCAGCCGGCGAACCCGCCGTGTAAATTCGAAATTCGAAGCACGAATGTAATTGTCCCGGAGGGACACCGGATTTTAGCCGGTGGTGCAAACCACCGGATCTCTGCCAACAGGAGCGCAAGCCCCGGCTGGGGCGACGGAAGCACGCGACACCATTCCATCGCCCCTCCCGGGCTCGTCGTAATTCCATCCATACCCGGTGGTTGCACCACCGGCTAATTTCCTTCACGCCTTCGGCGTTAACCAGAAGCCGGCTCAACTATTTTCGAGAGGCGGCTGGGGATGACGTCCTCGTCGGATGATCACGAGCAGGAGCACGAGTACGAGCACGATTACGAAGAAGCGATAGCGGCAAGCCGTGGATTGCGTCGGACGTCAGAGATCAGAGGGCCGATGTTCGCCACGGCGAATCTGTCCAGGGGCGGATCGGAGAGGTGCGCTTCGACAAGGAGGCGGTCTCAGACCAATATTCTCTTAACCAGTCATGGAAATCCATCAACTCAGGTACTTCGTCGCGGTGGCGGAGGAGAGCAGCTTTTCGCAGGCGGCGCAGCGGGAGCATGTGTCGCAACCGTCGCTCAGCCAGCAGATTCATAAGCTGGAAGAGGAGTTGAATCAGCAGCTGTTCGATCGGCTGCCGCGGTCGGTGGTTCTGACGGCGGCCGGCAGATGTTTGTTGCCGTACGCGAGAGTCGTTTTGACGGCGATCGCTGACGCGGGACGCGCGGTGACGGCGCTCGAAGCCGAGGTCGCGGGCCGGCTGGCGGTCGGCGCGATTCCTTCGATCGCGCTCTATATCCTTCCGCGATTGATTGGAAGATTTCAGCACGCGTATCCGAAGGTGACCTTTGAGCTATTCGAGGACACGACGGGCAAGCTGGCCCAGCAACTCGAGGATGGTACGCTCGATCTGGTGATCGCATCGGGGACGGACGAGAGCCCGAACCTGGCGCGCCATTCGCTCGGCCGGGAAGCGCTCCTTTTGCTGGTCCCGGAGAAGCATCTGCTCGCGCGACGGAAGAGCGTCCGATGGAGTGATCTTGCGGACGAGAAGTTCCTTCTTCTGCATGATGAGCATTCGCTTTCGATCCACGTGCGCCAGCTCCTGGCGGCCAATGATCTGAAACCGGAGCTGGTCCTGCGGGGCGCTCAGCTGGTAACGATCGCGAGAATGGTCGGAGCCGGGCTGGGCGTGACGGTGATCCCGGAGATGATGGCTGCGACCGAGTTCGTGAAAGACTGTGTCGCGGTGCCTTTCGCGAAGCCGGTGCCAACGCGCGAGCTGACTTTGTTGCGCAACCCGCTGCGGGCTGAAAGCAATGCGGCCGCGGCGTTCCGTGAGGAAGCCGCTGCGAAAAGAACGAACTCGGCGGCGACACTCGGCCGCTCGCGTTGCGCGAAGCGCTCGCCCAAAAAGCGAAAGGCGCGCAGGCGCATGGAGGTCTTCGAATAAGGCAGCTGACCGTTTCGACCCTTGCTGCTTGTTAGTAATGTTTGCATGCCTAACTAAAAAGCAGGCTGCGCGCTCTGATTCATACTTAATGCCACTGGCTGCGATAGGCGGCGCCTATGCGGAGAGAGAAGCGCCGACGCAGCGGCGCGGCTACAGCGCTCGGCTGTCCTTCGATTTTTGCTCGCGAGCGTCCCGGACCGCTCGCTAACCTCGCGGGCGCCAATGGCGTCTGAATCGGAAAACTTTTCTCAACTGGAAATCGCGCATGTCCTGTTCATGGACATTGTCGGTTATTCCAAGAAGCCGATCGATCGACAGAGCGAATTGCTCGGGGAGTTGAATCGCGTCGTCCGGGGGGCGGAGCAGTTCCGGGCAGCGGAGGCGGCGGGGAAACTGGTGCGGCTGCCGACGGGCGACGGAATGGCGCTCGCGTTTTTTACGAGTGTCGATGCGCCGGTGCGATGTGCGCTGGAAGTTGCGGAGGCACTCAAAAGCCGTCCCCAAATCCAGCTTCGCATGGGCGTGGATAGCGGGCCGGTCGATCAGATTGTCGATGTGAACGACCGGCCGAACGTGGCCGGCGCCGGGATCAACATGGCGCAGCGCGTGATGGATTGCGGCGACGCGGGCCACATTCTTTTGTCGAAGCGCGTGGCGGCCGACCTCGCGCAATACAGCAAGTGGCAACCCCACCTGCACGACCTGGGCGAAGCAGAGGTGAAACACGGGGTGATTGTCTCGCTCGTTAATCTCTACACCGCGGACGTTGGCAATCCGGCCGTCCCTGAGAAGGTCCAAAGGGCGCGGCGGGTGGAGATGCTCCGCGGCCGCAAGCTTCGCCGTCGCCGCCTCGGCGTCGCGGCGCTGGTTCTTCTTATGGTGATCGCACTCGGCGCACTCTTTTGGTGGTCAAAGCGCGGAGCGGCGCCGGGATTGGCGCCGAGGACTGCGGACGCGGTGGCGATTCCGGCCAAAAGCATCGCAGTCCTGCCGCTGGAGAATCTTTCGGACGACAAAGAGAACGCCTTCTTCGCGGACGGCATTCAGGACGATCTGCTGACAAGCCTGGCTAAGATCAAAGACCTGAAAGTGATCTCGCGCACGTCCGTGATGTCGTATCGCAACAAAGCCGCGCGCAACCTGCGCGAGATCGGGAAGGAGCTTGGCGTCGCCAGTGTTCTGGAGGGCAGTGTCCGCCGCGTGGGAAATCGAGTGCTCGTGATTGTCCAATTGATCGATACCGCAACCGACCAGCACATCTGGGCGGAGCGTTATGATCGCACCCTCACAGACTCCATCTCCTTGCAGGGTGAGCTGGCTTCCGAAATCGCAGGGGCGCTGCGCGCGAGCCTCACGGCCGAGGAAAAGGCGCGCATCGAAAGGAAGGCGACCGATAACCCGGAAGCTTATGTGGCGTATCTGCGGGGCCGTGAAATGCAACTCCGTCCGGAAACGTCGCGCGAGAACTTTTTGAGCGCGGAGAGTTTCTTCAAGCAGGCCATCGCGCTGGATCCGAAATTTGTTCTCGCACGCGCGCGGCTCAGTTTAATGCAGACGCTGATCTACGAGTATTTTGAGCCGACGAACGCGGCCCGACTGGCCGAGGCGCGGACGAACGCGGAAGAAGCGTTGCGACTGGATCCAAATTCCGCCGAGGCGCATTCCTCGCTGGCGCGTTGCGCGCAAAACGCCAACGATGCGGCGACGACCCGGCGCGAGTTGGACACCGCCGTGCGGCTCCTTCCTAATGACGCGTCCCTCATCCTGACGGCGGCCGTCACGCAATGGGGAATGGGTTGGAACGAAGAAGCCGTGGCCAACTTCAAGCGCGCCACGGAGCTGGGACCGCGCGAAGCAAAAAACTTCTTTAGTTACGGAGTCCTTCTAAACGAACTCGGGCGAGAGGCCGAATCGCGCACGGCCCTGGATCATGCGCTGCTGCTGGCGCCCGAATCGATTTATTTTCGGCTCCAGCGAGCCAGCGCGGAGACTTCGTGGACAGGAGATACCAAACGCGCCCAGGCGATTCTTGCTGGTTTGCCCGCCGGCCAGGATCCCGATGGCAGAGTTACTTCCGCCTTCATCACTCTCGCCATTTACGAGCGTAATTTTTCGGAAGCTCTGCGGCTGCTTCAAGCGTATTCAGGCGAGACTTTGCCGATGGTCGATAGCAGTGGTTTCGGAAACCAGGACACGAAAATATTTAACGAAGCCATCATTCGTCTCGCCGCCGGCGACCACGGTCGTTCCTACGAATGTTTCGATGCCGAGCGGTGGAAGGCTGAAGTCGAGGTCAGGGACGCGCCGCTTTCGGCCAATGCGCACGCTGGGCTGGCGCTTCTCTACGCCCAAATGGGTTGGAAAGCTCCCGCCCTCGCCGAAGCCGCTCGTGCCTTGGAACTCGGATCACCGGCCGACATGGTGGGAAAGAGATGGTTCCACTTCAACCTGGCGCGAACTTTCACATGGGCGGCGGAACCCGACTCAGCTTTGAAACAAATGGAGATATTTCTCAACCTTCCGTCGGCCTACAAAGTAAACAATTTCCGGCTTGATCCCGTGTGGGATCCCTTGAGAAAGGATCGCCGTTTTCAAAAGCTGCTCGAGACTAAGAAGCAGTAGAATGGAGCGACCTGGAGGAGTGACATGCACGGTGCAGCCGCGAGGGTAGCGAGAGCGAAGGGGGAGCTGAGCGAACGAACGTAGGCAGCTCTTTAAAAGTAGGACGCAGAAACTCGAATATGGCGAGGTGGGACCGAGGCGGGTAGACGGTCAGCTCCGGTGAACCCTGTTTCTCCGCACTCCGTGTGTCGCATCAGCCCATCGCACTAACAAATGGCCCGCATTTTCGATGCATCGTAAGCGGCTTACGATGGATGGGATGATTGCAATGGAGAAGCGGATTCAAAGCTTTCTCCATAAGAGGTCGCACACATTGATGCCTCTTAACCGTCCTATCGATCATCCATAACAGCTCGCCCACGTTGATGCATCGTAAGCGACTTATGATCGATAGGACGGTAGCGAAAAAGGAATTGCAAAACGCCCCAGTCGATCTCGACCGCGTTTCTCGTGCATCATAAGCGGCTTACGATGATCTCGATGCCCGGTCTCGATTCACCGAAGTTTCAGCAATCTTCGATCCCGAGGCGGCCAGGGTTTTCCGGCTTTTCGCGCGGCGCGTTTCGCTTCGCGAATCGCGACCATCTGTTTGGCGTGTGATCGCGTCAGTTGGCGTTGGCTCGCCAGGCCGCCGCGTTTCCCAATTTCGGCAAGGTATTGCCGCACTTTCTTTTGAGCCTCAGTCATCTTATCCGCGCTATTCTGCATCGTAAGCCGCTTACGATGCAAGGATTGAAGTCGGCGCAAATGGAGAATGGTATCTCCCCGGAAAAGAAAACGTCCCAGGTTAAGCTCGGTATTTCTCGGTGAGATGGGCGATGGCTTCGAAAGTAGAAATTAGGAAATAAGAAGTAGAATACGGGCAGAGGTAGGGAAAATCAGATACGATATTTCGATATCAGGTGATCGATGTAAGCGGGGAAGGCTCCGGCGAGCGGGGGCTTTCGAGGAAGAGAATGTTCTCGACGTTGAAGTGGACGCTCCGGAAGAAATTGCAGGAGTTGGTGAATGCGGTGTCGCGGGCGAGAAAGAAGGCGGAGATATTATTCAAGAGAGTGACAAGTCCCGTCCTGAGTGTCGCGTCGTGCGGCGAAGCGATGTCGGAGTTGAAGAAAGGGGCGTTCGACGGTGAGGAAGAGAATGGCGCCTCCGGTGTAAATACAGGCTTCGACAAGGAGGTGGGCCGGGAGCGACAGGAGCGAGATGTGACGCGTGGAGCAGAGTTCGCTCACGAAATGGATGACGAGCTTGTGGCTCAGGTAAACGCTGTAGGCGATGCTCGCGAGGAACGCGGCGCCGGGCACTTCGATTCGCCGGAACGGCAGACGTGGACTGACGGCGCCAAGGAGAAGCGCGGCCATTCCGAAAGCGATTAGCGGAAACTCCCAGACGCAGGCGGGGATGGTCAGGATTTCCCGGTCACTCAGGTAGAGGCCATAAACGATCGCGGCCAGACCAGGAAGCCAGAGCCAGCGCGCTGCATTCATGAGATGGCTCCACCAGGTCGGGCGAAATTTTTCGATCGCCGCAAGCCCGACACCGAAGACGAGCGGATCGAGTCGCGTCCAGGTGGGATAGTAGATCCACATTTGGAATCCGCGGAAGGAGACGCCGCCGTCGCCGGGATTTCGCCAGGCGAGAAAGGCGCGGAGTGCGAGCCCGCCCAGAACGACGAGGCATGGGACGATGACGCCGGCGCGTTTCCACCGGCTTACCAACAAAAGCAGCAACGGGAGCAGCAAGTAGAATTGGTCTTCGATGGCGAGCGACCAGGCGTGAGAGAAAGCTGTGCCGCCGCGCAGGCCGATGTTTTGGACCGAGAGGAGGAATTTCCAGAATGGCGAAATCTCCGGGAATTCCCGCAGCGCCGGGAGACAAAAGTAAATCGCGAGAACGACGAAGTAAGCCGGCAGGATCCGCAAAGCGCGCCGCGAAAAGAAACGCGGGAAATTGATCCCGTGTCCCCGCGCCAGCGACGCGAGCAATTGTCCGCCGATAAGATAACCGCTCAGGACAAAGAAAAGATCGACCCCGACCCAGCCAAAGCGATGCCAGCCATGGGGAAGCCCGAAGCCGAAGATGCCGGTGTGGTAAATGACGACCACGATGACAGCAGCCGCGCGGAGGAGATCGAGACCGGGCTGGCGTTCGCGATTGCGAAAGCGTGGATCGATTATGGTCTGACTCACTTTCGGAAGTATAAAGTAGGAAGCTTTGGAAAGTATAAAGTAGAAAGTAGGAAGTAGAAAAAGGGACCGGGGGCGGAGATTGGCTGTGAGGATGGAGGATCGCGGATGGCCCGCGATGGCGTGTGAAAAATGAGCTTCCATTGTTCGGGCGAACAAGCTAGACAAGACGTATGCCCCCCAGGCGCCGCGTTCCCAAGCCACCGCCGAAACCGAAATTCCCTCCGGCCCGCCGGGTCAAGGAGATTGAGCGGACCTATATTGCGAAGCGTCGACTGCCGAGAATGCGTGCAGCCCGTGCGCTCTCGGGCCGCGCCGCAGAACTGCACATCAAGGCTGAACTGCGCTTGTTTGAGCGGAAGGATGTTTTAACCAAATCGTATCCGGCCAAGGACCACGTCATCATCTGCGAAGGCGATTCGTGGTTTAATCATCCGTTTCTCCACGACATCCCGGAACAACTTAGATACTTCGGCTATTCGGTCCTCCACAGTAATTATCCCGGCAAATTACTGCAGGAGTCGCTGGACCAGGAAAAATTTCTCGCGCCGCTGAAAGATGCGCGCAAAGCGCAGATCAAAGCTCTGCTCCTCAGCGGCGGCGGCAACGATTTGATCAATTGGAAAAAAGGCAATGCCGCGTTCAGTCCGATTTTTCGCAATGCGGGCCCCGGCCACGCCCCGGAGGATTACATCGATGCCGCGAAGGTGACAGTGGCGCTCGGTGAAATGACCCAGTGTCTCGAAGGCATTGCCGATAAACTTCGCGACGCGAAAGCGGCGAAACTGCCGGTCCTCCTCCATGGCTACGACTATATCTCGCCCAAGAAATATGGGCCCTCGCCGTTCAAAGGCACCTGGGTCGATCGACAAATGGACGCGATCGGCGCTGCCGCGGACGCGCAATTCCGAAAACGGATCACGGCTAAACTCCAGGATGCCTGGATGCAGGCATACAAGGATATTTGCGAGCGACTGGGCTGGCATTTTATTGCGGCGCAAAATCTCGTGAAGGGCCGGTGGCATGATGAAATTCATCCGACCGATTTCGCCTTCTACGATGTCAGCGCGGTGTATTGGTACGCGTTGCACGAGCTCGGAATCCTGCCGAGCGGAAGCTGAAGCAACTCACAGTTGCCGCGCAGGCGCACCGCTCTTCAGGGCTTTCTTATGGCCGCTTGCGTAGTAATCCCCGACGTGGCCGCACGCCCGATGCTTAACAGATAAGCATGAACACCCAAACCCTGGGGATTCCTTCGACCGTGCGAGTTCCGACGATCATCTAATTCCCGCACCAACGGCGATCGCGCCAACACTCATTGAACGGCTCGCCGCTTCTCATGCGGCCGTCCTCGAAAACTGGAACAGTAAATTCGCCCTGGACCTGCGCTGGCGTAGAGCGGTCCCGGTAGCCTCCTAGTCCGATTCGATTAATTCGCCGCGGCAGCCTTGGCGAGGAGGCGCTGATCCCAGTCGGCGCGCAACACTTTCATCTCCGCGCTGAGCGCGACCAGGCGCGCGGTGACGCCTTTATACTTCTTCGTGATCCCGTTGACCGTCCGGTTAACCACGCCCTGGCTGACGAGCGTCTGAAGCTTTTCATAGGCGCGCAAGCGCAGCATCTCTTCGCCTCCACTGGCCGCATTGCGCTCCCGGAGATTGAGCAGGATAATGTCGAACAACGGCTTGAATTCGAACGAGGCTCGGGAGGAAAGCACGGCCACCAGCTCCTCCGTAATGTTATCGGGCATACGACGCGAGAAGGAAGCACCACTTGATTTCGACATCGAGGACTATAGCACGGAAGGGTGGAAAAGCGAGGGTGGGAGCAGCGAGAAGCGAGGATAGAGGACAGAAGTCGGAGGCCGGAGGTCAGAAGACAGAGGGCGGAGGACCCGCCTTCGTCGAACTACGGCGCGGCAGGCAGAGGACGGAGATGTACGTAGTTTCCGCGATTCGGATGGAATCGGGCCTGCTTAAATAGGGGTCAAAGCTCGGAAGCCATTCACTAAATCTTAATTTAACGTTTCTTTCGTTAGCTTTGCGAGCGGGATCAGAAATGATCCCGCTCTTTTTTGTGGCTGAGGCGCTCGGAGCGCGTTGGACTCATTTGTTGTAGATTTCGACTAAGCCGACGCCGGTGCCGTTGTCCTTGCCGGCGAGGACGGCGGTGTAAAAGCCGGGCGGAAGAGTAATCGAGACCGCGGCTTCCAGATCGTTACTCGGCGCGAGGCCTTTCCCCGTGATCAAGGCTGCCTGGGTCGAATTATCTTTCCAGTTGTTGTTGGAGATAACGATGACGCCGTCGCCGTTGTGCAACTCCAGGGTGGGATCGGCGAGCACGTTCGAGATACCGAAGCTCGCCAGGGACGGTCCAATTCCGCGCACGACTATGTTCGTGGGACCGGTGTTATTTCCCAGGATCACGCCGGCTATGATTACGTTACTTCCGGTTTGGACAAACCCTCGGGTGCTGAGGTTGGAAAGCTTCGAGTCGGACGCCTGGTCCAGGTCGAATACTTCCACCAATCCTACGCCGATCCCTCCATCTTTCCCGGCCAGGATGGCGGTATAGTTACCCGGCAGCAGCGTCTCGACGATCGCGGATTCCAAGTCATTCGTGGGCGGGATCCCGCTATTTTTTATCTCGGTCTCCTGGTCTTGTCTCCAGTTGTCATTGCTCCGGATGAGCGACCTGTCCGCTCGGCGCAATTCGAGGGTCGGATCAGCGAGGGGATTGGGGACGCCGAACTTCGAGAGCGAAGGTCCGATGCCGCGGACAATCACTTTCTTGGGCAGATTTCCGGTAATAATGAACCCGGCTATGCCCACGTTGTCTCCCGTCTGTGCAAACAGGCGTGTGGACAGATTCACCGCCTGGGTCGCAGGTGTTGGAGTAGGTGTAGCTGTGGGGGTCGCTGTAGGTGTCGGTGTGGGCGTAGGTGTCGGAGTAGGTGTCGGGGTGGGTTCAACGTCACGGATGGTGACCACCGTTTCGGCAGGGAAGCCCAAGGTGGCTTCGGTCGGATTACTCAGAATGACGTCGAATGTTTCCGAAGTAGGCTCAGCGATCGTGCCATCGTCCAGGATCGGGACGTTGATGGTTTCGACTGCTTCGCCGGGCGAGAAGACAAGATCACCAACCTTCTCCGTGTAGTCTTTGCCCTTCGTGGCGGTGCCATCGTGGGTGGCGTAGTGGACGGTCGAGGTAGTGTCGAGGCTGCCCATTCGGGTCACGGTCAGGACTACGTTGTTCTCCACTTCTTCATCGACATTGTAGTTGCTGGAAGTGAACTGAAGAGTCGGGAGCGGCGTGGGTGTCGGCGTTGGCGTCGGTTCCGGAAAACTGGCAACGAAGTCAGCCCGCTCATTCTTGTTCGTAACAATCACCTCGCGGCTCGGCGGCGTGTAGGTGTAGGGACCGCCTGAAGGTGTAACCGTATAGGGCGTTTCCGAGTTCGGGGCGAGGTTGGGGAACGAATAAGTGCCTTGCGCGTCGGTGGTGGTGACACTGGTGGTGTTATCGGGCTTGGTCAAAGTTATCGTCACGCCTGGGAGGGGATCGCCATCCTCGGTCGTCACTTGCCCGGAGATCATGAAGCCCTGCCCCGGACCGACGACGGACGATCCACCGACGAGCTGAACCACAAAGCCATCGTCGCCACCGAGCGGGTCTTTCTGAAAAGCTCCCGCCGTCGTCGGGAAATCATTGTCTCCGACTGCTGCGAGCGCATCCGCGCTTTGGCAGCCGCAGTCTGATTTCGTCCAGCCGGTCACATAAACATTGCCGCCGGAATCGACTGCGATTCCCTGGCCTTCGTCCTGACGGCTCCCACCGAGAAACGACGAGTAAACGAGCGAAGCATTTCCATTAGCATTCGTGTTGAACATCGAGACGAAGGCGTCGCGCGAATTTGGGGGCGTGCTTCCAGGGCTGCTGCCGGGCGTGGGCTGGAAGGCATCTTTGGTCGGGAAATTTAGCGGCACGGGGGACACGGCTGGCGACGTCGATTCCGTCCAGCCCGTGATGTAGGCGTTGCCGAGGAGGTCAACCGCGACCGCTCCGCCATCGATGTTAGCGGCACAGGAAAGACATTCTCCACCGCCTTCTCCCTCATTGGCCTCGCCGCCGACGTAGGTGGAATAAACGAGACCGGAACCGTCAGGAACAAGTCTGGTGAGAAATGCGTCGTAGCCACCGTTGTTCTGCGGCTGGAACGCATTCGCGGTCGTCGGAAAACCGTCCTGTGTGGCTGAGACCGCCGCGAGACGCTCCGCCGAAACATCGGGCGGCACTGCGCTTGAATTCGTATAGCCGGTGACATACGCGCTTTCGTCGGTGCCGACGGCGATACCCCAGCCGACGTCCGCTCCGCGCCCGCCCAGGAATGTGGAATAGAGAAATTCGGAGCCGCTGGGACTAACCTTGGTGACAAATGCATCCCTGGTAAAACCACGGCCGCCCGGATTTTTCTGCACGGCCTGATCGGTTGTCGGAAAGAGTGGCGGGTGCGGCGTCGGCGAAGCCGACGGGTCTATCTCGGTCGACTCGGTCCAACCTGTGACGTAGGCGTCGCCGAAGCGATCCACAGTCACGCTGAGAGCGACATCATCAAGGTTCCCCCCAATGTAAGTAGAATAAACGCGGAACTGGCCCGACACATCGATCTTCGCCAGATAAGCATCGAAATGCTCTTCAAACGTGTGGAAATGCGCCGTGCGGCCGTCTATTTCCCGCTGAATCGGATTGGTCGTCGGGAAAACGAATGAGTCGGTGTAGCCGACGACGTAGACGTTGCTGTTACTATCCAAGGCGATACCGCGGCCCACGTTGTCCCCGTCCGCGCCACCAAAGAAAGTCGAGAAGATGAGCTGGTTACCCGCGGCATTTAGTTTCGTGATGAAGCTGTCGCTAAACCCGATATCGGATTTGTGGGTTTGCATGGCGTTTCGCAACGGGAAATCGAACGAGAAAGTGTATCCAGTGACATAGACGTTGTGGCCGGCGTCCAGCGCCACGCCGTAGGCGCCGTCGCCCTCGCTGAACTCGGGGTCGCCGCTGCCCCCAAGGTAGGTTGACCAAATCAGCGTGGATCCGTCCGGGTTGAATTTGGTGATGAAGGCTTCGTCGCTGTCGAAGCTTAGTCCCGACTGATACGCATTCTTCTCCGGGAAATCTTCGGACTGTGTCCAGCCGACGACATAAGCATTACCATCGGCATCGGCCACGATGTCATGCCCGCGGTCGTTGCTGTTGCCGCCAAGGTAGGTCGAATAATTGATGATGGCCGGGTCGATCACGAGCGGGCGAGAGCGGTCATACTCTCCGAGAGTGAAGCCGGCGCGATTGCCATTCACGTTGAAACCGCCAGGGACCACGTGCTTGCTGCCATCGACTTGCTGGTAGATGAGCGGCTTGCCTTGTCGCAACTCAGCGCCGCCGGCCGCGTGCACTACCAATGCGCCCGTGGTCACGTCCACCTCGAGGCGCTCCGCTCCTTCAAAGTTGAAAGCAATCCGGCTCGGGTCTGCGCCGGGCGCGACGACCAAATCGTATTCCAGTTGCCGGCCCTTGCCGTAGTAGATCAAGTCGACGCCAGGATAGACCGCCTCATACACGACGCGGCGAAAAGTGGGGATGTCTCTGATCCATTTCTGCTCGTCGTTGCCGCGAAAGTAATTGATCTTGCCGGGCAATTCGTCCAGCCCACTCACCTTCGGAGCGACATTGGCGCCCTCGAGGCTCATTCGCACGACGGCCTTCGAAGCCGCGCGCTGCGCAGCTTGCTCTTGCCGCAACTGCTTCAGGGCCGCGGCTCTTTCCGCGTGCGTGGCGCCTTTCACTTTTTCTCGCAGCGCGTTTTCATTAACCGTCGCCGCATCGGCAGCTGCCGGCCTCCTCAACACAAACACCGTTTCCGTCTGGGTGAGGAATGCTCTGTAGCTGGCGCCGCGCGAGACAAACTGCACCTGCGGCGCGAACTGGCCGTGATTCATTTCGAATGACAACGGCAATTGGCCCAGTGCCATCCGGGCGCGTTTCTGATCTACCGGCGCCGCCGCGTTCTTATCGCTTGGTTGCGCTTTCGGCGCGGCGCCGATGGAGCGGTCGTTCGGCAGGAGCAGACAACTCAGGATCACGAGGGCAAGCGTGGCTAGTCCGCTCGCGTATTTTTGGATGGCTCGATGCGTGTTCTTCATGGTTACGCTCCTCGGATACACGGAGGCGGGGTTACGCCTGCGCGGTAGAAGTGCGATTGTGACGACCCCGCGTTTTTGCGGTCAAGATAATTATTTCGATTGGTTCATTAGGCGAGGGGAAGGGAGAGCGCTTTCTTGATTGTCCGTGCATCGCTGGCGAGAGGGAGGGTTGACTCCGAGAGCTTTCGCGAGCAGGAAGGTTCCATGGCAGAGCATGACTTGCAGGCCATCGCATTCCCGAAACTCACCGACGCCCAGATCGCGCAGCTCGGGCGTTACGCTGGCGGGTCGCCGAAGAAATTTCCGGCTGGGCATGCGTTATTTCGCTGCGGGGATCGCGATTCAAATTTTTTCGTCATCAAGTCCGGCGAACTCGAGCTGGTGGATGACACCGGCGAGCAATCCAAGACCATCGGCGTTCTGGGCCCCGGAGAATTCACCGGTGACGTCGGACATTTGACCGGCAACCCGAAAGTGGTCAGCGGCATCGCCCGGACCGAGTGCGAGGTCTACGAAATCTCAGACAAAGTTCTGCGCGAGATCTTGAATCAGGACCCGCAGTTGAGCGATATCATCCTGCAAGCGTTCATCGCGCGCCGGCAGATCATGCGGGAGTCGGGCAATTTCACCGGGCTGCGCGTGATCGGTTCGCGCTACTCGCGCGACACGTTTCGGATCCGCGATTTTCTGGCGAAGAATCGCGTGCTCTTCACCTGGCTGGATCTGGAAGGCGATCCCGCGGTGAGCCAGCTCCTTCAGCAATTCGGAGTGACTGAAGCCGACACGCCGATCGTAGCGTGTGCTCACAAGATTCTTCTTCGCAATCCATCGAACCGCCAACTGGCGGAGACAATCGGCATCCGCCGTCCGCTGGAACAGATGGTTTACGATCTCGCCATTGTTGGCTCCGGGCCGGCGGGA
>Ga0209118_1001031_pt1 | contig 13681 bp, 14 predicted proteins | sample BlaSpr_A8_Ref_M1_FD_187988 | JGI IMG/M metagenome (GOLD analysis project Ga0209118, IMG submission 187988) | Forest soil microbial communities from Thunder Bay, Ontario, Canada - Black Spruce, Ontario site 2_A8_Ref_M1 (SPAdes) (version 2) | ecosystem: Environmental > Terrestrial > Soil > Boreal...
AATGTTTCCGCACCTTACGCGCCGCGAGCCGCAGCTCAAGCCAGTGATCGATCGGTTGACCGAGGAGCACCTCGTTATCCATGACGCGATCCAGGAGGTAGATCGGGCGCTCACTGAACACATGACAAGACCAGAGAACCACGACGCTATCCAGAGTGCGATTGACTACTTGACCGACGCGCTCCTATCCCACCTCGCGTATGAGGAACAGGAGTTAGTGGAACCGCTGGCGCGCCTCGGGCTCTAGCCAGACCAAATAAGACTCTTCTCTAACGGACCTCGGTAGTGTCGGAGCCTTTACTCTGTGCCGGCGAAGCTGTCAAACGAAGCTGTCAAATGCCGCAAATGTGACGCCTCGCGGCGGAGTGATCACAACATGTAGATCGCAGGACGGCGCACGCACAAAATATTGGTGCTCGCGCAGGGAATCGAACCCTGAACCTTGGGATTAAGAGTCTCTCGACACTGCGTCTCAGAGCGTCTCAGGGAGGATCAGGGCGACTCAATCGAACTTGAATTCATGACGCAACCGTCTCAGGGAGTCTCCTGGAGTCTCAGCGAGTCTCCAGGTCAAGGTGTCAAATGGGGTGTCAGCTCCCGAGGATCCGCAAACGCTTTCCTGACTAGGCGGCGCAACCTCATCGATCTGGGCGCCCAACACGCCCAGGCCCGCGCCGAGCAATGGCTGCTCGGGCGGGCACAACGAATGCGAACTTAAAGACTCAGCTGGTGGCCGGAAGCCCGGTCGCGACCGACCGCTGGGCAGGAGCGGCGACCACCTGTCGGGTGCGAGGCGGCCGGATGGCGTAGTAGCCGCCGACGGCGAGGATCCAGATGTATCCAAGGATTCCAAAGGGTGTGGCATCAATGCCGAAAGGCACCGACCCAACTAGGAAAACGCCGATGATGACTGCCGCCCAGCCTACCCAACGCGCCATCGCGCCGCCCCGGACGATGGCCACTCCCGCGGCCAATATGGTCACTCCGTGCACGACTCCGGTCATGTCATATGTGGCCTGATTGATCGAGACCACTGTTTGAGCCACGCGAATATCAAGCCCGTTTCGAGCCTGGTCCAGGAGCCCGACCCACGCCTCATTGATCTGCAGCGAGATGACAACCCAGCCGATAGCCGCGGCAAGCATTGCGACCGCAGGCCAGGACGCGTCCCGAGCCCCTTGCCGCAGTTGAAAGTAAAGCCATGCCGCGAAGGGGATCAGAAGCATGATCCCGAGCGCCTCCACGTAAACGCCGAAGCGGAAGGTGCTCAGGTTTACGGTCGCCAACCAACTCGCCAGCTGCGCATCGCTGGGTCGAATGTCTGGATAGCGGTGGATGAAGAACCCGACCATGAGCACCGGGAAGAACAGCAGGCCGGCGGCCGGCCCCACGCGACTCCAGATAGCTTCCTTCATTTATCGAACTCCTCCGAGATTTGTGGTTGGCATAGGCCACAGGCTGCGGCCAGGGCACGGTCTGGGTCGATCCGGCCAGCCTGCGAATCGACAGTGAGGAATCCCACACCGCGCGTTGAGAGGGTAGCCACATAGACGGGCGTCCACGGATAAGGGAACATCCGGTAGTGATCGGGAACCTCTTGCGGCGGCCAGCCGTGGGTGGGGGGTCTTGGGTGCTGGTCGGAATCGAGGCGCTCCTCTACCCGTTCACGCTCTATCTCGGCACGATGCAAGGCGACCGAGTGCCAGCGGTGCTCCAGTTCGGGTGGTGGGGAGCGCTCACGCCACTGCTTGCGATCGAGTTTGGCGTAGTCGGCGCTCTGATCCTGCGGCGGCATCCTGGCCACACGGTCGGACTGCTGGCCGCCGCCGGCGGCTTAAGCCTCTCGATGTCCGCGTTCACGGGCGCCTACGCGGCCTACTCCCTGACCCACGGCGACGTGTTGCCCGCCACCGGGTTCGCTGTGTGGCTGCGGGGCTGGACCTGGTTACCCGGGTTCAGCCTCTTCGCCCTGGTCCCGGCAGTGTTTCCCGATGGCAGGCTGCCGTCGTCGCGGTGGAGGCCGATCGTGTGGGCGGTCGCCGTCGCCGTCTTGGCACAACTGGTCTGGGTCTCGTTGAGCCAGCTGATGTTCGGATTTCCCCTCGTCGATGGGCCATGGCCCACCGCCGGTTGGCTGTTCCAGCTGCTCACGACCGTATCCGGCGTGCTTTCCGTGTTGGCCGTATTTGCGGCCGCTGGAGCCCTGGCGGTCCGCTTTCGACGGTCGAGGGGAGTGGAACGCCAGCAGCTGAAATGGTTTCTGGCGGCGGTCGGCCTGCAAGCGGCCCTGTGGGCCGGCTCGCTTGCGGCCACTTCACAGACCCACCAAGCCCCCTATCAGGCTCCTTACTTCGAGTTCTTGATCCCACTGGCCCTGTTGGCGGTGCCGACGGCGATTGGGATCGCCATCCTTCGGCACCGGCTGTACGACATCGACGTCGTCATCAGCCGTAGCCTCGTCTACGCCGGCCTGGCGGCGTTCATCACCATCGCCTATCTGCTGGTGGTGGTCGGCGTCGGGCTCGCCGTCGGGACCGGAGGCAGGCCCAACCTGCCGCTGACCATCGTCGCCGTCGCGCTGGTTGGCTTCTTCATCCATCCCGTTCGAGTCCGGCTCCAAAGGCTGGCCAACCGGCTCGTCTACGGCGTGCCGGCGGACCCGTACACGATCCTGGCCGACCTGTCGAAAACGCCGGCCGCCGGCAACGTGGATCACGCGCTGGCCCAGATTGCAGAGGCTGTGGCGCGGGGCATGGGCAGCCGGCAGGCGCGCGTCCGCCTCCTGCTGCCTGGAGGCCAGGCCCAGACAGCCACCTGGCCGCCGGCCGCGACTGGGAATTTCGGGCAAAAGGTTGCCGTCAGTCACGGCGGTAGGACCGTCGGCGAGATCGAAGCCGAGGGATCTGGCGATCAGCGGCTGACTGAGCTGCTCACGGGCCAGGCAGGCCATGCGCTCCACACCCTCCGACTCTCGGCCGAGTTGGACGTCAAGCTGGCACAGCTCGAGGCTCAAGCTGGGGAGCTGACGGCCTCCCGCACAAGGCTTGTCCAAGCCCAGGAGACAGAGCGAAGACGACTTGAGCGCGACCTTCATGACGGGATCCAGCAGGAGCTGGTGGTGCTGATCGCGAAGGCACGTTTGGCCCGCAACCAGCTCGACCGCGACCCGGCGTTGGCAGCACAAACCCTTGCCGAGCTCCAGGGCAGCGCGCAGCACGCCCTCGCCGATCTGCGATCGCTCGCGCGCGGGATACACCCGGCAGTCCTCAGCTCGCGGGGGCTGGTCGAGGCTATCGACGCTATGGCCGCGCGGATGCCGGTCAGTGTCCGCGTCGAAGCCGATCCGTCGATCCGCGAGGTGCGCTACGCACCCGAGATCGAGGGAGCTGCCTACTACGTCGTAGCGGAGGGCCTAGCCAACATGCTCAAGCACTCAGGAGCGACCGACGCCACTGTCACTATCACGTCGAGCGATTCATGCCTGCGGATCGCCATCGCCGACGATGGCCATGGCTTTGACCATGTTCGAGCGCGAGAGTCAGGGCTTCGCGGCCTGCGCGACAGGGTCGAGGCGCTCGGTGGGCACGTTGAAATAGACAGCAGCCGGTCGGGTACGCGCCTCAATGCATCGCTTCCTGCCGTGCATGGATCAGATGACTGAGCCGTTGCGGGTCGTAATCGCCGACGACAACTACCTGGTGCGCGAGGGCACTCGGCGACTGCTCGAGGATTCGGGCGAGGTGCAGGTGGTGGCAACCGTGGGCGCCGCGGGCGAGCTGCTCGATGCGGTGGACCGGCTGCTCCCAAATGCTGTGCTTACGGATATCAGGATGCCGCCCGGCCATGACATGGAAGGCATCGATGCCGCGCATCAGATCCGAGCGCGCCACCCGAGGGTCGGAGTCGTAGTGCTTTCGCAGCACGCCGACGCTGCATACGCGTTCCAGCTCCTCAAGGACGGCACAGGCGGGCTGGCCTACTTGCTCAAAGAACGGGTGGGTGATGTGGACGAACTGTTGCGCGCCCTGCGCGAGACCATCGCCGGCCGATCGGTCATCGACCCAGTAGTCGTTGAGGCACTCCTGGCAAGGCGTGGAAGGCAGGCGCATTCTCCCCTCGCCACCCTCACGCCGCGCGAGACCGACGTCTTGCGCGAGATGGCGCAGGGGAAGACCAACGCAGGCGTCGCGGATTCGCTCTCAGTCTCCGAATCCGCGGTGGAGAAGTACGGCAATGCGATCTTTTCCAAGCTCGGTCTATCTGAGGAGCCGCAAGTGCATCGGCGCGTGGCGGCTGTGCTCGCTTTCCTTCGCGATTCACATTGACCGGCACCTTGCGGGGTCCACACGGGATTCCCGGTGTGCAGCTTGGGGTTCCAGTCCGTCAGCTCAGCTCAGCCCGGGGGTTGGGGGCATTCGCAGGCGCGTGCCCAACTGTCAAGGTGCGTTCGGCGACAGCTGGTGGCCAATCGGTAGTTGACACGCCGAAGACGCCAGACACGTCCAGGCATCCCCTGGCACGTCCAATCAAGGAGGGTCAATCTCCTCTCCCACTATGAATCTGAAGCAAGGGGCGATCTGAGACATGACCCGCAATCTCCAGAAGATGTATTCAGTCGTCGGCATCCTGATGCTGCTCGAATTTCTCGTGCAGTTCTACACCATCGCCTCATCGGGGTTCACCACAGTGGCCAACGAAATCGCGAATCCTGGAAACCCCAGGGGTACAAGCGTAGCGGTCATCGAACCGTTTGCCGCCGCTCACGGGGTAATCGGAGTCTTCATCGTCCCGCTGACCATCCTGGCTCTAATCGGCTTGTCGGTTGGCGCGCGGCATGCGCGAAGGACGACGGTATTAGCTGCACTGCTCTTTCTCTTGTGGGCGGTCCAGTTCGCATTGGCCTACGTGGGCTTCCTTGGAATGGCGGCACTCGCCGGACTGCACGGCGTCAACGCTTTGGCTATGGTTGGTCTCGGCACTTTCCTGGTGAAAGGCAACTGGGCCTTCGGGCGCCAAGCGCCCGTACCGTAACGTCCCAACGGCAACTTCATGCGCTGATCTAGGCGCGTCCTCAAATGCGGAATTCTCCACCGGGCAGCCGCTCCGAGATACAGAGCCGTCTTACATTGTTTTCAGCACCGAGGTCGCCGTCGGCTTGACCCTAGCTCACTTGCGACGTTGGTCCTGCACGGCATCATGTGCTCGCGCCGGGAGTCGATTGACCTTGGGATCGAGAGGAGATTGACCGTCATTGTCTGGACGTGTCAGGACATGTCATGGTGTGTCTCGCGTACTCGCCGGCCTGACGCGTTGGTGCCACAGCGCGTCCTGACGCCTCACAGGAGCGTCCTGGGTAAGAGAAGTCAAACAAGCTGTCATACGCCACCCTGACGATCGTTCCGATGGCTCGAAGCTAGGTTCGTTCGTCAACAGCGCCCTTGATGGCCGCGGAAATGCGTTCCGGGCACCATCCCCAAAACTTGAGTACCTGACTCGGACGAAGCGACGTTCAGACTCCCGCCGACAGCGGCCATCCGATCTGCCATGTTCTGCAGCCCGCCCCCTTAGGACTCGCCCGGGGCGTCGTCTCGTTTGATAATCCCGCAGCCGTTGTCCCGAATCGAGAAGGCGATTCGATCTCTTGCCGAGGCCCTCCAGTCCATCGTTCTCGTAGCGCGCTAGCCAGCGGTGCATCGTCTGCCGGCACACGCCCCACTCGCTTGCCACCTCACCCACCGTCCGACCGTTGGCAATGACAGCCACAACTGCTTTGTACCTTTGCTCAGTCACGCTCATCTCCCTCATGGCCAGGGAGTGTCGCGTCGGTACCGAAGTAGCTGTAGCGACTCAGCCGAAGGTCTGTAGCACAGCAGCCGAATGCGTTTTGTCGCTTAGCAGCCGAACTTGCACAACAAGATTGGTGCTCGCGCAGGGAATCGAACCCTGAACCTTGGGATTAAGAGTCCCCTGCTCTGCCAGTTGAGCTACGCGAGCACGCCTGCGATGGGAGCCGAGTGTCGATTCTAAGGAACCCAAGGCATTAACAACCTGAGTTCCGTCCGCGCTCTATGCACGGTACGTTCCCTCGCATGCCGGCTCGGGTGCCGCTTGACGTCGATCTCGAGGACAGGTTGCTCTATGGCCTGACCCCGATCCGGCTCGCCTACGCGGTGGGCGCGCTGCTTGCAGCGTTCGCACTGTGGTCGTCGCCTTGGGGGCCTGGTGTGTTGCGTGGCGTGGCTTCGTCCGTGGTCATGGGGGTCGGAGCGCTCATGTCCTGGGGGAGATGGCGCGGCACGCCGGCTGATAGATGGGTCGTCGACTTCGCACTCTTCATGTCGCGGACTCAGCGGTTGCTCTGGACCGGGCCGCACTTACAGATCCCCATGCCTCTTGCGTCACGAAAGGCGTGAACTCTTCCCTGAATCTCGGTTGGATCCGGGTGATGCCTCGGGCGCCGGCTGTGCTGTTCAAGGGCGCGCATGACATTGCGGTGATCAGGACCGGCTCGCTCGGTTTTGCCGGAGCAGCCGAAGGCGACCGGATGCGATGGATCAACTCGTTCAGACGCCTTCTCGACGGCCTGGATGGTCCGCTGCAGGTCCTCATCGAGGTGGTGCCGGGAGCTGGATCCGCGAGCTCAGACCGGCCGTCTCCGGCCGACTTCGATGACATGCGTGGGGCGGACGTGTCCTTTGTCGATCGACTGGCACAGTCACCGTCCGCGCATCGATTCGAAACCTCGCTGATCACCTCCAGGGCTCACGCGAGCCGCCTGGAGCCGGCCTTGCACGAGCTCGGAGTGCGGTTCGAAACGGCGGCGCCCACCATCCAGGTCTGCTTCGGCCAGGAGCTCGTCAACCAATACCGCCACGTGGGTGGGTTCAGCCGCACCTGGTATGTCGAACGCCTGCCTGGAACCGACCTTGAGGCCGGGTGGATCTTCCGGCTCCTGCCGCAAGAGTTGAATCTGCGTCTCTCCTGGCACTCCACTCCGCTGCCGGTCGCGTGGATTGTCGACTACTTGCAGCGCCAGCTGGTCAACATGCGAGCGTCGCGCCTCATCGAGCAGGACGCGAGCGGGGCCGCGGACCCACTTCTCGCCGGCGCACTGCCGAATGCCGAGGACCTGCAACGGCGGCTCGCGTCGAGCCAGGACAAGGCGTTTCACGTTTCGATGTACCTGACGCTGACCTCTACGACCGTCGACGAGCTCGAGGCCGGCGCGCTCAGGGTCGAGTCCGCCGCGCGCGCCGTGCTCTGCTCGCTACAGCCCTGCACCTTACGCATGTTCGACGGATTTCTCGCCACCCTTCCGCTCGGCCTCGACCGTCTGGGACGCAAACGCGTCCTGGACAGCACAGCCCTCGTCACGTTCTTTCCGTGGCTGGAGCCGGACCTTCAGCAACCGGGCGGACTTGTCATAGGCCGAAACGGCGCGACCGGGGCGCCTGTGCTGGTCGACCCGTTCGACCAGCGGCGTTACTCCAACGCGAACATCGGAGTCTTCGGGCATTCCGGCGCGGGCAAGACATACCTTCTCTCGTCGCTCGCGCTGGGCGCATTGGGCCGAGAAGTCCAGGTCTATGTCATCGATCCGGAGCACGAGTACGGAGCACTTGCCCGGCAGGTCGGTGGGATCGACGTTCAGCTCGCCCTAGGATCCGGTCAAGCGCTCAACGTGCTGGATCTCCGACCTTCAGATCGCCGCGACGAGTCCTGGGTTGGGCCGGCCGCCGCCGATGCGGTCGACCTCTGCGCGACCATCTGCGGCGGTTTGGATGAGGCGGAGCGCGCGCACCTCGAGACCGCGGTGCGTGCCGCCTACGACGACCTGGACCAACCCGTCTTGCGAGACGTCGCCGCCCGGCTCTCCGCCGGCTCGCGGGTCGCCACGATCCTGCAGCGCTGGGTTCGCGGAAGCCTGGGCCAGATGTTCAGCTCGCCGACCAACGTCGACCTGGAGGCACCGATCGTGGCCTTCGGAATGCGTGAACTCCGCGACGAGATGGTGGCTCCGGTGCACTTTCTGCTGGCCGAGGCGTTGTGGGCGCGCATCAAGCGGAAGGATCGTCGGCGGATGCTCGTGGTGGACGAGCTCGGTCTGCTGTTTGAAGATGCGACCATCCGCCGGTTTGTCGTAAGTCTCGCGCGCAGGATTCGCAAGTACGACGGCTCGCTGGTCTTCGCTACGCAGAACCCAGGCGATCTACTGAGCTCGGACCAGGGGACGGTGGTCGCCACGAACCCGGCGGTGCTCTTTTTTGGCGCCCAAAGACCAGGCGAGGCGGCCAAGCTTCAGGAGGCATTTCACCTGAGCGCGCGCCAGCGTACGTTCCTCGAGAGCGCACGGCGCGGCGACTTCCTGGTCGCCGCCGGGGCCGACCGGCTGACCGTCCAGGTGCAAGCTCCGCCCTGGCAGGAAGAGGCGATGCGGACCGTGCGAGCGGCGGCTCGACCCCCGCCCTGAACCGGTAGGCTTGATCGCGAACGTGCAGCGAGTTGTTCATTACCGATTGGAGGGGCTCCCCGAGCAGCATCTCGAACGGGTTCATGCCCAGTTCGAGGCGCTGGCGAGCGCCCGCACCTGGCGCTGCAACCCACCCTGGATCGCCAGCTCGTACTCGAGGGGCCTGTTCGAGATGGAGTATTTCAGGCACCTGCACAGCGAAGAGCCGAACGCCTCCGCTGCCGGCTTCGTGAAGATGGCGGGCGACGAGACCGACGCCCTGATCATTGCCATCTTCATGAGGGACCTCAGCGCGGAGTACGGGATCACGACATCGACGCGAGACCAGGACCACCCGCTGGCGAAGCTTCGGCGGCTGGAGTTCCAGACCGGCCGGCTGCCGACGGGCCAGGCGCTCGAGGACGTGCTCGCCAAGAGACCGGTGATCAAGAAGGTTGAAGGCGAGCGCATCTTCTTCTATCCGCCGACGTTTCGCCTGCACTCGCAGGGGCCGCCCAGCCCGGAGTGGGCCTATGCGCTGTGCGGCATCCGGGCTTATGCGCCAACGCTCATGGAAGCGGAGCAGGAGGCTCTCAAGATTCTCAAGGGGTTCGGGCACCTCGGTGGCTGAGAGCGCAGTCGCCGGCATGGGTTCACTCCAGTCGGCTGACGGCACAAAGCTCGCCTTGCGGGCATGGCCGAAGCCGGGCTCGACCACCGCGTTTGCCGTGGTGCACGGGCTTGGCGAGCACTCAGGTCGTTACGCGCGTTTCGCGGAGGCAATGGCGAAGCACGGCATGAGCACGTACGCGCTGGACCTTAGGGGTCACGGCGAAAGCGACGGCCAGCGAGGCCATGTCGATTCCTGGTCCCAGTGGACCGACGACGTGTCGGCGTTCGTCAAGCATGTGGAAGGCCTTGAAGGCGCCGAAGTGGTGCCGCTTGGACATTCATTTGGTGGAGCGGCGCTCCTGAGCACCGTGCTCGAGAGCAAGCTGCCGCACAGCAAGCGCTTCGTGGTCTCGAGCCCTGCGCTCAAGCTCAGGCTGCAGGCTCCCGCGTGGAAGACGGCAGTTGCTCCGTTCGCGTCGAAAATCGTGCCTCGCCTGGCGATGGACAACGAGGTCGACCCGGCCGCTGTCTCAAGAATCCCAGAGGTCGTGGCGGCCTACCGCAACGATCCGCTCGTGCACAGCAGGATCTCCAGCCGGATGTATACCGAGTGGCAGAACGCAACCTCGGATATCCTCTCCCGCGCTGCTCAAATCAAGATTCCGTTCTTGATTCTGGCCGGCACCGCCGACCCGTTGATCGACCCTGAGGGCAGCCGCAGCCTGCATGAGCTGGCGCCTTCGCTCAGCGAGCTCCTCTTGCTCGAAGGCCGCTACCACGAGCCGTTCAACGACCTGGGGAGCGACGAGGTCTTCCAGCTTGTCGCGGACTGGGTGCATCGATCGTGATCGTCGCCTCGGTGCTGCTCGCGTCGCGACTCAACCTCGACCCCGGGTCGTGGATCTCGTGGATCATCGTCGGCCTCATCTCGGGCGCGATCGCCGCCCGCGTTGTGGCCGGCCGCGGGTTCGGATGCATCGCGGACATCGTGGTCGGCGTGGCCGGCGCGATCATCGGAGGCTACCTGCTCGGGGCGCTGTTCAACGCTGGCGGAACGGTCGGCTTCTGGGGCAGCATCGTGGTGGCGTTCATCGGCGCCGCCGTGCTGCTCTCGGTCCTGAAGCTGATCTCGGGCGGACGCCTCTAAGGCCTAACCCGCCGCGGCTCTGACCTCTTCCTGGGGAGCTTCGGCCTGCTGGGCACGCGGTCGTCTCTTGAGCAGCAGCGTGGTGAGAGCAGTGAAGGCCAGGAAGGCGATGGGCACGACGAGCGACGATTTCATCGCGTCGATGTAGCCGCTGACGAAAACGTCATGCGCAAGCGCGTTGATCTGGCCCGCCACAGCGGGCGGAATCCCGGGGGGCAGCTTGGCCCCAGTCTGACCGATGCCGATTTGGAATCCATTCGAAGCCACGGAGCTGAACGCCGCGATGAACTGAGCGCGGAAGGCGACGGGCAGCGAAGCCGCGTGGCTCACTGCCTGGTCGTGGAGGGTCGTGGCCAGGTGGTTCTGAAGGAGCGCGCCGACCACCGCGCTACCAATCGCTGCGCCGAGCTGGCGTGTCGTGTTGAGGACTCCGGACGCCGCGCCCGCGACGCGAGGCGAGATGTTGCGCATGGCGACGGTGGTCATGGGGGCGAAGGTCATCCCCATACCGGCGCCGGCGATGATGGCGGGAAGAAGGAAGGTCAGCCAGTTCGAATCGGGACCCGCCACGAACGTGAACGTTGCGAAGCCGATCGTGAACAGCGTGATGCCGGTCGTCAAGATGTACTTGCCTCCGATGCGGTCGGTCATGCGACCCGCAAATGGGGCAAAGATCATCGACGTCACGGACATGGGGGCCAGCGTGAGGCCGGCGGTCAGCGCAGAGAAACCGCGAACCGATTGCAGGTAGATGGTGATCGGCAGGAACAAGCTCAGCATGCCGAAGCTGATCGCCGCAGCGATCCAGTTAGCCACAGCGAAGTTGCGGTCCGCGAAGAGCGAGAGTGGGACCAGCGGCTCGGCCTGGAATCGCTCCCAGACGATGAAGATGATGATGAGGGCCACTCCAGCGATGATGATCTCGGGAATCGTCACGCCGTAAGCGAAAGTTCCCCAGCTGTAGCGTTGGCCTTCGATGAGGCCGAAAACGATGGCGAACAAGCCGGCCGTCGCGAGGATGATGCCAAGGACGTCCCAGCCGTGATGGCGGCCAGGTCGCAGGTCGGGAATGATGACGAAGGTCGCGATGAGAGCGCCGATGCCGATCGGAACGTTGATGAAAAAGATCCAGCGCCAGTCGATGTAGGTGATGATGGCGCCGCCGACTGTCGGCCCCGCCAGGGTGGCCAACCCGGCGACACCGCCCCAGACGCCGAAGGCGGCTCCGCGTCGCTCAGGCGGGAAAAGTGAAGTGATGATGGAAAGCGTCTGGGGAGTCAGCAGCGCACCGCCGACGCCCTGGAGGATGCGGGCCGCGATGAGCTCGCTGACGTTCTGGGAAAGGCCGCAAAGCGCTGACGCCAGCGTGAAGACGAAGAGTCCGATGGCGAAAAGTGTTCGCTGTCCGTAGAGGTCGCCGAGCCTGCCGGCCGTGATCAACAAAACGGCGTAGACGAGGATGTATGCGTTCAGCACCCACAGGATCTGATCCAGCGTCGTGTTGAGCCCGGCGCTCATGGCGGGAATCGCCACGTTCACGATCGTGGTGTCCAGCAGGATCATGAAAAATCCTGTGGTCAAAACCACCAGTACGAGCCACGGGTTAGTGCGTGCTTGCGCCATGCCTTCTCCTCAACACTTCATGCCCGGAATCGATTCCGGCCTTCCACTCCAATCTTCCTTCCTTGATCTCGAGCTCGAGCTTGCGGACCCATTCGCGCTCTGCTTCGAGCATCGCGATCTTGTGCTCCAGCTCGATGAGCGCCAGCCTGGTTACGCCGGCTGTTCGAAGCTCACCCATGACATGGGTCAGCTTTTCCGTCTTGGCGGCAAGGGCGGCAATTCGCTCGCTAAGGAGCTGTGCTGCCTGCTCAGCCTTGAGGTGATGCATGAACATGAGGCCGGCCGCGAAATTGGTGTACTCGCGAGTTGGTCGCGCCAGGATCTCGCTTACGACCTTGATGAGCAGTTCCCGGCCGGGTTCGGTGAGCTCGTAGATGGTCCTTTCTGGTCGGCGGCCCTCCTTCTCACGCTCGACGGACACCACCAGCCCGTTGCGCTCGAGAACCTCGACCGTGTGGTAGAGCGTGCCGAAGTTCAGCCGGATGAACTCGTCGTGATGGCGCTCGCGCATCGTCGCCGCGAGCTCATAGGGATGCATAGGCCTCTCGTCGAGAAGCTCAAGGATTGAGAGGGACAGCGGCGAGACGCTGGGTGCTAGCTCCGACATATTCGATGCGGAATATACATAACCGGGCATCCGAAGTCAAATAGTTGACCACAGAGCAACTTAACAGCCTGGGTTGGCGCGGTTTCGAGCTCGATCTACCTTGACATCAGGTGTCGACGGCTCGGGGGCAATCAGCAAGTCCCATCCTTATCGCCGCTCTGCGCGCAGGGAGCCTAAACGAAGGGAGGGCCCGGCCGAGGTGCGCCTATTCGATAGCGGGGTCCGCCAGCTCGCCGCCCAGAGGCTTTTCGTACCACGCCACGTCCCAGTACCGCCCGAACTTGCGGCCCTGCTCGGTGAAGTGGGCGACGCGCTTGAACCCGAACCGCTCGTGGAGCCCGATCGAGGCCGGGTTCGGCAGCGCGATGCCCGCGTACGCACGGTGCACGTCCTCGCCTTCGAGAGCCTTGAACAATGCCTCGTAAAGGCGCGATCCTGCGCCTCGGCCCACTAATTCAGGGGACAGGTAGACGCTGGTCTCTATCGACGTCTCGTAGGCCGGCTTCGGCCGGAAACGGTTGCTGCTCGCAAATCCGACAATCACGCCTTCCGAAACCGCGACCATCACGCGGTAGCGCCCCGAGGTGTCGTAATGCGCGAACCACTCCCGGCGCGCGTCTATGGTCATGGGCTCGACGTCGAACGTGTAGTGCGTCTCCGCGACGTACTGGTTGTAGACATTGTTCACGCCAGATAGGTCGTCAGCCGTTGCCGGTCGGATCTCGACTTTCGTGTTGATCACGAGCCAAGTTTATTGCCCACGTGCGAATCGATTTGCGGTATCAGCCCACAATTGCGACATGGACCGCATCCTTCTCGAGGGTATGTCGTTCCAGGGCCGGCACGGCGTACGACCCGCGGAACGCGAGCGCGCCCAAGAGTTCAAGGTGGACATCGAGGTCGATTGCGACCTGAGCGAGGCCGGAAAGAGCGACCGCATCGAAGCCACGGTCGACTACCGGCAAGTTCGATCAATCGCCAAAGAGGTCATCGAAGGCGAATCGCAAAAGCTCCTCGAGAGATTGGCCGCCCTGATCGCTGACCGGGTGCTTCAGCTGCAGCGCGTTGCGGGCGTCTCCGTCCGAATCTCAAAGCGGCCGGAAAGCATGCAGCCAATCGCCTCGGCGGCCGTTCGCATTAATAGGACGCGCGCATGACCATCGCGTATTTCGATTGCTTTGCGGGCATCTCCGGCGACATGACCCTCGGCGCCCTCATCGACTCCGGCGCCGATCGTGCGCTG
>Ga0209118_1001032_pt1 | contig 13635 bp, 13 predicted proteins | sample BlaSpr_A8_Ref_M1_FD_187988 | JGI IMG/M metagenome (GOLD analysis project Ga0209118, IMG submission 187988) | Forest soil microbial communities from Thunder Bay, Ontario, Canada - Black Spruce, Ontario site 2_A8_Ref_M1 (SPAdes) (version 2) | ecosystem: Environmental > Terrestrial > Soil > Boreal...
CCAAGTGAGCAAATCGATCAAGCGAGTGGTGTTCAATCAGAAGGGCGGCGTTGGCAAATCCACCATTACCTGCAATCTCGCCGCCATAAGCGCCGCCCGAGGCGTAACGACGCTGGTCATCGATCTCGATCCGCAAGCGAATTCCACTCTATATCTGCTGGGGAGCGGCGCAACGACAGTTCAGCCCACGGTGGTCGATTTCTTTCGCCAGACGGTGGAATTCACCTTCCAAGACAAGAAGCCGCTCGCCTATGTTCATGCGACGCCGTTCGACAATCTCTTCATCATGCCGTCCCGGCCAGAGCTGGACGAATTGGAGGCGAAGCTCGAGTCGCGCTACAAGATATACAAGCTGCGCGACGCGCTCGATCAGATGCAGGAATTCGATGCGGTGTACGTGGACACCCCGCCTGCCATGGGATTTTTCACCCGATCGGCCCTGATTGCCGCCGATACCTGCTTGATACCTTTTGATTGCGACACTTTTTCGCGCCAAGCCCTTTACACGCTACTCGGCAACGCTCAGGAGATTCGCCGGGACCACAACCAAAAACTGGGCATCGAAGGCATCATCGTCAACCAGTTCCAGACGAGGGCCAGGCTGCCGCAGCAACTGGTCGACGAACTAAAGGAAGAGGGCCTGCCGGTATTGGAGACGTATCTCTCCAGCTCGGTAAAAGTGCGCGAATCGCACGAGGCCGCGAAGCCGCTCATCCATCTTGCGCCCCAGCATAAGCTGACTGAGGAGTACACGGCGTTGTATGAAGCGTTGCAGCAGCCGACCGGAGTGGCAGCGACATCCTAGTCGGGGACGGCCGCGGTCGGCATTGAGCTTCACGCCCGATTGCAAAATTCAGGGGCTGAACTGTAGGCAGTCCAGCCTGTAGACAATGTGCTGCGGCGCCCCCTTACCAGTCCAAAGTATCTTCCCAATCTGTATGCAATCGGTACTCTCCCTCCCGCAAGCGGATCTCGCGAGGACAAGCGAAATCCCTACCGGGGGACGAAGGCGGAGCGGCGGGCTTGATCGGTGCTAGGTGGCCGGTGGCAATTGTTGCAGTGTGGGCCTGAGGACCTGCGGCTGAGCCGTGCCCGCATCTTACGTGGCAGGCCGGGTTCGGCCTGGCTCATTTAAGCGGCGCGTCCAAATTGCGCAGAAGTAGGTGTTACTAGCACTATCGGCCCAGTTCCACGAGTCGCTGCGCCGCATCGGCTTTTTCATCGTTGCAACCGCAATGGCCCGACCTGCTCATGACGTGATCGCAGAGCGTAGACGTGCCGCGCAGGCTTCCTCAGGCGTAGTAGGTCGTGAACCGCCCGTGATGACCGAAGTGGCCGTGTCCGGCCTGCTCCATCAGCCGCATGAACTCCTCCCTGCTGATGCGGATCAGACGCTCGTGATCACCCGCCTCGAAATAGATCTCCGGCTGCTCGGCCAAACTGTCGTCGATGATGGTGTGCATGCCGTAGGCGGAGCCGAGCGGCGGGATCGCGCCGCACTCACAATCCTCGAACAGGGCGCCGATCTCCTCCTCGGTGGCGAGGCGAAAACGGCGATTCAGCTCCCGGCTCAGTCGCCCCAGCCGCACGTGCCGCGTGGAAGGCAGCACGGCCATCAGAAATCCGTCTTCGTCCTCCAGCACCACCGACTTGGCCAACCTGTCGCCGGGCACATGGGCCAACTCCGCCGTTTCCATGCTGTTGCGAGAATGGGGATGCGTAACGACGTCGTACTGTACCCCGTATTGCATCATGTAGTCCTCGACGCGGTGCGCGATTGCCATGGCGATGCTCCTAGAAGTTCCACTGAACGGGGCAACTGTGATCTTGTTGCTTCCCCCAACTCAAGGGCGGAGACTGCGAGTGACCCAAGTGACCCGCCCGAACCGTATGGAAGACCAAAGCGTGAAGGTCAATATGAGTATGTTACGCCCTTCATGGGCAAGCGTTGATTCCGGTGTTGTTGGCTGCCTCGCAGGCGTCCGCTGCCGTGTTGGTTGCCATGTGCTGGCTTGTGACCACTCCAATGGCCGTGTTGGAAGGGCTGGGGGCGGCCGATTCTGTTGAAAACCTCCATTGATTCCTAGCCTAGTGACTGCGGCACACGTAAAGTCCAGATCATAGGAACAGCAGAACCGCGCGACGGTAGGAACGCAGATAAGATCGATATCGCTTTCTGGCCTGTACCAGAAGCTGCAGCGGTAGCGCTAGGTACCTAGCACCGACCGGATCCGCGCCGGCGTCCAAGCCGGCCGTTCGCAGTTCTTCAAGGATCTCACCACGCCGTTCTACGGCTACAACCGGCCGGGCGCCAAGATTTCGGAGGGCGCACGCGAATCGTTCTGGCTGCCGGGGATGATGGCCGGGTTTCCTGCTGCCTACTCTTGCATCAAGGCCTTTTCCGAGACCGATCAGACCGAGCACCTGAAGAAATTTGATGTACCGACGCTGATCCTTGCATGGCGACGACGACCAGATCGTCCCGATCGCCGATTCCGCCCTGCTTTCTGCGAAGCTTATCAAGAATGCCAAGCTCGTCGTTTACGGGGGCGCCGGCCATCGGCTTCCATGCAATGCGCGGCGAGTTGGGAATGGCTCTGCCACTGAACCTCGTGCTGCTCGGTCTGTCGCTGTTCGTCTTGTGAGGCCGCGCGCCAAGATGCCGATCGCGGCGCACTTGACGCCCCTGGATGAGCTGCTGGGAACCTATGTCCGGCTGAAGGCTTAGCATCGTGCCGGCGTTTCCCGTCGATGAGGGATCGCAGATCGGCTTCTATTACAACGACCCCGACGGCAACAGCATCGAGATCAATGTCAGCAACTACGGCGAACATGGGCCGCGATCGAAACACATGCAGACGTCGCCGGACTTCGCGCGCCGCCCGCTCGGTGTCGACCTCGATCCCGAGAAGATGGTAGCGGCGCGCGAGGCAGGTGCCACGCCCTGGGAGCGGCACAAGCGAGCCTGGCAGGGCGAATTTGCGCCGGCCAAGCCTTTCGATCCAACCACAATGCTGTGAGCACGGCCAGCCTGCGCGGATGAATCCGCTTGGCCGTGATTGTGATCATGTTTGCTTTCGTTTGTTCGGGTTCGAAGAAGTCGAAGGGTTGGTCTGCTGAACCCTTATTGCGCGGAAAACGCGCCTATCCAATGCCACGCACTATCCACTGAGGCGCACCCGCAGCCACAGGTACGCGGCAGAAATCGCCAGCGTGGCGAGGGTAACCGGCACGCCGATGCGAGCGTGGCGGTGCCAGTCGATGCGAATACCACGCCGCGCCGCGGCGTCCACGACGATGATATTGGCGATGCTTCCCACGATCAGGAGGTTCCCTGCTAGCGAGCTTACCAGCGCGAGCACCGGGCCAGCCATCGAATGCGTAGCAACCGGAAGCAGCAACATCACTGCCGGCACATTGGAGACGATATTTGAGAGCACGAATGTGGCGCAGAACAGCGGCCCGGGCTGATGCAGATCCACGCCGAAGGAAGCGAGATCGGTTACGACCTTAGCCGCCAGTCCGGTCCGCTGCACCGCGTGGTTGACCACGAACAGCCCGATGAACAAAACCAACAACTCCCAGTCGACGAGGCCCAGCATCTTGTTGGAATGGAGCTTGCGACTCATCAGTAGTACGCCCGCCGCCGTCAGTGCCACGTGTTCCCTGGGCCAAGGCGCATACACGAAGGCCACCAGCAGCAGGGCGGCCACTGCAAGGCCCTTCGCAGTCTGCCAGCGGTCGAGCCGCGTTTCCATGTCGTTCTCCTCGACCACCTCGGTCATAGTTGCGTCGAACCGGACCCAGCGGCTACGCGCCTGCCAGCTGATCAACACCCAGGCCGCACCCAACCCGAGCAGCACCGGCAGCAGCGCCTCGGCAAAGTAGCCTGAGAAGGACAGTCGGAGCGTCTGGCCTATTAGCATGTTCTGCGGGTTACCTATCAGCGTCGCCCCGGAGCCGATGTTCGCGGCACACGCGAGCCCGAGCAGGTAAGGCACCGGATCGAGCCCGCGCTTTACGCACGCATTGATCAGCACCGGCGCAACGGCAAGGCAGACGATGTCGTTGCTGAACACTCCTGACAGACCTGCGACGAGGACCATCAGTGCGCCGAGAAGCTGCGGCGGCGACAGTTCCAGGGCGGCGAGCTTGCGCGTTACCCAGTCGTAAAAGCCGCCCAGCCGCATTTGTGCTGACACGACCATGAACGAGAAGAACAGGATCAGGGTCGGGAGATGCACTGCCTCGGCCGCCTCGGTGAGACCCACCGCGTCGAAGCTAATGAGCGCAATCGCACCAAGGAGCGCCACACCGGTGCGATCGAGTTGCAAGAACGGCAGACCGCCGAGGATCATGCCCAAGTAAACGACAAAGAATACGATGACGATCGTTGTTGTCATAGTTGGCTTGCCTGGATTTTTGGGAGCTTGTGTGCTCAGAATCAATGAACAGCCGCGTTGAAGCGGGTGCCAATCGGTCAAATGAAGATATTGTTTTTCACTACACCTGGAACCGCGCTGTAGCCATTCTCTACCCGGAACTAGTTCCTCGTACTCACGCAGGCCTCTTCGCGTGCGCGTCCCTGCAGCGAGCAGCGCGATTCACACTTTCGATAAGGATCAATGCGGAAGCCCAGGAAAAGCAAGGCCGCATCCCATCGCGTCGTCCCCAACAGGCCGATAACGCCATGGCGGAGCAGAACCTTACGTTGCACGTCGTAAGCCTTGCGCTCCATGTCTGTGGCATCTGCGCAGTTCATGGAGCCGCGAAAGCCCGCAATAGTTAAGTTAGAAGTCGGTTTTGGAACACTACCTGACGGCAGCGACGGCCGCCATTCGGACGCGGCGGCCAATCTGGCCCAGCAGGTGTCAGGTCGCCTGGCGAGAAACGGCGCGCGAACTGCAGCGCGAGTTGCGGCTGGTCTGGCGCTCGGTCGACGGGTCGCCTTGGACGCTGCCCTTGTGGCGCCGATCAAACCGCTGCAGGGACAGACGCTCACGCAGGACCAGTTGCTCATGAAAGTCGGTGCCGCCAAGAAGATGCGGGACGCGCCGCCAGCCTAATCGAATTGCATCGGCCCGATGGAGATGCTGCTGTCGCGCGCGAGACGTTTCGCTTCACGCTCGATCACGTCAAGGCACGATCAGAATGGTTCCAGCACCTGCCGGACAGTCGGGACATCGCCAGGCCCATATACGAACTGCAAGATCTCATTGAATACCGAGGGATCCCAAGGGTCCGGATAGCTCCCCGGCGTGCCCCTGAGAGCCTGGGCAAAGGAGGGAATGTTTCCGTGATGCCAACAGACGAGGATCTTCTTCCCAATGTATTCGGCATTGGAAAGCAGTTCCTGAGCGAGCGCTCCGTAGTCTTGGTCTGAATACGAAGCGTCTATCGGTACGCCAATAGTTTCGGAGAGTGGCTTGATCGTCCCGATGGGACGGACGCTGTGGTTCGACTGCGCAGTTGCGAAGAGGAAATCCAATTGTCCGAAAGTCGCGGGTATATACGCCACCAACTGCCGCGCGCGAGCCTTGCCCTCTTCGGAGAGATCGGGATCTGCTAAGTCTGCCCCCTTTTCGGCGTGGCGCATCAAGAGAATCTGAAACGGGCTCATTAATAGCTCATTTTCACACCATGTGGTTATCTTAACCCGGCTGAGAAACCAAGGTACTGACACCGATCGTCCGGCGATTGCAGGTGTCTGGTGATGACGAAGCCGAGGTCGGCGGCACGGCGCTTGAGGGCGGCGATGGAGCGCTCGCGTTGCTGCTCTTCGTGGCTTCGGGAGACAGCTTCTCCAGACTCAGACGCTCGGTCAGTCCTTGAGCGCATCCGGTTTCCGATTTGCCCCCTAAATGTGGCGCTTTTTCTCCGATGCCACCTGGACGTATCGGCTCACAATCGCGCTATCGATCTGGCCTCGTCCCGTCTGTGGCCTCAACGCCGCATGTACGGGATAAGAAACCGTAGGATTGACCTTGAAGAGGAATCTAGAACAGGAGTGGCAATGAAATTCAAGTGCTTAGCGTTCGTCGGCTTGATGGCCGGCTTAACGCTTGCGGCAGGATGTGCTAGCGTTCCCCAGGCAACTGTGACGCTGCCGACTCACCAGGCGGGCGAACTGCATGTAGTGAGTTTCGGAAAAATTATCTATCCGCGGCAGGCGTTCGACCAAAAAATCGAAGGGACGGTCATCATCCAAGTCCGCGTCAATGAAAGCGGCCGGCCAGACCCCGCCACCCTTAGGATCGTTGAGAGTTCTAATCCCCTATTCAATGCCGAAGCGCTGCGGTTCGCCTCCGAGTTGCGTTTCAGCCTACCCATAGGCACTGACGGCAAACCACGCACGCAGTGGTGGCGGCAGCCGATCACGTTCAAACTGCCCACGACTGCACCGCTCAACGCCGCCGCCCGATGAAGTCTCGTTTCGCCAGCCTCGCCTTCCTGCTCATATCGATGGCGGCGCTCGCCGCTGATCCTGCCGACGAGGAGACCATCACTGTTGCACCGGAGATTATCGTTACCGCCCAACCCCCGGCTGCCGCTACGGCAAAACCACCTGACGCGGCTAGTCCGACCGAAACGCCTGAGACCGCCGAGGCGATCACGGTTACCGCGGAGGCCCCCGCTACTGTGACCACGAAAGCACCCGAGATAGCTAGTCCGGAAAAGACCCCTGAGCCCGCCGCAGCAATCAGCGTCACCGCTCCGACCGCGCCGGTCGAACCGGCGAATAGCACGACAGAGATCATTCTCGCACCCACCTCTCCGATCGTCGCCGCCGCAGTCATACCCGAATCCGACTCGTCCGGTCCAGGGCGCCATGTTAGTGTCCTCCTCATCGTGGGTGCGGGAGCCGCTGCCTTTTTGTTGGTCGTCTGCTGGTCGGAACGGTGTCCACAATGCCACAAGTGGTTCGGCGAAGAGGAGACCAGCCGCGAGGTTGTCGACAAACACTACGGCTTCCGGACCGTCTCGCATCGGGATATGCACAGGGCCTCCAACGGGGGGGTTCTTAAGACCGTTGATCGCCAAGTACAGGAGCGGTACGTGACGCTGACATATCAGATGCACTATCGCTGCCGCGGTTGCAACCGCGAATGGACTGCCGAGAAAACGACGACGACTAGTGAAGACTAACGCTCTGAATCAATTCAAGCGCGTCAGCTTAGTTCGGCACGGAGCAGAGTTAGTGAGTTGGAACCTCTTGCTTTAGCGATTCCAATGCATGCCCTTGTTGCTCAGTCAGCAATCTGGCGACATACACATCAGGCAGGAGCCGGGCCATTTGCGGTCGCTGAGTGCCGCGTGCATCGCTGTTTCCCCGTGAACCAGGGTCAGAGGAGCGATCTCGGCGACGTTGCCCAGGCAGGCGAACTGTTTTAGGGCTTCCCGGGCAGGTGTGGACACCGCCTCAGCTTCCCAGCCATGAGATCCACCACGTTTTCGGTGTGGCTCTTAGCGCGGATGCGATCCATGTCCCATTGCCAAGCCCGCTTGACTGAGTCGAGCGCGATCATCGCCGGTGCGCCGTTCATGGACATCCGCACGATGGACGTGTGCAGGATTTGCCTTGACCTGGTTGCAAATGCAGCATAGTTCGTCTATAGGAAGATGAATGGGATCGGAAACCGGCGACCGGTTTTCTCCGCCCCAGAAGTTGACCTGTGCCATCCCGCGATCACCTGGAGAACACGATGCCCAACGACCTGAACCCCCGCAAGAAGATTTATTCTACCCATGGCGACGCGATCCGGATTGTTCCACTGCACGTGCCCGATACCGTTGTGCAGCCTACCGCAGAGGCTCAAGCAGCGGGACCTGCCGCCGCCCCTCAACTCACCTATCGGAACGGCCCCTTGATGAGCGCCGTCGAAGTATTTACGATTTTTTGGGGAACGGCCTGGACGCAAGCGGCACAGAAGGCACTCGCCACCCAAATCAACCAGTTTTTCGATTTCATCCTTACCAGCCCGCTTATCGACCAACTCGCGGAGTACAGCGTCCCCGGACACTCAATCGGCCATGGCAAGCGCACCGGCACGATAACCCTCACGACACCGCCGTTGCGGCACTCGGTTTCCGATTCCGCAATTCAGCACATGCTGCAGCAGGAGATCGCTTCCAATGCCACGGTACCCCATCCGACGCCGAATACGCTTTATTTTGTCTACGTCCCGCCCGGCGTTAAGGTGGTGCAGGGCGGATCGGCTTCTTGCCAGGCATTCTGCGGCTACCACAACGACATCTCGGGCCAAATCCTCTATGCCGTGATGCCTTATCCGGGCTGTGCGGGCTGCACCGGCGGCTTGTCGGTGGTCGATGCGCTCACCTCCACCAGTTCCCACGAGTTGTGCGAGTCCATTACTGACCCGATTCCTGGCCAGGGCTGGTACGACGATGCAAACGGCGAGATCGGCGATATTTGTGCCTGGAAGACTAAGAAGGTGGGCCAGTACACTGTTCAGTTGGAGTGGTCCAACAAAGCTAATCAGTGCATCTAGTCGGAATGTATGAAAGGGCCATCCAGGTTTCATTGCACTTGTCACGGATCGGAGAAGGCGCACAGCCGGTTCGCACGCGCTAGGGTAAATCGCGACAGGAAATGCTGAATGCCGATGATCGCGGCACTTTGGATGGTGAGCGTATTTCCGGTGCTTCAACAGTCGGCTTTGCTGGATACCAATTCCGGGGGGCCTTCGCCCCCATGGCGACACGTAAGAGTACAGACGGCGTGCGAAGCCATGCAGGATGACTACTGCCTGGGTCGTTATGGCTTCATTGTCGAGAGTAACGGCGCATACGCAGCCGGGCCCTCACCCAGCGGGCGGAAGGTGGAAGGGCGATTAAAGTCTGCCGAACTGCAGCATCTGCATCAGTTGATGAGCAAGTTCTCTGGGGAGACATCTCTCCAGGAGAGGATCCAGGAGCAACCTGCTGTGCCTGGCATCAGGGATCAAATCGACATCAAGTTTGCCAGTGGGAGTACGGTCCGGGCATACGAGGTTGGAGGCCCTGCCAGAAAGATTCGTCACGGCGGCGCATGGGAAGATGCGAGAAGGCTGCACGACTACGTGCACAAGTTGCTTTCATACTACTACCCTAAGCCATTTCCCTCCGAGTAACCGAGCCTATTGCCCCTCTCGCTTGCTCTAAGGCCTGCATGCGCCTCGTTGATTTTGCATAGTGGGCTCAGTGACCGCAATTGGGGAATCTGGACCTGGCACCCGAATTTCCGCTTCTGGCGATTGTGCCTGACGCAACCGTTTCGCCATCCGGCGCGCGCTCTGCGTTGGTCGCAGGTTCCCGCGCGCGCAGCAGCGTGGATAACACTCAACCGCAGGAACGCCGGAACGCCACTTAATTAAGAAACCGCAAAAACTGTCCTAACGGACGGGGCTACCTCTCTCGACAAGGGTATGGTGGACAGGCATCCATCTTTCCAACTGGATAGACTAGACGGATCGAGCGCAGCTAATATGTAGAACGACGTTGGAGGGAAAATGTCGCTGATCCCCTCTACGGATAAACGGACCGCGTCGAACCGTGTATCTCCCCATGGAGTGGACCCATGGCCGGCACCGGGTCACGTACAGGGAAGTTAGGCTGCGATAGAACCGGGCTGATTGACTGATTTCGCTGCGCCTCCAACGGTCGCGACCTATTTGATGGCAGTCGCCAACCACCTTGGTGAAACGGGGCGTGCGCGAACGCGTTACGAATTAGCCGTGCGATCTGATATGTAGCTCGTACATTTCGATTGGCGCCAATACGGTGATTCGCTCGCAATGTTCCGCCTACGTCGGTTCGTTAGAACCCAGATCCTAAAGGATGACGTGACGCCTCGGAAGGTTACGCCGATTCCTAAGGAACGGTATCTACGGCAGGGTGACCTGATATCACGCAGGGTGAGTGAGGTTCCGAAAGAGGTCGTACAGTCGAGATCGAAGAACTTCCCGGTGGTCGCATACCTCTGGGAGGTGGGCACTTTCTTGATCCTACGGACAAGTAGAATCGAGGATCCGCTACGCATCGGCAGATCGACGCCCATCCCGTGATGCTGACTGTGCGTCAGCCTTTCAATACTCCGTGGAAACCCCGTCGATTCAATGACTACTCACTCGATTGGCAACTGTGTCACTGGCTGTTGTTGAGTTCGGACCGGCTAGAGGGTCGCGAACCCGTCACGATTCAGGAACCAATAGCGAATATGATCGGCATGGGGCACGAGGGCGTGACGGAGAGCGCACCCAAGTTGCAAGGCGTGTATGCCTAGGGCCTCAACCACTGTTCTGCCCAAGAACCTGCTTGACGCTCGCCCGCAGCAAACGTCGACGATTCGAGTGTCAGCTGCCGTGGTGGAGGCGGCGGCGACCGACCCGGTGCACGTCTATGCGACGTTGAATACCCGTGCCGAGGGACTGACAGGTGCGGAGGCGGCGGCGCGTCTGGTCCAATACGGCCCAAATGCCCTCGCCAAGGACCAGCGGGTTGGCCTCGGTACATTGCTGTGGCATGCCGTGCTCAACCCGCTAGTGCTTCTTCTCGCGGCGCTCGCGACCATCTCGTTCGCGACAGGTGATGCCCGGGCCGGACTCATGATGGTATCCATGATTGTCTTGAGCGTTGGCCTGAAACTGGTGCAGGAGGCCAAGGCCAACGGCGCCGCGGCAAAGCTCAAGGCGATGATTTCGGTAAACGCTACCGTGCTGCGCGACGGCAACCCGCAGGAGATTGCCGTCGCCAGTCTGGTTCCGGGCGATGTGGTTCAGCTTACCGCCGGGGACATGGTCCCCGCCGATGTGCGGATCGTTCTGGCGAAGGACCTGTTTGTGGTTCAGGGGTCGCTCACCGGGGAGAGTTTCCCGGTAGAGAAGTATGCGGTCGAGAAGAACGCTGCGGAAGCGGCGGCCGCACCGCTGGCATTGACGTGCATCGCCTTTCTTGGCACGAGCGTCGAGAGCGGTTCTGCCAGTGCGGTGGTCGTCGCGACAGGCAAGGAAACATACCTTGGCGGCATGGCCGAATCGCTCCAGGCACAGCAGACACAGACAGCTTTTGATCGCGGGATCACGCGCTTCACCTGGCTCATGCTCCGTTTCATGGCGGTGATGGTTCCCTTGGTTTTCATCATAAATGGCTTGACCAAGGGGAATTGGGTACAGGCCTTTTTCTTCGCATTGGCGGTGGCCGTTGGCCTGACTCCAGAAATGCTGCCGATGATTGTGACTGTGTGCCTATCCAAAGGCGCGATTGCGATGGGTCGAAAAAAGGTCATCGTAAAACGGCTCAACGCGATCCAGAATCTGGGAGCGATGGACGTCCTCTGCACCGACAAGACCGGTACGTTGACGATGGACCAAGTCGTTCTCGAACGCTACTGCAACGTAATGCTGGGCGAGGACGAAGACGTGCTTGCGCTTGCGTACATGAATAGCCATTTTCAGACCGGCTTGAAAAATGTCCTCGATCGAGCCGTGCTCGCGCATACCGAGACCCATGCCCACGCCAAGATTCCGGAATACGCCAAAGTCGACGAGATCCCCTTCGATTTTCAGCGCCGCATCATGTCGGTCGTGGTCCGCACGCCCGAAGGCAAGGACCGGATCATCTCTAAGGGTGCTCCCGAAGCGATCTTTCCGAGGTGCGTGAGCGCCTTGATCGACGGCGCGGTTTTGCCCATGAACCGTCAACATATTGAGGACTTGCAGAAAGAGTACGAGGCGCTGAGTGCTGACGGATTTCGCGTACTCGCTATCGCCACCAAAGACATCGAGCCTCGAGGCACGGTTGGGGGCGATACGACGCCTTACGGCAAGGCCGATGAGTGTGACCTGATCCTGCAGGGCTATGTGGCATTCCTTGATCCACCCAAAGAAAGCGCCGCAACGGCGATCAAGTCATTGCTGGGAAACGGAATCTCGATCAAGGTCGTTACCGGCGACAACGAACTCGTTGCCCGCAAGATTTGCAAGGACGTCGGGCTGTCCACCGAGTTCGTCGTGGCGGGCGACGCGGTGGAGAAGATGGGCGCTGAGGAATTCGCCAACGCCGTTGAAAAGGCCACACTTTTCGTGAGGGTCTCCCCAGATCATAAACAAAGGATCATCAAGGCGCTCCAGGCGCGCAAGCACACCGTCGGCTTCATGGGTGACGGCATCAATGACGCCCCTGCGCTCCATGCCGCCGATGTAGGCATCAGCGTTGACACTGCCGTGGATATCGCCAAGGAGTCCGCCGATATGATCCTGCTGGAGAAATCGCTGCTAGTTCTGGATGAAGGCGTGCTGGAGGGGCGCAAAGTATTTTCCAACATCGTCAAGTACGTCCGGATGGGTGCTTCGAGCAACTTTGGCAACATGTTCAGTGTGCTGGGAGCCAGCGTCTTTGTGCCGTTCCTCCCGATGCAGCCCGTGCAGATTCTTGCCAATAACCTTCTCTATGACTTCGGCCAGACCACGATTCCTACCGACAACGTAGATCCCGAACGGATCACCACGCCGCGCGACTGGGATCTCAAGGAACTCACCCGATTCGTTCTTTTCATCGGCCCGTGCTCATCGGTCTTCGATTACACGACGTTTCTCATGATGCTTTACATCTTCAACTGCTGGGACCTCTCTACGCCGCAGGCCGCAGCGCACAGCGCGAGCCTTTTCCAGACCGGCTGGTTCGTCGAGAGCCTGCTGACCCAGACGCTCATTATTCACATCATCAGAACCAACAAGATTCCATTCCTGCAGAGCTGGTCGTCTTGGCCGGTAGCCGTAATGAGCCTGGTCATCACGGCAATCGGTGTAGTCATCCCGTTCTCACCTGTGGGCCGCTACCTCGGATTCACTCCCTTACCACCACTCTACTGGCCGCTCTTGGCGGCAACGCTGATTTGCTACGTGCTGGTGACGCAGGGCGTGAAAATCTGGCTGCTGCGTCACAACTGGATCTGAACAGCGGAAGCGCACTCGCTTGTCGCGGTAATTGTATCGATGCGGATATAGCCATCGTCTCGAGTTTTGATTAGAAAGAAACCAGGAGGATGGTATGTACTTGGTGGAGGTTGCGTTGCGCAACTTGCCAAGAAGGCGACGATGCAGCACGTTGCGATAAATGCAGCACGACGCCCGCCCGGGTGTGACCTCCCTAGTGACGTGCGCATTCCGTTTGAAGATGACCGGCGATTCCGATCGAAGGCTATTTACTTTACTCACTTATGAGCCAGCCCGGGACCAATTGATGACGACATAACGCAGTCATTGGCGAAATCTAGGTCTAGGCATCGGCGCGTGGCGAGACGGAAGATCGGTAGGACTTTGGAGACGTGCAAGAAGGAAGCTTCTTGAGCGAAGCCCCGTAGGGCTCTGGAGACCCGTGGGTTCTGCCCAGCCGTTTACGGGGCTTGCACCTGTCGTTGGGACAGGCAAATAAAGTATACGCGCTCGGGGAGTCCACGCAAGGCTGTTACATGTTCTTCGTCTCGAAGATTGGCGGGGCTCCTATGGCCAGCAGCCGCGCGCCAATTTCTTCGCGCCGTTCGGACCAGGGCGCTCGTACACGCCGTCGCGTTCCTCCACCACCGGCGCTGCTGGCTGTTGTGCCCTCTCGCCATTGGCCAGCCGGAATACCGCCACC
>Ga0209118_1001033_pt1 | contig 13631 bp, 10 predicted proteins | sample BlaSpr_A8_Ref_M1_FD_187988 | JGI IMG/M metagenome (GOLD analysis project Ga0209118, IMG submission 187988) | Forest soil microbial communities from Thunder Bay, Ontario, Canada - Black Spruce, Ontario site 2_A8_Ref_M1 (SPAdes) (version 2) | ecosystem: Environmental > Terrestrial > Soil > Boreal...
CGCATAACCTCGCGCAATTTCGCGCCGCTGCAATGACGTCTGCCGATTACATCGCGGTCGGACCGATTTTTCCGACAACCACAAAAGCGAGTCCGGATCCCGTGGTGGGTACCGAGTTGATCCGGCAGGTGCGCACGCTAACCGATAAGGCAATCGTCGCAATCGGGGGTATCACTCTCGAGCGCGGTGCTGGCGTAATAGAAGCCGGGGCCAATGCGGTCGCGGTCGGAAGCGATATTCTGCGCGCGGCCGATCCGGGTAGACGCGCGCGGCAGTACATCGCCATGCTTGAAGCAGCGAATCACGCGGCGGCGGTCTGAGGAAAACGGCGAATGGCAGAAACAGCGCACCCTCTCCCACAAGGAACGGTCAAAATCGAACCGGGCTTTGTGCGCGCCATCGGGTTGTTTGACGGCACCATGATTGTCGTCGGGTCGATGATCGGCTCAGGAATTTTTATCGTAGCGGCGGACATCACGCGGCAGACGGGCTCTTCCGGTGGTCTGCTCCTGGCATGGATCCTCACGGGATTACTCACGATATCCGCCGCACTTTCCTACGGCGAGCTGGCGGCGATGTTTCCACATGCAGGAGGCCAATACGTCTATTTGCGTGAAGCGTATTCGCCGCTGTGGGGTTTTTTGTACGGCTGGACGCTGTTCCTTGTGATTCAGACGGGTACGATCGCGGCGGTGGCGGTGGCTTTTGCACGGTACTTGGGCGTGATCTTTCCCGCGATCTCCGCGAAGGCCTGGATTGTTCAACCGATAGCACTGGGATCGAAGTATGCGATCAGCCTTTCCGCCCAGCAGTTGGTCGGGGTGCTGATGATCATGTTGCTGACGTTTCTGAATACGCGGGGTGTGCGGCTGGGCAAGCTGATCCAAAACATTTTTACAAGCACCAAGGCGCTGGCGCTCCTCGGACTGGTTGTTTTGTGCGTGTTCGTGGGCCGGAACCCTGCGGCGATTTCGGACAATTTCAACCATCTTTGGGCGATCCGCGGCGCGCAGCCGATCGAGCCGGGAGCAAATTTTCTGCGTGGATGGGTCCCGACGGTCACTGCGGCGAGCGGCGCGTTCGGATTATTCGTGGCCTTCGGCGTGGCGCAGGTCGGTTCGCTCTTTTCCGCCGACGCGTGGAACAACATTGGTTTCACCGCTGCCGAGGTGAAGAATCCGAAGCGCGACGTGGCGCTTTCGATGGCGTTTGGCACGCTCATCGTCATCACACTGTACTGCCTCGCGAACCTCGCCTACCTGTGTGTGCTTCCCCTGGCGCAAATTCAGAACGCTGCGGACGACCGCGTGGCAAGCGCGGCGCTGAATGCCATCTTCGGTCCCATAGGGGCTTCGATCATGGCCGTGGCGATCACCATCTCCGGATTCGGCTGCAACAACGGTCTGATTCTGGCGGGGTCGCGCGTCGCGTATGCCATGTCCAAGGACGGGCTTTTCTTCCGAGCGACAGGCACGCTGAACAAAAAAGGTGTTCCCGGAACCGCACTGGTGTATCAGTGCATTTGGATTATTGTGCTGATCCTGCTTCGCACACGGCACGTGGATTCCGCCGGTGGGGTCACCTACGGCAATCTGTACAGCGATTTGCTCGATTACGTTGTTTTTTCCGTGCTGATTTTCTATGTGCTGACGATTGCGGGCATTTTCGTTTTGAGAACGAAGCGCCCCGGCGCGGAACGTCCGTATCGTGCATTTGGCTACCCCTTCCTGCCATTGCTGTATATAGTGGCGGCGCTGGCCATCATGTTTGTGCTGCTTCTCTACAAAACGCAGACGACGTGGCCCGGTTTGGTGATCGTGCTGTTGGGAGTCCCTGTGTATTTGGTGTGGTCGCGCCGGTCGAGGACAGCCAGCGGCGGGGTATAGAGACTTACATGCAGGGGTGCGGAATCCGGGCGTAGCCGAGACGAGTACCTTGCGAGTCGATTGCGTGCCCGATCTGGCCGGAGATCAACGAAACCGGTAAAGACTTTCTAAAGGAGGAGTTGCATGGGCAACCTCTTGTTCGCTACGAAGTCGCTCGACACGCTAATGAGAGAGGCTGGCGATACAGGCGAGCACAGTCTCAAGCGGGCCCTGGGTCCCGTAAACCTGGTAACGCTGGGAATCGGTGCCATCATCGGCGCCGGCATCTTCGTGTTGACGGGCTCGGCGGCAGCGCTCTATGCGGGTCCCGCAATCATGCTCTCCTACGTGCTCGCGGGAATCGGCTGCGTGTTTGCCGGCCTGTGTTACGCGGAATTCGCGTCGCTGATTCCGATCGCTGGCTCTGCTTACACGTATGGGTATGCCACGCTCGGCGAGATTGTCGCTTGGATTATCGGATGGGACCTGATTCTGGAATATGCTTTTGGTGCGGCGACGGTCGCCAGTGGCTGGAGCAGCACCCTGGTCGCGTTCCTGCAAGACTATGGCATAAACTTGCCGCCGCAGATCTGTGACGTACCGGGAGCGCAATGGGTCTTTTATGATGGCAGGTGGTTGCCGCTGGTCACCATGAATCTCAGCTCCGCCCAGTTGGCTGGGTTACCGCAGGCGACGGCCAAATTCAATTTGGTCGCGTTCCTGGCCATTCTGGCGATCACGACGATTCTGATCGTTGGCATTAAGGAATCGGCCAACTTCAATACGGGAGTCGTATTTGTGAAGCTGATTGCGGTGCTGACCTTTATTGCCGTTGCAGCGCCGTTCGTATTCAAACACGCCCAGCTTGCCCATGCGAATTGGAGTGTCTTCCTACCTCCGAATACAGGTACGTTTGGTTCGTATGGATGGTCCGGCGTCTTGCGCGGTGCCGGGGTGGTGTTCTTCGCCTACATCGGTTTCGACGCTGTCTCGACGGCAGCGCAAGAGGCCCGCAATCCACAGAAGGACATGCCCGTCGGCATTCTTGGGTCACTTGTCGTCTGTACGGTGCTCTACATCCTCGTTTCCGGACTGCTGACCGCCACGGTGCACTATTCACGATTGAACATCGGCGCGCCGGTGTCGCTCGCCATCCGCGAAACCGGTGTCAAATGGGGGAGCTATGTGGTCAATGCTGGTGCACTGGCGGGGTTGAGCACAGTAATGCTGGTCATGTTGCTTGGCCAATCGCGCGTTTTCTATTCGATGGCGCATGACGGTCTACTGTGGAAGTGGGCAGGCGACATTCATCCGCGTTTTCGTACACCTTGGAAGTCAACAGCCATCGTGGGCCTTTGTGTTGCGACCTTGGGGGCGCTCGTGCCGATTGGTAATCTTGGTCAGCTGGTTAGCATCGGCACTCTTCTTGCCTTTGTGATCGTTTGCGCGGGAGTCTGGATTTTGCGAGTGCGGCGCCCGGATCTCGAACGCCCCTTCAAGACCCCTTGGGTTCCATTCGTTCCGATCATGGGCATAATCGTGTCACTGGGGCTGATGGCAGGGCTAAACGGCTTGACGTGGGTACGCTTGATCGTCTGGCTCCTGATTGGGATGGTCATCTATTTCACTTACAGTGTGAAGCACAGCCACGTGCGCAATTCGAAGCGACCGTAGGGATTTGTACTAGAAAGGGCCGGCTGGAGCGCTGGGCCCTTCTTCTCGAGACACTCTTCCACTCGGCTCGCCGGGCTTCTTCAGGTAGAGTAGTTCTTCTGTTTACGCCCAAATGACCGGTCTCCGTGCCAACATCCGGGAATACTGGCGCCGCATCTCGCGCCTGGACCTGATCGCGCTGGTGATTCTCGCCGCGGGCGGCGCTGCATTTCTCTTTGAACGCGAGGGGGGGCTCTTCAGTTTCGCGAAATTCCTGTCCGTACTGGCGGGAATTTACCTCATCTTTCGGCTGATCGGATGGTGGCGAACGCGACTGCTTTGGAGCCTTCGGAATCGCTTAATCGTCGCCTACCTTTTCATCGCGGTTGTGCCGGTCCTTCTTCTGGTCGCGCTGGCCATAATTTCCGGCATGATTCTCTACACCCAATTGGGCGCCTATTTGCTGTACGACGAATTGCAGCACCACGTGGAAACGATCGGCAACGGGGCGGAGCATATCGCCGCGGTGCTGGGGAATGTCCCCCCTGGTATTTCCGAGGAAGACGCGGAAAGAGTCGTAGCTGCGCAAGAGCATGCGGTATACGATCGCGACCTTCCTGGCTTGACGATTGAGTACGGAGACAATTTGAAATTGCTCCGCGCCACGGCGAAGCCTGGCGAGGAACATTTCGCCGGATTGCTTCAGCAAGGCGACAAACTGTTTCTTGTCGGACTACGCGGAGTCAAAACTTCGCGCGGTCTTCGGGTCGTCATGTTACGGGTCCCGGTCACGCCCGAGTTTATCGCCACGCTTTCTGCGAATCTCGGACCCATCCAGTTCGAGCTGCTGGAACCCGTCAACGGGACGCAGCCAAACACCGTTGTTTATACGCTGGGGAACGCGGATTACCGCGCGTTCAACAGCATCCCGGGAAAGCGAAGGATCCTGCACCCCGCTGCTGGATGGTGGGACACGCCCGTCAGAGGAATTTCCAAGTTTGAAGCCTTGCTCATAAAAGAGGAAGAGGGTGCGGCGAGAGCGCATCCTGTCCTCGCTTTTTTTGTTGCCCGGCCGTCGCGGTTGAATGCGCTTATGTTTTCCTCAGTCGGTGAATTGGGTCGCGTCTATGTTTTTGTTTTCACCATCATATCCGTGATTTTTCTGCTCATCGAAATCAGCGCACTGGTGACTGGCATTGTTCTCACCCGGCGGATTACCGAGGCTGTCAGCGACCTGTACCACGCGACCCAATATGTGCAGACCGGCGATTTGACGCACCGCGTGCGCATCGACCGTCGGGACCAGCTGGGCGTGCTGGGCGAGTCATTTAACCTGATGACCAGCTCAATCAGCGGGTTGATCGAAGAGCAGAAACAAAGACAGCGGCTCGAAAACGAGATTTCCATCGCTCGCGAAGTGCAGAACCAGCTGTTCCCGCAAAAGTTGCCGTCAGTACCCGGCGTCGAAATCGAAGCCATCTGCAAGGCCGCTCGCACCGTAAGCGGCGATTACTACGACTTCGTGGAACTCAGCCCGACGCATCTTGCGATTGTTATTGCGGATATTTCAGGGAAGGGAATTTCGGCGGCCCTGCTGATGGCCAGCCTGCAAGCTGCATTGCGGAGCCAGATGTTGACGGAGGGCAGTGAGGACCTGAGCACCGCAGAACTTGTTTCACGTCTAAATAAGCATCTTGTGCGAAACACCGGCGACGACCGCTTTGCCACGTTCTTTATCGCAATATACGACAGCGCAACGCGCACGTTGCGTTATACGAACGCGGGTCATTTGCCTTCTCTGCTGATCGGGAATGGATCGGCATCACATCTGGATGTCGGCGGCATGGTGCTAGGCGTTGTGGATGATTATGAGTACGAGGAAGGCTCAGTGGTTGTGCCGCCCGATGCGCTGTTCGTGGCCTACAGTGACGGCTTGGTAGAGCCCGAAAATGTGTATGGGGAGGAGTTTGGAATCCGCCGCCTAGAGGATGCTGCGGTCCGCGCAAAAGGCGCAACGCCGCTGATGGTTGCGGAATCGCTGATGGCCGCGGCGGAAGAGTGGGCGGGCACGGCGGAGCAAGCCGATGATATGACGGTGGTCGTCGCGCGGTTGCGGTAGTTTGCGTTTCGCTGCTGGGCTATACTGACCTGCTTTCTTGTAGATTTACCCGAGGAGAAGAATGTCGCTACGGAACCGAGTGGCGTTGGTCACAGGTGGCAGCCGCGGAATCGGCCGGGGCATTGCCGTGCGTCTGGCGCAGGACGGCGCTCGCATCGCGATTGCCTACCGCTCAAACAAGGTGGCCGCCCAGCAGACGCTCTTGAAACTGCAATCGAATGGAGCGGACTGCGTGGCGGTTCAAACGGATATCACGCATTCCGCGCGCGCGGACCAGCTCCTGAAAACAGTGGTGGACCGTTTCGGCCGGCTCGATATCGTGGTGAACAACGTTGGTGACTTTCGCTGGGGCACGCTCGCGGAATCGTCTTTGGAGGATTGGGAGAGTGTCTTTGCATCGAATCTGTCGACCGTGCTGTACATCAGCCGGGCGGCCTTGCCCCATATGCGCAAAGGCCGCTGGGGCCGCATTGTCAATCTTGGCGCCGTAGGTGCGGAGCGGGCTTTTGGCCAGGCGAAGATTTCGGCTTACGCCGCGGCGAAGGCGGCAGTCGTGGCATTGTCGCGCTCGCTGGCGCTGGAAGAGGCAAAGAACGGCATTACCGTAAATGTGGTCAATCCAACGAGCATCGACGAAAAAGAACTCAGCATCGATGAGGCCCGGCGGATGCGCGATGCGCGCTTCCCGATCGGCCGCCCACCAACCGTCGAGGATGTGGCTGCTACGGTGGCATTTTTCGCTTCGGAAGATGCTGAATACGTCACAGGGCAGGTCGTCAATGTCAGTGGCGGTTGGATGCTCTGACCGCGCCGTGAAATCGCAATGAAAGCTCTCACCGCTGGCGAAATGCGCGAGGTGGACCGACTCACAACGGAGCGCTTCGGTATTCCCAGCCTTCAACTGATGGAAGCCGCGGGGAAACACGTCGCGGACGCGGTCCTGGGCGAATTATCTCCCACAGCGCCAAGGAGCGTCACGATTCTTTGCGGAAAGGGCAATAACGGCGGTGATGGTCTTGTCGCCGCTCGTTACCTCAAAAGCGCGGCGCTGGAACCGCGGGTGTACCTATTCAGCGATCCGCGGGAAATGCGCGGCGATGCTGGCGCAAACCTGGCGCGCTGGCTCGATGGAGGAAATGCAGTCCAGGCCATCGAAAATGAAGTAGCTTGGGAGAAGGCTTGGCCTGCCGTTGCGGATTCACAAGTTATTGTGGATGCACTCCTGGGCACGGGTTTGCGTGGCGCGGCCACTGGGCTGATTGCGCAGGCCATCGAAGACGTCAATCGTCTGTCGGGCAATGCCACGGCGGCGCGGCCAGCCCTCATTTTGGCGGTGGACACGCCTTCAGGGTTGTCTTCGGACGGGCAGCGCGCCGAAGGGCCTGTTCTCTGCGCACATCGGACTGTTACTTTTACCGCGCCCAAAGTAAGCCAGCTTATTTCGCGTGACGCAGACGCGGTCGGAGCGTTGGAAGTCTGTGCCATCGGTTCGCCTGCCGCACTCATTGAAGAAATCGGGCAAGGAACGCTCCGTTGGGCGGGGCCGGAAGAATTTGCCGGGCTGCCGCTGCTTCGCGCCGTAAAATCCCATAAGGGCACTTTTGGTCACGTCCTGCTGGTGGCCGGTTCGCTTGGGAAGAGCGGAGCCGCGATTCTTTGCGGGCGAGCTGCGTTGCGCGGTGGCGCAGGTCTGGTGACGATAGCGACACCGGACGCAGTTTTGCCCATCGTGGCAGGTGCTCAACCGGAGTATATGACCGAGCCGCTCGCGTCTACCCCGACCGGGACCATTGGGAGGACATACTTCGCCAACGGGCAATTTTCGAAAGTGCTCGAAGGGAAGACCGTGGTCGCAATCGGACCAGGCCTTGGCACTCATCCAGAGACTCAGGAATTCGTCCGTGCTGTCGTCCAATTGACGCCGTTACCCATTGTCCTGGATGCCGATGGTCTGAATGCCTTCGTCGGCGCCGCGGAATCTCTCGGGCAGCGGAAGTCGAAGTATCTGGTAATCACGCCCCATCCGGGAGAAATGGCGCGTCTGTTAGGGTCCACAAGTACGGCCGTTCAAGGAGACCGCGTCGCGATGGCGCTTGAGGCGGCGCGGCGATGGAACGCGCACGTTGTCCTCAAGGGCTATCATTCGATAGTGGCTTCACCGGACGGTCAGGCCTTCGTCAGTACGGCCGGAAATGCGGGTCTGGCGAAGGGAGGGACCGGCGACGTTCTCACAGGGCTCCTAGCGGCCTTGGTCGCGCAATTCGGGACGGACGATGGAGCGCGCGTGCTAAGTCTCGGCGTCTACCTCCACGGCCTGGCAGCGGAGATCGCCTCGCGCGGCACGGACTTGTCCGGCCTTCTCGCCGGTGAGGTGGCGGATTCCGTACCGCACGCCCGGCTGAGATTGCTCGAGGAGCTGCGCAAGAGTGAGTGAGGAGATCGTCACACATTCCGCTGAAGAGACGACGCGATGGGGCAGGGAATTTGCCACCCGGCTGAAATCGCCAGTGCTCGTGCTGCTTTCTGGAGATCTTGGCAGTGGAAAAACCACGCTGACGAAAGGCATCGTTTCCGGACTCGGAGTGGCCAAGGAAGAAGAAGTTACCAGCCCGACGTTTACACTGGTCCATGTCTATGGGAACGCGAAAAAGGTCTATCACGCAGACCTGTACCGTATTGAGAGCTTCCACGACTTCGAAACTCTGGGTCTTGAGGACCTTTTCGACCAACCTGGGATCGTAATTCTGGAATGGTCGGAACGCTTCCTGCTGAATTCGCCATGGCCGCAAACGCGCATCCGACTGGAGCATCTCGGGGGCGACGCGCGACGAATTCGCGTCCTCTGACCGCGCATATGCACCCTACTCTGCTTACTTTCTAGCAACCGAATTGCGCCGATTCCTTGCCCACCTTGGTTCCTGCTGCTAGCTTGAAGAATGCCCCTTCGGGCGGAGTTCATGGCGATAGATATTGAAGCACCCAGCGCGTCAGAAACGGGCCGGATCGAGCTTAAAAGCTACAACGTCACGATCCCCATGGGATCGCTGGCCATCGGTGTGGACAACATCCACCACGATGTCTTCCTTAGCCCGAAATTCGTCCAGATAGCTCGCGATTACCTTTTCGAGCTCATTCGCCAGAGCACGAGTGCCACCTATTTTCCAGGCATTGAGCTGCGCAAGATCAAGGGGCCCGACAACGCTAGCTTTCGCAAACTTCTCACCGAGCTCTTGCAGAGCGCACTGACGCAGGCCAAGTATTACAAGAACATTGAAATTGACCTAGTCTTCCGCCTCGCGATTCTCAAGTACCTCACGGTTGAACTCGGCAACCAGTTTGCCAATCTCATCCTGGAAGGGAAGGAGTGGGTCCGGCAGCGGGGCGAGCATTTCGAACGAAGCCAACAGGCGCACGTGATCAAGGCGCGTTTGTCGGAGTTGCAATCGGCGCGACGTGCAGTAATCCGCGGTGTGGGCCAGCAGGTTGCGTATATCGTCTCCGAAGTAGAAGACAGCGTGATCGCAAAAACGCGTCGCGCGCTCTTCGGTGAGGACTTTACTCCCCTCTATGAGCTGCTAAAGAACCGCTTGATCTTTCTCGATGGCGGCAAGGATGACGTTTTCTTCCTCGAGAATTATGTCCTTTTGGGTAATTACGTGCGAGACCCGGACCGCTTCGAGGCCATGGATACGCTGTTTCAAGAATTCCTGCGCGAAGCGGGCCTTGCCGTCGGGCAGGACCCTGCCCAAAACGAAGCTACAGAAGCGCACAATGCACTGCTCGAACTCGCCAATGCCATGCGCAGCGAAATCGCGGGCCTGGAAGAACAGCGCGAAAATATCCGCAAGCGGCTTGATCGAGGCGATGGATTCCTGACCAAATTTCTGAACTCGACCGATCCGTCCGACTTGAGAGCGGCGCTAAGCGACATCGAAATGAGGCTCAAGCACCAGCAGCTCAAACTGGAAGAACTCGGCCCGCAGATCGACGCGGCAAAACAAAAACTCGATTTTTTCAACAAAGGCTATGAGGGCAAGGTCGGCGATTACCTGAATGAACCCGAGAACGCAAAACGGCTTTTCGATCCATCGACCGGCGAGCAGCAAGCGGCGCCGGTGCGCGCCCGAATGCTCTCACTTCTTTTGGAGCGTCTGGAGCAGCACGACATTCTGTACCACGTGCTGGCTAGCTACGAAATTCGCCCGATCGCTTCGGAATACAGCCCGCCGGTCCACCTGCAACAACTCCGCAAGGCATTGGTCTCCAAGGATGAGCTGAAGCGCGTCGAGCAGGTGTTGAAACAGGTTCCCGCGCGGCGATTGTCATTGAAACCCATCGAAGAATTGACCAAAAAGATCCGGCGATATTCGCGCGAGGAGATGCAAGGGCTCGTGCTGAAGTTCGCCACTGACTTTCTGCGGTTACGCCGGGATCTCCGCGACGCCGAACACTTGAGCACCTGCATGGAGCGCGTGCATCTCGTTACCACGGAACAGGTGCGGGAACTTTCGCGGATGAACAACCGCCTGTATGAATGCGTTCTGCAAGACGAAGCCAAGCCGGAGCAAGACCAGGTCGTTTCGCACGCTATCATCAAGGCAGACGTTCGCGGCTCGATGAAGATGACGCAGGATCTTCTCTCGCGCGGGCTGAGCCCGGCTTCCCACTTCAGCTTAAATCTGCACGAACCTGTGAAAAAATTGCTCGACCGATTCGGCGCCAAGAAAGTATTCATCGAAGGCGACGCCATCATCCTTGCCATTTTCGAAACTGAGTCAAATCTCACCTATGCGCGAGCAATGGCGAAGGCGTGTATCCTCTCACGGCAGATTCTGGCGGTTTGCAATTCCTACAACGATCGTGCGGCATCCAGCGACTTGCCTCCGCTGGAACTCGGCGTGGGCGTGGCATTTCAAGGATCAGCACCGACTTACTGGACTGATGGCGACTCGCGCATCATGATTTCGAAGGCGCTGAATCTTTCGGACCGGCTATCCGCCTGCGGGAAACTTGGCAAGCGCTTGCTTGCGGGGCAGAAGACACTTTTTTCGCTCTATCAGTTTCTGACGTCCATGGAGGGCGCGACTTCCGAGGAATTGGACGAAATCCTGGTGCGTTACAACGTGAATGGAATTGAGTTGAACGACGAAGGATTTAGGAAACTTTCCGAAGAAATTTCGCTCGATTCGATTGAAACGAAACTTGAGCTGCCCTGGGGCAAGGAAAACGTCACGCTGTATTACGGAGAAGTGCCGATGGGCGATTCCGTGGAGCTGCTGGTGCTGCGCAAGGGCTTGGCGCGGCAACTGCTCGCGGATGGAAAGATCGGTGGGCCCTCAACGCATTGCTACTACGAAGTCTGTACGAGTCCCGCGCTGTATGATCTGGTCGCCGCGCTCATTCGAACGCAAGCCGCGGCGATTGAACCCACGCGCGCCTGACCCCTATACTGCCAGTGGAGGCGAAAGGGGTCCGGTGACCTTCCCGGTCTTCAAAGCCGGCGATTCGGTCCTTCGCGGGTCGAATGGTGGGTTCGACTCCCACACGCTTCCGCCAAAGCCGTGTTGATTCAATTGCCCTTGCGGCGCTGTAAGCTTAAAACGGCCCTAAATCGGTATGGTTTTGGCCTCAAATTGGCCTCAAAACCAATTGGACGCTTCTCTTTCCACTGCCGCATGAGCGAGATCACGCCTAGCCTCGTCTTGCCTCCCTGCCGAGACGTGCGTTGAGATACTCTCAGGCTACTACTAGGGGACTCTTGCGTGTTCGACTAATAGAACGCCGGCCCGAGCTTTTTCCGCAAGTGGCCTCTACCCAATTGCCTTCATGAAGTAAGTGGTGGTGCCCTTGATATCTTTGAATGATTGCTGGAGCAGTGCGGGAATGGTCCGGCTTTCTTCACGGTCATCGATCGCCAAGTGAAGTCGAGACTGAACTGGAATTGTTCCATAACCGGAGCGCGGCTTTAGGTTGTGTATTTGGATGAGCTTCGCGTGGTCCACGGGCACGTCACGCTGTTGGCCTTTTCCGTGCACCTGTTGTGAACCTTGCAGCTCGGTTGACAGATTTTCTGACGAGACCCTGGCGCCATTCTCGTCCATATACAAGCCAAAGATACCTCAGGCGGCTACAACGTCCCTTCCAATTAGTCAAGCTCATAGTGGGCAGCTCCTTAAACGCGCTCTATTTGAATTGAATGAAAATGGCACGAGGTGATCCTTCTACAGCTTCTTCTTGGTGGGGAGCTTTGAGGGCAGGCGGGTTAATTACATCCCCTGCCCTCCTCGAGTAGGAGCGGGCGGGCACGCCCTCTGAAAACGAACGGATTGTACCGCCTTCGAGAAACACAGCAGCCGATTGGTTATAGTGTAAATGACGGATCCCTAGTACGCCGACCTTCCATGAGTAGTCCCAAACGGTTATTCGATCGGTTTCAAACAGCTTGACCCCTCCTAGCCCTGGAAACTGGCCGGGAACGCCCTCCGTGATTGGCCGCTTGGGGGGCACGGATTCCTTTAGCTGGAAGACCATCGCACGGCTAGGTTCGTCGCTGACGCCTTCTTCCGCAACTACAGTCGCCTTCGATTCGAAGCGGACAGAGCCGATCCTTTTTTGTTCAATGCTCCACGTCCCGTCAGGCCTACTTACCTTTACTGCCCCTTCTGTCAGAGTTACGGAGACTTGATCCAGTTCGAGTTCGTGCATCCCGGTGGATTTGCCATTTTCCCAGGTCACATCCCAAATCACAAAACCGTCTGTTTCTTGGATTTTTTTCGCTCCGTCTCGCGGGAATGGCGGAACGTATTTCTGAGCCAGCGTCGATACCGTTCCGGTCACTTGAGCGCAGACCAGACCGGAGAAAGAAACGCACAAAGCTAACATCCCAAAAGCAACGAGGCTCCGTACCACTTTTTCTGGCAAAACCATAAAACACCTCCCTGAGTGGTCGCGCTGTTAAACGCCATTTCCTACACACTCCTAGGGGACTTCCACCACAAAATAGAGGAACGGTGTTTCTACGTTCTGATACCAATGGGGAACGCCGGGAGGAACAATAATCACATCCCCTTTGCTGAGACGATATGACTCGCCCCCCTTGATCGATTGACCGCGAATCTCGTCTGTCGCCGTAGTTTTGGCCGCTACCTCAGTGCCACCTATGACAAAGGTTGCTGCCCCGCTCACCACATACAGGACGTCCGTACCGAGCTTATGGCTGTGAATCTCCACTTCAGGTGTTTGAATGCGACTGGCTGTCCTCACTCTGAAATTCCCCTGACCGGACTGGCCGGCAAACAGGATTGGGGCGCCTCCTTTTGCAAAAGAGGCATTCACTTTCTCATGATCGAAGTATGTAACATTTGAGGAAGATGTATTTCCCTGCGCGATTGTTTTGCCAAGCCAGCCCGCGCCAATCGCAACAACTGCCAAACCTGTTAGGATGCTCTTTCGAATATACATGGCTGTCATACCTCCATCCGTGCAGAAAGTCGATCCCTAGGATTAGGCTTCTGCCGATATGGCACTCCCGACAAGGGACACGCTTAATGTAACCGGTGAAGAGACCGTCAAGGACAAGTTCTTGGGGTTTAGGCCACCACCACGCCTTCTTAGCGAACCTGAACCACATAATAGACGAACGGACCTTGTTGGATATCCTTAAACCAATGAAGGACGCCTTTCGGCACAATCATGACGTCACCCTTTGAGAGATGATGGGTCTCACCGCCCTCGATGGCGGTCCCGCGAATCTCTTTGCCTTCCCACGGTGTAATTGGCTCGCTAACCTTGGGATCGACGATCGTGCCGCCGGTGATAAACGTGGCGGATCCCTCAATGATGTAAAAAATGTGCGTAAATGCGTGAATATTTGCCAACCCCGTTTTCTCTTGGCGGCTAACCCGCACCCGATATTTATTTTCGCCGTCCTTCCAGCCCAACAGCTCGCCTCCGCTGGCATAGAGTGCCGCCACTTTCTCGCTGCTGAAGTAGGT
>Ga0209118_1001034_pt1 | contig 13628 bp, 11 predicted proteins | sample BlaSpr_A8_Ref_M1_FD_187988 | JGI IMG/M metagenome (GOLD analysis project Ga0209118, IMG submission 187988) | Forest soil microbial communities from Thunder Bay, Ontario, Canada - Black Spruce, Ontario site 2_A8_Ref_M1 (SPAdes) (version 2) | ecosystem: Environmental > Terrestrial > Soil > Boreal...
CGACGAAGCTCGCCCCGGAAAACGAGTTCGAGCCGAGCACCAGGAAGGTTTCGTTGGCGCTCACGCGGAGTCGTTGCGCTGCGGCGGATTGCGCCACAGCCACTGCATGATCATGTGGCCGACGACGAGCTGCAGGTCCTCGGAGAGCTGCATGTCGTCGACGGCGAAATGGATCGGCACGTCGGCCATTTGCTTGGCCTTGCCGCCGTCGTAGCCGAGGATGGCGAAGGTTTTCACCCCAATCGCCTTCGCCTGCTCGAGCGCGCGCAGGATATTCGGCGAACTACCGCTGCCCGACAGCGCGATCAGCACGTCGCCCTTGTTCGCGAGCACCGCGAGCTGTGCCGCGAAAATCTTGTCGTAGCCGAGATCATTGGCAAGACAGGTCACCACTGAAGTGTTGACGGGCAGCGCGGTCGCGCGCATGCCGCGCCCGCGGTCCTTGGCAACGCCGTAGAGCAGGTCGTTGGCGAGATGCGCGGCATTGCCGGCGCTGCCGCCGTTGCCGCAGAGGAACACCTGGCGCTGGTCGCGCCAGCAGGATCGGAGCTCCTCCGCGAGTCTGGCGGCGGCGTCCCAGGCGGACGATTCCAAGAGGCCCCGCAGGCGCTTAGCGTAGGCCGCGAACTCCTGGGCCGCCGGCGAGGGCCCGCTCACGCCGCCAACTCCCGTTGCATCCATTTCAGATTGTACCAGCGCTCCTCGTCCTTCAGTTCGCCGCGCTGGAACTTCACCACGATCTCGCGGATCGCGTCGTTCACGGTCTTGGCGGGGCGGAAGCCGGTAGCGAGCAGCTTGTCGGAGTTCACCCGGTAGGAGCGCGGGTCGGTCGACGCGCTGACCACGATCTCGGCCGGAATTTGCGCGCGCACCCGCTCGGCGATGTCCGAGATCGACAGATTTTCGAATCCGGCGTTGTAGATGCCCGTGTGCTCGGAATGATCGAGCAGGAAGAGATAGAGGTCGGTCACGTCGTCGATATGAATGTTGGGCCGCACCTGATCGCCGCCGAACACCGTGATCTTGCCCTGCACGAGCGCCTGCATGGCGAGCATGTTGACCGAGACGTCGAGCCGCATCCTCGGTGACCAGCCACACACCGTCGCCGGGCGCACGATCTGCACCTTGAGCCGGTCGGCGTAGCTCAGGAGCACACGCTCGGCCACCATCTTGGCCTTGTTGTATTCGGAGATGGGCTTGAGCTCGAGGTCTTCGGTGACTTGCGGCTCTTCCTTGACGCCGTAGACGCTTCCTGACGATGCGAAGATGAAGCGGCCGACGCCGTGCCGCGCCGCCTTGTCGGCGAGCTGCATAGTGGCGAGCGCACCGATCTCCCAGGTGAGTTTGGGATCGAGATCGCCGCACGGGTCGTTCGCCACCGACGCGAGATGAATGACGGCGTCGATGCCGCGCATATCGACGGCATCGATGTCGCGCACGTCGCCGCGGATCACCTGCAGACCGGACTGAGGTTTCAGGAAATTGCCGAACCACATGATGTCGAGGGCCACGACTTCATGGCCGCGGGCGAGCAGCTTGGCGACGAGAACCGTGCCCTTGTAGCCGCAGGCGCCGGTAAGCAGGATCTTCATGGGCGACCCACCTTCTCGACGTAGGCTAGCAGGTTCTGCCCCTCGAACAGATATCCCGGGATGCCGGCGGCCTCGGCGGCGGCGATGTCATGCGGTTTGTCGCCGATAAGAAAGCTGCGATCCTTGTTCACGGGAAAGCGCGCCAGGCAGTCGAGGATCATGCCGGGCCCGGGCTTGCGCCGGTCGGAGGCGCGGCGGTAGCGCTCGACCTTGCCTTCGGGATGGTAGGGACAATACTCGAACTGATCGACGTGGGCGCCGACCGCCTGCAGATCGGCGGCGATCCAACGGTGCAGCGCCCGGACGTCTTCCTCGGAGTAAAGGCCACGCGCCACGCCGGCCTGATTGGTGAGCACGAAGACGAAATAGCCGGCGTCGTTGAAATTCTTGATGGCGGCTTTGGCGCCCGCAATCCACTCGAAGTCCTCGGGACGGTGAACATAGCCGTGATCCACGTTGAGGACTCCGTCGCGGTCGAGAAAGACCGCCGGCCGCCGCACGTTGGCGGCCATGGTTGCGTCGGCCCTCGCCAAGTCCTCCGGGATGCCGATGTCGATGAAGAAGCCGTCATAGGCGCGGCCATGGAGGCGCCCTGCGCCGGCAAGCCGCGGAAACACGTCGTGCTCCAGTGAGAGCGGCGCGCGGTCGATTGAATCCAGCAGCGAGCGCCGCGCGAGATAGACCCCGCCGTTGATGAGGGCCGCCCCGCTTCGTCCCGTTCCGGCAAAGGCCGCGACGCGCTCGCCGTCGAGCTCGACCCTGCCATAGCGCGCGCCATCGGCGACGCGGCGCAACGCTATCCGCGCCTGCCAATCCTCCGGCGTCTCGATCGTCAAGAGATCGAGCCAGTTGAAATCGAAGAAGGAGTCGCCGTTGGCAAGCAGGAAGCGCTCGTCGAGCCGATCGCGGGCGTGAACGAGCGCGCCGGCGGTCCCGGCCGCCGCGGGCTCCTCGATCACGGCGATCTGCACGCCGCCGCGTGCGAGCCTGGCCGCCCCTTCCGAGCCCTCGCCCCAGTCCCGGCGCAGCGCTTCGGCGCGGTAGCCGGCGAGCAGCAGGATATCGTCGAAGCCGTGGCGCACCGCATTGTCGATCAGATAAGTGATGAACGGGCGACCGGCAACGAGCAGCGAGGGCTTCGGCGCGCCGGCGGTCAACGCACCGAGCCGCGTGCCGCGCCCGCCGACCAAAAAGACGGCCTGCTTCAGTGCCGGGCCGCCGCGGCGACGCGCTTGGGAAACGGAGTCGTTCATAGGGAAAAGGTCGAGTCCTCGATTTAAGTTGCCGGTCTCGAACCTATCGGCCGCCACGCTTCAGGGGAAGTTCGGTCCCATGGATTGCGCACTCGGTTGCCCGCCCGGGCGGCACGGCGCAAAGCTTTTGAATATCAATGACGTGTTACCGCCAAGGTGGGGCCGGCGGCGAGCACGAATAGTCCTATGAGTGGGTATCTAAGCAGCGGAACGCGGATCGCTACTGAGTAGCGATCGTTCCGTTCGGCGACGTGCCTGCCGGGTCAACCTTGTTGTTCACCCCGCTCGCCACCGTGGCACCGCCGCCAATGCTGATCGACGCATTGTTGTTCAGAATGTTGTTGTCGGAGATGCGAATAACGGAGCCGCTGCTCGAAGCCAGAATCGCGGTGTTGTTGTAGGTCAGGATCGAGGTGGCGACGTTAATGACGCCGTTACCGCCGATGGTTGAGATCGCCGCTCCGCCGGCGCCGGTGATCGTCGAGGAGCTCATTGACGCATAGGTTCCCGCGCTGCCGGATTCGAGCCCGCTCGAGTTCGGATGGTAAATGTACACATTTCTGACGACGGCGATGACGAAGCCGCCGGAAGCGGCCATGCTGATGCCCTTATTCACCTGAGCGATGTAGGTGTCGGCCACGAATAGATTCACGAGGCCGGCGCTGGGGCTGGCGATGACGCCGCTGCCGGTGAACCCCCAGATGTTGCACTTGTGGATCGTTACCTCGGCCGCGGCGGTTATGTTCACGCCATTGAGGCCGGTTCCAGATCCGGCGATCTCGAGATTACGCAGGATCACCTTGATGCCGGCGCCGCTGATGGTGATGCCGTTCGTGCCCGCGGCGAGGACCGAGGCGAAAGTTCCGGTGCAATCGATGGTGACCGACTGAGCGATCGTCACCGTGCCATAACCGGCAGGATCGAGACAGTTGATTTCGCCGCCAGCCGCGGTCTTGGAGAGCGCACCGGCAAAGGTCTGGCAAGGAGCGGTTCGCGAGCATGGATTGCCGTCATTGCCGAGGCCCGATACCCAGGTACGTGTTGCCTGCGCGTTCGCAGGTGCCGCGAACGCCATCAGCATGAATACCGCGCCAAAAGTCGCCAGTTTCAGCCGGGGTTCGTACATGGTCGCCTGATTCCAGGGTGTCGAGACGGCGCCGCTCTCATACAAGTCTTAAGTCGGTCTCGCAACGCAAGACTCTTTTGCGAAATTTTCTTAAGAGCCGGACCCGCGATAGCGCACGCAAGGTATTGTTTGGCCGAGTAAAAGAGCACAATTGCGCCGATCAACTTGTTGTTTCACATGTTGACCGAACAATTGACGCGCGCATAGCGCGCCACGGACTCTTCTGAGCGAGAACGCGAATCATCGCGGGGCGCAAGCACCCGCACGACGTGCCGGGGGATTGGTTTAGCGCGCCATTCTAACGCGTCACGCGCGCTTAGGATCGTTCGGCCGGACGATATGGCGCATCCGGTTTGTCGGGGGCGAACAATCGCTGTCCTGTTAAATCGGCGGCCAATGCGGCACCGATCCGATTTATCGGCATCTCGACATGCCGATAGACGAGCGACGCAATGGCGACGATGAGCGGACAGGCGACCACCATTTGCAGAAGGCCTGGGTCGCCATAATAAAAGTAAGCGGGATGGATGAGGTCGACCATGAGCCAAAACAGAGCGAATACCGCGAAATGAAATAGGTACATTGAATAACTAAGCTCGCCGATCCAGACCATGAACCGGTACGCTGCGGTGTCTTGTCCAGCGAATGCCCTGTTGTGAGACGCAAGAAGAACGAGCCAAAGAAAAAGGATTCCTGTGATCGGCATCACCACGCCGTCGAGAATCGGAGAGAACACATACGCCAATCGAAACGGCTCGGCGCATGCAATCAGGATGAGCGGGACGACGATAAGAATTGGCGTGATAAACGGGCCGTATCTTAGAACATGAGCGCCGATGAGTGGTCGAAGCCCGGCGGCTCCGATAATGCCAAGCAGCAGGAAATCAAACTTGAAGAAAAGTAGGTACTTGATGAGCGGCGGCAGCTCGGTCTCGGTGAAAGGTCCAAGAAGCCGGGCCGCAAGGGCCATCGCATAAAGTCCTCCCGCGACAGCAAGGACGACGTGGCGAAACTGAGCGCGCCTCACTTTCAAAAAAACGAAAATCAACAGCGCATAGGCGAGATAGAACTGAAACTCGACCGACAGGCTCCACATCGCGCCGTTAGCAAGCCGGTCGCTTTGCCCCGTAATGGTTAGAACGCCCGCCAGAATTGCCGCGCTCTCGCCAATGAAGCTGCCGAGGGTGCCGGCGATGTGCTCCTTGCCCCACGCGTTCGTTGGCAACAGCCAGATGGAAACGCAAATGGCCGCGCTGAACGCCAAGAAACACGCGATCGCGGGCAACAGTCGAAAGGCGCGGCGGATCAAAAATGCGGCAGGCGATAACGGCCGGTTCAAGATCGACGCGGTCACGACATATCCGCTGATCACAAAGAATAATTCGACGCCGATCCAAAACGGCATTCGCGAATGGTGAAAAAGCAGCTGAAAGACATATGACGTAATGCTTAGGTGGTGCAGCAGCACAAGGATTATGGCCACCGCCCGCAGGACCTGAATGTCCTCGATTTTGTGAGTCACCAACGGGGAGCTTGCTACCGTGGATGTCATCCGTAGTAGCGTCGCACGTGAGATTATTTAGGGGAAGCCTGTGTACGCCCGTGCGCTCGCCGCCGAACGCGAGCATCCCACGACGTGCCGGGCGATTGATTTAACGGGCCGTTCTAAGGCGCGGGCCCAAAACAGTAACCCACCCTGCCAGTTTCCCGACAGGGTGGGTCCAGATCGCTAGATCAAACGTTTACTGGTTCACGAGCGCGCCCGGCGCCGGGCCGGCCACATCCATCTTGTTGTTGCCGCCGCTCGTGAGGGTAGCGCCGCCGACGACGGCAGTCGAGGCGCCGTTACTGAAGAAATTGTTGTCCGCGAAGCGCACGGCCGCGCCGCTCACCCCGGCGTTGAGGCCGGCGGTGGCGTTATAGCTGATGACCGAGGTGACGACGTTGAGCTGGCCGGCCCCGCCGACGACCTGGCCGCCGGTGTCATTGCCCGTCAGCAGGGAGTGGCTGATGGTCGCGAACGTGGCAGCGCTGCCGAGCTCGACGCCCGCCCCGGTCACCTTGAAGATGTTGGAGTTCCTGATCGACGCGATGACGGCTCCACCGCCACTCGCCGTCATGGCGATGCCCTTCGCCGCTTGCGTGATGTTCGTATCCAAGACGATGAGATTGGCGAGGCCGCTCGACACAGAGACGTTAATTCCATTGCCGGACTGTGCGATAATAAAGCACTTGTCGACTGTCACCTCGGCGCCCGCGGTGATGTTGATGCCGTTGACGCCGGTGCCGGCCCCGTGGATCTCGATCCCGCGCAGGACCACCTTGGTTCCGGCAGTGTTGACGTTCACGCCGTTACTGCCCGCGTTCAGGATGCCGCCCGGGAATACATAGCAGTCGATCTCGATCGACTTGGTGATGGTGACGGCACCGAAGCCGCCTGGATCGAGGCAATTGATTTTGCCGCCGGCCGCGGTCTTCGAGATAGCGCCGGCGAAGGTCTTGCACGGCGCCGTGCGGCTGCACGGATTGACGTCGTCACCGACGCCCGAAACCCATGTGCGTGTCGCCTGGGCCTGCGCGGGCGCGGTGGACAAAATCGGCACAAGAACGGTGCCGAGAATCGCTAGTTTCACTAGATGCTGCTGCATGGCCGCTTCCCCTTCCAAAGGCGTGGTGTACGCGACACTAGAAGCCGCGAGTTGCACCCGCATGACAAACCTACACGCAAAAGATGCAGCGCGCAATTCACTCAATTCTGCACGCGCCGCCGCGTCGGATTGAATACCACCTATCGAACTTGGTGGGAACCGGCTCCCTCGTCTAAGGTTTGCAGTGATCACTTTTGCGGGGTTCGCGCGCAATGGGAATCGGGCTTTCTGCCACCGAGTATATGGCTCGCGCCATTGAGGATTTTGGCATTGGCGGGTCGGCGCTGACGCTCGGCAGGCAGGACGTTTGGTTCGACGAAAAGCAGCTCGGACAAGTAGCCGGCAAAATGAATTGGGGCGCGGTCGGCGGTAACGGGATCGCCTTCCACGACAAGAAGCGGGCATCGCGGGCAAGGCAGCTATACGACAAAGGGCTCGCCCATCGCCGCGGCGACCCGCAATACATCAGCGACGAGCTTCTGTTCTGCGCGCTGGGGTTCCAGTCCTTGGACAGCGCCGACGTCAATGACTTCGAAGGCGCGACCGTAATCCACGACTTCAACCATCCCGGCCTCGCCGACGCCGCCGGAAAACAATTCGACTTTATCTTCGACGGCGGCACGACCGAGCACGTATTTCACGTTCCGAACATGATGCGGAATATTTTCGACGCGCTGAAAGTCGGCGGCTTCGTCCTGCATGCGGCGCCTTCCAACAACCACGTCGACCACGGCTTCTATCAATTTTCTCCGACGCTTTTTTACGACTGGTACGCCGCCAATGGCTGGGCGATCAAACGGGCGGATTTCTTCAAGTATGCGGTCTCGTTGGACGTACCCTGGGAATTCACAAGCTACACGCCGGGCTCGCTCGATCGCATCTCGTTTGGCGGTCTCGACGCCGCGCTCTATGGAATCATGTTCTGCGCGCAGAAGACGAGGGACTCGACCTGGGATCGGATCCCGCAGCAGAGCTTCTACCTCAGGAACTGGCCCAGTCAGCCGGCGGACTCGCGCGACCGCACCGCAGAGGCGGCCCCGGCGTCATTGCGCGCGCGGGTCTCCCGCGCGATCAAGCGCCTCGGAGGCTCGCGAGCCTAGACGAGGTCCCGGCCAAGCTGGCCGACGGGAATGAGATAATCGTTGAAGGGCGGCTTGATGGGTCGTCCATCTGTGTAGATGGGCCGCGGGTGGGCCAGGAGCGCAGTCTGACGCTCGTTGTATGCGGCATTGATGGCGTCGCCGACCCGATAGACCGCCTGGACGGGCTGCTGATCGTCGGTCGAGGCCGGTCCCTTCTCGGCAACGACCACGATGAGCAGGTGAACGTCGGGGGGCGGGTCCGGCGGCCCTCCGTTGGGGTGGGCCGGAACATTGACGTAGGACATCTTCCACGGCCCGTGCCAGAGCTGATGGCCGTCCGAAAGGTAGGCAATATACGTTTTGCAGTCGGCGTAACCGTTCATCACGAAGTAGTCGTGGAACCAGCCCGGCGAGAAGATGAGATACGGATTGTTCCACCAGGACGACGCCGACTCCAGGCAGATCATGCGGCCGCCGGGCCGCAGCATTTTCGACAGGTTCATCATGGCGACGCCGGCATTGAACATGTTGTCGAAGCATCCGCCGTTATAGATGAAGTCGAACGCCTGCCGGTGCTCGTCGCCGACGGGGTAGCCGAGATCGTGGACGATGTCGGCACCCTCGTAGTCCGTCACATCCATCGCGTGGAAGCGGTCAACGCCGATCGAGCGCATGAAATAGCGGTCGCTGATGTATCCTTTGCCTTCCGAGTAGCGCGTCTCGTTGTCAAGTTCGACCGGTCCGGCGTATGCGTTGCGCAACCCATGCCGGGCGAGCAGGCGCTCGTGAATCTGGGGCGAGAGCGGTACCGTTTGTCGTCCGACGAACAAGGGGTTACCGACGATCGGACGATAGCAGTGCTCGTGAATAATGAGCTCACATATCGGAGCCGCCAACGCCATGAAGGACTCTCCCCCGAGATCAAACTTTGCTCGACGAGCGCTCCGTTGGCTTGCCTCAAAATCTTCATCGCCGCAAGTAAACGAGGTGCTTGCGAGCCCCACCCGATTGTCTGCGCCGAGCGAGGGCACAATGGATCGCGGCCTTATTCTGCAGACCTGCCGCGACAACTATCGGCGCAGCGCGGATTACGGCCGCGGCCTTCCCGACTTCGGCAACCGCTGGGGCATTTTCAAGCAAGAGATGTCAACGCGGATCATGAACTTCGCCTCAGTCGAGGAGGCGATCGAATTCGGCCAACTGCGTTGCAATTTCGATCATCGCGGTAAGGTCAGCGAGAGTGACGTCCCGGAAATTCTGACGGCGCGCCGGCTGCTCGCCTATGAGTATCCCCGTTACGCGCACCTGATCGATTCATTTTCCGATACGAGCGCCTCTACGCCAGGCACGTACCTTCCGTTGCCCACGCCCGGCGGCGCTACGGTGCTGGCGAGCAAGATTCTTTATTTTCATGCGTTCTATGTGCTGACCGTGCTTACGCAGATCGAAAAGGTAACGAGCATCTGCGAGATCGGCGGCGGCTACGGAAATCCGGCCCTGCTCTGGATGAACTGCCCCATTGGGCCGATCCAGACCTATTGCATCGTCGATTTGCCGGAATCTCTGTTCTTTGCCGAAGCGTTCCTGCGATCCGCGCTGCCCGACATTCAAATAAGATACGTACACGGAGACGATGCTCTGGAAGAGCCGCAGTCACAACGCACCATCTACCTGGTCCCGATCCAACACCACGCCAAGACAAGCCGCATCGGCTTCGACGTTGTTCTCAACGCCGGCTCGATGGCGGAAATGCCCGACGAGTGGGTGGCCTTCTGGTCGGCCTGGCTCGACCGCCAAACCGCAAGTTACTTCTATTCGCACAACTATTTCGGAAATCCCGTCGACAAGTTGTTTGAAGGACGGGCGACCTTCGCTCCCCGCGTCTCGGACGCGTGGGAGGTAACGTATGTCCGTGCGATGCACCCGCTGATGTTGTTGCAGAGCGATGGGCGGCGAGCGGCGGAGATCATCTTCTCAAGGAGCACTTCCACGCCGAGCCCCGACGAGCTCGGCGCGTGCCTGCGTGGGCTGCCGGCGCTGAAGCTCAGCTTGGATTACTACATCGCGCTTGCCTACAAAGTGCAAGACAAGAGGCGCCGAGCGCTCGACGACGCGGTGGATTTCGTCAAGAAAGTGCTGAAGGATTTCGGTTATGCGCCGGTCGAATTGCTGTCTTTGACGGCCAGCATCATGGACGACGATAATTTCAAGAACCTCGATGCCGCGCGGCGCGCGTACATCGTGAATTTACGGGAAACGCTGCGTCAGAAATTCGAAAGCGCGTATCCAAAGGGCACCCACTCGGCTTAGGCTTATTCAACTCCACGACATCTCCGCCTTCGTGGTGATGAACAAGCCGCCCTCCCGGTAGCTGGTGGGAATGTCCTCGACGCGGCTCGCCCGCGACCAGCCAATCTTCTGCGCGAACAGGCCGACCGGCAGCGCCTTGAAGTGGTCGAACAGCGCCCGCGCGTTCTTCGCCGTACCCACCTCGACCACGGCGTCGAGGCTTTGCCACCGCTCAGCCGGCAGCGAGCGCAGGATGACGACCTCGTGTCCCTCGGCGTCGACCTTGACGAAGTCGGCATCCGCCACGGCGTCGGAGAACTTACGGATCGGCACGAAAAACCGCTCGAGCTCGCCATAGGGATTCGTCTTCGCTCCGACGAGGTGGCTGCTGGTGGTGTTGCCCTTGACGCGGACGAATTTCATATCGCCATTCTTGTCGGAAACCGCGGCCTCGACCACCTCGACGGTGACGCTGTTGAGCTTCAGGTTCGCGCGCAGGACCGCGAGATGAAGCGGATCGGGCTCGAAGGCGCGCACCGCAAAGCCACAGCGCGCCATAAGGATCGAATGCAGCCCGATGTTGGCGCCGATGTCGACCACGCGATGGTAGCGCCCGCGGTTCGCCCAGTAGAAAGCGAAGAGGATGAGCTCGTCGAGGTTCAACAGGTCGACGGAGTCGATCGCGCCCATCTTGCGATAGGGCAGGGTGAGCGCGCCGAACGGGCCGAACGGCACCGGCGTCGGCGCCGCGCTCGCGAAGGCCGAGCCGCGGAAGGCCGCGGCCCATTCGGCGGCAAGCGCCTGGTATCGCGCGCCAGCGGGGGCGGGCGTGCCGCGCGTTGCGATCAGGCGATCGAACAGTTGGTCGAGCGCTGCGAGATCGACCATGCCGCGTATCAGACGCCGGCCGTCGCCGGCAACGGCGCTTGCTGGGCGGGCTCGAACGGCGGCACCAGCATCTCGGCCGCGAGCAGCCCGCGGTCGAGCGGCGGCAACTGGTCCTCGAGCGGCGCGCCGAATTTCAGCACCGGATAGAGCTTCTGCTCAGGGTTGATCTCCACGTTGCAGAAGACCGGGCCCGGAGTCGCGTAGGCTTTTGCCAGCGCATCGGAGATGTTTTCTCGGCCGTCGATGGTGAAAGTCGGCAATCCCATGGCCTCCGCCACTTTGGCGAAATCGGGAAACGACAGGCCCGTCTTTTCGTCCACGGCCACGTAGCGGGCGCCGAGCCAGGTTTCGAGCGTCTGCTTCTGGATGCCGTGGCCGTGGTTGTTGAACAGGATAACGCGGATCGGCAGACGCTGTCGCGCCACGACGGCAAGCTCGCCCAGGCTGAGCACGAGGCCGCCGTCGCCGATGATGCAGGTGACGGGCTGCGGCCGGGTGTGAAACGCGGCGCCGATCGCGGCCGGCAGCGCATAGCCCATGGGCGTGTTGTTCCACGCCGACAGGAGCTTTTGCCCGCGTTTGATCTTCAGCCCGTTGCAGGTCCAGGTCAGGTTGCCGCCGGTGTCCACGAAGATCGGCTCGTTCGCCGGTATCGCTTGCGAAAGCCGGTCGATGAAATCGTAGGCGTCGACGAATCCCGCCTTCTTCGGCGCCGGGCCCGGGCGGTCGTCGGGAAGCGCCTTCCGCCAGCGCGCGATCTTGGCCTTCCACGCGTCATGGCCCGGCGCGGCGTAGCCGTCGAGGCGGGAGAGCAGCGCCCGAATGAAATCTCCGAGGCGCGCATGGATGCGAAGCGCGATCTCGATGCCGCGGCCGTCGAACTTGTCCATTTCGCCGGGCGCGGCGTCGACCATCGCGATCTTGGCGCCGCGCGCGAAGGCGGGAAGGATTCCGCCGGTGACGTTCTGCGACAGCCGGCTGCCGAGACAGAGGACCAGGTCCGCGTTCTGCACCGTGAAGTTGCCGAGGCGCGGGCCGTAGACGCCGAAGGGCCCGACGCGGAGCGGGTGGTCGAACGGCAGTTGATCGTTGCCGGCCCAGGTGAGCAGCACCGGAAGGTTCAGCCGCTTCACCAGTTCCTCGAGCTCGGCGCCGATGCGCGGCGTGGCAAGGCCGCCGCCCAGCACGAGGACCGGTCGGCTCGCCTGGCGCAAGAGCGCGAAGAGCCTGTCGAGGTCGCCGGCGAGCTGCAACGCGCCGAGCTTTGGCGGCTCGTAGCCTTGCATCCGCTGCGGATCGACCTCGGCGCGCTGGAGGTCGTCCGGGATATCGATCAGCACGGTGCCCGGGCGATCGGCGAAGGCGAGGTGATAAGCCTTCTCCAGGTTATAGCGGATCGATTCCGGCGCGCGGATCTGGTGCGCGTACTTGGTCACGCTCGCGAAGATCGAGACCACGTCGGTCTCCTGAAAGCCGATCTGGCGCACCGGCCGGTCGCCCTTAAGGCGGAAGGTCGAAACCTGGCCGGTGATCATCAGCGTCGGAATGGAATCGTAGTACGAGCAGCAGGCGCCGGTGAGCAGGTTGGTCGCTCCCGGTCCGCTGGTGGTGATGGCGACGCCGAGCTTTCCGGTCACGCGCGCGTAGCCGTCGGCGGCGATCGCGGCACTTTGCTCGTGCTGGGTGCATACGTAATCGAGAGTCGGATGCCGCGCCGCCGAGTCGAAAAGATGCACGGCGGCGCCCCCCGATATGCCAAAGACATGGGAGACGCCGTTGCGGGCGAGAAAATCGATCACGTAGTCGGACAGTTTCATGGCCCGGCGCACACTGCGATCGCGTTGATCGTACGGTTCAATTTCCGCTTCTCCGCAACTTGTATTTGTCCGTGTCCCGGAGCAAGTCGGCGGCGAGCCCGGCTTCCTCCTTCCAGGCATCGTGCACGACGGAAAAGTTTCTGCCGCCGGTCACGGCCCGGGCCTGACTGAAGCACCAATCCATGCACGCCAGAATGTCGGAATACGCGGTGCCCGTCTGCCCCGAGGACAGGAAATCGGTGGTTCGCCGAAGGTTGGCGCCCGCCTTTTCTCCGGCGGCGAGCGTCTGCCGGTGAATCTTGGTATCGACCCAGCCGGTGCCGATCGCGACCGCATGAATATCGGGAGCCTCGTCATGCAGGAGCTCGCACGCCTTCACCAGCATGATCTTGCCGAGACAATAGGCGGAGTAGTTGCGAAACGGGCCGTTGATGCCGCCCCCGACCAGAAACGCGACTTTCGCCATCGCGCCCTGCCGCCGGTGAGGGTGGATCGCATGCAGCAATCGCAGTTGCGCGATGGCGTTCACGTCGACGGAGGCGGCCCATGCGTCGATGTCGGACTCGAAGAACGGATCGATCGGCCGCAGATCGCCGACGGCGCTGACGAAGATATCCCACGGCTTGCCGAGCGCTTGCAGCTTCGCCGCGGCGCTGGCAACGCTCTGCCGGTCAGACACGTCGCACGGCAAAAGATCCAGACCCTCTTGCCCCTGCAAAGCGCTCGCGTGGGCGGCGTTGCGGTAGGTTCCAATCACGCGGTCTCCGCGCTTGCGGTACAACAAGGCGAGTTCGCGCCCGATATCACTGGAAATGGCTGCGATGAAAATGGTCCGCTGGGCATTCATCCTGGCATCAATCCGATTGCGTCGGCAACTTGCCCAAGTGATAATCGCGTGAGGGTGCATGAACTTATCGGCGCCGTACACCGGGC
>Ga0209118_1001035_pt1 | contig 13621 bp, 12 predicted proteins | sample BlaSpr_A8_Ref_M1_FD_187988 | JGI IMG/M metagenome (GOLD analysis project Ga0209118, IMG submission 187988) | Forest soil microbial communities from Thunder Bay, Ontario, Canada - Black Spruce, Ontario site 2_A8_Ref_M1 (SPAdes) (version 2) | ecosystem: Environmental > Terrestrial > Soil > Boreal...
GCCGCGAACGCGCGAAAGCTGTCGATCACCACGATGCCGGGACGCAGCTCCTTCAGATAACCCTCGATCGCGCCCAGGATGCTTTCGAGACCGGCGTCACCCAGCACGTGGCCGATGTCCTCGTAGATCACGCTGCCTTCTTCAATCGCCTTGTGATCGAAGACCGTCAATGTTTCGCCGAACCGAAGGATCTTGTCGAGCGGCTCGGAAAGAGTCGATAAGTAGAGCGCCGGCTGCTTGGCAGTCGCGTTGTGGAACGCGAACTGCTGGCTGAGGATCGTCTTGCCGCTCCCAGGAACTCCGACGATCAGGTTGATCGCGTTCTTGAGGAGTCCGCCGTGGAGGATCTCGTCGAGGCGGGAATTGCCGCTCGGAAGCCGCTCGATCAACGACGGACTTTGGACGGCCGCCCCTGGCGCGCCAGCGCGCTCGTGCCCAGCAGGTCTCGCACTGTTGAAACGAGGACCAGAGGATCGAGCGGTTTCCGGAGAAAAGCGGCGGCGCCAGATCTCATCGCCTCTTCCGCGCTGTCAATTGCAGAGACCGCCAGCACCTGGGCCGTGCCCTTGGCTGCGAATTCGCCGGATACCCGGAAACCGGCGCCCCCGGAGATCAACAGGTCAATGATCACAACATCGGGTGAACGCTCTTCGAAATGGAGCCTGGCCTGGGTCGCGTCCGACGCGATCGCGACCTGGTAGCCCTCGGTCCGCAGAAAATACTCGGCCAGGCCGGCGGCATACGAATCTCGCTCGGCGATCAGGATCAGGGGCCTCGAGTCGCCGTCAAGATTGGCAGCGGAAGGGACGTGCTCGCCCGCGAGCTGCTGCGACAGGAGGCGGTGCGCGTCCGCGGCGCTCGCTCCGGATTCGAGCCGCGACTTGATAAACCGAAGCTGCTCGACCTGGGCCCGTGAGTACAGGCGCTGCGAGCCATCGGTGCGCACTGGCTTGATCACGGAGTAGCGCTCCTCCCATGCCCTCAGCGTCGAGGTGGGAATGTCCAGCATCCGAGCCACCGCCCCGATGCTGAATACAGCCTGATCCTCCTGCCGCTTCATGCTCGCCTAACTCTACCTTGTGAGGAACTAATGCGGAGTTCTGCGGATATAGTAATCCTGGTGCAAATCATAGGTATTGCATAGGTACTGCGGTGGTGGTAATAATATTTGCCATAGGGATTCCATACGGGTCGATCTGGAGCACCGAGCTTGGCTGAACAAATCTTGCGCGACCTGGACGGCGGGGAATCGGAGCCCCGGGAATTGAAGGAGCTGGTCGACCACTGGGTCCAGGTGATCGACCGGTGGGTGGAGCGTATCGACCAAGGAATGGGAGGGACTGCCGACGGCGCGGATCCGGCAGTGGTGCCGGATGCCGCGCCCGAGGTGGCTCCCGATCCGCCGGCGTTGGCGGCCGGATGACCATGGCAAGGGGGGTTTGTTGGAACTGCCGGCGGAAGGGGACGAGGTCTACCTCGACAAGCAGCTGGTCATCACCCGGACGGGATCGCCCGGCGGACTGAGCGTCAGCGGCTCGATCGATTATTACAACGCGGAGGCCGTGGCCGCGGCTCTGACGCGTGAGCTCAAGTCCCCCGCACCTGGTGCGGAACAGCTCGCCGATGCCATCAGGGGAAACGGAGACCTGCACATCGACGTAAGCCGGCTCGAGTTCGCCGACGTCAGCGGCATCCGCGCCCTGGTCAGGATCGCCGAAAATGGCGGCGGGGGCCGGCGTCTCGTGCTGCGCGGCTTGCCTGCCGCCATCCGCACGGTGATCACGGTCGTCGGATGGTCGGACCTCCCGAACCTGGTCCTGGAAGAGGAAGCCGAATAGCGTCTCCCTCTCCCCGCAGGGGAGAGGGTCGCGGAAAAAACGACGCTATCCTGCGAGACGTGAAGGCGCTGGTCAAAGCCAAGGCGGCGCCGGGCTTGTGGCTGCAGGACGTACCCGACCCGGCGCCCGGTCCCGGCGAGGTGTTGATCCGCGTCCTGCGCACGGGCATCTGCGGCACCGACCTCCACATCGAGAGCTGGAACGAATGGGCCCAGGCGACGATCCATCCGCCGCTTGTGGTCGGACACGAGTTCGTCGGCGAGGTGGTTCGCCTGGGCGACGGTGTCGCGTCGGTCTACCCCGGCGAGATCGTCGGAGCCGAAGGACATATAGTTTGCGGGCGCTGCCGCAATTGCCTGGCCGGCCGGCGCGCGCTCTGCGCCAACACGGTCGGCATCGGGGTCCAGCGCGACGGAGCCTTCGCCGAGCTGATCGTGATGCCGGCGATCAACCTGTGGCCGCACCTCACCAAAATCGACCTCGACGTTGCTTCGATATTCGACCCTTTCGGCAATGCCGTTCACACGGCGACCCAGTTTCGGGTCGTCGCCGAGGACGTGCTGGTCACAGGTGCGGGGCCGATCGGGATCATGGCCGCGTTGGTGGCGCGTCACATCGGCGCGCGTCACGTCGTCATCACCGATGTCAGTGACTACCGCCTGGAGCTCGCCCGCAAAGTCGGCGTGACGCGTGCGGTGGACGTCCGCACCACCACCCTTGCCCAGGTCCAGGAGGAGCTCGGCATGAAGGAGGGATTCGACGTCGGCTTCGAGATGTCCGGCCAGGCGAGTGCCCTGCGCGACATGATCGCGAACATGGCGCACGGCGGACGCGTCGCCATGCTTGGGCTCCCGGACCACGAGTTCCCCGTCGACTGGTCGCAAGTCGTGTTCAAGATGCTCACCGTAAAGGGCGTCTACGGCCGCCAGATCTTCGAGACCTGGTACCAGATGTCGGTATTCACCCAGACCGGCCTCGACATCTCGCCCGTCATCACCCACCGCTTCCCGTTCGACCAGTTCGAGGAGGCTTTCGCCATCGCCCACTCCGGCAAATGCGGCAAGGTCGTGCTCGACTGGACCGCGGCCAAAGGAAATTAGATGTTCAACGGCATGCGATCGCACCTGGTGAGCCAGCTCGAAGAGATCCGCAGCGCGGGATTGGAGAAACACGAGCGCGTGATCTCCGGCCCGCAGGGTTCGGTTGTCAGCGTGCTGGACCGCGAGGTTCTCAACCTCTGCGCCAACAACTACCTTGGGCTGGCCGACAATCCCGATATCGTCGCGGCGGCGAAGGAAGCCCTCGACCGCTGGGGCTATGGAATGGCCTCGGTCCGATTCATCTGCGGCACCCAGGCGATCCACAAGGAGCTCGAGGCCGCCCTCACTGATTTCCTCGGCACCGAGGACACGATCCTCTATTCGTCATGCTTCGACGCCAACGGCGGAATCTTTGAGGCTCTCCTCGACGAGCACGATGCGGTCATCTCAGATGCGCTGAACCACGCGAGCATCATCGACGGCATCCGCCTGTGCAAGGCAAAGCGCCTCCGCTACGCGAACCGCGACATGGCGGACCTCGAGCGGCAGCTGCAGGACAGCGCCGGCGCGCGCTTCCGAATGGTGGTCACCGACGGCGTTTTCTCGATGGACGGCTACCTCGCCCCGCTGCCCGAGATCTGTCACCTTGCGGAGCGTTACGACGCCCTCGTGATGGTCGACGACTCGCACGCCGTCGGCTTCATGGGTGAGAACGGGCGCGGCACCCACGAGCACCTCGGTGTGATGGGAAGGATCGACGCCATCAGCGGGACCCTCGGCAAGGCTCTCGGCGGAGCGAGCGGTGGATACGTTTCCGGACGCAAGGAGCTGGTCGCTATGCTCCGGCAGCGGTCGCGTCCTTATCTCTTCTCCAACTCAGTGGCCCCTTCCATCGTGGCCGGGAGCCTCAAGGTGCTGGAGCTGATCCGGTCGGCCGGCGAGCTGCGAAAGCGATTGCGCGACAACACCGCGTACTTCCGCGGGCAGATGACCGAGGCCGGATTTGACATCCTGCCCGGAGACCACCCGATCGTCCCGGTCATGGTCGGCGACGCAAAACTCGCCGCGCGAATGGCGCAGGTCATGCTGGAAAAGGGCGTCTACGTCGTCAGCTTTTCGTACCCGGTGGTACCCCAGGGCAAGGCGCGGATCAGGACGCAGGTATCGGCGGCGCACTCGAAAGCGGATCTCGAACGCGCGGTCCGGGCTTTCGTCGAAACGCGCGAAGAGGTCGGTAAGTAGCACACTCCGTGCGTTTTCGGGACATGAGCGAGCGCGAGCTGATGCTGGTACATCTTGGCCAGGCCCTCGACCGCGTGGCACGCCCGCATCGATGCGACGAGGCGCTGCCGGTCGAGCTCCAGGCCAACCTGTTGCGGCTCGGACTTCCGTTTGACGCGCAAACGCCGCGAAAAGAGCTCGTCTCTCTCCTGTGGGCGCGGAAGCGTAACCTCTCGTTGGCTTTCCAGCCGAGATGGGACGGGCCCGGAACGACACCACTGAGCGCGGCCTGAAGGTCCGCCCGCCCGAGGCAGCTGACGCTGGGCTGGTCTACGCCTCCGACGACGAGCCCGGCATCCGTCGGGTGCGCAAGGGAAAAGGTTTCACGTACTTTGGCCCCCACGGCAAGCGAGTCACGGGTCGGGTCACCCTGGAACGAATTCGCGGCCTTGTAATCCCTCCGGCCTGGAAAGACGTTTGGATTTCAGCCCGACCTCGAGGTCATCTCCAGGCCACCGGCCGCGACGCTCGTGGCCGCAAGCAGCGCATCTACCACGCAACCTGGCGTGCGGTTCGTGACGCCGACAAGTTTTCGCGCATGCTCGGCTTCGCTCGAGCATTGCCTCGCATCCGGCGCCGCGTCGCTCGTGACCTGGGACAGCCTGGCCTGCCGCGCGAGAAGGTGATCGCGACCATCGTCAGGTTGCTGGAGATGACCTACGCGAGGATCGGCAACGAGGAGTACGCGCGCGACAACGGCTCATTCGGTCTCACCACCCTTCGCGATCGGCACGTGACGATCACGCGGTCGACCGTGCGATTCCTTTTCAGAGGCAAGAGCGGGCGTGAGCTCGAGCTAGGCGTCACGAATCGGCGTGTTGCGCGGGTGGTCAAGAGATGCGAGGAGCTTCCCGGCCAGATGCTGTTCCAATACCTCGGCCCCGACGGCGAACGTCGCACGGTTCACTCGGATGACGTCAACCAGTACCTGCAAGAGATCAGCGGTGAGGATTACACCGCGAAGGACTACCGCACGTGGTCGGCCACTGTGCTGGCCATAGGTGCTCTCAGGGATGTCGCGCGGTTCGAATCCGACGCTGAGGCCAAACACAACGTGGTGGCCGCGATCGACAGCGTCGCGCGAAGGCTTGGACATACACGCGCCGTGTGCCGGCGCTCGTACGTCCACCCAAGAGTGATCGACACCTACATGGATGGGTCGCTCGAAGGCATCCTGAGCATCGTCTCGAGCAAGGCGTATCGGAATCTCAAGGCCGACGAGGTGGCGGTCCTCGCCCTGCTGAAGCGCAAAATGCGAGCCAAAGCCGCTTAGTCGGCGCGCACCTCCGAACCATCCTGTCCCCAGCGCGTATGGAACGCGCCTTCGCGGTCGGTGCGGTGGTAGCCATGGGACCCGAAGTAGTCGCGCAGCCCCTGGATCAGGTTGGCCGGACCACGCGCCCGCCGGTATCCGTCGTAGTAGGCGAGGGATGAGGCGAAGGCCGGTATGGGCACGCCCTGGTCGATCGCCTGCTTGACGACTGACCGCCACGGCCGCTGCGCCGCGGCGAGCGCCTCCTGGAAAAACGGTGCCAGCATGAGGTTCGGCAGGTCCGAAGACTCCGAGTAAGCGTCCTTGATCCGGTCGAGGAACTTCGCCCGGATGATGCAGCCGCCACGCCAGATCGTCGCAAGCGCGCCGAGGTCGAGATCCCATCCGAACTCTCTGGATCCGGCGCGAAGGTGCTCGAAGCCCTGCGCGTACGCCACGATCTTCGAGGCGTAGAGCGCGTCGCGCACGTCATCGACCAACTCTGGTCGAGCGCTGCTTGACCTCCGTAACCCCCCACCGGCGCTTCGCGCCACCTCTCCGGCGAGCGGGGAGGTAGGACCTGTCAGGATCCTGGAGGCCTTGACGCGCTGTCTCTTCTGGCTCGACAGGATGCGCGCGAAAACCGCTTCGGTGATACCGGTCAGCGGAACCCCAAGCTCGAGGGCTGACTCGCTGGTCCAGCGCCCGGTGCCCTTTTGCTCAGCCTCGTCTTCTATCAGGTCGACTAGCGGGGTCTTCGTGGCCTCGTCGGTCTTGGCGAGAACATTGGCCGTGATCTCGATCAGGTAGGACTGCAGCTTGCCCTGGTTCCAATCGCGAAACACCCCGGCCAGCTCGCCGGGGGTCATGCCGGTGACCTGCCGCAGGAAGTCGTATGTCTCGGCAATCAGCTGGATGTCGGCGTACTCGATCCCGTTGTGGACCATCTTCACGAAGTGACCGGCCCCGTCCGGTCCGATGTACGTGCAGCACGGGGTCCCGTCCACCTTGGCCGAGATACCGGTGAGCATCTCCGCCACACGTTCATATGACGCGCGCGTGCCGCCGGGCATGATGCTCGGTCCGCGCAGGGCACCCTCTTCCCCACCCGAAACGCCCGCCCCGATGAACCCAAGGCCTGCCTTCTCGACGGCCGCGGCGCGCCGCCGCGTGTCGTGGAACAGCGAGTTGCCGCCGTCGATGATCGTGTCACCGGGCTCGAGCACCTTCGACAGCGATTCGATCGCCTCGTCGACGGCCGATCCCGCCTTCACCATGAGGAGGATCGCGCGCGGCGGACGAAGACTCCGCGCCAGCTCCTCCAGCGAACCGGCCGGCTGGAAGTCACCCTCTTTCGAGTGCGCCGCCATGAAATCGTCCGTCCGCTTGCGCGTTCGGTTGTAGACGGCGACCCTGACGCCATGTGAGGCGAGGTTGCGCGCCAGGTTCTCCCCCATGGTCGCCAGCCCGACGACCCCGATCTCGTGCTCAGCCACGAGCACACATTAGCTAAGGAGCCCATCTGAACTCAGGGGCTGGTTGCAAGCCGACGGCAGGGCGACCACACGAGATCCCGATGTCACGCTGTATTCGGATACCGATTGAGCATCGCGCTGCGGGCTCCCTGGGGTGGGGCTCGGGATAGAAAGGTCTTCTTCTGGGCGGCTGCGGCCACTGTCGTGGTGGTCGTCGGATTTGTCGCGTGGGTGGAGCTGCGGATCGGGGGCGATCGAGGCGTAACCGTTTTTGACGATATCGGTGAGGGTGTCGCGGCGTTTGCGGCAGCCGTCCTGTGCGGTCTTGCCGCGCGACGAACGGTCGGACGCCAGCGCCTTGGCTGGAGCCTGCTTGCAGCTTCCGCAGCGACGTGGTGCGCCGGCGAGATCGTCTGGTCGGTCTACGAGGTCGGTATGGGCGTCAGCGTGCCATTTCCTTCCGCGGCCGACGCCGGCTTCATCGGTGCGATGCCCCTGGCCGTTGCCGGCGTCCTCTTCTTTTTCTCACCGGCGAGGGGTACGTCAACCAGCTTCCGGCTGTGGCTGGACGGGGCAATCATTCTTCTCGCGCTGTTCTTCGTGAGCTGGACGCTCGGCCTGAAGAGCGTCTTCGACGATGTGTCGGATCCACTGCTCGAGAAGAGCGTGAGCATGGCGTATCCCCTCGGCGACATCGTCATCGGAACCATCCTGGTGCTGGCCATTCGCCGGGCCAGGGATGAGGCGCACGGCCGGCTGCTTCTACTCCTCGGCGGCCTCGCGGCCAACTCGCTGGCTGATAGCGCGTTCGCATACCTCACCGGAACGGGTGCGTACGGTTCAGTCGGCAGCGTGCTCGACGTCGGCTGGGTGGCCGGCTACCTGATGATCGGTCTGGCGGCGCTGTGGCCCGCCCGCGCACCGCGCGAAAGCATCGACAGCGATGCGAACGATGCGATCGACATCTGGCAGCTCGCGCTGCCCTGGGTCGCGATCCTGCTGGTCGGACTGACCGCTGTCGGGATGGCCCTGACCGGCGCCACCATCGGGCCGGTCCGAACTTTCATCCTCGGCGCCATCGCGATCCTCGTGATGATCAGCCAGGTTTACGCGCACAACGAGTCCAGGTCGCTGCTGATCAAGACCCGGCAGTACGCCGCAACCCTCAACGAGATCATCCTCTTCGCCCCGCTCGGAGTGGCTCGCATCGGTGTGGACATGACCGTCATCCAGGCCAACCCTAGATTCGCCGAGCTTGTAAACGCATCTGAAGATCAGGTCGTCGGCGGATCTCTGAGCTCGTCTCTGCCACCCGAAGAGATGGCGCGGGCGGTCGACCAGTTCCGTGCCTTGTCGGACGGTTCGTCGAGCTCGATCGATTCGGAAACCAAGATCTTGCGCCGTGACGGCAAGAGCATCTGGTTGCAATGGAGCGCCACTGCAGTCCACAAACCAGCCGGCGGGGTCGACTACTTCATCGCCATGTTCAACGACACCACAGCCCGGCATGAGGCAGAGGTGGCCGCCGTCGCCAACCTCAACGTGCTCGAGAGGCTCAACCGCTTGAAGAGCGAGTTCCTGACCATGGTCAGCCACTCTTTCCGCACGGCGCTTGTCGGTATCCAGGGGTTCAGCGAGCTGATGCGCGACTCGGAGGACCTTGACCTTGAGACGGTCAAAGAGTCCGCCAACGACATCTACAACGATGCCCACCGGCTCGACGAGCTGCTGGACCGGATGCTCGACCTGGACGCGCTCGAGGCGACCAAAGTCGAGGTGCACCGCGTGTCGATCGATCTCCGCGCGGCGATCGACGTCGCGGTGGCACTCGCCATCGCGTCCGACGGGCATCATTCGATCACGACCGCCCTCGAGAACGACCTGCCGTGGATCGCCGCTGACGGCGCAAGGCTGGCCCAGCTACTCGCGATACTCCTCGACAATGCGGTCCGGTACTCGCCTTCGGGCCGCGACATCGTCGTCTCCGGCCACGCAGAGCCGGGACAGGTCGTGGTCGACGTCAAAGACCACGGCGTCGGAATCCCTGCTGACTTCGATGAACAGCTCTTTGCGCGTTATCAGTGGAGCGCGGACAACCCGACGACCAAGGTCATGGGTACGGGTCTCGGTCTTCCGATGGCCAGGCAAATTGTCGAAATGCACGGTGGGCGCATCTGGTTCGAGAGCAAGGCGGGTGCTGGTTCCGAGTTCCACTTTTCGGTGCCATTCGAGTCCAACCGGCCCGCGCCGCGCGCTCCTCGAGCAGAGCGTGTGCCTGTGGGAACGCCGGCCTAACTTTCCGGCGCAACCTCACCGGTGATCAGTTTGCGGGTGCACGCGGCCGCGTCCGCCGCCATTCGCGTGGCGTCTGACTTGAGCAGAACGCCGACAAGCTTTCCGTCCGACGTCGTGATCGGGGAGCTTTCCAACGAGTGCTCGACCATGTGGTCGGCCATCTCCTTCATGGATACGTACGGGCGGAATGTGCTCGGGCCGGGACGCATGGCCTGCTCGACGGCCGTATTCGGATCCATCCCCAGCTCCTTCGACCTGAGCAGCCCGAGCACGATTCGCTCTGCGTCGACGACCACCGCGACCTCGAGGCCAGACTGCCTTGCGCGGTCGCGGACGTCGCCAAGGCGGTCTTTCAAGCCGCAGACGACTGCATCTTTGCGTGACGCCTCCCCCGCGCGTGGGCATTTCGAGTTTGCGCCCTCGGTCGTCAGGCCGGCGGCAAGCCAGTCGAGCTTGCCCGCCTTGTACTCATAGACCTGGTCGAATCCGAGACTCTCGAGCCGCGCCGCGGCCCTGGGCGCCATGTCTCAAGCGGCATCCCAGCAGTACACGATCACCGGCCGGTTGCGATCGATCCGGTCCGCCTCCTTGGCAATCTGCCGCAGCGGATGGCTGACGGCCCCGGGAAGGTGGTCCTCCGCGTACTCCTTCGCGGGCAGCACCTCGACGAGCTGCGCACCGTGCTTCACCATCTCCTGGACGGTCTCGCGATCGATCAACGTCGACATGCGGACATCCTACGGGCGGGCGTCGTACAGCTTCGCGAGGTCTGCGGGCAATGTGAGCAGAGGGTCGAGCTGGGGCACCTGGCCGCCGGCTTGCAGCGCTCGCACCACAAGGCCCGAGCAGATCTCGTGGCCGCGGCGTATGAGCCGCACCGGCCAGCCGAAAAGCAGGTACAGGCTTGCCCCGAACATGTCGAGAAAGCCAAAACCCCGGCCGACCTGCTCCCTTGAGTACTCGACTGCGCGAGATCTGCCCTCGGAAGAGAACTCGGGGCCGAGTCGCACGAGGTGGTATTCGTCGGCGCGATACCTGGAGATGGGGTTCAGCCGCACGCCCATGATCTCAGCCTCGACGAGGGCGCCCTCGGCGTCGACCACCATCGCGGAGTGGCTCCAGTGGGCATACGCCGCGTCGGCGCCCTTGAACCGGCGCTTCTGCGCCAGGCTGATGAGCCGGGCCAGGAAATGGTGGCGGTGGGCCAGGATGAAATCGCCCGGCGCGAAGTCTTTCGCTTCTTCACCGGGTCCATACCTTTCAGAGGTGGCCATTTCTACTGGGATAACGCCGGGCCTCGCCCCTTCAGCAGACCCCTAATGCGCCGCGGCTTTCTCGCGGTCTCTCAGGATGCGCCGCAGGATCTTGCCGGTCGGAGACTTGGGGATCTGGTCCACGACCTCGACACGGCGGATCTTCTTGTGAGGAGCGACCCGCGCCGCGACGAACTCCATGATCTCTTCAGAGTCCTGGGGCTCCTTGAGCACGACGAATGCTTTCGGCACCTCCTCGCCTTCCTCGTCGAGCACCCCGATCACGGCGACGTCGGCGATGTTGGGATGGGACAGCAGCAGTGCTTCCAGCTCCGCGGGCGCCACCTGGAATCCCTTGTATTTGATGAGCTCCTTCAACCGATCGACGATGAAGTACAGGTCGTGGTCGTCGATATGGCCGATGTCGCCTGTGTGGAAGAAACCATCGGCGTCGATCGAGTTCCTCGACGCCAGCTCGTTGTTGAGGTAACCCCTCATCACCTGCGGACCGCGAATCCAGATCTCTCCGTCTTCGTTCCGGCCAAGCTCCTTTTCGGAGGCCACGTCTACGATCTTGCATTCCGTGTTCGGCGCCGCCGATCCGACCGATCCGGGCACGGGCTCGTCGCTGTCCGACACGATGTGCGTCACGGGACTTGTTTCGGTCAGGCCGTAGCCCTGGCTGATCTTGGCCCCGATGCGGGCGCTCGCCGCCTGCGCCGTGTCAGCGTCCAGGGGCGCGGCACCGGAGAACGCCCGCTTCACCGAAGACAGGTCGTACTTGTCGACCGCCGGGTGCTTCGCGAGCAAAACGACGATGGGCGGCACGAGGAAGAAGCGAGTCACCTTGTGATCCTGGACGGCCTGGAGGCAGGGCTCGAGCTCGAAGCGCGGCATGCTCACAAGCGTCGCGCCTCGGTAAAGGCTGTGGTTCATGATCACCGTCATCCCATAGATGTGGAAGAACGGGAGGAAGGCCATGATCTTCTCGTCTTCTCCGATCGCGAGGCAGGCGGACGTCTGGATCAGGTTGGCGACGAGATTGCGATGCGTGAGCATGACGCCCTTGGAAAAGCCGGTCGTCCCACTTGAATAGGGGAGCGCGACGAGATCATTCGCCGGATCGATGGGCACGTCCGGCGCCTTGCCGTCGACGAGCAGAGATGCGAAAGGAAGCGCCCCTTCTGCTTCGCCGAACACGATGATCTCCTCGACCTTCGATTTCGCCGCCGCCTCCTGCGCCTTGCCCACAAGCGGTGGAATGGTGATCAGAAGACGCGCCCGCGAATCGTTCAGCTGGAACGCGATCTCGTCCGCCGTGTAGGTCGGGTTGAGGGTGGTGATCACACCGCCCGCGGTCGCGACGCCGTGGAACGCAATCGGATACTCGGGCAGGTTGGGGGACATGATCGCGAGCACGTCGCCCTTGCTGAACCCGCGAGCATGCAGGCCCGCCGCGAGCTTCCGGACGCCATCCGCGATTTGCTCGTACGTGTAGAAGCGGCCGCTTGCGGCTTCCACAATGGCGACCTTGTCACCGAGCCTGTTCGCTTTGCCGAGGACGAACGGGCTGAGCGCGGTGTCGGGTATGACGACGTCCGGATGTGGACTCTTGAAGATCACCCTCTGAGTCTAGGCCCCGGCTTGCGGGACCTGTTCGCTGTCGGATGCCGGCTGCTGACGCTTGAGGCTGTCGGCGTTGCGGATGCCGATGGCGTTCACGATTCCACCCAGCACGATGATTACGGCCCCCACCATCATCGCGAGATGAAACGAGGAGGTCGACGCATCGCGCACCGCCGCTATGAGGTGTGGGTCGAGAGGCGTGTTGAGCGGGCTGACCTGGTTGCGAAAGCTGGTGGAGGACACGTCGACCCCGGGCAGCTTCGAAGCCAGCGCTGCATAGAAGTTCGCCGTGAGAAAGATGAAGATCAACGCGCCCGCGAGCTGGGGGCCGACGCGCGAGATCGCGTTGTTGATCGCCGATCCGACACCCGAGTTGTGCACCGGCACCGACGTCATGAGCGCCGTGGTCAGCGGAGCCACCATCACGCAGATGCCGATTCCGAAGATCACTGAGCCGGGCAGGAAATCGACCAGGTAAGAAAGCGGCGGGAGATAGCTGCTCGGGTCGCCCGGCTGCAGCTTCCAGGGGGTGCTGGTTGCCGGCACGCGCGAGTACCACAGGACCCCGAGCGCCATGATCGCGGGTCCGAGCGCCATGAACCATCGCGGGCCATATCGCGCGGCGAGGGTTCCAAAGCGACGCGACAAGAAGATCAGGAACAAGGACCCGGGAATCGAACCGGCCCCGGCGGCGGCGGCCGTGTACCCGAGCGTGCCCTGCTGAAACAGGGTCAGGTAATAGAAGGTGGCGAAGGCGCCGTAGATCAACAGGGTCGAGATATTGGTCACAGTGAAGTTGCGGGAGCGGAAAAGCTCCGGCGGGATCAGCGGATGCGCCGCCCGCATCATCCAGATGGGCAGCGAAATCATCCCCAGCACGCCTACGGCCAGGGCGATGTACCCGATGGGGTCGCGCCAGGCCCGCTGCTGACCATAGATCGCGCCGAACGCGAGGCCGCCGACGGCAAGCGCCACGATGATGGCGCCGATCCAGTCGAAATGCGCGGTCGCCTGCTCATCCCGGCTCTCCGGCACGTGCTTCCAGGTCGCCCACAAGGCGACGGCCACGAGCGGGACGTTGATGAAGAACGCCGCTCGCCACGAGATCGTGTCGACCAGAAACCCGCCGAGCACCGGGCCGAGGATCGTCGTCGCTCCTGACGCGCCCGCCCAGGTGCCGAATGCGCGCCCCTGCTCCTCGCCCGAGAAGTTGGCCGTCAGCAGGGCCAGCGACCCCGGTACGAGCATGGCGCCGGCGACCCCTTGAAGGATGCGAAACAAGACGAGCAGCTCCATGCTCGGAGCCAGGCCGCACAGCACCGAGGTCGCGCCGAAGCCGGCGAGGCCGTACAGGAACATGCGCCGCCGGCCGTAGAAATCGCTGAGTGCGCCCGCCAGGATGATGAGCGAGCTCAGGGTCAACAGGTACGCGTTGTAGACGTACGACTGGCCTTCGAGCACACCGAGGAACGAGCGCGACAGGTCGCGACCCATCCGCGGCAGGGCGACGTTGACGACGGTCGAATCGAGGAAGACGATGCCGGACCCGAGGACGGCGGCG
>Ga0209118_1001036_pt1 | contig 13619 bp, 10 predicted proteins | sample BlaSpr_A8_Ref_M1_FD_187988 | JGI IMG/M metagenome (GOLD analysis project Ga0209118, IMG submission 187988) | Forest soil microbial communities from Thunder Bay, Ontario, Canada - Black Spruce, Ontario site 2_A8_Ref_M1 (SPAdes) (version 2) | ecosystem: Environmental > Terrestrial > Soil > Boreal...
CCAAGGCGCGCGAAGGGAGGACGACGTAGGCGTACTTGACAGTACGTCGAGGAGTCCGACCGAGCGCAACGCCGGAGACGGGCTCGTTTCAGGCGCCGTTGCAGGAGGGGCGTGAGAAATGCGGGCTAGGGCTTCGTGATCTTGATCAGCTTGACGTCGAAGACCAGCATGCCTTCGGGCTTGCCGGCCTCGCCGCGGTAGGCCAGCTTCTTCGGGATCCAGAAGCGGCGGGTCTCGCCTTCGACCATCAGCGGGATGCCCTCACGCCAGCCCGGGATCACCCGGTCGAGGCGGAAGAACGCGGGCACCCCTTTGGGGATCGAGGAATCGAACATCTTGCCGTCGGTGGTCCAGCCGGTGTAGTGGACCTGCACGTTGCCGCTGGCCGAGGGGTGGTGCGTGCCGCGGCCGGGATTGAGCACCTTCCAGGCCAGCCCCGAGGCCGAGGTCTGAGCGTCGGCCGGCGGCGCCGCGACGTCGGACGGCACGTCCGGCGGGTGCAGGACGTCGAGCAGCTCGACGTCGAACACCAGCATGCCCTGCGGCCGGTCCGGGCGGCCGCCATAGGCGAGCTTCTCGGGGATCCAGAGGCGCCGCTTCTCGCCCTCGACCATCAGCTGCACCCCCTCGGTCCAGCCGGCGATGACCTTGTCGAGCGGGAACAGCGCCGGCTTGCCGCGAGCGACCGAGGAGTCGAACATCTTGCCGTCGGTCGTCCAACCGGTGTAGTGGACCTTGACCTTGTCGGTCGCGAGCGGATGGTCGGAGCCGGTGCCGGGCTGCAACACCTTCGAGGCCAGGCCCGAGGCCGTCACCTCCGCATCGGCAGGCGGCGCCGCGACGTCGGCCGGGGCCGGGATGGCCTTCCCCGCGTCGCTGGCAGCGGCGCCGGCAGCGGACGAGCCACCGGCGGCCGGGGCCGCGGCCGCGGCGGAAGGTGCGGCGGAGGCGCTCGAGAGAGAGCCCAAGGTGCCCAAGGACCAGAGCGACAAGGCGATGGCGGAGACGGCGAGGCGGCGCGCGTGCGAAGTTCTCATGGCGCGTACCCTACCGCGCGGCACCGCGACCGGGCAACCGCTCTCGCTCCGTAGCCGTGTTAGGCTCGACCGCGCCCATGCGAAGCTCCCGCGCGCCGCTGCCGTTCCTCGTCGCTGCCATCGCCGTTCTCGCCCTGGGTGTGGGACTGCCGCCGGCGGCGGCGGCGCCGGTCAGCGTCACGCCGCCGGCGCTGGACGTCGCCGACCACCGCCTGGCCAACGGGCTGCGGGTGCTGATGCTCGAGGACCACACGCTGCCGGTGGTCTGCGTGCAAGTCTGGTATCACGTCGGCGGCAAGAACGAGCGGCCCGGCCGCAGCGGCTTCGCCCATCTCTTCGAGCACCTGATGTTCAAGGGCTCGGCGCACGTCGGCCCCGAGGAGCACAGCCACTTCATCGAGTCGATCGGCGGGCGCGACAACGCCACCACCGACTGGGACCGCACGCTCTACTTCGAGACCATTCCCAGCAACTACCTCGAGCGCATCTTGTGGATGGAAGCCGACCGCATGCAGACGCTCGACGTCTCGGAGGCCAACTTCCACGCCGAGCGCGAAGTCGTCGAGGAAGAGCGGCGGCTGCGCATCGACGATCCGCCGTTCGGGCGGATGCTCGAGATCGTCTTTGCCAAGACCTTCACCACCCACCCGTACCGCATCCTGCCGATCGGCAGCATCGCCGATCTCGACGCCGCCACCCTCGCCGACGTGCGCGCCTTCTACCGCACCTGGTACGTGCCCAACAACGCCACCCTGGTGATCGCCGGCGATCTCGATCCGGCCCGCACCATGAAATGGATCGAGGCGTACTTCGGCCCCATCCCGGCAGGGCCGCCGCTGTCGCGCGAGATCGCCCCCGAGCCGCCGCAGACCGCCGAGCGCCGGGAAGTGGCTTATGACGCCAAGGCGCCGCTTCCCGCCGTCATCCTCACTTTCCACGTGCCGCGGGCGTTGGACCCCGACCTCTATCCGCTGCAGGTGGCGAGCCACATCCTCGAGGAGGGCGAGAGCTCGCGCCTCTACCGCAAGCTGGTCTACGAGCGGCAGATCGCGGTGGCCGCGGGCGGCCAGGCCTTCCCGCTCGAGGACCCGGGAGTGTTCTTCTTCTACGCCTACCTGCAGCACGGCCAGAAACCGGAGGCGGGAGAGGCGGCGCTGCAGGAGGAGATCGACCGGCTGCGCGCCGAGCCGGTGAGCGCCGCCGAGCTCGAGAAGGCCAAGAACCAGATCGTCGCGCAGCGGGTGTTCGAGCGCGACCGAGTCAGCGCGAAGGCGGACGCCATCGGCCAGGCCAGCGTCATCCTGGGCGACCTGTCCCGCGTCAATCACGAGCTCGACCAGTACCAGAAGGTCACCGCCGCCGACGTCCAGCGCGTCGCCAGGCAGTACTTCACGACGCGGAACCGCACCACCGTCTTCATGCTGCCGGCGGCGATGCGGCCGGCCGGCGCCCCCTCCACCCCGTCCACCCCACCTGCCCCAGCTGCTCGGCCACCTTCATGAGAAGCGCGATCAAGGGAGCGATGCTGATCCTTGCCGCCGCCGCCACGCCGGCGTTGGCGGTGCCGCCGACACCCCCAGCGCCGCAGCCGATGCGGGAGCTGCGCTTCCCGCCCTTCGAGCAGCGGACGCTGCCGAACGGCTTGCGCCTGGTCGCCATCGAGCGCCACGGCCAACCGGAGGTGAGCCTGCGCCTGATGCTGCCGGCGGGCAAGCTCTACGAGCCCGCCGCCAAGGCCGGCCTCGCGAGGGCCACCGCCGACCTCCTCACGCAGGGCACCGCCAGCAGGTCGGCGCAGCAAATCGCTGCCGCCATCGACGGCGTCGGCGGCACCCTCGACGCCGGCTCCGGCGCCGACTTCGCCTACGTCTCGGTATCGGTCACCTCCGACCAGCTCGACCTTGCCCTCGAGCTGCTCGCCGACGTGGTGCTCCATCCCAGCTTCCCCGCCGCCGAGATCGAGCGCTGGCGGAGCAAGAGCCTGAGCAGCCTCGAGGTGCAGCGGGCCAATCCGGGTTATCTCGCCGAGATCGCGTTCCAGCGCCTGGTGTTCGGCGCCTATCCCTATGGTTATCCCGCGCGCGGCACGCCGGACTCCCTGCGTGGGCTGACCCGCGACGACCTGGCGGCCTTCCATCGCACCCACTACCTGCCCAACGGCGCCATCCTGGCGGTCGTGGGCGACTATCGGCAGGAGCAGGCGCTGGCGGGTGTCGAGCGCGCCTTCGGCAGCTGGGCACGGGGCGCGGCGCCACGGCCCCCAAACCTCGAGCTGCCGGACTATCAGCGCCCCAGGGTACTGGTCGTCGACAAACCCGATGCCGTCCAGACCCAGATCCGGGCCGGGCAGGCTGCGCTCGCCTATACCGATCCGGATTTCTTCACCGCCACGGTCTATGGCACGGTGCTCGGCGGCAGCTCGTCCGGCCGCCTGTTCAAGGAGATCCGCATCAAGCGAGGTCTGGCCTACGGCGCCTATTCCGGCTTCGCCGAGCAGCTGGTCACCGGCAGCTTCGCGGCCCGCACCTCGACCAAGACGGCCTCGACGGTGCAGGCGCTCCGTCTCACGCTCGACGAGATCGCCGGCATGGGCAAGGCGCCGGTGCCGGCGGCCGAGCTGGACGAGGCCAAGACCTACCTCAACGGCGCCTTTCCGCTCGAGATCGAGAGCGCGGGAGAGGTCGCCGAGCGGGTCTTGACCGCCCTCGGCTATGGTCTCGGCCGGGATTTCCTGGACAGCTATCGCGACCGCATCAGCGCGGTCACCGCGACCGCGATCCAGCGCTTCGCCGGCACCCGCATCCACCCTGAACGGAGCGTGGTGGTGCTGGTCGGCAACGCCGCCGCCTTTGGCCCTGATCTCGCCAAGGAGGTGGGGCCTTTCGAGACCATCCCCGCCGCCGAGCTCGATCCGCTGGCGCCCGATCTGCGACGGCATCCGGCCGCGCCGGCGCCGGCGCCGCGACCCGGCAGCGGCCGCGGCCCCGGCGGCTGATTGGCCACCCGGACCCCCGCGGCCGGCCAGCCCGCGACCGAGCCGCCGGGAGCAACCAGCCGGCGCCGGCGAGCGGCAGATCCGGCGGCCGGGGAGGGCCTGCAGCAGGCCGGCATCTCGGGACCGCCGGCCGCTGCCGAGAGGGCGCAGTCCGCGGCCGGCGAGGCATGGCGGCTGGCGGCGGCGTTCGCCGGCTACGCCCTGCTCGCCGCGTTCTACCTGCGCCCGATCTGGCAGGTGTTCAGCACCCACATCGCGTCGGACCTCGGCGATCCGCTGTTCAATCTCTACATCCTCAAGTGGGTAGCGCACGAAGCACACCGCGGCTTCGCGGGCTTCTGGGAGGCGCCGTTCTTCTATCCGGCGCACGACCTGCTCGCCTACTCCGATCACCTGCTCGGTCCTGGCCTGGCGGCGGCGGCTTTCACCTCCCTGGTGCCCGACGGCTTGCATCGCTGGGTGCCGGCCTACAACCTCCTCCTCTGGTCGTCATTCGCCCTGACCGGCCTCGCCGCCTGCTTCGTGCTGCGCCGCGGCGGGATCGGCTGGGCCGCGGCGTGGCTGGGTGGCGCCATGTACGCCTTCTCGCCGTTCCGCTGGGACCAGCTTCCCCACTTACAGATCCTTCTCATGCCGCTCATCCCGCTCACCCTCTGGAGCTTCGACCGCTTGCTGGCGAGGCCCAGCCGCTCGCGAGCGGCGATCTTCCTGGGCTGCTACCTGCTCCATCTCTCCGGCGGCTGCTACCTGGCGCTCATGATCCATGTCCCGCTCGCCGTGCTGCTCGCCAATCGCCTGCCCGCGCTGCGCCGCGGCGGCCGCTGGCGTGCCGAGTTGCCGCTCCTGGGCGGCACCGCGATGATCGCCGCCGCGGCCGCCGGCTCCCTCTTCGGGAAATACCGGCAGGTGGCGCGCGCCGCCGGCTTGCACTGGGGTCCCGGCGTCATGCGGACCTGGGGCGCCAGCGTGCTCTCCTACCTGACACCATCGGACTCGAATCTCTACTCCGGGCTGTGGCCCGCCTCTCTCCACCGGCCCGAGAACGCACTCTTCCCGGGCTGGCTGGCGGCCTGCCTGGCGCTGCTCGGCGCCTGCGACCTGTGGCGGCGGTACGGGCCCGCCGGGGAAATTCCTGCTGAAGGCGGGGAGATGCCTGCGGCTGCCGCTGAGATGGCGGCCGCCGGGAAGATGCCTGCGGCCGCCGGGGAAGTGCCCGCCGTCGCCGGGGAGTCGCCCGCGACTGCGCCGGCGAAGCTCGCGGCGTGGCGGCGCGCCGTCCTCGCGGCGCTGCTGGCGCTGGCCGCCATTGGCTGGCTGGCCGGCGAAGCGCGCACCTGGAGCATGCCGGTGACGGGAGCCTTCCATCTCACGGGACTGCCGCGGTGGGCGACGCGCAACTACAGCGTGCCGCTGGCGCTGGTGGTCCTCGGGAGCGGCGGCTGGCTGGCCCTGCGCCGGCGCTGGGGGAGATCACCTCTCCTGCGCAGGAGAGAGATCGATCCCTGGCAGCGAGGCTTGCTGGCGGCGGGTGCCGCCACCGCCGCGCTCTCGTTCCCGATCTTCTTCGATCCCTTGGCGCGGCTGCTGCCGGGGCTCGGGGCGATGCGCGTTCCGGCGCGCTTCAACGCCTTCACCTCGCTGGCCATCGTCTGCTTGGCCGCCGCCGCCCTCGATCGCCGGATCCGCGGGCGGCCGGCGGCGGCGCGCCGGCGCGGCGCGTTGATCTTCACCGCCGTCACGGCGCTGCTGCTGGTCGAGGTCTGCCCGCGGCCGGTCAGCTGGGTGGAGCTCGAAGACGAAGAGGACTTTCCGGACGTTACCCAGTGGATCGCCGATCAGCCGGACATCCATGCCTTGCTCGAGGTCCCGCTCGCCGATCCGTCGCTGGCAGCTCCGTACCTGGTGAACATCTCGTACATGTACTACGGGACCCTGCATTGGAAGCCGCTGGTCAACGGCTACAGCGCCCACGTGCCGCTCGCCACGGAGTGGCTGAGTCAGCGCTGCTGCTGGCCGGCGCCCGATGCCAAGACCCTGGCGCGGCTGCGGCGCTGGGGCGTCACCCACATCGTGATCCATCGTTCCGAGCTGCCGCTCTGGCAGCGCCAGGAGCTCGACCGTTGGGAGGCCACCGGCCAGGCCGACCGCCTCTACGCCGGCGGCGGCGACCGCGTCTATCGCATCCGGCCGGGGCCGGTCTAATGATGCTTTGGCGGCGGGCATCCCGGCGGCGGCGGCCGGAGGTCCCGAGTCAGGCAGGGACCGGCCCATGGGCGCCGCGGAGGCGGAGGCATTGATGCCCAGGTTGCCGGAGCCCCTCGACCGGCGGCTGCTCTGGGTCCTCGTCGCGCTGTGCCTGGCGGCCTTCGCGGCGCTCGCGCCGCATCTCGTCTATCCCGACCTCAATCTCGACTACCCGTTCGTCGACGGCGATTCCCATGACTGGATCGCGAACGGGCTGTTCCTCGCCGGCCACGACGTGCGCTACTCCGGCCGCCCGCCGCTGCTGCCCCTGATGCTGGCGTTGCTCGATCGCCTCGGCCTGTTGCGCTGGTGGCCGGTGCTCAGCCTGGGCTTGTTCCTGGCGACCGTGGCCGGCTTCTACACGCTCGCGGCGCGGCTGTTCCCGGCAGCCGCGGCCTTTGCCGCCGCGCTGTTGCTGCTCGCCGACTACTCCCTGCAAAGCCTCGCCCTGGACGTGATGGCCGACGTCCCCGCTTCCTGCCTGCTGCTGTGGAGCGCCCGCGCCTTCCTGACCGCGCGAGCAAGGGCGGCGGCGGCCCCGGCAGGCCAGCCGGGCGCGGCAGCTACGCCGCGCGAGCCCGCGGTCGATGCCGGCCAGCTGGCCGCGGCAGCCACGCCGCGCGAGCCCACGGTCGATGCAGGGCAGCCGGGCGCGGCGACCAGTGCAAGGGTGGTGGCGGCCGGCGCGGCAGACTGTTCGCGGCGCTACGCCTGGAGCGGCCTGCTCGCCGGCCTCTCCGCCCTCACCCAGCCGATGGGCCTGCTGGTGCCGCTGGCGGCGGGAGCGACGCTGGCGGCGCGGCGCCGGCGCGACCTGGCGACCTGCTGGCCCTGGATCGGCGCGGCTCTGGTCGCCGGCTGCGAGGGACTCTGGATGACGGTGGGGCGTCTCGGCTTCGCATCCCGCGGGGATTCCCTGAAAGACCCCTGGCGGCTCTTCGGCTTCCACCTCTCGGCGGTGCGCTTCTACCTCTGGAGCCTGGTGTCCCTGCTCGGCATGCCAGCCTGCCTGCTGCTCGCGGCCGGCATCGTCCTGGCCGCCTGGCGAGCCTGGCGCGGGCGAGATCCCGAGCAGGCGGCCGCGAGCCTGTTCGCCGTGCTTCTCTTTCTGGGCCTGTTCGGCTTCGTGGCCTTCTGCTATCTCTGGGAGGCCAAGCGCTTCCTCGTCTACGCAATCTGGCCTGCCGGGCTGCTGATCGCCGAAGCGCTGTCGCCGCTCGCCAGGATGACCAATCCCACGAGTCGGTTGGTCGTCGGCGGCGGCTCCGGCGAGCAACGACTGCCGCGGGGGGCGACCACCGAAGCCACGGCCGCCGCTCGCCGGTCGTGGCACTTCCTGCCTCTCGTGGCGGTGTCGGCGCTGGCCATCGGCGGCGCGGCTCTCCCGCTGCCCGAGCCCGGCCGCGACGGCACCTGGGCGGCCGTCAGCCCGCTGCCGCCCCTGGCCGCCCACCTCGTGCTCGACACCGGCCCGGCCGGCGCGGTTAGCGACGACGCCGGCGGCCGCAGAGACCGCAGCAACCGCAATGGCCGCCATGACCGCAGCGACCGCATGGACCGCAATGACCACGGCGAGGGCGCTCACGGCGCGGCGCTCTCGTCCCCTTTGTCGCCCCTGGCCGTGATCCCGCTGGCGCCTGCCGACCTGACCCGCTGGAGCACCTTCGGCCGTGCCGCCAGCGCCTGGGCCAAGCGCCCGATGCCCGCCCCCCGCCGGCCCAGCCCGGCGCTCTTCGCCGCTGCCGACTCGGCTCTCTATCTCTTTGATCGGCCCGAGGACGGCGGCGGCCGCTACCGCACCCTCACCCGGCTGTCGAACGCCCTGCGCAAACCCGTACGCTTCGTGCCGAGAGCCACCCTCGCTCCGTACTGGGGGTTGCTCACCGTCTCGCCGCTGGCGCGGATCGCTCCCGACTACGACATCTACCGCGTCACATTGCCAGGCATCGCCGGCACCTGGCTGCTGGTCACCCCGGGCGACCGGCCGCTCGACCCGCGCCTGCTGAATCAGCCCGAGCAGCCGCCAGCCGCCGCGAGCACCGCACCGCCAGCCACGAGACTCGCGCGTGCCGCCGCCGAGGCCACGGCGATCGCCGCCTGGCTCGGGCGCGGCTTCGCCTACGTCGCCGTCTTGCCTAGCCCGGACAGCAGCGACCCGGCGGACCTCTACCTCCTCTTTCTGCTGCGTTCGACCGAGCTCTACGTCATCGAACCGCCAGCGGCCGCCGCCACCCGGACCCTGCTCGCCAGGTCGCCGGTCGAGAGCGAACGACAGTTCGGCAGCGCCCGAGCCCTGGCGACCCGCGTCCGCGGCCAGCGCACGGCAGTGGTCATCTTCGGCCGCCGGGGGGGCCCCTGAGTCAAGCCAGGTCGCGCCGTCATCGCGGCTCCGGAACACGTCGATTCCATCTCCGCTGCGGCCGTCCTTGCACACCGCATGTCAATAGTAGACATGCCCGCTTCTGTACCAGATCCTACGTCGCCGCTGTGCGAGAGGTCCGGCGACACGGGTCCCCGGAAGATCCTGGTCGCGATGTGCTGACCCTCCACGCGCAGAGGATTGGACGGTCTCGACCGCCGCAGCAAGCCTACTCTTCGCGCAGCACCTCGAGGGGATCGAGGCGGGCTGATCGCCACGCGGGGAGTGAAATCGCGATCAGGGAGAAAGCAGCCAGGAAAAGCGGCATCGCGAGGAAGGTCAGGGGATCGCCGCTGGATACCCCAAAGAGGAGACTCTGGAGCATCGTCCTCAGAGTCAAGGCAACAGCCAACCCGATCACCAACCCTGCGCACGTGAGGACCATTCCGCGACGGATGACCAGACCGAGGACCCGCCTGCGCTGCGCACCAATGGCAAGACGGATGGCGATGGCGCGCCGGTGTTTGAGCGTCCATTCCACGACGCTGCCGTAGATTCCGACGAGTGTCAGGAGGAATGCCAAAGCGGCGAAGACCAGCAGCAGGAGCATCGCGAAGCGCCGCTTCGCGAGGGAACGATCGAGGACATCCGACATCAAGTCGATGTTATAGGCGGGAACCGTGGGATCAAGGGCGTGCACTGCGCGGCGGACTTCGGCGACTATGGTCTGGGGATTCGCGGCCGTGCGCACCACCAGGGTCATGCCTTCCGGCGCTTTGTAGTTCCTCGGCTCGAAGACCTCGGGCTCGGGCTCCGCGTCGAGCCCGAGATGATGGATGTCGCCCACGACACCTACGATCGTCATCCAGCGGCTCTTCTGCTCTCCCAGCCAGATCCGCTTGGTGAGCGGGATCTCGCCGGGCCAGAAGCGGTGGGCCAAGGTCTGATTGACGATCACGGCCAGGTCTTCTTGCTGGTTGAGCCCGTCGCGAGCGTTGAAAGTGCGCCCCGCGATCAGGGGTATGCGCATCGCCCTGAAGTAGTCTTCGGAGACCATGCGCACGCCCGCCTCAGGTGGCGGCTCCGGCGTCGGACGCCCCTCGATGACCAGATCCGAGGTGATGTCTCCCATCGACATGGGCAAGCGGCTGGTGGCGCCTACCGCCTCCACGCCGGGCATCGCCGCAACGTCGTCGAGCAGGCGCCGGTAGAAGGATCTGCGGGCTTCGATCTCCTCATAGCCAGCCTCTGGCAAGGTAGTGCGCAGGGTTACCGCGTGATTGGGGTCGAAGCCGGGGCGGACCTCGAGCAAGTGAAGGAAGCTCTTGGTGAGCAGTCCTGCACCGATCAGCAGCACCAGCGACAGCACGATCTGCGCCACGATCAGCAGGTCAGCCAGACGGGAGGCACCACCGCCTAGGGTAGTGCCGCGACCGCCGGCCGCCAGGCGGCCGCGGAGGTCCGCGCGGGAGCTCCAGTAGGCCGGGAGCGCTCCGACGACCAGTCCACTGAAGAGCGCGATGAGGAAGGAAACGGCGAACACCCGGCCGTGAAAGCCGATCTCCGAGGAGCGCGGGAGTCCGGAGCTCAGGGAGAGGAGCACGTGGATCCCAAAGCGGGCGACGAGTAGACCCAATGCGCCGCCGAGCAAGGCCAGAAGCACGCTCTCGATCACAGGCTGGCAGACAAGGGAGGTCCTGCCCGCGCCCAGAGCCGCGCGCATGGCCATCTCATGCTGCCGTCCCAGGTTCCGTCCCAGCATGAGGCCAGAGATGTTGGCGCAGGCAATGAGCAGCATGCAGCCGACCGCGCCCAGCAAGATGTACAAAGGCTTTCGCACCCCCTCTACCAGCGCATCCTGCAGCGGAATCACCGTGACGCTCCTGCCGGTATTAGTCGCCGGATACTGGGCCGCGAGGCGACGCGCAATCTCGGTGAGCTCCGCGCGGCCGGCAGGAAGACCGGTGCCCGGCTTGAGGCGTGCGATCATGAAAAGGTAGGACTCACCCCTCAGTGTCATCTCATCGCCGAGGAAGGACGGCGGTAGCCAGAGCTCGGTGTCATCGGCGGGAAAGCGCAACTTTTCGGGCAGAACTCCGCGTACTATGTAGCTCAACCGGTCCAAGACAATCGGTTTACCGACGATGCCGGGATCCCCGTGGAAGCGGTTGCGCCAGGTCCGATAGCTGAGGAGCACGGCGTGCTCGCCACCCGGCAGATCATTCTGCGGCTCGAAGCCGGGTCCCAGCTCTGGCTTGACTCCGAGAACAGAAAGGAGGTTTGACGAGGTTATTGCGGTCTGCAACCGCGCGCTCTGGTCGCCCCCGCTCCAGTTGACCGTCCAGTACGTGCTGACTGCTGCGATATCGGTAAAGCTATGGGCTTCCCGCCGGAAGTCCCAAAAATCGGCTGGCGCCACATCGCCACGGTCGCGGCCGCCGGGACGTTTCGTCCACGCCGCGACCAGGCGATCGGAATCCTTGAAGGGCAGAGGCGAGAGGAGAACTCCGCTGACGACGCTGAAGATGCTGGTGGTCGCTCCAAGGCAGATGACGAGCGTCAGCAGGATCGCGCCGGTAGTGACCGGGGTCCTGATCAATCCACGCACTAAATATCGCAAGCCTGACCACGACCCGTACATTCCCACTCTCCTCATGAGATGCAGCCCGTCTCCACCGGCCAGATCGACTCCACTAATCCCGCTACAAGTATACGGGAGGTCAACGAGCCCTTTCCTTGTCCCGGGGCAGAAGCGTTCGCTAGCTCCGCGCCAATACGTACGTCTTGCGATTGACACTCGTACGAGCGAGAGATAGACTTTCAACATGCGGTTCAAGGCCTCGAAGCTGCGCGCGAACATCTACCGCATCCTCGACCAGGTGCTGGAGACCGGCGTGCCGGTCGAGATCGAGCGGCGCGGCAAGCTGCTGAAGATCGTCTGCGAGGAGCCTCCCAGCAAGCTCGAACGGCTGCGATCTCGCGACTACCTACGCACCGCACCGGAAGAGCTCGTGCACCTCGACTGGTCGGGCGAATGGCGTCCCTGATCTATCTCGACACCCACGTCGTCGCCTGGCTGTTTGCGGGCAGGCTCGATCTCCTACCGATGGAAGCGCGCCGGCTGCTCGACGCCGGCGACCTCTTGATCTCGCCCATGGTCGAGCTCGAGCTCGAATACCTGTTCGAGAGCCGGCGCACCGCCACGCCAGGCCGCCAGGTCGTCGAGAGCCTGCGTCAGGATCTCGGCCTGAGAATCTGCGATCTGCCGTTTCCCCAGGTGATCGAAGCCGCCACCGAACAGTCCTGGACGCGGGATCCCTTCGATCGCGTCCTGGTAGGTCAGGCCACGTTGCGGCAAGCTCCGCTGCTCACCAAGGACGAGGCCATCCGGCGGCACTACGCCCAGGCCATCTGGGACGAATGACGAAGCTCCCATGAGCCAGCCAGATCGCCTCGAAGTGCTGGAGTTGCTGCGACGGATCCAGGCCAGCCCGCTCGCGGACCGCCTGATCCTGGCTGGATCATCCGGCGTGTACGGCGTCAGCGCGACGATCCCCGCCTTGACCGAGGATGTCGACGTGCTCGTCGATGCCGATTGGGTCTCCGTCGAGGAAGACAAGGTTCTCGAGCACATGCGCCAGCTGGGCTTCCAGCACCAGCCTGGCACTCCGACGTTTACTTCGGCGGCGGGCCTATCGCTCGACCTGGTGGGCTACTCCTGCCGCGACGTCGCGGACCGGATCGGCGGCGGCAAGGCGCTGCCCGTCATGGTCTTCGCCGATCTCAGCAGGCTGCTCTCGCTCCCAGGGTCCACCCGTGAGCTCCCGGACGGCGGCAGAACGCTCTCGCCGGCCACCCTCGCGGCAGCCAAGCTGCTGACGATCCGGCTCGAGAAGGGCGGCAAGGACAAGCTGCAAGCCCTGCTGGTGATTGCCGAGAATGCCGAAGACGAGGACTTCCGGGAACATCTTCGCGGCTTGCTGGCTGCCTTCCCGGCTGACCGCATCGAAGATGCCATCGCCGACGCGCACGCCGCACTGCTGGCGGTCGCCGCCGACGTGATCGTCGCCGGACCGCAGGCAGCGGGCTACGCCGGGATGCACCAGGGTCTCGAGCAAGGGTTGACCATCCTCCAACTCCTGGCCGGCTTTGCCGGGGAACATTCATGAGCATTCGCCCGCGGACCACCGCCGAGCGCATGGCGCGCTTCCAGCGAGACCAGGAGACCCACCGCCGTATCAGCCTCGCGCGCCGAAGCCACGAGCGTTTCCGCCGCGACCTCGCCGTGGTGCCGCACCTGTTCCTACTCCCCGGCCGAGCGCGCATGGCCGCCCTGCAGCAGCCCGTCGATGCGGTTCGCACAGCCCTGCGGGCCGAAGCGATCTGGACTCTGGACACCGCGGCACGTCTGCTGACGGGACTCGGTCTGGTGACCTCTCCCGACCTGACCGGCTACATGACGGAGAGCACGTTCGACCGTGCCGTCGAGCAAGGACTCATCGGCACGCCCACGGCCGGCGGTCTCACTATCGACCCGCTCTACCATCGCCCCCCCATGCTCATCGCGCACCTGGCGGACGATCCGCCCCCATCCACGACCCTACCGTCCGGAGATCGAGTGGTCACCTGGCAATTCCTCATCCGCGACATCTTCGGCACCCTGGGCTGGCGGCCCGACCTCCTGACCCGCCTCGAAGCCAGGCGTCCTCCCGCCGGCGTGGCGCCGCCGCCAGTCTGAGATAACGGCAGCCAAAGAGCCCAGTGGCCCGGCCGGAGGGTGGAGTCGAGATGTGGCGCGGTGGTGTAGGGAAAGCCAGCCGGTTCCGGCCCTTTCGGTTCCGGGGCGTAGGTAGCTTGCCCATGCTCCGTTTCCACATCCCGCTCGTCAAACCGGACAGGCGGTTTTGTTGAGTAGACCCGAGGCGCAGCGGCCCGAAGGACCACGCTTGTCTGTATCCGCCGTTTCCAGCTTCGTGCCCGAGTA